>Ga0310694_10002572_pt1 | contig 18450 bp, 8 predicted proteins | sample 174DNAGHGhighgp2_FD_203884 | JGI IMG/M metagenome (GOLD analysis project Ga0310694, IMG submission 203884) | Sheep rumen microbial communities from Palmerston North, Manawatu-Wanganui, New Zealand - 1742 DNA GHGhigh gp2 (v2) (version 2) | ecosystem: Host-associated > Mammals > Digestive system >... | reverse complement strand
CTTCTCTCGTTTTTTTGTAACTTTGCCAACCAGAACGACCTAAACAAACACAGAGAATAGCTTATGTTAGACAAAGAAAGAGGACTTTACATTGCCCACTGTGAGGAGGGGGCACTGAGTATCACGGGTAAAATGGCGAACCGCCACGGACTGATTGCCGGCGCTACGGGTACGGGTAAGACCGTCACGTTGCAGGTAATGGCCGAGACGTTCTGTCAGGCAGGCGTGCCCTGCTTTATGGCCGACATGAAAGGCGACCTGAGCGGCATTTCGCAGCCAGGCAAGATGAGCGGTTTCATTGAGAAACGACTGCCGGAATTCGGTATTGAGAATCCGGAGTTTCAGGCGTGTCCGGTGCGTTTCTACGACGTGTTCGGCGAACAGGGACACCCCATGCGTGCCACCGTCAGCCAGATGGGGCCACAGCTGCTGTCGCGCCTGTTAGGTCTGAACGAGACGCAGGACGGCGTGCTGAACATCGTGTTCCGTGTGGCCGATGAGCGCGGGTTACTCATCCTCGACCTAAAGGATCTGCGGTCGATACTCGACTACGTGTCGCAGCACGCCAAGGAGTACACCACGAGCTACGGCAACGTCTCAAGTGCCAGTGTCGGCGCCATTCAGCGCGCCCTGCTACAGCTGGAATCTCAGGGGGCGAACCAATTCTTTGGCGAGCCGTCGTTCGACATCTACGACCTGCTGCAGACAGAAGGGGGCAAAGGCGTGATGAACGTGCTGGCTGCCGACAAACTGATGATGCAGCCAAAGCTCTACTCGACGTTCCTGCTGTGGCTTCTCTCCGAGCTCTACTCCACCCTGCCCGAGGTGGGCGACCTGGAGCTGCCAAAGCTGGTGTTCTTCTTCGACGAGGCTCACATGCTGTTCAACGACACCTCGAAGGCGCTACTCGACAAGATTGAGCAGGTCATCCGCCTCATCCGCTCGAAGGGCGTGGGCATCTACTTCATCACACAGAGCCCGACGGATATCCCCGAGAACATCCTCGGACAGCTGGGCAACCGCGTACAGCACGCCCTGCGAGCCTATACGCCAAAAGACCAGAAAGCCGTGAAGACGGCCGCCGACACCTTCCGTGCCAACCCTGCGTTCAAGACCGACGAGGCTATCATGCAGTTGGAGACGGGTGAGGCGCTCGTCAGCTTCCTCGACGAGAAGGGCGCCCCCTCTGTCGTACAGCGTGCCAAGGTGCTGTTCCCGTTGTCGCAAATAGGCGCCATCACCGAGGGTCAGCGGCTCGACATCATCAAGCAGAGCCGCGTCTACGGCAAGTACGACACCCCGATAGACCGCGAGAGTGCCTACGAGCAACTGACGAAGGAGACCTCCCTTGAGACCACCCCTGACACCTCCCCCACCCCCTCCGAAGGAGGGGAGCTGACCAAAGAGGCTAAGGACACCGCCCCTTCGGGAAAGGCTAAGAAGCCCGGCATCATGTCGAAGGTATGGAAGGCCGTGCTGACGGCCATTACCTCGACACTGGCCACCATCGTCGGCACGTGGGTGAGCGAGAAGGTGAGCGGCAAGAAGTCGAAGTCGCGCACCAGCGCCAAGGAGAAGGTCGTGAAGAACGCCACCAGCGCCGCCACCCGCACCATCACCAAGGAACTGACGCGAGACATCCTCGGCAACCTCGTGAAGTAAATCAAAAAAGGGCCTCCCGCGGGAGGTCCTTTTTCTATCACTTCAGCAAATCATCAAGCCATTCTTCAAGACTTGACTTCTTGATACCTGACTTTGAGCTCTCGCGTTCCTTTCTCATAAAATCACGGAGCGAACGTGCATAGTCAAGGTCATACTCGTCTTGAGCCTTAAAGCTTTGGGCATGTCTCACACCCTGATCGTAACCTCTTCTGTAGAGACGGTCCATCGTCTGTTCGTGCCGTTTCTTCTGTTCGGCCACTCTGCCTCCGACGTAGTTTCTCCATGCCTCTTTTGAGATATGCGTCTGTCCACGGCTCTGTAGTTTCCTTAGGTAACCAATACGTGCATCCCATTCGTTGACAACGAAATGGGTAGCACTGCGGTTACTGCCTTTCCAGACGTTGGCAGCTTCTTGGAGATTACGCTTGGAGGTCAGATACATCACTTTACCATTGATAATCTTCTTTTCCTTCGGCCTGCTGGCAATCGCTTCAGACTTCTTCTCGCGTGCGTCCAGGTCGCTCTTCCAAGGAGCTATCTGATTCTCCAGACGAGCAATAAGTTTGTCAATGGGTATCATACCGTTGTCATCGGCCATGTCGAGTCCCACCTGAAGCAGATCCGTTCGTCCACTGGGCAGCAGCTCCATGAGCATATCGCCGTTAGGTATCGACTCTGTACCCTTGGTCAAACTGCGTACGGCACCGCCTACGTCAGCTATGCCCTTGGCCATGTCAAAGAGAGCATTGCCAATCTTCTCCCATGAGTCGTCCTTGCGACCAGAGTCGAAACGGTTGGCTATCCATTCGTCGGCAAAATCCCACTGTTTCCTGATGTCATACTTCACCTCACTCGTCTTCTTGGGCTTTGGGGTCAGCTTCGCCTTCTTCAAACTTTCGCGACTGGCCTTGTAGAAGTCGACAAGCTGTTTGTTATCCGTGGCCTGTCTGATGACGACATTGGAGGGAGGCGTCATTTCTGAGGCAGGCACCTTATAGCTCTTGAGTGCTACCAGCTCTGTCGACACCAGCGATTTCATGCTGCCCAACAAAGGTATCTTGCCGCTCTGGTTGTAGATGCCTTTACGTAGCAGACCACCGGGATTCAGTCCGGCGAAGACATAGCGGTAGCTGGGGTACACGCGGTACTTCTCTGAATACCACATCTCGACATCGGTCTTGATATCTTCGCCGCTCATCATATATCCACGATATATTTTGCAACGATCGTCCTTGTAAGACACCGTCTCGCCGGTCTGGCTCAGTTGGGCGGTCTTCTTTGGAGCGTTCTTCGCCTGATAGTCGGGGTCGAGCACGCGCAAGTATTCGTCAAAGAACGTCAGACTGCCCTTCAAGCCCTGCTTGGCCACGTCGCTGTAGATGTAGCCAGTATTACTGCCGGGCAGGATGATGGTGTGAATATGCATGTCCTCGTCAACCATGTGTAGGTTGTTGCCTTTCATAATCACCTTGATGCTCCGCTCGCCGTTGTAGGCGCGGCCATAGGAGTACTTGCGTATGATACTGCTATGAAACTCGTAATTCCTATAGAGCAGGGCGCCCTCGAAATAGGCGGTACCCTTGGCCGGTGAAGACTTACCCGCAGTCTTCTTCTGCGGGGCAGCCTTGCTACTCTTTGCGGTCTTCTTGACGCCTTGCTTCTGTGCCATGACTGCCAGTGGCAGAGTGAAGACCAACAAAACCATCAGTAGTCGCGATAGTGTCTTAGTCGGTAGTCTCATCTTCATCATATTGGATAGTTGGTTTATTGACGTATGCAGGGAGATTCATTCCCGTAGAGATAGGAGGGCTGATAGCCACCGAAGTCAACGACAATCTTCTCGAAGACGATGCCAGGATGCTTGGGTTGCAACGTCAGACTATGCATTCCGTCATTCTTCTGTCCCACGGGCAACTCAACGGTCTTCTCGATGACGCGGCGAGCAATGGTAGGATAGAACTCAGAATACATATAGGGCTGACGGTCGACGAGCGTCTTGTTCATATTGACCACCTGGGCCTCGCCGCCATCGATGCTGACACCGTACTCAAAGCCGCCGACATTGAGGAAGTCGAGCGTCGACTTCGTGACGACATAGACCTTCACCTTGTCGACATCCTTAGGCAGCGCGAAGCGGTAGGTCAGCGAAGCGTCGCCGACGGGCTCGGTGTAGGGCGTCAGGGCAACGGCGCTACGCGTGCGGCCGTAGTAGGGATAGACGGTCCATTGGGTGGTGGCTCCTGCCTTCGCCTCGTAGAAGTGCTCGGCCTCGATGGAGACGTAGCCGGCGCTGGGGCTGAAGGTGTAGCCGCCCCCAGCTGACGCTGGGGGAGTAGTGGCGGGAACGGCAGTGGGAGTGGTGGCGGACACGGTGGTTGTGCGCGGCTGGGTGTCGGCACGGAAGTTGTCGTTCCACGAGCGGTAGCCAATGTGCTTCTGCGTCATCATGCCGTTCCACTTGCCACCAGCAATGTCGTGGTTGTAGGCAGCACAGAGCAGCGAATCGCGACGGAAGCACTGTGCCACGCGGTCGGCCCACAGGTTGGCATCTGGATTTTTACGTGCTGCCAGGTATTGGTTCATAGCCTGCGCGTAGTACATGTCGTAGAGGTTGGCCATCGCCTGGACGGGGAACAGCACCAGCTGACGATAGAAGTCGCGTGCCTCGGCTGGCACCTGCTCGTAGAGGCGCAGGGCACGCAGCTCCAGTCGCTGGTAGTCGTCGGCTACTTGGCGCCACTCGCCTGTCTCTATATTATAGGTACGTGCGTCGAGCATCTCGGGCGTCACGCGAGCCATGTACTGGCAGTTCTGATTGTAGATGGAGGCAGCTTCCTCGGCGGCAAAACCGCCGAGCACACTGACGAAGAAGCGGCGGGTGTGATCGGTGACGGTCTGCTGGGTGTACTCCTTCGGATTCCAGGCCATATCCATAAAGAGCGTGATAGGATACTCCATCGGCTTCAGGTCGCCGACATTGAGTATCCACATACGCTGGATGCCATGGTCGTAGGCCAGCGACAACTGCTCGAACATCTGCTGTGTCTGCGTGACGTTGAGCCACTTCGAGTTACGCGGGGCACCCACATAATCGACATGGTAGTAGATGCCCCAGCCGCCCTTATGGGCACGCTCCTTGGCGTTGATGGGCACACGACGGATGTTGCCCCAGTTGTCGTCACAAACAAGCATAATGACATCATCGGGCACGCGGAAGCCTGCATCGTAGTAGTCCTGTACCTCTTTGTACAGCGCCCATACCTGCGTGGTCTTCTCAGGAGCCTTACCCGTCACCTCTTTGATAATCTGACGCTGGTTGCTGACGATGCGCTCCATCAGCTTCGTGTCGGCCTTGTCGCTCATCGCCTCATCGCCATCGCCACGCATACCGATAGTCACAACGTCCTCGGTGCCGTTCATGCGCACGATGCCCTCGCGGAAGAACTGGTCGAGCTTCGTCTGGTTCGTCTGGTAGTTCCAAGCACCCCACTCGCGACGGTGACGGGCATACTCCTGATGATTACGGGCCATTGGCTCGTGGTGCGAGGTGCCCATCATCACACCCATGCGGTCGGCCGTCTTACCGTTCTCTGGGTCATCGGCATAGAAGGCCCAGCCCCACATGGCCGGCCAGAGGAAGTTGCCCTTCAGACGCAGGATGAGTTCGAAAACTTTCTCATAGAAACGGTGGTCGCCATAGTCTGTGCCCCAGGTGTTCTTCACCCATGAGGTCAAGCAAGGTGCCTCGTCGTTGAGGAACAGACCACGGAACTCGACGGCTGGCTCGCCGTCCGTGTACGTACCTTTCTTAACATAAGCCTCAGCGTGCCGAGTCACAGGTGCGTCGGCCCACCAATACCAAGGCGACACGCCCAGCTGGCGACTCAACTCGTAGACGCCGTAGATAGTGCCACGACGGTCAGAGCCAGCAACATACAGATGGTCGCCAATAGTAGTGATGACGAACTTCTCGCGCTTACCCTTCAGGTCCTTCAGTTTCAGGCGGTCTATCTCCTTGTTCAGCCCGAGCGTACCGACAACGATGGTCGTCTGACCGCCACCGACGGACAGTCCAACGCGCTGAAAGTCGGCCTTCAGGTTGTCGATGGCTATCTTCACGCCCTCGTTCTCTGTGTCGCTACATGTAATGGTGGCACCATGAAGAGGCAAACCGTCATCCTGTGGCGAGAACGTCACGAAAGGCTCGGCGGCCTTGAGCACACAGCACTGGGCCAACACAGCCAGAGTCAACAGAATCTTCTTCATCGTTCTATGGTTATTGAACAACAACAATGCCGCCATTGACGGGAATCTCCACATCCAGCGTCGCCTTCTTCGACAGCTTGACCGTCGACAGCTGGTTGTTCAGGTAAAGCTGAGCCTCGCCGGCCGACAGCATCGGCATCTTCAGCTCCACCTTCAGCGGAGCCTGCGTGGCATTCACACCTGCCACATACCACTTGTCGCCACTGCGGCGAGCAAAGATAACATAACGACCAGGGTAGCCACTGAGGAAGCGCAGCTCATCCCACGTCGTAGGCACCTGCTTCATGAAGTCGATGGCCCATGCAGGCGCATCGGTCAGGTTGTTAGGCGCCAGAGCAAAGTGCTGGACAGCACTCTGGAACAGCACAGCCGTAGCCAGCGCGTAGACGTCGCTGGTGACGCGGCGCGAACCGCGGCTATTGCGGGCATCGTAGAACTTGTTGAGCGCCGAACCTCCGAAGTCCATCGAACCGACGACATTGCGCGTAAAGGGATACATGGCGCCACAGTCGCGAGCCTCCTCGTTGCAGAAACCCTGCGAGAAGTGCAGGTTCTCACTAGCCAGTACCGCCTCAGAGGCGGCATAGTTGGGATACATACGCTCCCAACCGCGAGGCAGCGTGCAACCGTGGAAGATAACGAGCAGACCGTAGTCGTTGGCATCGCTGAGAATGTCCTCATAGAGCTGCATCATCGGCTGTTTGTCGCCACCAAAGAAGTCGACCTTGATGCCGAGGATGCCCGTCTGCTGCATCCAGCGCATCTCCTGCTTGCGGCGCACGGCATTGTCCATGATGCCACGAGGCGACTGTGGGGCATCATTCCAAGAGCCGTTGCTGTTGTACCACAGATACAGTCCCACCCCCTTCGTTTTACCATAGCGTGCCAGCTCGGCGATGCGCTCACGGCCTATCTGCACGTCCCATAGGGCATCGATGAGCACCGAACGGTAGCCCATGGCAGCGGCGAAGTCGATATAGCGTTTCTGCTCGTCGAAGTTGCAGCTTGCGTCCATACCAATGATCCACGACCACGCTCCCTTGCCGTACTCGTAGTTACGGCTGGCCTTGTACTTAGGCTGCACAAGGTCCCAAGTGACGGTCGACTCCACGATATTGTTCAGCGTACCCACGGTGATGGTGCGCCAAGGGGTCGACGAAGGTAGTGTCGTCTGTACGGTGACATCGCCCCAGCCATTGCACTCCTCGCGCATCGGGAATCCTATCCTGTAGGTACCTCCTCCGTCGCACAGCAGACGACAACCCACATAGCCGCCGTCCGTGCCTGTCTCAGAGATTAGCATCCAGCCGTTGGCCTCCTTGAACAGGCAGGGGAACACATAGCCGTTGCCCCAGCCGTTGCGTCCTACCTGCTCGCCCAGCGAGAACTTAGTCTCGTAGCTGGGAGCCGTACGGGCAAAACCCGTCATTGGCTTCATCTGCGGTGCACAGAAGGCTGAGCTCGTCAGCGGCAGTTTGAAGGTGGTCACCTCGCGCTCGATGATGCAGCTGCGCGTCTCCTTCTGAGGATAGAGCGTATAGCGGAAGGCAACATCGCGGTTGGTCACGCGGAAGGTGATATCCATCACGTGCTGACCCTTCTGAGCCAGGCGGACCGTCATCTCACGGGCCACGTAGCTGACACGACTCTGCTTGATGTTACGCAGCGAGTACGCATCGCTGACGTCACTGGTCTTCACGTCCAGCTGCTCCAGACCGCTACTGAAGTCACCGATGTTGGTCACCAAGCCAAGCGGCGAGGGGTCGACATAGATGCTTCCGTTGTAGAACACCTGATAGTAGGGGCGGCCACCAGCGAAGATGAAGTCAACCATCACCTTTCCGTTGGGGCTCATCAGCACGCTGCCGGCGTGCAACGGCAGCAGGACTGCCATAGTCCACACCGCCATCAATAGTCTTTTCATTGTCATTGTCTTGTAATTATTTGTTTCTTTAGATTCTTATCAAGTGAGCTGGTACCGACAAAGATCTCGTACTTACCAGGTTTCACGCGCATGGTGTTGGTCTCGGGATTCCAGAACTCAAAGCTCTTATCCTCCAGTTTCAACTCTGCAGTGACCGTCTGTCCTGCCTTCACATTGACACGTTGAAAAGCACGAAGCGACTTCAGCGGGCCATCAGGATCTTGCAGGTTGCGGATATAGAGCTGAACTGTCTCGACACCATCGTGCGTTCCTACATTCTTAACGGGGACGGCCAAGGTGAATCCAGAATTTCCAGGAGTTCCTGTCACAGATGGTTCGCCCACCTCGAACTGCGTATAGCTAAGACCGTAGCCAAAGGGGAACAGGGCATCGTCGAAGTAGCGATAGGTACGACCTTTCATGGAGTAATCCTCGTAGTCGGGCAGCTGACTGCTCGACTTGTAGAACGTCACGGGCAACTTGCCACTGGGGTTATAGTCGCCAAACAGCACCTCGGCAACAGCGGTACCACCCTCCTGTCCTGGATACCAAGCCTGCACGATGGCATCGCACGTCTCTGTCTCAGGCAGCAGAGCAATGCACGAGCCCGAGCAGTTGACATAGATGATGGTCTTGCCAGCCTCTTTCAAGGCTTTGAGGAACTGACGCTGAACGGCAGGCAACTCAATGTGGGTACGGTCGCCACCCTTGAAGCCGTCGATGTCGACAGGCATCTCCTCACCCTCAAGAGCCGGCGAGATGCCACCGACGAAGATGACCTTGTCAATGCCTTTCAACTGGGCGATGGTCTGCTGGTAGTCGATGGGATGCTCCTTGGCAATATTGATGGCCAGGTTGGCATTATAGGTAGGTACATGCGAGAAGCGTACCTCTATCTGGTAGCTCTTACCCTTCTCGGCCTGAATGGTCACACGATTGGGAGTGGTACGCCAAATGCGGTGGCGGAACTTCCGCTCACCATCGATGTAGAGTTCGAACTGGCCGCAGCCATCCACGTTGACCACGTATTCGCCCGACTCCTTCGGTGTAAACACCGTCTCATACTTTGCCGAGAAATCCTCCAGCTGTACGCCAGGAGCGAAGTTGTGCATACCAAAGGTGGTGACCGCCAGCGGCTGCGTATAGTACTGTGTGGTGACGGGCTTGCCTTCCATCTGGCGGTTGTTCCAGAACGTGCCCTTCAAACCTTTCTTGCCACCGAAACTGCATTGCGTTCCGAGTAAGCACTCAAACACCTTGTCGTAGGTCAAGTCACAACCCTGTGCATAAAACAGCTTCTTCTGTTTCGCCTTGATACCGTCGAGAATCGTGACCGTATGGTTCGGCTGACCATTATAGTTTCCCCACATCATCGGGGTGTTATCGGCGTTGGGACCGATGACGGCTATCTTCTCTGCATTCTTCTTCAGCGGGAGCACGTTACCCTTGTTCTGCAATAGTACGATGCTCTGGCGTGCCATCTCAAGCGAGAGGTTGGCCGAGGCTTTCGTCGACATAGCCGAATAAGGTATTTTTGACCACTCCACAAGCGACGGATCGTCCATCTCGCCCAAGTCGAAACGGCCTTCCAGCAGGCGGATGACGTGCTTGTCGACCTCGGCCTCAGTCATAAATCCGCGCTTCACGGCCTCGGGGATGCTCCTGTAGGCATAGCCATAGCCGCACTCCACATCGGTACCGGCAATGGTAGCCTTGGCCGAAGCATGGGTAGCATCGCTCGATGACTTATGCGACTCATAGAAGTCAGAGACAGCGCCACAGTCGCTGACGACAAGATACTGGAAGCCCCACTCATCGCGCAGGATTTGCTGCAACAGACGCTGCGACCCACAGCACGGGTCATCGTCCAACCGTTGATAGGCACACATCACCTCGCGCACCTTCGCATCCTGCACCAGCGTCTTGAATGCTGGCATATAAGTCTCCCACATATCACGCGGCGACACATCAGTCAGGTTGGCCGTGTGGCGCGTGTATTCGGGACCGCTGTGTACGGCATAGTGCTTTGCACAAGCCCACAACTTACGGTATTTGGCATCCTCTGGACCCTGCAGGCCTTTCACCACTTGAGTGCCCATCACTGAGGTCAGATAGGGATCCTCGCCGTAAGTCTCCTGTCCCCTGCCCCATCGCGGGTCACGGAAGATGTTCACATTCGGCGTCCAGACAGAGAGACTATGGAACTTCTCATCCTCGCCGGAGCCGCGCTGCATACGCTCATTATACTGGGCTCGGAACTCCGTAGAAGCCACGTCGAAGCACTTGTAAAGCAGGTCGGGATTAAACGACGACGCCATCGCCACCGGCTCAGGGAAGACGGTGACGTTGCCCTGATTGGCTGCACCGTGAAGTGCCTCGCTCCACCAGAAGAACTTCTTGATGCCCAAGCGAGGGATTGCCGGACTCTCGTCGAGCATCAGCATGGCTTTTTCCTCCAGCGTCAAACGCGAACAAAGGTCAACAGCACGCTCGTGAGCACTCAGGTTGGGGTTCTGGTAAGGCAGTTTCTGCGACTGGGCACTCATACATATTGCCATCATCGCCGCGAAAAGAATGGAACGTCTCATAAGTCTTGGAATTATCGTTTTACGTTTTCGCCACAAAGGTACAAAAAAAAAAGCAATATGTTTTTGGAAATGTTGCAGATATTTTCCGACACGTCACATGCGGCAAAGCCCAAAGGTCTCATCCTTGCGTACAAATATTTTATTCCGTATCTTTGCGACAATATTCCCCAAAAACTAAAAACAACAAGATGAAAAAAATCTTAACCTTCGCTCTGCTCGCCGTACCATTGATAGCTACGGCACAGAATCCAATCATCAGAGACCAGTTCACCGCCGACCCTACGGCGCGTGTCTTCAACGGCAAGGTCTACCTCTATCCGTCACACGACATCAAACCGCCCGTCGGACAACGACAGGACTGGTTCTGCATGGAGGACTACCACGTCTTCTCGTCGGAGAACCTGACGGACTGGACCGACCACGGTGTCATCGTCACACAGAACAAAGTGCCCTGGGTAAGGCCAAACTCCTATTCCATGTGGGCACCCGACTGCGTCGAACGTAACGGAAAGTACTACTTCTATTTCCCGTCAGCTCCTCAGGCTGGGGGTGGCTTCGCTGTCGGCGTAGCCATAGCCGACAGCCCCGAAGGGCCGTTTATCCCCGAGCCGGAGCCTATCAAGGGCATCAACGGCATCGACCCATGCGTACTGCAGGCATCCGACGGCAACGCCTACATCTTCTGGGGCAACGGTCGCTGTGCCAAGCTCAAGCCCAACATGAAGGAGCTCGCCGACGACAACCCAAAGGAAAAAGTCAAGTGGGGCAACCGCGAGATAGAGATGGTGGGCGTCAACTGCCTTCAGGGGCTACCCAACCGTCAGGCAGAAGGTCCGTTCGCTTTCGAGTATAATGGCAATTACTATCTGACTTATCCCTATGTGAGGGAGAATACCGAGGTCCTTGGCTACGCCATGAGCAAGAACCCGATGGGGCCCTACGAATACAAGGGACTCATCATGCCCGAGCACGAGAACTGCTGGACCAACCACCACAGCATCGTCAACTACAAGGGACAGTGGTACCTGTTCTATCACCAGAACGCCTTCTCGCCCAGCGATGACAAACGCCGTAGCGTACAGATTGACAAGCTGTACTTCAATCCCGACGGCACCATACAGGAAGTGAAGAAGACCATGCGTGGCGTCGGCATCAACAAGGCCACCGAGAAGATTGAGATAGACCGCTACAGCAGCGCCAGCAGCGACGTAACGACCGAGCTCATCGACACCGTCAACACCTTCCGCAGCTATCAGGCCACCCTGCCTGTCAAGGGTAGCTGGCTCTGCTACAAGGACATTGACTTCAGCTGCCTCACCGATGCCTATTTGCTCGTCAACGTGAAAGCTGCCGACAATACCGAGTTCTGTATCCGCGAAAAGACGGCTACGGGCAAGATCCTTGCGCGCATCAAGCTGACCGTAAAACCAGAAGAACCGGCTGGTGCTGCTGCCAATCCCATGATGGCACGCTTCCGCCGTGACCTGCGCAACCAGTGGCTCACGCAGACCGCTGCCCTGGAATACGTTCCCAAGGGCATCACGGATCTTGTCGTCACCAACGAAGGCGATGGCTCCCTCAGTGTGGACTTCGTACGTTTCAAGAACCGTCCGAAATATTTCTCGCCCGTCACTACCCCGTCGGCCAAGCCTGACGATGAAGGATTTATCCGCCGCTGGATGCTCTTAGAGCCCATTGACAAGCCCAATAGCGGTAACACTGTCTTTACAGACACCTATCTGCGCAAGCACTTCAATCGCGAGTACTTCAAGGGACAGCAGACCATCCTGCCGAAGGACGGCCAGAAAGTGACTGCCGTCTTCAAGCAGGAACAGGCTCCTGCAGGCTTTGGCCGGGGAATGCAGCAGCAAGTCGAAGGGCCTCAGGTCAAGACTGTCAAGCAGACACTGACGTGGCACGCCCTTGACAGCGAGAACATGAACGTCAAGCTGTTCCGTTTCGCCGAGAAGTGGGGAACGAAGGTCTATGGTGTCCTTTTCTGGGCCGTCACCGTCATCGACTGTCCTGAAGAGATCAAGGACGTCCGTCTGGCCGTCGGCTCCAACTCCGCCTCGATGTGGTGGATTAACGGTGAGGAGACGCTGCTGCTGAGCGGCGACCGTCGAATGGTAAAGGACGACGCCGTCTCTCAGCGTCTGACCCTGAAGAAAGGCCGTAACATCCTGCGTGGAGCCATCATCAACGGTCCGGGCATGAGTGACTTCTGCGTACGCTTCATCGACGAGAAAGGCAACCCTGTAACAAACTATTCCATTACAACTAACAGCAAATAAACTATGAAAAGACTACATAGCATCCTTGCGGCATTGGCACTGGCCTCAGCCGCGAACGCACAGATAGGACAACCCAACATTCACGACCCCTCGACCCTTGCCGAGTGCGACGGTAAGTGGTACACTTTCGGCACCGGTGGCGGTGGTATCATCAGCGACGACGGCTGGTCGTGGCACAGTGGCGCAGAGCGTCCGGGTGGCGGCGCTGCTCCCGATATGATTAAGATTGGCGACCGCTACCTCTGCATCTACGGTGCCACCGGTGGTGGTCTCGGAGGTGGTCATGCCGGCCGTATCCTCACCATGTGGAACAAAACCCTCGACCCGAAGTCGCCCGACTTCAAGTGGTCTGAGGCTGTAGAGGTCTGCGCCTCTGACGGTATGGAGGATCAGGACGCCATCGACCCGGGTATCATGCTCGATCCTACGACCGGTCGTCTGTGGGTCAGCTACGGCACCTACTTCGGCACCATCCGCCTCATCGAGCTCGATCCCGCGACGGGTTTCCGCAAGGCAGGCAACAAGGAGAAGGACATCGCCATCGACTGTGAGGCCTCTGACCTCATCTACCGCAACGGCTGGTATTATCTGCTCGGTACCCACGGCACCTGCTGCGACGGTGTGAACTCCACCTACAACATCGTCGTTGGCCGTTCACGTTCAGTCGAAGGTCCTTATATGGATAATGTGGGGCGCGACATGTACCATGGTGGCGGCAAGATGGTCGTTGCTGCCGGCGACCGCAAGACAGGTGCTGGACACTTCGGACGCACCATCATCGACGAAGGTGTAGAAGTAGCATCATTCCACTGGGAGGCCGACTTCGACCAGGGTGGCAGTAGCGTTCTCGCCGTTCATCCCCTGCTGTGGAAAAACGACTGGCCCGTCGCCGGTGAGAAGTTTAAGGGAGGTACTTTCGAGATTGAGTCGGAACGTCGCGGTTACGCTTTGGAACTTGCTGTCGACTTTGTCCGCATGAACGTTGCACGTCGTGGCGGCTTTGGTCGTCCACAGGCTAACGCTGAGCCTCCTAAGCCCGTAGCCAACCAGACGCTGGCTGAGGTCAAGGGCACATGGCCCGAGGGTGACATCGCCGTCCGCTGTGGCGATTATATGTTCCGTCCTCACCAGCGCTGGACCATCACACCGGTGAATGAGGCCGGCGGTTACCTGAGCGCTCCCTACTTCAAGATTACCATTGAAGGAACAGACCGCGCTCTGACAGCTACCGCCAATAAGGAGCTGACCACCACACCGTCGTTCAGCGGTGCTGACGAGCAGTTGTGGCGCATTGAGCAGGCCATTGACGGCACCTACCGCATTATGCCGAAACGCATCCCAGGCGAGCAGGGCGTCAACACCCGCTATTGCATCTACAGCATCGCCGACTCTACACCGACGCTGGCAGAGTGGGACTTCAAGAGTGACAATTCAAAGTGGAATCTCCGCGCACACTAATTGGAGATTACCTATCAACAAAGAAAACGCCACGAAGCTTGAGCTTCGTGGCGTTTTTGTATCTTGCAGAATTTGTTCTGCTTTTTACCAGCGCTTACTTCACCATCATCTTGTGGGACTTACCGTCAGAACCAACAACGATATTCAGACCACGCTGCAGCTGCTGACGACGGACACCGGAAGGACTATAGATACCCTCGGGGAGTGAGTGCGCGGCATCGACAGTCGTGATGCCAGTGGTGGCATCCTTCACAATACGGCAGGACAGGAGCAGGAACTCATCCATATTGGGATGGTTATTATTAGTGAACAGAATGACATACTTACCTTGTTTATCAATAATGAATGGCAGAGTTCTCTTTGTGGCCGATGACAGATTGGCGCTGGAACTACCGTCTGCATTAGGAGTAGCCGAGAAAAGGCCCGAGACAGCAATCTCCTCATTTGAAGCGGCTTCAAGAATATGGGCTTTGTACTTCGGCGTTCCTTTCCAGGCAGCCATAGCCCACTCTAACTTGTAGCCACCGGGCTCAAGTATCAGCGGATAGCCGGTCTGACGGCCATAGTCAGCACTGGTGGTGCGCCAATAGAGAGCCTTACCTTGATAGCCCGTAAAGCCAGTCATCGTGCGGGTTCCGCCACCAGAACCAAAACTCTGTGGGTACTCATGAATGACCGTATTATCGGTGGCACGCCAACCTTCTGGGAAGGCACCGTTCTGAACATTACTGAAGTCAAGCTTGTAGATGCCGTCGGCCTCGGTGAAGGAAGGCTGGATGGTCATATTGTCATGAGGCATGACCACCTTGACTTCCGTAGCACCAGCAGGCACGGGGATTGTGGTCTCGAAGACAAAATATACGGAGTTCGTCACACGCAGCGACTTCAGCTTATATCCCTCTGCAGGTTCAATGCGGAGCGTTACGGTGTCGCCCTCGGCAGCCTCGGTACGATCGGCAGTCACAGTGCCATGGGTAGCTGTACGGACATTGACATCATAGGTCATCACTGGAACATCGTCTGGCTGGTAGATGACCTGGTCGATATACATAGGCAGTGCGCCACTGTTGGTGATAATCAGCGTATTCTGACCAGCCTTCAACGCGGCCTTTACGCTTACAAGCCGCCACTCGTTGGTTGCGGTCTTCTCGCAACGGACTGTCTGCGCTGTTCCGTTGACGGAGACCTTGATATTACCCGCCTTCGAGGCACAGGTGTAGCGTACAAAAATGGTATAATCGCCCGTCTGGCCGTCCTTCAGTTTCAGATAGTGGCGCAAAGCTGCAGAGGTATTGGTGCCCATATCGGCAAAACCATTACCAGCATGACCGCGAACACTCTTGTACCAGTTGAAGGGGTCTGTAACACACGACTTGATACTCTTGAAATCCATATCCTCAGCCTCAATGATAATAGGACCGCGATAGAGCTCAGGCTGCTTGGGCAAAGAGAGCTGTTTCAAGGGTATCGTATCGGTTACCTCCGAACGGTCTGCAGTGCCAGAGCAGGCTATTTTCAGATCGACGCCACCATTATGCTTAACCGTGAGGGTATAGACGCCATTCTCAAACTTTTCAGTCATACTACCCGTAGCCGTCACATTGCCCTGCTTACGCTTCGTCATAGTACATTTGGGAGACTCTGCAGCTCCTGTAATGACTATGACGTCTGTGCGCTGTGTGGTGATATCGCTACGGTAATTGTTGAGATAGACATTGATATGGTCGGCATACTCACGGATAAGGCCGGATGACAACTGGTCGTACTGCAGCTTCAGCGAGTCGCAGGTGTTATACAACAGGGGTATCTCAGCAGAAGCCGTTGTCTTGTTATTAAGATAGGTATAGGGCGTATAGGTGACCAGTTGGTTGCGGTAGCGGTTGACGTAGAGGTCGCCCTTGGACACTTCTGGATACTGCTGATTGAAGGCATTAACCTTCTTGGTCTGAGTATTCCAGACGCTGGCGCGTTGCGATTTCTTGACCTGCACGGGAATGGCTTTGGCAAGATCATCGTAGAGTCCCGTTACCATGGGAATGGCACCATAGCGACCTGTCTTCTTGAAATAGCAGAAGTTGTCCATCCACTGGCCATTGTTGCGGTTAAAGGGATCGGTCTGCTTATAGAGGCCGTCGTAGAGATCACCCCACGTGGCATACTTATCCTCATCGTTGCCGCTGGTCACGTTGTTGATGACGACAATCTTGGTCTTCTTGACCACCTCCTCGCGAGAGGGAATATACATGGTACCGTCAATCATCTTCTTGAACATATCGAGCCACACACCGTTAAAGTTCTTGAAACGCTCCCAGTTGCGACGCTTGTAGCCGTTGACATCAGTCTGGCTAATCTCATGGAAGCACTCCTGGTTCCACGTCAGTTCCGGTCCATCCCAAACGGCACCGCCGTTGACACACGTCTGTTCCATGACCGTTCCGATACCAGCGGAAGCAGGATAGGCCTTACCGTGGTTCTTACCGAGAATACTCTCCAGAGCACCATTCCAGCCGCAGTTGTCGTAACGCACACCATAGTTCTTTGTCAGACCTGAGATAAAGGGACCAAAGGTGACGCTCTCGTTGTTATAGAAGCACGACGAGGTGGTGTACTTATAGAGGAAGAGCATAGCTTCGGGATATTTCTGACAGGCCTGCAGCAGCTTACTGGTACGCTTCAGTTCGCCGATGGGGTTCAGAGGATGACTCCAGATATTACCACAGAACGAAACAGTAAGGAAACCGCCATACTTGTGAGACATCTCTACAAGATTGGCAAACAGCGCCCAGCGGTTAGTCTGCGTACTCGACGACGGGTCGCCTCCCTCGTCAAACCCCCAGAACTGCTCGGCATAGTTCCACCCGAGGAAGTTCGGGAATTTCTTGAAGAAGTACTCAAATGTCACCAAGTCGTCATCCTGAATGTGGGTGTGACCACCAGAAGCCGGCTGACAGGTGAACCACATACCGTTCTGCTGACATACCGTGCCCCACGACTTATACGTCTGGAATGCGTTCTGCGGCATCTTATAGACATGAGAACCTGGTTTGCTCTTGTCATCGTTGCCATTGGCATCCTTCTGCCAGGCATCAAACTGACACGACAACGAGAGATTCAGACAGACATAGGGTTTCACCTCATCGGGTATCAAGTCGATAATCTTCTGAGGATCGGCCTTGTACCACACATCTACATGGATAAACCAAAGCGGATGCTGATTGTCAATGGGACGGCGACTTTGTGCCGTCACTGTCTGTGCTGCTAACAAGACGAACAGCACAGACAGGTAATACTTAATAACTTTCATACTATTTTAATTGCTCATATTATTCAAGTCAAGCTCCGTTCACAATTCTTGTAGTGAAGGAGTGAATGCGTTCTCGCTCCCCTTTGAGCGGATGGCCACTATTCTATGACCATGACGAAGCCACCGCGTGCCTTGCACTCAACAACAGCTGGCAGCAAAGAGGAAGTACTGATATTCCACGGTTCTCCATCAGCGAAAAGGGTTACCTTGTGATTTCCTTTAATGAAACCAAGGGGAACATTCAGCGCTTTCGCTGCATCGGTACCGTTGATACCTGCCACATACCAGGTATTGCCACTACGACGGGCCAGTACACAACTCTCGCCGGGGTAGCCGCCAATGAAGCGGGTATCATCCCAGGCGGCAGGCAAATGCGACAAGAAGTCCTGTACCTGCTGCGGTTGGGCCAGGAAACTCTCAGGACGGTCGGCAAGATGCTGCAAACCGCTCTCGAAAAGCACCGTCAAAGCCAGTTCATGTCCATGACTGGTAATGTGGGGATGCTGTGAGTCGCTGAAAGCGCATGGGGTATAGTCCATAGGACCGATAACATTGCGAGTAAAGGGTAGCGTGGCGTTATGGCTGGCGGCAGCCTTAGTGAACGTAGCCACGTTATTGTACCACTCTGCTCCATAGACGCCCTCGGTTGACAGCAGGTTCGGGTAGGTGCGCTGCCAGCCACGAGGCACCGTAGCACCATGGAAATTGACCAGCAAATGATGGCGGGCTGCGCTCTCCAGCAGGTCGATACAATAGTCCATGTTACGCTGATTCTCACCGCTGAAGAAATCAATCTTTACTCCCGCAACACCTATCTTCTCGCACCAAGCGAACTCTTTCTCACGGTCTTCAGGCTTATTGAGGCGGAACTTCGGTGTAGGGGCACCATCGACCCATCCTACCGATGAATTATACCATATCATCGGCTTCACACCACGCGACTTGGCGTAGTTG
>Ga0310694_10002571_pt1 | contig 18452 bp, 13 predicted proteins | sample 174DNAGHGhighgp2_FD_203884 | JGI IMG/M metagenome (GOLD analysis project Ga0310694, IMG submission 203884) | Sheep rumen microbial communities from Palmerston North, Manawatu-Wanganui, New Zealand - 1742 DNA GHGhigh gp2 (v2) (version 2) | ecosystem: Host-associated > Mammals > Digestive system... | reverse complement strand
CGTCCCCATGCAGTCACATTCTTCAATCGGGCTGAAGACACCTGCCGCGAGCCCTATCGAAAGCCCCGCACCCGTGTAGGCGGACTGCCCCGGAAGCGCCACCGATTCCCGTTTCGGAACCGATTCGACATCATTCGCCGAAGACTCCCCCGCGAGCAACAGCGACGGGAGCAAAAGGAAAAAGGCGATGAAAATAAAAAGATGCGGCACGAACAACAAACTAGTAAAAAAAGAAAGGGGGAAGTCTCCCCCTCGCTCGCACGACGCACGCTAGTCGCTCGCTACCCCTTCGCCTAGGGCTCCGCCCTAAAACCCGGATAGCTGAAACGAGACACTCGGCTCCTAGTCGTGGGACTTTCGCCCTTCGGGCTCAAGTCCGCAACTTTTCGGTTCAGCCATGCCGGCAAGTCCTTTAGACGCTTCGCGTCCGTGACTTCGTTTATCAAAAAGGAGTGCATAAAATGCACTCCTACCTTGATAAACTTCGCCACACTTGCCGTCGCGGCATTCACCTTATTAGTCGTTCATCATATGATTATAGAACTTGCGGTAGTTGTCGCGGTCCTCGGTCTTGCGGACGGCGATAGCATCCTGCGGGTGGCGGTTCAGCATACCCGTAATCATCTGCGGGATGATATAACCCCATTCGTACTTTTCCTTGAGCGGGAGGAAAAGTTCCTGGTAGGCATCGAGCACCGGACGCAGGTCGTACTTCGGGTTCTTGAGGAAACCGAGGAGCAACTCGGTGGTGCAGTTACCTGCGCCACGGCCCATGCCAGACACGGAACCGTCGAGGAAATCCACATGGTTAATAATTGCCTGGATCGTGTTGCTGAAGGCAAGCTGCTGGTTGTTGTGGCCATGGAAACCGAACTTCTTGTTCTTCACGATTCCCTTGTAACGAGTCAGTTCCTTGTCAATGTCTTCCTGGTAGAAGGCTCCGAAGCTGTCGACGAGGTAAAGCACGTCGGCCTTGCATTCTTCGTTCACCTGGTGCAGGGCTTCGTCGAGTTCCGGACCACGGTCACGGCTCACGGCCATGATGTTAAGGGTTGTTTCGTAACCCATGTCGTGGAAGGCATTCACCATCTCGATACCCTTGTCGATGTTCTTCACGTAGCTTGCCACGCGGAACATCTGGTACGGGCTTTCGCTGGCGGGCTTCACGGCGTCCATGTTCACGCGGCCCACGTCAGCCATCACGGCCATCTTGATGTTGGATTCGATGCCGTCTTTCACCTTCCACAGGAGATCGTCTTCGCAGAACTTCCACGGACCGTATTCCTTGGGGTCGAAGAGTTCCGGAGAATTCTTGTAACCCATTTCCATATAGTCCACGCCGGCGGCAGAAAGGAGTGTATAGAGGCGACGCACAAATTCGAGAGAGAAGTCGTGCTTGTTGACGAGACCGCCATCGCGGATGGTGCAGTCGAGGACTTTGATGCTTTCGTAGTACATAGTGGTTATGAGGTCGCTTCGCTTTGAGGTATGAGCGTCGCCGCGAGCGGCTAGTGGTTAAGGTTAATTGTTTCGCAGGCAAAGATAGGTTCTAAAAAGACTGCAGTCAAGGAAAAAAGTTAACCGTCTACAAAAAAGTCTATTTTCAACGCAATATTTGCGTAAATAGAAAGATTTTTGTTTAAATTCAAGAAAAAAAGGACACTCTTGCCAGCATAACTTGGCTAGGCAAATAACTTTCGGAGTCCCAACGGACCTCAATCAAGTCACCCAGGATCACCCCCGCCCACCCCATTCATGACTTTCGTTAATATTTTTAACGCAAGTTTTGCGTAGATAAACAAAACAGCTTGTTATAGATTAAAACTATCTTCAACCAAAGAAAAATAGTATAACCAAATAACCTGATTTCGGTTGACAGCGTTATTGTTTTTGTCTATATTATTCCTACACAAATGATAGGAATTAAAGAAATGACTCAATACTTGATGAACATGTGTTGTTGCTGTTGGAGTCGATGTCGAACGGGCGACTAGTTTTTAGGCTTTTATCTAAAACAGATTCCCGCTCGGCTGTGTTTCCGAAGCGGGATTTTTTTATTCGAATTTTAACAATAAATGGCGCATGGCGCTAAAGGACTTCAAAAAATGTCAATTTCCAAGTATATCGAAACGAAACTCATCCACGGCGGCATCGATGGCGACAAGGTCACGGGAGCCGTCAACGTGCCCATCTACCAGACTTCTACCTACAAGCAGGCGGGTCTCGGCGAAAATACCGGCTGGGAATATTCCCGCACGGGTAACCCCACGCGCGCAGCACTCGAAGCGCTGATTGCCGATTTGGAAGGCGGTGTGGCGGGCTTTGCTTTTGGCAGCGGCATGGCTGCAACCTCGACGGTACTTTCGCTTTTCAAGCAGGGCGATCGCATCATTATCTCGAGCAATGTGTATGGCGGCACCTTCCGCGTTTTGGATAAAGTATTCAAGAACCTGGGCATTACTTATTCTATCGAAGATACCACCGACTTGGCAGCGCTCGATACCAAGGTGACGCCCGACGTGAAGGCCTTCTTTATCGAAAGCCCGGCAAACCCGCTCCTGACCGTGACGGACTTGGCGGGAGTTGCCGCGATTGCGAAGAAGCATGGAATTCTGACCATTGTCGACAACACCTTCATGACACCTTATTTGCAGCGCCCGCTGGAACTTGGCGCCGACATCGTGGTGCATTCCGCAACCAAGTACTTGGGCGGCCATAGCGACGTGGTGGCAGGCCTCGCGGTAACGAATAACAAGGAAATCGCGGAAAAGCTGGCATTCAATCAGAATGCCGTGGGCGCGGTGCTTGGTCCCTTCGATTCTTTCCTCTTGATTCGCGGAATCAAGACGCTTGGCGTGCGCCTCGATCGCCATACCGAAAATGCGGAACGCATTGCCCGCTACCTGGAACAGCACGAAGCCGTAAAGCACGTGTATTATCCGGGCCTCCCCAATGCTCAGGGCTACGAAATCAACAAGAAGCAGGCCAAGAACGGCGGCGCCATGATTTCGTTCGAACTTTACGAAAACTACGACATCAAGAAATTCTTCAAGGCCCTCAAGCTGATTTCGCTCGCCGAAAGTCTGGGCGGCGTCGAAAGCCTCGTATGCCATCCGGCCACCATGACCCATGCCTCCATTCCGAAGGAAATTCGCGAGAAGGTGGGCATTACCGACGGGCTCATTCGTTTGTCTGTAGGTATCGAAAAAGTCGATGACATTATCTTGGATTTGAACGCCGGCATTAACGCCGCGAAGGAAGCGTAATATGCATTACTACGAATCGATGCAATCTTTAATCGGGAAGACTCCGCTTGTAAAACTCTCGCATGTCGGACTCCCCGAAGGCGTAAACCTGTTTGCCAAACTGGAACTCTGGAACCCCTCGGGCAGCGTCAAGGACCGCACCGGCCTTTACATGGTAAACGACGCGATCGAAAAGGGACTCCTGAAACCGGGCGGAACCATCGTTGAGGCGACTGCAGGCAACACCGGCCTCGGCATCGCCTTCGCGGCACTCAACCGCGGCATCCGCGTGATATTCGTGGTACCCACCAAGTTCTCGCAAGAAAAGCAGACGCTCATGCGCGCCCTCGGTGCAGAACTCATCAACACCCCGCGTGAAGACGGAATGCTCGGCGCCGAAAAGAAGGCCGAAGAACTCCTGACGCAAATTCCGGGCTCTGTTTCGCTCAGACAGTTCCGCAACATGGCTAACCCGCTGGCCCATTACGAAACCACCGGCCCCGAAATCTACGAAGATTTGGACGGACAAATCGACTACGTGGTGGCAGGCGCAGGCAGTGGCGGCACCTTCAGCGGAATCCTTAAGGCGCTCAAGGAAAAGAACCCGAACATCAAGGGCGTGCTCGCAGACCCCATCGGCTCTACTATGGGCGGCGGCGAACATGGCGACTACAACATCGAAGGAATCGGCAACGACTTTATCGCCGACACCATGGACATGTCGCTCGTAGATCAGGTCATCAAAATCAACGATGACGACGCCTTTGGAGGCGCCCGCGAACTCGCCAAGAAAGAAGGAATCTTTGCAGGCTCCTCTTCGGGTGCCGCGTTCACCGCAGCCAAGAAACTCATCGCCTCGGGCGCCCGCGGAAACATCGTGTTCGTAGCCCCCGACCGCGGCGACCGTTACTTCAGCAAGGGATTGTATGAGTAAAGAATACTAATTCAAGTTCCCTGAGCATGTCGAAGGGAACATGACTTTTGCCTTCTGTCTTCAAAACTCCTCCAAGCTAGGGGGAGTTTTTTTACGTGAAATTGTTTTTGAAATTACCCGGACGAAAACTGTTGCGGAATGTCACTCTACAAGGCACTTTGACGCTAGCATCGTCATCACAAGAATAAACATATCCTCGCCCTTTTTTGCACTTGCGACAAACGATTTTAGCGAATACTCCCTTTCGAATGTATTCAGAATGCATTGGGCCATCGATTTAGGCACTCCGTTCTGATTCATATATTTAATAAAGTTTTTCTTCATTTCTGGCGTTAACTTTTCAGGCACGCACTCAACAAAATAATCAATCCCCCATCTTTCGACATCCTCCGGATACCCTTCTTCCATAATGACCTGTTCAAACCGTTTTTTATCCTTGACCAAACGATCATAGACGCAACCGAGCACTTTTTCCCCATCCTTTTTACCATAAAAGGCCAACGATTCAAACGGAACACTTGAGATAAAATCTTTCTTTTTTACGGTCTTCATCCATTTTTCCACATACGCCCTCGCATCTTCCTCGGTTATCCGCGAAGCAGCCGTTTCGTATTCCTCGTCGCATTCAGCCACGGCCTTTGAGAGAAATTCCGTAAAATCGTAGTTTTCATGGCCTTTCCGCAAATCAGCATCAAGCTTTAGATACTCCTTTTCGCCATACGAACCCTGCAATTGACCAAGCACGCATTCGCACACACTCTCGTTCGCATTTGTGGAACAGTCCTTTAAAAATGCCTGCCGTGTTGGCTCCGAGAACGCGAACTCCCCCGTTTTACTCTTTTTAGCGACAAACGACGCCGTTCCCCCAGCCACAGCATAGGCAGCGGCGACAAGCAGCCCGATTAGCAACAATTTCACATTTCGCATAGCATAATCTCCAGAAAACGATCTTCAACCGTAAAGATACATTCTTCGGGTGTCAAAAGATGACAATCGAAAAAAAATTTTCGGAAAAACAGCAAAAATTGCCAAATTCAATTCTATTTCCGTTTCGCTTTCCAAACTTGTAGAATCCGAGGCGAGAACATTAGATTTCTACGAATGTATTGATGATGTTGATAGTTGTTTGCGTTGCGACACTCCCTTTCAAAATTGTCGCAAGCATGTAAAGACCGCGTTCAGTAAAGGCTGTCGGATCAACAGGACTGTATTTTAGCTTGGCAAGGTGGTCAAAATTTTTGACCACCTCCTTTTTCTCGGCAACATTAACTTGAAAGATATACCCTGAAGGAAGCAACACTTGCTTGTTGCGAGCATATAGAGGACTTTTTCAAAAAACGCATACGGCAAAAAACTACTTTTAGCCGAATAATTTGTGGACGAAATTTTCGTCCGCAAAAAACTAATTTACCTTCCAATAGCCGTTTTTGTCGGCTCCAATACGAGTAATCAAATTTTGCTTTTTCAGCAACAACAAATCTCTTTTGATTGTTTTGTCTGTAACGCCAAATTTTTCGGCAAGTTTTTGGGCCGACAGATGAGAATCCTTGGATAGTGCAATGATAATCTTTTTCTGCCTATCTTTTGGAGATGTTTTTACAGAGACATTTACAGAGACATTTACAGAGACATTTGCAGGGACATTTTTACTACGCTTTTTTGCCACATTTGGTTTCGATTTTTCAATCACAGCTTTGTCTTTGGCTTTCTTGTAGTCAACATGCAGATAGCGGTTTTTCAGTTCGTTGTGTTCGCCCATAAGCATGTTGCGGAAGAACTTTTCGAGGTGTTCCGGCTCCTGCTGGATTCCTTTTCGCACATTCTTGTAGTTCGCACGGACAAGGGCATTCCTAAAATACCACGAATTTTTGGCGAAAATGTCGTTCCCTACCTTGAAACCCATGGAACGCAGGTACTTGATGGTGAAAACCGCAGTTGTACGTGTGTTGCCTTCGCAAAAGGCGTGGATCTGCCATAGACGTGAGACAAAAAACGCCAAATGACGGACGATTTCGTCCATACTCAAACCACTGTAATTAAATTCGCGTTCTCGTTCAAAATCGTAATCCAGAGCCCTTCGCAACTCAAAAGAGGGGCCGTACAACACGGAATCCCCGTTCAGGACCCATTCCTTTTTAGAAATGTTGTATTTGCGGATTTCTCCAGCATGCTTAAAAACTCTCTCGAAAAGGCGCTTATGGATAGCAATCAAGAAAGACGGCGAAAAAATGAACGCCTTTTCGCTCAAAACTTGTGCAATGCGTGCTGAAACCTTGTCTGCTTCTTCAGTATCGTCTTTGTCGTCGGAACGCTCCGTCTTCGATTCGTAATAAGAATCGATAAGTGCCTGCGCCTTGTTCAGGGAAATCTTCCCTTCAATGTTCTTCTTGGCGACTTCGAGCAGATAATCCGAAGGAGTCAAGCCATCAACCCGCTGCAAGCCGATAGCCGTAGACCATGCGTAGGACTTTTCCCGCTTGGCGGGCTCGACCTGGCGGATGTATTCTTCAAAATCCAGTTCTGACGGTTTCTTTCGCATCGGAGTTCCTTGCAATTTAGTTCTAATATAACTTTAATTCTTTAAAAAAGGACAAAGTACTTTATCGCGAATTACTCTAATATTCAACAATGTAAAAATCAAGATTTCTTTTGATATATCTTAATTTTATCCCCATCCTCTTTGAAACTTGAAATGATTCCTTTTTCTTCTAATTTTGCACAAAGCTTTTTATTATGGGTTGTGTTTGGAATTTTCACCTTTTTGCCTTCTCGCTTAATACAAGATTTATAGTCTTCACCTGTTTTATTATTAATTGCATTCACTATATCGGATTCGTCCAAATATTCAGCCTGTAAGGTTATGACATCTCTTATATCTGATTCATCATCAAGATTTCTGAGCAGAACCTTTATAGGAACAACTGTTTTCCCCGTGAATTCCAGTTCAACAATTTTCTTTCCAAGCCAGATAAAACTCTCCTTTTGACTTACGCTATGCCATATTTCAAAATCAGTTGATAGCAATTGACTTTTCTGTTCCTTGCTTAAGCCATCGCTATCCAACAGTAATTTTATATCATCAGAAGCAACCGCTATTTTCAACTCGCTCCACTTGTCAATAAAATCTCCAATATGAGTTTTGATGTATTTTGAAAGTAAAGAGGGATGCTTCTGCTTTATTCCCGAATAATTTTCGGATGTAAGAGAAAGTTTTCTCAAATTAATCAGAACGCCCATCTTTTCAGAATCAATATCATAGTTCCCTAAGTTTTGATAATTCCATGGGCATACATCCATTAACTTTGAAAATTCGTCCAAAGATATAGCTTTTGAACAAAGTACCTCATGATATACTTCTTTTGCGATATCATAATTTCCATTTTCATCTTTCAATTCTTCACTAGTCAAAGGTTTTTCATTTGTCAATTCTTCAACGATCTTGTCATCATTCAAATAGTCAACTAGACACGGATCTAATTTATTCCCGTTGTATTTGAAATTTTCATAAATATTCAGCCATGTCGGGCTTATTTTCTTACACTTATACAATAAATTACGTATATCTATTGCCTTATTTTCACCATCAGTAAGTTGGATTTCAGCGCCTTTGATTTGCGTAATATCAGATACTACACAATTATTCTTTTCAATTAGTTTAGCTTTTGTTTCTGTCATCAAATTTTCATCATTCAACAATTCAATGAAGGCACCTTCGCTTTCAGCCATTGAATCACCCGTTGAGAGAACAATATCATTTACAAAAACTTCAATATTCTGATCAACATAGGCCTTAATGTTTTGATTTTTTAATTTGGATATTTGTGTATAATAATCTTTAACAGGTTCTTCAATGGCGTCACCATTTGCATGTTTGATTATAATGTCAAAATTATTCTTTGATACTATATAAGCAGCATTATCTAATAGGACATCATAGACGGGGTAATTTGCTGTATCTTCCAAAAGATTAAATTTTAATCCATAATAATTAATTTTGGAAGCAACCGTATCTTTGTCAATATCTATACGATGTAAATAGGAAACATCATTTGTCAAGAATGTTATTACATCATTTTCCGTTTTTTCAAAGTCAACATAGATGAAAAGATTGTAAAGCACATTCGTTTTTTCATCATTAAAAAGTTTATCCAGCCAATTATCTTCATTTCTAAACAAATCATACAATCTCCGATACAGCTTTGATTGAATGTATGAGTCTGCATTAAATTTGCTTAAGAAAAGAGAATTACGGTTAAATAATTTGTATTTCCATAGAGCTCTTAAGAAAAGGTCTATATGGAAATCATCAAATGTTATTATACAATACAATATTGAATAATTCAAAACAGTAGGCAATTTCCATTCGCTGTCTTTTATTCTCGCAACAACTTTACCAAAATTAGCGTTGTTTATCAACAAATCAAAGTTCGGTTTTTGCCGATTTTTTATCAATAACAAATATTGTTTTTCTTGTTCGCTCAAAGAATTTGCATAGAAATATGAAATATATTCAAAATAGTTTTCATCAATATAGCCATAGCGCAAAAGATATATTATAAAATCTTTGTTTATTAGTTTTACATCAGTAACGAACTGCTCCGCAGGGAATTCATCTAGCATTTCTTCAATTGACATTTGTTGAATGTTAGACAGTGCGGTCTTTTTTTCTGCAACTTGTTGTTTGATGCTTTCAATTTCTCCATTTAGTTTTCTTGTCAGTTTTTCTTCGCGTTCTTTGTATGAATACAAAGAGTTAACTTCTTTTTCTATGGCAAAGAAATCATATTTAAAATTACTTCTACTTATCCCTGAATAGCCTGGAATAACACAAGGGAACGAATTTCCTAATCGAATTTTTTCAAATCCATCATCCGAAAGAAAATCAGAAATGTCATTTGCAATGTACGTATTATTTTTAGGTTTTTTCGAAAAAACCTTCGCTATATATATCGTTCTCAATTCTTGAATATTAAGCTCTATTTGACTTTCAGCATCCGTTATTTTTGTTTCTAGTTGAGCAATTTCTTGTTCTATTTTTGTTTTTTCTTTTTCAGCAACATCTTTTTTCTTTTCAAAAACGCCTTGTAATTCACCTTTATTTTGCGCAAGCAATGCAAAATCATTGGGATAGAGATTTTTGTACAAAATCAACGCAAAGATTTTGTTTCTATCTCTACTTACTTTTGTTTCTTCATTTTTATTTTCTATGTAATCAGATTCATTAATCTTCTTGTCATATATTTTAAATTCATTGACGCTATTTATTAGCAAACGCATGTCATCTATATACAATCCTATATCTTGTAGGAAGCCTTCATCCAATTCCTTCAAAGGGCTTTCAGAATTTTCATTTTGTAGATTTAATAAAACATCGCTAGAATTCTGATTGTTTATTACTGGAATGACAGGAATGATGAAATCAAAGAATTTTGTGCGGGAACTATCTTTAAAAACTTCATCTCTCAATGCGTAGACGAAAACAATCTTACGATTGATTTTTTCATAATTATTGAGAAGCGTATTTAACTCACGCAACTTTATGAATATTTCGGTATTTTTAAATCTATCTAAATCTTCGATAACAACTACATTATATTCGGTGACTTCAAAGAAATAAAGAAGTTCGTCTAGATATTTATTAAGTAAAGATTCTTCATTATTTTTTCCTTCAAATTCAATTTCCGCGTCTTGAAATGACAATTTTGCAAGACGGATCTTATATGCTAACGAAATTGTCTTATACAAAGCCACAAGAAAAGCTATGACAAATATAGCACCAAGAAAGAAATCTACCCCATCTTTAGAAAAAGGCGCTTTTATAATGTTCCATAGTTTTTCATTTGCCATGTATATAGGAACAAATAATAAAAGGAGAACAATAATTTCCGTAATTAATTTTCGAAATAAGCCTATTTTCTTTATTCGACTAAAACGGGAATAGGGAAACTTTTTCCCAGATTTTCGATAGAAAATCTGTTGTAATATACTTTTTTCTATTTCTTGCTCAGTGGTTGTCGGAATAACATCTTTTGGACTGTTCGAACTATCATCGTTTTCAATGGCAAAAGTGGCTAAGGATATTTTCAGGAACCATTTTTTCTTTTCTGTAAGCCGGTTAAAAAGGGGCATTTTGGATATCTGCTTGAGAATCCATTCAATAAGCGTGCATTTTCTATTTCTTTTTATATAGCTTTCTAGAACAGAACTTTTTCCAGAGCCGTAATTTCCTGTCAAGGCGATGTTATGAACATTGTTTTGGGACAAGGCATAATCAAGAGCCTCGAAAACGGTCTTGTCTTTTACAGAATCAATAGGAGCTAAATGCTGAAACGGGATTTCTTTATATTTTCCCACTTTTTCTTCTCTTTTTCTATTCCAAAAACTCATTTTGAACTCCTTTTCTTTACTACAGCACCTTAAACAATTGTTCGAGTTTGGTGACGATTCGTTTTTGTTCGGCTAGGGGCGGGATGGGGATTAGATACGTTCTTAACTTGCTTAAGCTAGTTCTGACACGAGTAATTCCCTGGACCTCGCTATACACTTGATCTTTAACAACTGATGAGTTAATCGCCCAATAAATGTATTTTTTATAAAGATTCTCTGAAAAATCAAATCGAACTGCATCAGACGATAAAACATATTTTTTGTCTTCATCAGGGCATATGATTGCCCTGCCAGCAGGCATCATTTTGGCAACAATAATATCCCCAGGAAAAGCTTCGCTTCTTGATATGTTTTTCAAATGTTCAAAAGTCGTGTACTTTGTATTTGTATCTTTCCACCCGTTTTCTCCAATATTGCTGAGTTGAATAATTCGAACTTCTTTCCTGTCTGTATAATGTTCTTTTTTCAAATTACTTCCAAAAGGACCGTCTGCAGAATCTAGAGATAGATCTTCAAAACGAGCCCAAACCCATCCAGACGGGACATCAAAGGGAATCTCTTCTTCTAAAATCGGATTACATTCTAAATCTTTCTTTTTCAACTTGCCTTGTTTAACAAGAACTTCCTTTTCTTTTCGGATTTTTTCAAGGAGTTTTTGGGCGGGTTCGTCTTTGGGGTTTTGTGGGACGAGTTTGCCTTGGATGGCTTCTTGGAGGATGCTTTTTTTGAGGGCTTCGGGAAGTTCCTTGTTGAGTTTGTCGAGTTGTTCCTGAGCGACTCCGTATTCTTCGGCGAGCGGGAGAACTTGTTCAAGTTTTGCGACGATTCGTTTCTGTTCGGCTAGGGGCGGAAGGGGCAAGATAAGCGATTTTAATTTTATTATCGTTAACGCATTATATGCGGTTCCCGCTACAGAACTTCTTATTTGTTCAAAGAATAAAGGAGATGACAAATACAACGCCACATATTGAGAATCAAAACTAGAATTACTGCAAATCTGCGTAACGTTTCCGTCTTTATAATAGAATTCTCTACCATCGCAAATCCACAAATTACCGATACTTCCTACAGATGTTAGTAGAATATCACCAACTTGTGGCACACCATATTTTTCTTTTAGTTCTTTATAATGTTGTTTAGTTATATATAATTCAGTATGAATACTTTCACCACGACTTAATTCCCCAATTTCTTTTGATCTGAAAAACGGAATCCCAGTGGTCACATAATCTTTTTCAAAAACGCGTTTACTCGATTGAATTTCGGCTAATTGAGCAAGCCTACACCACACCCAATTCTCAGGGATTTCAAAGGGTATTTCATCTGAAATATCTTTGGGGATGGCGGTGCCGACTTGTTCGTACCAGACACCGTTTTCGCAGTAGATACGAGATGTTGGGTTCTTCGATGTCTTTTTAGAACGTTTACTGGATTTTTCGCTTTGCTCAGAATGACGTATGGCGGTAATCCGCTCCAACAGTTTTGAGGCGGGTTCATCCTTGGGGTTCTGTGGGACGAGTTTGCCTTGTATCGCCCATTGCAGAATGCTGTTCTTGAGTTGCTTCCCGTCCATTACGCGATTACCTCAATGCCGAGAAGTTTCTGAATCTGTTCCAGTTTCTTGTCAATTTTAGCATCCAATGCGGTGCGTTTCTTGTGGTAGTCTTCTAGGAGTTCCGCAGGCGGCAGGATTTCCTCTTCTTCCTTGGGGAACTTGCACTGGTCAAAATTGCAGTCCATCTCGAGGAGTTCTTCGGGGGTGAACTTGCGGGACTTTTCGCTGACTACTTCGCCGTCGTCGTTGGTTTCAAAGATTTCTTCGCGGTTGTTCCACCAATCGGCAATGGGCTTGCAGTGTTCCAGCTTCATGGGCTTCGTCTTGCTGAAGTGCTTGTATCCTTCGGGCATGTCGAGGCGGTAGAACCAGGTTTCCTTTGTACTGAACCCTATCGGGGCACCTTTCGCCTTTTCGTTGTCGAAGAACAGGATGTTCGTCGCGATGCTGGTGTAGGGGCTAAAGATGCTGCCCGGCAAGCGAATGACGGTGTGCAGGTTGAATTCGCGGAGCAGCTTCTGCTTGATGGCGAGTTTTGCGCCGTCGGTGCCGAACAGGAACCCGTCGGGAATAATCACGCCCGCGCGGCCCATCTTTTTGAGGCGATACATGATGAGCACAATGAAAAGGTCAGCGGTTTCGCTGCTCTGCATATTCATCGGGAAGTTCAGCTTGGCGTTCATGCCGGTGCTGCCGCCATAGGGCGGGTTCATGCCAATGCAATCCACCTTGTCGCTGTCCTTGAATTCCGTCACCTTGCGACCGAGCGAATCCGTATGGGTGATGTTCGGTTCTTCAATACCGTGAAGGAGCATGTTGGTTATCGAAAGTAAGTACGGAAGAGGTTTCCATTCTTGCCCGACAATGGTTGATTGAAATTTCTTTTCACTGTCCGCTGACTTGAAGGCGTTAGGCTTCAGGTAGTTCAGGCAACTGGTCAAGAAACCGCCCGTGCCGCTGGTAAAGTCGCCGAATGTTTCGCCAAGTTTCGGGTGCAACTGTTGCACAATGAAGTCCGTCAATGCACGCGGGGTGTAGAATTCGCCCGCATTGCCCGCACTCTGCAAATCCTTCAGGATTCCTTCGTAAATGTCGCCGAAGGTGTGGCGGTCATCATTGTCGTCAAAATCAACTTCATCTATAATGTTAATCAGTTTGCGTAGGATGATGCCGTCTTTCATGTACTGGTTCAAATCTTCGAAGACCATCCGCACAATTGCCTTGCCGCGCGGAGTATTCTCGTTGACAGGCAGTTTTTTGAGCGTCGGGAAAAGTTCGTTGTTCACGAATGCGAGCAACGCATCGCCCGTGAGAGCCTTGCCGTCTTTCTCATCGACAGCCCAGTTGCGCCAGCGCATCTTTTCAGGAATGATAGATTTAAACTTTCTATCAAAGCACTCCCAGTTGTATTCCTGAGCGTCATAGACCTTCAAGAAAAACATCCACACCATCTGTTCGATTCGCTGGGCGTCGCCGTTGATACCGGCATCACCACGCATTTCGTTCTGCAATCTTTTGACCAAGTTGTTTACGGACATATATTACCTTATAAAACCTATTTAACTATCCAGCGACCGGTTTTCCGAGAACCGTCACGGACGATAATTTCATTTTCTTGCAACGCCGCCAAATCGCGAGCAATGGTTCTTGCCGAGACCTTGAACTTTTTTGCAAGGCTTTCGGTTGTGGCATCACCATTCTGAATCAAATCAACAATCTTTTGCTGACGAGAAATCAGTTTCACGTTACTAGAGGAGCCCACGTTAGCCAAAGTCGCATTCTTGTAATTTTTCAACGTAGCAAGAATGTTCTGCAACATAAATTCCACAAAGGGGGTCGATTCACCCGTTTTTGTTGATTTTGCAATCGCGTCGTAATATTTACGCTGATTCGCATATACCATATTTTCCACAGGCAAGAATTCAAATGACGAGTTAAGTTTCCCTAAAATTAGGGATTGCCACAACCGCCCTGTACGGCCGTTACCGTCACTAAACGGGTGGATAAATTCAAATTCATAGTGAAAAACGCAAGAACGAACTAGTAAATGATCCTTGCTGTTTTTTAGCCAGTCGAACAAGTCGTCCATAAGTGCGGGAACTCTATTCGGCGGAGGTGCCAGGTGTATGCATTTAGATCCGCTAAATACCCCTTCGTTACAATTACGGAATTTCCCGGCATCAGGCATTATACCCCGCATCATTACACCATGCGCCTTTAACAAGTCTTTGACTGAAAACGGATTGAGTCTGGGATATAATTCGTAGGTTGCCAAAGCGTTCTTGACTTCAATAATTTCGCGAGGCGGAGCCAATACTCTTTTCCCGTTAATAATGTCACTCACCAATTCTTCGCTCAAGGAGTTCCCCTCTATGGCAAGCGAACTATGAATGCTCTTGATTTTATTCGCTTTGCGCAATTTTAAGCCATCCGTCTGTTCCAAACGGATAACGAACCTTTCCACAAGGGCGGAAATTTCAGCAACCAGATTCAGTATTTCGGCGTTCAGTTTAAAAGGCGGCTGGTACATTTTTATCCTGACAAATAATATGACATTTATTACGACATGCAAAAAGACATATATTGTGACATTTTACATGACATTTATTATGACATCCTAAATATATATTATGCGACGTCGTCGGTCAAGTAGAGCTGCTTTTTCAGATCTATAACGGCGGCTTCGTAGCCTTCACGGCCGCCAAAAAGCTTCATAATCTTGGGCACGGTGCCGATATGGCTGAACGGGTCCAGTTTCAGGACTTCGTTCTGTTCCATCTGTAAAATGCCGTCATCGGCGTATTTTACGAGAAGGGCTTCCAAAACCTCGCGGGCCTTGCCCTCGTATTTTGCCAGGTAATTACGTTTTTTGACGTTATTTGCGCGTTCACGGCGGGTCAGCGGTTTCTGGTCGAACGCCACATGGCAAATAATGTCGAACACATCAACTTTCGCCAAGTCCGGATTCGCCTCTCGGATGGCGTCTATCAAGACGTCGTATTCCTTGAGCTCGTCAACGACGGCTGCCTTACGTTCTTCGGCTGTCCAGCGTTTGATAAAGTCATCAAGTGTTGCGAACTTGCCGCGGATGTTTTTGCGGGTAAAGTCGGTAAAGCTTTCGACCACCTGTGTCTTGCCATCGGCACCCAGATACGAAACCGTCTCGGCATCGATTTTCACTTCGACATGATTGATGTAATACTTCTTGGGACCAGTCTTCGCATTACCCGACGGGTCGTAGGGCTTGGGCTTTTCACCAACATGGCCGGGCGGTTTTGTTCCGCCAAACGGCTCCTCGGGCATTTCGGGTTCGCCATCGAATTCGGGGTCCTTGAACAGTTTGGTCGCATTGCGGAAATCGAGGATTTCAAAATGCCACTTGCCCTTGTCGGTCTTGAGGCGGGTGCCGCGGCCTACAATCTGCTTGAACTCCGTCATCGAGCCGATTTCCTTGTCGATAACGATAAGCCCGCAAGTCTTACAATCTACGCCGGTGCTCAACATTTCGGATGTTGTTACCACCACCGGGTAAGCTTCGTCGGGTTCGATAAAGTTGCCGAGCTGCTTTTTGCCCACGGCATCATCGCCCGTAATGCGCATGACATAGCGGGAATCTTCCTTGACCATATCGGCGTTCAAGGTCACGAGCAGTTGACGCATCGCATCGGCTTCTTCTACATCGGTACAGAAGACAATCGTCTTGGTCATGCGGCCAATCTTGTAAAGCATCTGCGTAATGCGTCGGGCCACCACTTCGCGGCGGGTCTTGATAACGAGTTCGCGACCAAAATCGGGGCGCTGGTATAGCTGTTCCGGAATCACGTTTCCAAAGAGGTCAATTTCTTGCGGACCTTCCGGAGCCCAGCCTTTCAAATCCACATTCAAGAAGCTGTTCGTCACACGGTACGGAGCAAGGAAGCCATCTTCGATTCCCTGCTTCAACGAATACGTGAAAATCGGTTCGCCAAAATATTCCAGGTTGTTCGCACCGTTCTTGACCTTGGGCGTTGCCGTCATGCCAATCTGTGTTGCTCCACTGAAATATTCCAGAATCTTTCGCCATTCGGAATCTTCTTTTGCTGAACCGCGATGACATTCGTCCACCAGAATCAAATCGAAAAATTCAGGCTTGAATTCCGTAAACGGATCGGGTACGCCTTCATCGTAGGAAACTAACTGCTGGTACAGCGCCATGTAGATTTCAAAACTGGAATCCAGTTCCTTGCCCTTTATCTTGGTCATGATTTTCTTGAAGGGCTTGAAATCTTGGACCATAGTCTGGTCAATCAGAACATTGCGGTCTGCCAGATACAGGATTTTCTTTTTGCAGCCGGACTTGTGCAGACGTTCGATAATCTGGAAAGCCGTATAGGTTTTGCCTGTACCCGTCGCCATCACGAGCAATATTCTCTGCTGGCCTTTCGCGACCGCCTCAATCGTGCGGTTAATCGCGATACGCTGGTAGTAACGGGGAGCGTGCGTGTCCGCATCCCAGTAGTACGGCTGGTTGATGACGGTTTCTTGTTCTGGGGTAAACTTCTTGCTTGCCCGCACACGTGCAAGGAGTTGCTCGCGAGTCGGGAACTTGTCCAGCGGAATTTCAACTTCCATTCCCGTCAAGAAATCGTGTTCTATAAAGCCGTCGCCGTTGCTGCTATACGCAAACGGAATGTCGAGAATTTCGGCGTAATCCATCGCCTGCTGCAATCCGCCACCCACGGGGTGGTTGTTGTCCTTCGCCTCGACAATGGCTATCGGGTAATTCGGGGCAGAATAAAGCAGGTAGTCTGCCTTTTTGCCCTGCTTGCGGGCATGCTTGCCACCCTGGAAAATCACGCGCCCGTCGGTGAAATACTTTTCCATGCGCATATCTTCGGCCGCCCAGCCCACAGCGTTCAACGCCGGCGTTATGTAGCGGTTCTTGATATCTTCTTCGGAAAGTTCTTTCTTGTTTTCGGGCATCGATGTAAATATATATTAAGAAAGAGGTACGAGGAAATGCAAGGTAATGATTTCAGGGCATTTTGGGGGTTAATTTGGGTGTTTTCACAGTAAAATTTCAACGAAATACGGAAAATGTATAGATATTCCGAATTTCGTTGAACATCATTCGATTTGCTATTTCTTCTCGCTTGCGTCGTAAGCAGCTTGCTTCTCAAAGTCCTATTTCCAAATATGTTTTTAGTGTTGCCGCCACACGGAGTTTTTTTGCATATTCAATTAGCTTAGAAATGTTCCTATCGTGGCGACGAAGATATGTCTTAATTATTTCCGCGCATACATCTAGTCCTATTTTATTGCGGTATTTTACCGCATCGCAGACGGAGCGTTCCAAGTCGGTGACATGAACCTTATGCCCATGCACTTCTGCTATTGTGGTTCCGAATTCCAGCAGATGATCCGACCAATAATAAAGCGTTATTGGAGGGAATTCGGGCAATACAAGTTTTCGTTTACGCTGAATAGCGATACAAAATGCGTTAGAAATTTGCGTCGTGAGTTCGTAATGTTCCCACGCCGAGTACATGCATAGCACGCCACCGGGCACAAGAATATCTATATCGAGCATCGTGTCGGCCAATACTATGGGTTCAGCAAACACACCTGGACGAAGGCGAAGTAGTTCACCCGATTGAACCTTTTGTAGAATCTGATGGTACTGGTAGGGGCTCATGTTGTCGCGAAGCATAAAACCTTCGGTATTGCGAATTTCTTTTCCGTCGTATTTTGGCATATCCTTAATATAACAAAATTACGGCATTTTTGCAAATATGCCGTAGAATTTTAACATTTTTATCTAGGATACAGAGTTTAACAACTATCAAAATTTCAACGAAATACGGAAAATTTCAGAATCTCAAATAAATCCCCTTCAATCTATCCAAATCCCTATTCTTATCAAAGTTTGTTCGCATTTCGTCCAAAGCCCAATCTCCGAAGATTCCTTCTGCGGGCAAACTTTCGCCGTTCATCGCATCAATAAACTTTAAAATATCTTTCTGGATTTCTTCATTGCAAGAAATAGTTTCTCCATCTCTTACAAGCGGCAACAAACGGAATACATCGTACTTATGCTTGTTCAAATCATATTCTTCTATGGTACGCCCATTTCGCTTTTCCGTATCCAAATTAATCCACGCGTACATTTTCAAAGGAATCAGATATGGGGCCTGAAGCGTCCATATGCCATTGATTTTTTCACGTTTTTCCTTGAATAAATCTAATCCTTTTACCACTGAGCCTTCTCCAACATTTCTTTTAAGCATGCCTGAACGCGTTCATTAGGCGAATCCTTAAGCGACAGGTATAATGAAACTATATCAATTCGCCC
>Ga0310694_10002570_pt1 | contig 18463 bp, 9 predicted proteins | sample 174DNAGHGhighgp2_FD_203884 | JGI IMG/M metagenome (GOLD analysis project Ga0310694, IMG submission 203884) | Sheep rumen microbial communities from Palmerston North, Manawatu-Wanganui, New Zealand - 1742 DNA GHGhigh gp2 (v2) (version 2) | ecosystem: Host-associated > Mammals > Digestive system >... | reverse complement strand
CACAAAGGGTTGGTTCATCGAGATGTTCGCTTGCGAAATGTCCTTGTCCACAACATAGATGCCAGGCTTGCGCAAGAAGGTTAACGGTTCAGGCTTAGCCCTTTCTAAAGCATTTTCCGTCTTCGCCTGCTTGGCAGACTTCGGGGCAGGCGCCTTTACCGCCGTCTTCCATTCGGCAAAAAATTCCTTGAGTAGCACAACTGCAGAATCCTTGTCGAGGTCTCCAGACAAGGCGAAGAAAATGCTATCCGAAGAATAGACACCCACTGCGGCACGCTTGATGTCGGCGGCAGTCACCTTCTTGTATTCATCGACGTTGGCATCCCAAAGGCGCGGGTTCGGCGCAAAGTTCACCTTGGCTCGGAGCGCCGAAAGCACCTTCGCTGGCGTATCGTAGCGGCGGTCATAGGCCGTAATGAAATTCGCGCGTAGAATATCGAGCTGCTCCTTGTCGAAGGCGGGTGCAGTCAACACCTGCTTTGCAAGTTTCAGCATGCCGACGAAATCCTTCGACAGGCAGTCAATTTCGAACGAAGACGTAAACGTCGAAACAGAAGACGAAAGGCCTGCGCTGATGAATTCCAGGGAATCGTCAAGCGCACGCGCCGAAATGCCGCCACCGCCACCGCGGCGCAACATGCTGCCCACCATCGAAGAGGCCGCTTCATCCTTCAACGCAAGGGGGACGTGGGGTTCGACAAAATAGACCGTCAAGTTCACGAGCGGAAGGCTCCGATCACTCACGATGTAGCCGACCACTCCCGGGGCAATTTCTACGCGATAGTCCGTGGGGTAAGGCGCCACGTAACGGAATTCGGGGTACTGGATATCCTTGTAGCTTGCAGGAATCGCATTAGCCTGCTTAGGTTCCGCCTTTGCAGTGGTATCGGCCACGGGGAGTGCAACATTTTCCTTCTGCACGGAATCCTTCGGAGTAGAATCCGTCTGCGGTTCAGGAGCCCCAGAACACGCGATCATAGTGCCGGCAGCAAGCGCTGCCGTCGCAACGAATATTTTCAAATCAAGCTTCATCTAAAAGTAAAATAGAAAAATCCATCGGTGGCGTTCAACGATTTTCTACATTTCCCCACATGTCCGGCATCATCCGCTTTGCTCCGAGTCCCACAGGATTTCTACACGAAGGGCACCTGCTCTCCGCGTTATACGTATGGGCCGCCGCAAAGAAATGGGGCCTCAAGATCCACTTGCGTATCGAGGACCACGATCAGGGTCGTGCCCGCAAGGAATACATCGACAGCATCTACGAAGATTTGGCCTGGCTCGGATTCAACTACGACAGCCATAGCATCCAAAGTTCGCATTTCGAACTTTTCAAGAAAGTTCTCGACAAGCTCGCCGCCAAAGGGCTCGTTTACCCCTGCTATTGCAGTCGCAAGCAGCTGTCTTTAGAAAACCCGCGCAGCGAAACCGGCGAGATTATTTACCAGGGGAAATGTTTGCACGTGGCACACGATTCCTGCAGCAAGGACTTGCCGCACAGCCTCCGCATTCATATTTCAGACAAAGTAATACACTGGCATGACGAGCGCCTGGGTGACTTCGACGAATCTCCGCAATCACAGTGCGGCGATTTTCCCATCCGCGACCGCGACGGGTTCTGGACCTACCAATTTGCAGTCTGCGTTGACGACCTCGCCCAAGGCATCACGCACATTGTGCGGGGCGAGGACATCTTGCCATCGACCGCCCGCCAGATACTGCTCACCGAAATGATTTCGGGCGCCTGTATAGGCGATGCCTCGCTAGACCTCCCCACCTACAGCCGCCCCCTATACCTGCACCACCCCCTCATCGTGGACTCCACCGGGAAAAAGCTTTCTAAGCGCGAACACGCCCACAGCATCCGGCAAGACAAAGATGCGGGAATCCGCCCCGAGCAGCTCCTGGGAAGAGTCCTCTACAAGGCTCAATTGCAACCAGAAGACACCCCCATTCTGCTGGAACATGCCATCGCACTGGTCGCCGCGAAAATATAGCCCCCTTTTTAGGCCTCTTTTCAGGGCCATTTTATCTCCGGCAAGCGCCAAAATAGGTATATTCAGTGCATGTCTTCACCATCTGCCATTGTCGCTAAAATTCGGCAAGAAGCCGCACTCTTTGATTCCAAAGATAATCTGCTCAGTTTTTCGACTAAAAACGACCTCCAGTCCCCACTGATGACCGAGGCCGGAGACCTCTTTTACGAGAAATGGCAACAGGCGAAGGGGCCACTTCCCCTGGAATCGTTCTTCCAGGTATCCGCGAACTTTACGGCCCAGCAGAAGATTTCGGCTCTCGACTCGGTGACAGCCGTTCTTCGCAGCAAACTCGCCGACTTCGGCGAGACAGACCTTTACCTGCTCCTCGGCTTTTTGAAGTGGGACGGCAACGCACTAGCACCTAGCCTCCTTGTTCCGCTCGACTTCGATGCAAACAAGAAGACCGTCTCGCTGTCGCAAAGGCTTCCTATCGAAAACGTCCTCCTCAGGGAACGCCTCAAAGATACCGTTTCCCTGCCGACTGCCGAGGACGCCGTCGCAAGCGGCAAGTTCAATATTCTGCTCTACTTCTCACTTTTCGAAAAGGCTATCGCCGCGGAACGCAACTGGCGATTCACCCGCCACGGCCTATGTCTCGGATTCTTCAACACGAACCTGCTGCTGCTCAAGAAAAAATACAGCCAGGACTTCTCGGACAAGGCCGTAGCCGCGAGTCCCATCCTCGATTCCCTACTCCGCGAAGAAGGCTTCCAGACGCAGGAATCCCTGTTCGAAGAAAAAGACTTTGACAAGGTGTTCTCCCCCGCAGACCACCACTTCCTTTACACGACGGACTCGCACACCAACAAGGTGACAGTCGATGCCGAAAACGAAGATGCCTGCGCCTACGCGATACAGTCGCTCCCGGGAACGGCCAAGATGAAGGTCGTCGCAAACATTGTCGCAGACGAGGTCGCCCAGGGAAAGAAGGTGCTCGTCACCTACAGGCGCGACGTCACGAAGCGCGCCTTTACCGAGGCGTGGAAACCCTCCTTCAGGACATTCCCCAACGCAGACCGGAAAGCCATCGAAGACAAGGTCCGTTCCATGCGCAAGGAACTCCTGGACTACTACGACGCCGTCAACAAGCCGATTCCGCCCACCAACGTTCAGCTTTCCGACTTGCTCAAGGAATTCAAGGACGTCCGCGCCACCAAGAAAAAATTCCCCGATTCCATTTTTCAGGGCATCTCTCAGCTGAGTTTCGAGAATTTCACCACCCTGAAAAACGACCTGACGGAACTCTTCGACCTTTACCTAGACAAGAAAGGCGCCGACGCCCGCAAGGCTTTCCAGGGAGTCAAGGTTCCTAGCCTCACCCCCGAAGGAAAGCTCAAGCTTTCCGAGGAACTCAACGCCGCCGCAGACCACGCCAAGGAACTCGAACCCGTCATCAAGATAATGGAATCGACGGGAGTCTTCACCACGGGCATTTTCCTTTCTAGCCTGAGCGACATCCTGGAACTTTTGCGCGACAACTTCGACGAAAACACTCCCCTGTTCGAAGACTGGCAGCTCAGAAGCCACAACTGGAACGCCTATAAGGATACGCTTACCGCGCTTCCCGAAGCAGGCGACAAGTGGGTGCGTTACCGCAGGCAGACCTCCGACATTTATACAGACAACGCCGTCGATGAAAACATCCAGAGCGCCCGCGATGATTTCGCCGAAAGCCAAAAGACAACCCTCAAGGGGCTTTCCGACCGTTATCGCTCTTCGCGCCGCCGGCTACTCAAGGTGCTGCGCAATCCGAAAATCGTCGACTCCGACGCTAAGCTTTTGGACCTCATCGACACGCTCCTCGATCTTCAGACGAACAAGAAAGCCTACAAGGAAAGTTCCGTTCTCGGCTACCACCTGTTCGGCAGGGATTGGCACTACGAAGCCTCCAACTGGATCGAGCTGAAAGACAAGATCGATTTCGTCTACAACTTCCGCGAACAGCACAAGAAAGATCCCAAGCTGGAGCTACTGCTGCAACTGCTGGAACAGTGGCACAACTTCAAGGATTTGCAACCCCAGTTTGACAACCTCTGCAAGTCCGTCACCGCCCTCCAGGCGACCATCAAGCAAATCAACAAGGACATGGACCTGGAGACTCCGCTGGAAAGCCTGAGCATCGAAAAGTGGCTCGGCAAGATCATGCTCTGGAGCGAGAACTGGGACCGTCTAGACATCCACCTGCAACTGACATCGCTCTTCCAGAAAATGGAAGGCTACAGCAATGCAGCACTCGTCGACTATCTCAAGAACCCCGACAATGTGGACCAGGACCTTTACAACGTCATTATCCACTACTGGACCGGAGCACAAATTCAGGTGGTATCCAAGGCTTGCCCCACGATCTTCTCGCAGACTCCCAAAATGAAGTCCCAGAAGAGCAAGGAATACCGGTCGCTCCTCGACCAGTTCATGAACGCGAACTTCAAGGAACTGCATACCGCCGTAGAAGAAAATCCCGAAAGGCTCACCTCGGTGTCCTTACCGGATGCACTCCGAATTCCTAGCCAGCAGTCCTTCGACATCACGATTATCCTCGATGCCGACGCCATTTCCACGGCGGAAACGCTTCCCATCTTGCTCACGACGCAAAGGGTTATCCTCGTCGGCGACCCGCAGAACCCGGTTCACGAACGTGAACCATCCGATGCATTCCAAGAGGACTCCGTCCCCCGCAGCGCGTTCTTCCAGGAAAGCATCCTGACAGCGGCGCTTCGCCAAGGAATTCCCACAAGGGAGCTGTGGTTCTCGACGCTCTACAGCGAGCCGTCCATCGTGAGTTTTGCAAACGAGCACATCTACAACCACGGCATCAAGCAGCTGCCGCCGCCGAACAACAACCATTTCAACGGAATCTCCTTCAAGGTCGTTCCCGACAAGATCGAGGCGATTGCCCAAGCAGCTATACGCCATGCCGAACGCCACCCCGAAAAGACACTTGGCATTGTCGCATTCCATCAGTCGACCTGCCAAGAAATTGAAGATTCCATCCGCGCAAAGCTCACCGTAGGCACGCCGACCGCAGCATTTTTCGACAGGCCGAATCCCGATATCCGTTACTTTGTCAAGACTCCCGAAAGGGCCATCGACAGGTTCCGCGACGTCATCTTCGTCTGCCTCGAAGCCGAAGGCGCCGGTGGAGCCGCGGCAGACCACAAGATTACCGTATGCTCGACGCTCGCCAAAAGTGAACTCCGCATATTTTCGACAGAAGCGGACCAGGCCAAATTTGCATCGCTAAAGCCGTCCCTATTCCGCGACTGGCTGAATTTCTTGCAGTCCAAGAACTTTGACCCTCTGCAAGACACGGAACCGGCCTACTCGCCACTGCGCAACGACGTCGTCCAGGCGCTAAAAGCCGAAGACGTGCAGGTGCAGGAGCATTTCTCTAAGGGAGGCATTCCCACAGGCCCGGTCATTGTCGATGCGAACAATCCCGCGCATTACCTCGCCTTGATCGAAGACGACTGCACCACGGAACGTTTCCGCGATTCCGTCGAGGACCGCGACTATATCAGGCCGATGATTCTAAAGCAGCTCGGCTGGAAGGTGATGAACCTGTGGCTACCTTTCTGGTACATGGCGAACAAGGACGAATTGGGTCACCTGGTGGCAACTATCGCCATCGAACAAAGCGTAGCCCCGCCGCCGGCCGAAGCAAACATCGAGGAAGAAGATTCCGAAATTTTCGACCAGATTGCATCGCCTATCACCGAACCTTACTTAGTGCAGCATCCCAAGATCGAGGGCACCGCACACGACAAGCCCATTGCCGAGCTTCCCGTGGCGGCACTGATTACACAGCTCAAGTTCTACGTCGACTCCGAATCGCCTATCCACGAAGAGCTGCTCAAGCAGCGCGTACTTGAACTGCACCATGTAGACAGGGCTGGTCCCATGCTGCAAAAGGCTTTGACCGACGCCATCAACCAGGGTCTCCAGAAAAAGCGCTTCGTAAAGACGGGTCCATTCTTCTATTCGCTCAAGGCGAAGGAGCTTACCCCGCGCAACCGCGAAGGCCGTCCCGACTTCGAACGCAAGCTCGCATTTGTAGCCCCCGAGGAACGCGCACTCATGCCGCAGAGCATGGACGAACACGCCCTCAAGCTTGCGATGGGACTCCTGGAATAATAATCGAACCTTTGAAAAAAAGAAGCCCGCATCAGCGGGCTTTTTTTAAATACTCCTGTAGGCTATTTCACCTTCACGACAAAGGCTGCGATGTTGTAAGCCGAAAGTTCGCGAGCCTTATCCTCGGCGGCCTTCTTGTTTCCCCAGCCACCGCCACGAAGCTTGTAGAAGGGAGCGTCGAATACGACCTGCACGGCATAGCCGGTGCTTGCCGAAAGCTGAGCGCGACGACGCTGGGCGGCATCAAAGTCGGCGACCGATTCAAACTGCAGCATATAGTAGCCGTCAGACTTGGATTCCTTCGCAGAAGCCTTGCCGGGAACAGCCGACTCGCTCGCAGAACTGTCGCGAAGCGAAGCGTTCAACACAGGCTTGTATTCCTTGCCTCTAAACAGGGAATCCAGATCCGTAGGTTCTGCGGCAAACGCCATGGCACAAAAGCACAATACAGATAAAATTTTTCGCATAGTGCAAATATAAAAAAAGGAACGGAGTTCATCCGTTCCCTTTTTTTAAAGAGTCTCTCTAGGCTACTTCGATTCGGAAGCTGCGTCGGCCTTCCAGCCCGTGTATTCCTTCGGCGACCTCTTGACGCCATACACGGAAGTGGTTTCCTGCTTGGCATCCTTACCGACATCGCCCAGGCGCACATAGGACTTGAGCTTCATGATATAGGCGCCAGTGCCCACCACGCGGCCCTTGTCGGAACGCATGTTCCAGCCGATGTAGAAGTTGCGGTCGCCACCGGCATCAATACAGGATGCGCCACCAAAGTATTCTTCGTTGTAAAGTTCCTTGTTCTTGGCATCATTACAATAGATTCTCTGGCTCTTGCTGGCTACATAGCTACCGAGGTTGGTGAAGTACTGGACTTCGTAGAAGAAGTACATTTCGTTGATATCGATGCTTGCCTTTTCTTCGGCGGAGAGGCCGTTATACAAAGCGTACATGTCGGCCTTGACCAGCTGACCGGGCCTGCCGTTTTCCTTGGCAAGGATTTCGGCCTTGGTCATGGTGGTGCGGTAAGAATTGACCGTAATGGCGGGCATGTCGCCTGCACCAACGTTTGCCGTAGAAGCAAACTTGTTCTCGATCACGTCAATTTCAGCATCGCCAATCACCGGAATCCACGGAGACGGGATTCTCTTGGTTTCGTCGTAGCTCGTCGGAGAATTCCAGGCGTAGGTTGCATCAGCCGTAGAACGCAGGGTGTCGCTGCCAGGCTGGCTGGTATGCGTCGTGTCGGCATCGGACCAGAACACTTCGGCAAGGGTACCACCCATACGCAGGTAGTCACCCACGTGCGGAGAAACATTACCACGCTTGTACATGAACTTGACACGGCCTTCGGTACGGTTTTCGGATTCGTTGAATTCGGTACCGATCGAAGGATCGCTTTCTGCAGTCACGACCGACGAGGAGTTGCCAAGAGCAGATGTATAGCGCTGATCTTCGGGCAGTTCCACAGCAGAATTCAGGTAGAAGTCCAGGGCGCTCTTCTTGCTGGTCGTCGTCAGCAGCTTGACCGGTTCAGAGAAGGTCACCACCAGGGAGTCGTAATCGAGCAATTCGTCGCCGTCTCTCAAGGAACGGACCTCGGCGCGGAGCGGAACCGGAGCGATGCGGTCGGTCAGAGCGCCAATAAAGCCCTGCTTGACTTGGCGTCCCTTATCTTCGAACACCGCGTAAGAATGGACCTTACCCACACCCTGAGTCTTCACCTTTTCAGAAAGCGTCACGCCACCGATCATGGCCACGTTCGTGCAATAGCCGCCCTTTCCGTTGTATTCAACCGGGTTGGAGCAGTCCACGTTGATGTTGGCCATACCGACGAGGGCGTTACAGAAGATAGCGGTATCCTTCGGAATGTTCGAGAAGCCTTCCGCGACAGGATTGTGTCTCAAAGTTTCAATATCTTCGACAGTAGTGGTATCGTCCCACAAAATACACATCATCGTCGGGATAGAGTCCTTGTGGATTTTACGGTCGTAGTAAATCGCCACGGAGTCGCCGATACCGTCCAGGTATTCCTTGTTCTCGCTAAAGTACGGTTCCGGAATCTTGTATGCATCCGTAGGCAAGGCGCCATGGGCGTCGAACACGTCAGCAAGCACCGGATACGGCACCGGAGGATCGCGGAAATACATCGGAGTATAGACAGCCTTCACATAGTCGTTGTATTCGGCAACGATGTATGCCGGGTTGCACTTGGTTGCATCCTCGTCCCAACGGTACTTGGTCATGGAACGCACCTGAATAGAAGCATAGCCGTCATGGAAAGCAATCTGTTCAGGAATAAAGTCAACCTTCGGAGAAGTTTCTGCACCCTTATGGATCAGAAGGCCTTCGCAGTCTTCCTTACAGGGATAGTACTTGACCTTGCCCTCAGCATCGGTCATCGGCTTCAAGATAGCAAGGTACAGGTCATAGAGCGTGCCGACCCAGTGTTCTTCGTAGGTACCGTCAGCTTCGGGCTGCTGGCCGGTCACCTGCGTTGCAGTGGAGTCCGGAGCGGACACGAACGAAATCACCGGCAGGTAGAAGCTGACATGCATTGCATTGGGCCTACCCGCAACACCAATCGTAAATTCCGTAAGCGGCTGGGTCAGGTCGTCCATTTCGACAGTTGCCCAGAGCGTATCGACACCGGATTCGCCAATAACGCGCTGGTCGCCCGCGTAAACTCTCACAAGATCACCGGAAGCGTTCTTGTAGTAGACCTTCATCAGCGGGTCGAAGGCGAGGGCGTAGCTCATTCCTTCAGCAAGTCTCGGCTGAACCAGGAGTCCACCATCGAAGTTACCCACATTCGAAACATAGACAGGAACGAGCTTGCCACCCATTTCATTGGTCACCAGGTGGTATGTGCCAAGATCCTTCACGCTCTCGTTTTCATCATCGGGAATTTCCTGAGCCACAGCATCACCATAGATGACATCGAGTTCGCCAGCCGGAGTGAAGGTCTGCACTCTTCTGGACTTGACTCCATCAAAAGTCACGAACAGGGCAAAACGTCCCGCACCAAGGCCGCAAACTTTCGCCGCATCAATGACCGGAGCGGACAAATTGGTAAGGTCAATGCCGCAATTGTAGATACCCGGAGCTGAAGCCATATCAACAAGACCGCTAGCAGAGCTCATCGACTTTCTCGTGCCCGTAGCCTTACTTCCTTCTACTAGGAAATACTTAGGAGCAAAAGCCGCACATTCCGGTTTCGTGGTGAAGTCTGCACCGCAGCATTCGATTGCATCATCATTACCACTCACAGCGGCGGCACAGGAACCATCGCCAGACTTGGTGTAGCAAAGCTCATAGATTTTTTCGGCCGGGTTCTGCGGATTCTTCTTACCCTTCACCTGAATATCCGTCTTCTGCCGGATGTACATGTTCGTAGTAATGCGAACGTTACTCATCGTCGTACGGCGGTCGCAGAAGAAGATATCGATGTCATATTGTTCGCCAACAACAAGCGGCTTACCCTGAGCATCGGTCAAAAGGTCCAGGTTCACATAGGCAGGAGCGGCCATGTGGGTACCACCAAGGTCCACCGCCAGTTTTCCACCGATATACACCCAAATGTCATCGTCTCCACGGAAGTTGAAGCGTAAGCCCGGCTTGTGAGTGAACTTGGCATGAGATTCAAAGCAGAAATGCTGGTTGCGTCCAAGCGTTCCCGTAGCAGCGCCAGAGGTATAATCTCCAGAAGCCCACCTAGGCTGAGCACCAGCGGCAGTCCTTTTAACGGATTTTTCAGTATCCTTGCTATAAGCAGGCCAATCCGCAGGAGTTTCAGACCAGCAGTAATCACCCCAGCACCAAACATTTTCAATTTCGGTGCCATAGAACGTTTCGCCATTCAAGTCATTTCCATCTCCGAAATGACCATTACAATCGATACCCCCCTTCCAGCCAGGGCCGTTGCACATCAAGTCGAAAATAGGCATATTCTCGTCAGGATCATTCACACGAAGCCAGCCATAAAGTGCTGCAGGGCCCTGTGCGGCATGCCTAGTTCGAGCAGCCGGCAGAGGAGTACCGCCATCAGCCTGCACCTTTGCATTAATTTCGGCTTCGGTCATGGGCGTCCCGTCCGCATTCTTGTATTCAAGCGGAGAGAAACCTCCCTGAGTCTCACCAGGAGCCTTTCCATCGTAGTCAGAGTCAAATTCCCAACGGCCATCCTTGGAACGCTTAAACGGCATATCATAGCAGGACATTTCGTTCACGCCTGCCGTTTCGGTAAACATCTGATTGAAAAGCGTTTCGTTCTGGAAGCAAGCCGTTCCAGCGCCAGCCTTCAACTTCGGTTTCTTGTTTGCCCCCAAAGTTTCTTCAACCATGCCCTGAGTAACACCAATACACTTCTGAAGGGCAGCCCTTGCGGTGGCATCGGTCTGGCAGTCCGCATTCCAGTTATTCACGCCATTACCGCCATCAACAAAGCAAGAGAATGCCGGATGCAGCGACGGATCAGTGTCATAAAGCACAGCAGCCAAGGTATATTCGCAAGTACCATCAATGCCATCCACTTCTGCAGCAGAATAGTAGAAACCATCGTCATTGGTCTTCTGGTCTGCGTCCGGTACGAAGAACAGGGTGTCCTGACCGGCGGCCGCCATGTAGTCAAACGTCATGCCCAGGGGTATAGATACTGGACTGGCCGGGTCTCCAGCATTGCCAAGCAAGCCAATCATATCTTCACGAGCAGTATCATCGTCACGGAAAAGCACCACGTTGTCGGTAATGGTTTCGTTGAAGAACACATAGGAATACCAACCGCACATATCGGCGACGGCAGTCATGGGCTTACCGGTCACACCGCCATCCAAGCTAATCATGGGAACCGAAGACATCCATTCTTCCATATCGGGAGGAATCATCACGAAGAAATACTTTGCATCAGGGGGATTGGAACCGATTACAGACTTATCCGGCGATGCAGGATTTCCAGAAACATATATAGAAGAACCTTCCCCCGGACAAGTAATGCCGGTCGTGCCCAAATTACAGATTTCGCCTTGGATATTATAGCTTGTGCCATTTACAATAGGAACTGCCGTACCGCAGCCAGCCTTGCTTTCAGCAATCACAAAACCCGTAGAACCCCAACCTTGGTCAGGAGCATCTTTGGCCAAATTTATGACGTACCAGCCATTCTCTTGTTTGGTAACAGGATTTGCGTTATTATCCATCGCCACATACACGGAAGACCATGTACTCGGAGCCTGGAAATAAACAGTTCCGCTACAAGCCGCGAACGCATTCTGCACTCCAGCAAATAACAGGCAGGCACTCAGTGCCCACTTCCACAGGGAGATCTTTGACTTTTTCATCATTTTTGTTTCCATCGATGATTCTTTACCAAACGGCATACCAAAAAGACCGGCCTTCTTGAAATGCCACATACCGCCCTCAAATTTATTCTTTTTAAACGAAAAATGCCAACTCTTTTTGTAATTTTTGATAAAAAAAACGTTCATTTTTGTAAACAAGTGGTGGATAGACAAACTAGAGTGCGGTAAATCACAATAAAAAAAGCACTTTTGTCAACCAAAGTTTACATTTATCGAGACGACATGCCATTTTCACCTAGAATCTCCTTTTTCCCTAAAAACTTTTTATTTTTTTCCATAAACGGAGTTGCACCATGCAAGATATGGATAGAACGATTGCTAGCGGAAACACCATCAAGCTGCCCATCGCCCAGATGCGGCCACACCTGATTGTACTCTACCCGCAGAACCAGTTCAAGCAGGTGCCGCTCGAAAAGGGGACAGTCATCCTTGGCCGCGGCCAGGACGCCGACATCCGCATGGACGACGAGCTCGTTAGCCGCAAACACTGCGCAATCACTTTTGACGGCATCGACGTGACCGTCAAGGACCTGGGAAGCACCAACGGGACCTTCGTAGACGGCACCCCCATCACCGAAAGCAAGCTCGAAGACCACAACCGTCTGCAAATCGGCAAGATGGTCTTGAAGGTGGACTTCAAGGACGCAAGCGAAGAGGCCTTTGACCGCGAACTCTACGAAGCGGCCACCATGGACCCGCTCACCAAGATCAGCAACCGCCGCACCTTTATGGACAGGAGCCTGGGTGAGCTCGCCCTTGCCCGCCGCAACAACTATTACGTTCACGCGATTATGGTCGACGCGGACCATTTCAAGCGCGTGAACGACACCTGGGGTCACCAGTGCGGCGACATGGTTCTCAAAGAAATCGCCCGCATTCTCAAGGAAGAAAAGCGCGAATCCGACCTGCTCGCCCGCTACGGCGGCGAAGAGTTCGTACTGCTGTTCAGCGGCATCGGCGTCGAAGACGCCAAAAAGAGCGCCGAGCGCCTGCGCAGCGCCGTTGAAAGACACCGTTTCTCGTGGAAGGACACCGTCATTCCCGTGACCATTTCTTTGGGACTTGCCAGCCGCCAAGGCGAACAAATCGGCAAAATCGAGGAAATGATCGCCGAATGCGACCGCCTGCTCTATGTCGCCAAGGAAGGCGGCAGGAATCAAGTAGCTTGTTAGCGCCAAATGGATTGCTTCGCCTTCGGCTCGCAATGACGTCTTAAGTACAAAAAGCTAAATTTGGCGCCGAAATGTCGAGTTTGAATTCCGAGCGCCTCAATTCTTTTGGTACCGCAAGCATTCCGAAACTGGTTTTGCAGTTTTCGGTACCGGCCATCATCAGCATGCTGGTGAACGCCCTCTACAATGTGGTGGACCGCTTTTTCGTAGGGCAGGGAGTTGGCAGTCTCGGCATCGCAGGCATCACGCTGTGCTTTCCGATTTGCCTATTTATAATGGCAATGTCGATGATGGTAGGCGTGGGCGGCAACACGCTCTTTGCCATCCGCCTCGGTCAGAAGAAGTATATCCAGGCAAGCATCATCCTGAACAATTCCTTCTCGCTTTTAATCCTGATGGCGATTGGAGCCTTCACGCTGGGCGAAATATTCATGGTGCCGCTCCTCAAGCTGTTCGGCGCAAGCGAGCAGACCCTGCCCGTGGCAAGCAGCTACATGCGCATCATCTTATGCGGCGCAGTGTTTCAGACGATTGCCCCCGGCATGAATCACTTTATCCGCTCCATGGGCCACCCCAAGACGGCCATGTTCCGTGAAATCATCGGTGCCGTCACAAACATTATCCTCGACTATATTTTCATTATGCGATTCCACTGGGGAATCGAGGGGGCAGCCTGGGCAACTATCGCATCGCAGCTCGTAGCCTCGGCACTCATCACGCAGTTCTTTGTCAAGAAGTCTACGCCCATCAAGATCCGCTGGCGCCACATGAAGCTCCGCGCCGCCTACGTACGCAAGATCTACATTTTGGGATTGCCGCCTTCTGTCATGCAGATTTGCAACAGCCTGATGAACGCGATTTTGGCTTGGAGTCTCACCACCTACGGAAACATCAGCGTGCAGGCGACGGGAGCCCTTTCGGGCGGCGACATGGCGATTTCCGCCTTCGGCATCACCAACAGCATTATCTCGATTATCATCTTGCCGCTTTTAGGGTTCGTTCACGGCACGCAGCCGATTATCGGCTACAACTACGGTGCACGCCTGAACGCCCGCGTCAAGGAAACGCTCAAGTTCGCTTTTATCTACGCAGGCGGCTTCATGTTTGTCACCTGGGGAATTCTCATGTGGCAGGCCGAGACATTCGTAGCCCCGTTTGCACCGAACGATCCGGAACTCATCAAGCTTTCGGCCTGGGCCATGCGCATCTTTGCCGCAGCTTTCTTCATGATTCCCTTCGGCATGGTGTCTGGAAACTTTTTTCAAGGTACAGGAAAGGCGTTCAGGGCCATGTTCCTGAACGCCTGCCGTCAAGTGATTCTACTGATTCCCTTCCTGCTGATTCTGCCCCACTTCTTTGAACTCAAGGGAGTGTTCATGGCGCAGCCCATTGCCGACACAGGTGCGGCTATTATCGGGCTCTGCATGCTTGCGCATGAACTAAAGAAATTAAAGTAACTTAACGGATATTCACGCGGCGAGTACCAAGGCCAACCTTCACGATGTAGGCTCCTGCCGGCACCCCCGAAATGGTCGTTTCTGCGGAAAGAATATCCCCCTTACGCAAAACACGCCCTTGTAAATCCATCACAGCATACATTCTATAAGAATCATCCCACAGATACTCTTCTTCTGATATAATTCTAAACTCAAACGAACCTGTTACCACTATACGGAACGACGGTTCTGCAAAGATTCCTTCACCACATTCATCGCCCCTGCAAATTACAGAAACGGAATCCCTAGAACACTTGCCAGCCTTGTCACAATATTCCCGAACAATCCAATTTTCTCCCGGCTCAAGAGCCTGCCGATTTAAGGTGTCCTGATAAACACCATTAACAGTCCAATTCACATCTACAAAACTAGATTGAGTGACGGTTCCGCTTATTGGGTATTCTATTCTAACTATGGGCATACGATAATCATCCTGGGTATCATTTATTTCATTTTCCAAGGAATCTGAATCAGCAGGAATTTGAAATTCCGATGCATCAGGTTCAGTTGTAGAAACCGTATCAAGTTCTGACTTTGCAGAATCAACAAACTGTATACTGCCCAAAAACTTTTGCGACACGATATATTTCGTTTCATCCAAAGGATCGACAAAAGAATTTAGAGAGAATGTTTGTCCTTCAGATACAGCTTTTTTTGCCATAATAACAAACGTTGCCTGGCCATTAGTAAAATCAATTTTAGAATCTGAAATTTCTACGCCATCTAAACTATAGAAGCGCAAGTTTTCGTTAACATCTTTTATATAGAATGTATTAGTGAGAGTAGAATCAATCTTTCCTTTCTCAGGGCCTATAGGGATATAGGCGCGGGCATAAACGATAAGCGAATCATTAAGATCCTTCTTAAGGCTTGTCGTGTCCGTCACAGGATTCTTACATTCTTTATCTAGACAGAATTCAATTTCGGGTGCATAGAAGTTGTAGACAAGAGAAACAATAGGGTCTTCCATAGTTTCGCTTTCCGATGTGCCCAATGCTACATTATGAATGGGATAAGGGGCATTTACCGTCAACCTCACATATCCAGAATCATTAGAAGTCACCTTCTGCTTATGAAAAACCGGAGATTCAGAATCCTTCAATAATAATTTCACCGAATCAGAAGGTGCTTTAGGTGCGTAAACATAGAATGACGCTCCTGGAATCGCGTTCTTGTATGTCAAATCTTCTCCAGTGGGAACAATGAACAAACGCGCTTGCCTCACCTGATTAATTCGATGATACATGCAACGTACATCCGGGGTTCCTTCATAATTGATACAATCAATAGCTACAACAGGTTCCACAGAAGCGTCATCCATATCAAGGACAATGATGGCACGGATGAGCGTATCAACGAATTCTCCATCCGAAACGGTCAAGACAACAACATGGGTCGGCTGGATCTTTTCGTAGTCAAGCTTTGCACCATTCTTCACCACGATATAGGCAGTATCTTTCGTGGAGCTCACGCTGGCATCAAACAGACTGTCTGCACCCGTGGCACCATAATCCGAGAGTTTAACCGTGAGTTTGCTCAGATTAGAGACTTCCATATCGGAAATTGCGAATCCGTGGATTTCGAAACCAGTCTTAGCATTTTCATTCACACTATATGGGCCATTGCAATCAGAATCTCCCTCAAGGCAGCTAATATCAACAGCAAAGGAAACTCCCGTCAATAAAAAAAACAACACACAAAGTATTCTTGCTAGTTTCAATTCCATCGTTACTCTCCTAAATAAACCAATAAGAAACATTAAACTGGCCTTGCCATGTTTTAGGAGCATCGGAAGCGTCTGTCAAAGGTGTCACACCTATGACTAATCGTAAATTCAGGTCTAAAATAGACTTTCCTATGTAGCGCATCACCCCGACACCAACCAGCGCATCAAATTCTAACAGATTAAAATCGTCATGAATTTCTTTTTCTCCACTACCACCATTACCTGATATTGCAGACTCCGTTTTTGAATAAAGATTAAAAGACATCATCGGTCCAAGTTCTGCATACGCTAAACCGGGAACCATAACACGGAACGCAAGCGGAATATCAATATTTTTCTGAGAAACTGTATATTCAATTTCTAAGTCAGCCTTTTCTTGTTGCTTGGATTCATCTACCCAATACAATTTAACGGTCACATCCGACTTTCCAGAACCGTTTCTATAAGCAAAAGAAACATCTCCCCTCAGCGCCAAATAATCATTAAACAAAAACAAACCGCTAACACCGGCATTAAATCCAATTCCCCAGTAATTACCAAGAAGTTCGTCATCTCCCTTAACCTTCAAGGAGTATTCTTCAGTCGACTTTAAATTAGCCAATCCAAGTTTTGAATCATAGAAGTCGTTGTAAGTCATTCCAATAAGCAGGCCAAGCCACAGGCGTTTTCTACTTTCAGGAACCATTGCAGTCTCTGTCTCTACAGTATCGAGCGGTAAGGTCTTCTGCAAATCATTCTCAAGTGTATTTTCAGCAGACTCATAACGATTCAAGTCTTTGTTCAATTCATTCTGGACACCAACCGAATCCTTAGCAATATTTTCAGCCACGGTATCTACAGTTTCATTAACCGTATCAGTAACAAATTCTACAATCGGTTTAATCTCCGACTTTTGCTCGTTAGCCTTTATTCTTTCAAATAAAGCTTCAGACTTTTCATTAATTACCTGTTCTAGTTTTTCAACATTATCTCCGCGACCATTAAAACTAGTCAGCAGTTTTCCGCTCGCCGTTTCATACAGTTCCACATTAATTGTCAGCGATGAACCAAACTGGCCAACATGCGCCTGAGCCACATATTCGGCAGCAATATTGCGTCCGGTTTCTGCCATACAGCTACCTTCGCAATCTTCAATGGCTTTGCCCGGCGGAAGCATCATGTTAATGTTTTCGCGGGTCATAATAATGTAGTTCTGTTCCGCAGGCAAAACCTTTACAGCCTGTTCACGCAAAATATTCGTCAAATACTGGCGTTCCGACAAAGTCATCAAGTCGGGACTATTCGCCACTGTTTCAAGAACAGCCAGATGCGTCGCCATCAACATCGCCGGAAATAGGAAAAGAATCCCCAAGAACAAAAATGTCTTATGACGCATAAAGCAAACCTTTAAACAAACCAAGTACACCAGGACGGTGTACTTTTAGCAAAGCCATTATAAAACTAGTACAGCTTCTTCATGTCGGTGAGTTCGCCACCCTTTTCATGGAAGAGAACGAGCGAGCCGCCCTGAAGCTTCTTGAAAAGTGCCGTAAGCTTTGCAACGGCGTCAGCCTCCTCAAAGCCTATTTCGTTGTAAGCGGTTTCGCCAATGACAATCCCCACATTGAGCATGTCGGGAGACTTGCGGCGCAGGTAGTTGAGGAAATCTTCATCGTTGTTGAGAATGTCCGTCGCCGTAGGCTTTTCAAGTTCCGACGGATCGCGGGTGCTCACCAGAAGCGGGTACATGTTGTCGGCGATGGCCTGCTTGGAATTCAGGTAGAAGGTGTTTCCTACAAACAAGCTAATGGAATCGTTCAGCACCTGGCGCACTTCCACCATGATATCGCTCTGGGAAGACGCTTCCTGAATTTCAAGTTTGGACGGACCACAGGCCATCAGGGCAAGCGACACAACCGACAGAACCGCAAGGGCAAATTTTTTCATTGTAGACCTCTTTGTTTTTAGCAAAGATATACTTTTTTTTGGCAAATGAACAAAAAATTTACCTGGAGCCCACTATTTTAGTGTTTTTTTGAGTTTTTCTACAAAAAACTACTTATGCAGGATATGAAGCGCGCGGTCGATCAGTTCGGGTTTCAATCCGAAAATGCGGCTCAGGGTTTCTACGCGGGCAGACTCTTCAATCTTTTCGATACGGGAACCATTGGCGTCGCGGGTCACAAGATTTCCCTTTTGGTAATAGTACTGCACTCCCCGTTCGCGGTCAAGACGGTTCAGCACCGGGTAGGTCATCATCTCACGGTAAAAGCTTTCGTTCCAGTGCTGCTTGAACTCTTCTACAGATACGCCTTCGACGGGGTATTCGAAGCGAAGTTTCATCGGGCCCCCAGCACCGCCCGTCCATAGTTCCATGCTCGAGGCATCGGGCCGCACTAGGCGCACGCTGTTGGGAACGAGCGGGAAAAACGCTTCGCCCGTACCGAACGGCGGCGGGAGCGGAATCGGAAGCGGATCAAAAATCAAGTAGCCGGGATCAAAGAGATATTCGGCTTTTTGGATTGCCGCGCCTTCGGCTCGCAATGACGAATCTGTATCGTCCGGC
>Ga0310694_10002569_pt1 | contig 18466 bp, 10 predicted proteins | sample 174DNAGHGhighgp2_FD_203884 | JGI IMG/M metagenome (GOLD analysis project Ga0310694, IMG submission 203884) | Sheep rumen microbial communities from Palmerston North, Manawatu-Wanganui, New Zealand - 1742 DNA GHGhigh gp2 (v2) (version 2) | ecosystem: Host-associated > Mammals > Digestive system... | reverse complement strand
GGAGGCACTATCAGATGGTCATCAATAAGATTTCGGTTCTGGGTCTGCTCAGTCTGCAGCAGCCAGTTATCGATGCAGATGCCCAACAGTGCCATCAGCGGCACCATTTCGGCAGGTGTAGGTATTTCGACATTATCGTCACAGGTAATAGTAGGCTGGATGGTCATCGGCACGATCTCCATGCAGCTCTCCATCTCATTTTCAGAAGTAGACTCGCAGCACATCTCCTCTTCCACAGCTTCTGCCATGCAGCAAGTCTCCTCCTCAACCGGAGCGGCCTCGCAACACGTCTTCGCAGGTTGCGAATCCAGCATCTTGAAGACACTCAGCTTCCACGTCCCCGCCATATTGCAATGTATCAACGCAGGACTGCTCCCCATGATGACCAGCATCATCAGGAGTGCAATCAATACAAAGATTTGTCCAATTCGTTGAATCATAGTAGCAGCGATACCCTATCTATCAAATTTTCCGCCGCAAAGATAGCGCAAATTTCTCAATCCACCAAATTTAAACTCCAAAAAATGCTTAATTCCCCCTTTTTTGTCGTCATCCCTCCCCCGCAAGCAGGAAAATAAACTCGAAAGGTGCCGACCAGCCCGAAACGTCCGTCGTCCGTTTTGTCACTCATCTACCCTATTTTTGACTACATACAAAGAAAATAAAACCAAAATTTGCTTTTTTTGCCTAAAAACGTTTGCATTTCTAAAAAAATATTTATATTTGCACCGTTGCTTCGCATCGTTATCCTGACTTCAGGGGACACGAAGTAAAGCAGTGAATATGTTGCTGGATTTCAGTGCATCTATAATCATCATTCGATGTTGTCCGAAAAAGTCGGAGACGTCAACCCCGCAGGTTACACGCCTGACGGTGTCCCCCCATTGTGTGCAATAGATAATATCCAGGAAAACACTCCATGCCCGACGCCTCTTCACATACTGCAAATCCACGACAAACGCACACTCATAATTCCATTCCTTCCTATGGCTCGTCAAGCAACGATGTCCATTGGTTTCCTATGCGTGTTGCGTACGATAAAGACGTGCTGACGATATGCTTGGCCTTGAATGAGCAGAAGATCGAATACTTCTTACCGACTGATGATGCGGTAGTGGTGAATGGCGAATCCACAACAGTAGTAAAAAAACCGAAATTAAAGGATCTCATCTTCGTCCATTCCTCCAAATCCCATCTCACCGAACTCAAGCACAAGAATACCAAGTGTCGCTATCTCCGATTTATCACCTATATCCCCCACAGCGAAATCCGAAACGGAATGACGCTCATGGAGCGAAGTGCTTCCAACAGGATTATCATCATTCCCGATGCTGAAATGGAGCAATTTATCAAGGTGGTATCGAATGACAAGATAAATATCACGCTTATTCCTTATAGCGAAACATTCAATCACATTGGTCGCAAAATCCGAATCCTACAAGGACCGTTGGAAGATTGTGTCGGGACACTACGACGCATCAAGAACAACAAGCATGTACACTTTGATTGTGGCGGTATAGTCACGGTTCAACTGGGATATATGCGAAAGGAAATGTACGAATTGTTAGATTAACGACAACATGTATATTCAAAAATGAAATAACATACAGTAATACTAAATCCACATGGAAACCCTTATCGCCAATTCAGGACTGCAATTCTATTCCCAGAAAGTGGAACTGAACATTTCTGAGCCATGTATGCTCAAAAGTGGCAAGACTCTGAAGTACTCTTTTGTCGAAAGCGAGGATATAATCACCGAGACAAGAGTATTCGACTTGTTGTGTACACATTCGTCAGGAGCCTTGATCCCCTACAAAGAGATTAAAGATGCAGAAGTGCAGACAATCAAACCTGACAACAATGATGAATTAGATGAAGCAGGCTGCATCAAAATGAAACCCGACGCCGAAATCCAACTCTTTTCGACCTATTCGCCGGGACAGCCCGAAGTAATCTCAATCAATTCGCTCGAAGCATTACGCGTCCGACAAGCCGACCATCAACAGGTATCAGCATTCAGCCTTCTCGTCAACCATTGGCTCCCTATGCCTTTCTTCGAGAAGCCTCAAGGTGATGTTTGCCTGTCTTACCCGACAGGTTGGGCAAGAATGAAGTTGATTCCACTCGGCAAGGGTGTGAACAAGAACTCCGAGGCATTTCGCATTGTTTGGGCATTCGATACGACAACGGGGGATTTCCTTTCCGATCTACGCCCGATGTTTGATGAGAACGAGACCGAGAAACAGTTCTGCCTCTGCAATCGAGCAGATTTGCTCCTCAACTTCATGTTCACCGAGGATGGCAAACTCAGTCCATTTGCGGTCTATATTTCATCGATACTTGGCCTCGATGTCGATAATATGCTTAAGAACCGCCAACCTCAAGTATTTAAGTTCGTAGCATATTACATCTACCTCGTAAACTACATACGCATTTCCTGTTTCGCTCCCGAAATAACACTTTACAACGATCCCGCCAAGTCTATCCCTGTCGATCTTGTGCTCGACATAGGCAACTCGCGCACATGCGGTGTATTGTTCGAAGAAGGGGATTCTTGCAGGGCCATCATGTTGGAACTTCGCGACTTGTCGCGTCCCTGGGTGACCTACCGCGATCCTTTCGACATGCGCATCTGCTTCCGCCAGGCAGACTTTGGCAACGGAATCATCCTTGATGAGGACATGTTCCAATGGCGAAGCCTTGTTCGTCTGGGCAATGAGGCCCGCTCGCTTATCTATCGCTCAATCGAGGATGTGGGCTTGAGTGAAGAGACAACCAACTATTCCAGCCCAAAACGTTATCTGTGGGATGAGAAACCTTTCGAAGGTGTCTGGAAAAACATGACAACCGTCGACGATCCCTACAACGTCCGCAGCAACCAGAGCGTATTCCTGAAGGGTCTTTCCGAAAACTTTGATTCCGATGGCTCGTACAAGCCCGATGAGTTCAACAGCATGGAGACCAATTACAGCCGCTCTTCCTTGATGACGTTTGTAATGGTGGAGATTTTCAACCAGGCCTTCATGCAGATCAACTCAATCAGCTACCGCAGTCCCCTCCATGGATGGGGCCGAGTCGATTGCAGCCGCTACCTGCGCAACATTGTCATCACCTGTCCTACAGCTATGCCTCGTCGCGAGCAGATCCGTTTGCGTCAGGCTGCTGTCGATGCCTTCGACGTGCTGCAGCGCGCCAATCCAAGCCTCAAGCCTGTCACAATCAGTCCTTCACCCGAATCCTTGAAGATCAATGACGACTTTGCCGAACCAGGCATGCGCCAGTGGGGCTACGATGAAGCTTCTTGCTCGCAATTGGTTTACCTCTACGCCGAATTGTCACAACGCTACGACGGCGAGGCTTCACGATTCTTCGAATCGAAAGGACACGTGCGTCCCGAGTTCGTAGAGGAAGGCTACACCCAGAAAGCGCTGACCATCGGTTCTGTGGATATCGGTGCTGGTACTACCGACCTCATGATATGCTCCTACCAGCAGTCGGGCAAGGGCAAGATCGTGCCTGTGCCTAAGTTCTGGGATTCCTTCTATCTGGCAGGCGACGACATCCTAAAGAACATTGTCCAGAACGTCATCCTCGATGGTCCTATGCGCGGTTCGAAGACCGAGGGCAGTATTGCCAGCGTTACGTTGGCACGCCTGCAGGAGATGACAAACGACGAGTTGCGACAGCTCAATGTCTATACCGATCCCGATCAGCCGATCTATCGTGCCAAGATCGATTCCATTGCTCGCATTATTATCCCTGCCCAGCGCGAAGCAGCTATTAAGGAACTGTCAATCAACCTCGTCCGTGGCATCTTCGGCCGAGATGCTTCTTACCTGAGTGCCAGAGAGCGCCGTTGCCGTGTAGATTTCAATACGCAGGTCAGTGTCCCAATCGCCCAGAAGTTTATGGGCCTGGTAGCAGCAGGCCAGTCTCCTCGTCGTTTTACCTTCGAGGAACTCTTCAAAGACATCAAGCCTGCCGACTACCTATTGGATTTCTTCGAGGAGCACTTCGGCTACCGGTTCGAGGAACTGATATGGGACTTCGATCCCGAGCAGATCAACAAGGAGGTACGTCACACGATGGAGGCGCTGATGAAGCAGCTCTCAATTGTCCTGTCGGCCTATCATTGTGATATTGTCGTATTGTCGGGCCGCCCCACTTCTCTGCCAGCTTTGCCAGAGTTGTTCATTAAGCATTATCCTGTCACTCCCGAACGTCTGGTGCGTCTCAACAAGTACCGTGTCGGCACATGGTACCCGTTCGCCGATCCCGACGGAGATTTCAACGACCATAAGTCCGTAGTTGCCGTCGGTGCGATGGTAGGCTTCCTGTCATCGACCCAGGGCTTCAATGGCATGGCTCTCGATTTCAGCCGAATGATCAAGATGATGAAGCCTACGTCCAACTACATTGGCATCTACAAGTCATTGCGTCAGCGCGTTGATCCTACGTTGTTGACTCCAAACAAGACCAGCGCCTCTTTCGACTTGAACGTCTTCCCTGCTGCCCTCGGTTGTCGTCAACTCGACTCGGTAGGCTATCAGGCACGTCCGCTCTATGCCATCTACAATTATTCGAATTCACCATTCCTCCGAATCACCATCTCACGTTTCTATCGTGACGACCGTGAACTCATCATGTTGGATGAAGTAACCGACGATCAAGGCAACGATATACCACGTCAGCAGATAGAACTTGTTCCACAGTCCTTGGTCGACGATGGCAAGTACTGGCTCGATAAGGGTGAGTTTGAACTTTCACTGAAATAATGTTGACTAGAATTACAAGCAGACATCACAATAATCTATTATTATGATACAAGATCAAATTAATGCCATTGGCGAGGCCCTGGAGTGGATTAAGACACATAAGCCCGAACAATATGACCAACGTTTTACCCAATTGGTCAAGGAAAGACTTGCCCTGCGCAAGCTGGACAATGCCAAGCGTGAGAACCCTGCTATTGCTGCCTATGGCGAGAGCCAAAAGGGTAAATCGCACGTCATGAACGAACTGTTGCTCAAAGATGGGCAACCTTTCTATGTGACTGCAGCCGACAAGAATGGCAATGAGAGAAACTATGATTTCCTCGACGAGATCAATCCTCCTACTATCGGAAATGAGGCTACCGGTATCGTCACTCGTTTCACGGCTTTCGAACAGCCCGACAAAACGATCAGTCCTCGCTATCGTAAGGACCATCCCGTATTATTGAAGCTATTGTCTCCATCCGACATGGCTATAATACTTTTCGACTCTTACTGTTTCGACACTGACAATCAACGGCCTCTCAACTCGGTCGATGAAATCAATGCATTTGCTCTTGCTCTGAAAGAAAAGTACGAAAGCTATCCTCTGCAGCCGGTAACCCCTATCATCGAGGATGACATCTACGAAATTGCAGAATATGCCGAGCACCACATCGGAACCTTGGCCGACCGTTTCTATACCAGCAACTATTTCCATATTCTTGCCCGTATTGTACGCCAGATTCCCTTAGAGGAGTTGCCTTATGCCCTCAAGATATTGTGGCATTCAACGCCCGAGATTACCAATCTTTATGACCGTCTGCTGAAGGCACACCAACGTCTCGGTTTTGCATCTGAAGTATATACCAACATCGATTCGGTGCTCAATCGTCAGAATACCATCATGGCAGTGGTTTGTCTCAAGGGGCTTAACAACAAGGATTGGCTCGAGCTGAAGACCGACGAGGAGCGCTATACCACCGTCTATATGATTGACGAACACAAGACCGAACATGTCATCGAGCGCTTCCCGAAGTGCGAACTGGCTGCCATTGCTGCCGAGGTGGTCTTCAAGATTGATGCTTCAGCACTCGAATGTGCCATTAAGTATAACTGGGATACAATCCCTGCCGAGTCGCGCAAATTCATATCCGGTCAGCCCTTCTCGAAGGATATTCTCCACAGCAACGACCTGCTCGACTTCCCTGGTGCTCGTCCTCGCGAGGATTTCCCTGTGAATGCCCTGATGATTGACGTCATGGTGAAGCGTGGCAAGGTAGCTTATCTGTTCCACAAATACTCCGACAATCATGTCATCAACATGTTGCTCTTCTGCCATGATCAGGAAAATGTGCAATGTACCGACATGTATAAGCTCGTCGCCAATTGGGTTCAGAAGTTTGTAGGAAAAACGCCTGATGAACGTGCTCGCAATGTGGCACGCATGAATGGTGTGCCACCCATCTTCGTTATCTGTACGAAGTTCAATATGGATCTCAAGCATGAAGTCACCGAAAATCTGAACGATTCCGTGATGCTCACCCAACGATGGGACAATCGCTTCCAGAAGGTTCTTTACAAGGAGTCTCTGAAACCCGATATCCCCGACAACTCCAATGGTGGAGATCTCTGGTTCATGAACTTCACTGCCAAAGGCAAACGTTTCGACAATTGCTATCTGCTCCGTGACTTCAAGTATTCTTCTGCAGCGGCTGGTGGCAACCTGTATACCGGATATGATCCCAAAAATCCTATGAGCAGCGAGCAGACACGTCTGAACCCTGCCGAATTCTGGGACCGTCTGCGCGAAACCTTTATCAGCAACGACCACGCCAAATTCTTCTTCAGCAATCCTGAGCTCGCTTGGGACGTCGCTACGACGATGAACAATGACGGCGCGCAATATCTTATCGAGCGACTGATGGTGGTAGCACCTCGCCTCAGCGTGGCTCGTCATGAGCAACTGCAGGACAAGCAGCGTGAAATCTGCCACAAGGTGTCCGAGATCCTCAGCGCTTATTATGAGAGTGAGGATGCCGACGAGAAGCTTCGCAAGAATATCCGAAAGGCTAAGAAGGTGACACGCGAACTGGATTTCTGCATTCAGCATGACAACTATTACTTCGGTCACATGATTGAACGTTTCCAGGTTACCGAGCGCGACACCTACACCGTGCTCCACAAGCTCATCCAAGGCACCGAGCTCAATCAGAAGACCACCGACTTCGGCACCACATCCATCATCATGAAGCGCTATGGCAAACAGTTGGCTCTTTGCCAAAACGACAATGAGCGCTGGGAACTGCTTCAGGAGGAACTTGTCCTCGATTCTCGTCAGGAGGTCGAAGAGTACCTGCAGCGCAAGGGCATCGACCCGACCAGCATCTTCTCTCCCAACCAGAAGAAGCACCAGAACTCAGTCATCATCGCCGACAAGACATTCGATGCCTGGATTGCCAAGCTGCGCTCACCACTGTTGCTCGAGGCACTCACCGAGGAAGAGGAGTTCGACAGCATCATCATGAGCCAGCTCATCGAGAACATCGCAGAGACTGCCGAGCAGATGAAACTAAGCGACAAGATCGCCTCTTCGATTGCCGAATTTGTCAATGTGCTCGTCACCTCCACAATCAACGAGACCCTCGTTGCCGATCTGATGGCCACCGAAATCAACAATTTCGTCAACGACCTGGGCTTCTCCTATCGTGATGCCGACGAAATCAATGGTCTGCGTAAGATTGCAAAGGAATTCAACCTTTCGTGCTTCGAGCACATCGATGTGCCTCGTCAGGAGACCTATACCGACGAGGAGTTGACAAAGATGTTCGACGACTTCAACGAGAATGAGAGTACGCTGACTCCATCCTTTGCCCTCAACTATTGGCAGTGGGTCGAGTATATGACAATCTCATTCATCGGCAAGGGAGGAGCCTTCAACAATTATGACCGACAGGCCAATCACCTTATGGGCGAAATCATCAAGAAAATCGGATAAATAATCCTTCCATCAATCGATACACATTTTATAATATTATGCAAAAGATCTTCATCAACCATCCTGGCGCCCGTGACGGAAGACCTCCGTTCTGGAAGCCTTGGGGCTGTGGCGGGTGCCTGTGGCGTACACTGGTATTTCTCTCCACCTTGTTTCTTTTGTTTTTCTTGATGAGCCGTTGTCATGGTAGCGGTAGTTCGAATGATCCCGACCGACCGTTCAGAATCGACACTACGGTCACCCGACCTGTTGGCCCTGACACAGTATTTCATCTCGATCCTACGATCGATCCGCTTCCTGCTGATACCAGTCAATCCGACGACTCCTCTTGGCTACCCGAGCATCCTGGTGGCACACCTCCCACCCCGGAGTTGCCAGCCGACTCGGCCAATCATATAGCACCTATCGACAACCCGGTGCGCGACAGTCTGGGCATGGAGGTCAACGGCAATGCGCTGAATGTATTGATTTCTCTGCAGCAGACGCAGGACATGGAGGAGGAGATGGTGGCCTGGGCCAAAAAGTTCAAGCGTGTCTATCCCGACCCAAGTTACCATGTGTGCTATTACAACCCGCTGACAAGCTTCATGCAGATCACCGTACCTGCCGACAAGCGTGAGCAAGTGAAGGCCGAGATCAACGGCAAGATGTCCGAGTTCGACTTCATCGTCTTCGACGAACAGATCATGGGGGCAAATCTCAAACCCAACGACCCGGCGATATACAACAGCGAATGCAACTGGTGGCATCAGGGCGTACAGCTCTATGAGGCTTGGGGCATCACCGTAGGCGATCCGAATATCGTGATAGGCGTTGTCGATTCTTACTTTGACCTCCGTCATCCCGAGCTCAGGACCAAACGCATCATAGCGCCTTTCTGTATCGATCGCATGAATACCGACCCCACCAACGTCCTCCCGCCCGATGGTGTATCTGTTGGGACGGCTATCCACGGCACACACGTCCTGAGCTGTGCAGCAGCTACGGCCAATAATAAAGAGGGCCTCAGCGGCATTGCACCTCTCTGCTCTATCATACCTGTCAGCGTTGCCGATCCTTCGGTTCCAGGGGGCGGCTCCTCTTCACTTCGTATCGCCGAAGGCATCCTCTACTGCATCCTGCATGGTGCACATGTCATCAATTGCTCGATGGGCTCGGCTCTGACTGCGTTTGCCGACCAAGACGAAGAAGTGCAAGTAGCCATAGCGCAGACCGAGGCGCTGGAGGAACAGAAAGTCTGGGACTACGTCTTCCGTGTTGCCAACCGTCGCAACTGCATGATCGTTTTTGCAGCTGGCAACGATGGCGCTGTAGCCGGCATCGACCCCTCGAAGCGAAACTCATCCACGCTGCGAGTTTCTGCCTGCGGTCATGATCTCGACTCCGTAGGCTTCACCAACTATGGTCTTCTTCCCGAAATGGATGTCAACTATTCCACCGTCTCGATGCCCGGCGTAGATATCATCGGTGCCGTGCCCAACAACAAGTATATGCTGCTTGAAGGCACCTCGATGGCTGCACCTCTTGTAGCTGGCGTCGTGGCACTGATGAAGAGCATCGACTCCACGCTGACCAACGATGAGGTCATCAACATCCTGGTCGAGACCGGCAAACCTCAGCCGCAGGAACAGCACATCGGTCCATTGGTGCAGATCAAGGACGCTTTGGAGCGTGTCAAGACGCGTCATCCGCAGATGGCCGATATCCTGAACGACCCCAATCAACTCGTAGGCCTGTGGGAATGCCGCAGTAGTTTGCTCGTCGCTTCGACCGACGAACCTGTCACACTCTATCTCAAACTCGAGCCTCAGGGCCGTGGAACTGTATTCAGCATCCTTACCAACAACACTGTTCACGAAGCGCCTGTTACGTGGAATGTCGATGTCGCTGCGCAAAAGGTTGAAATCCGCTCTATCACCGAACTCCAATGCCCGAAAGACCCCAGTGGATTCAAGAAACTAATTCTTGTGGGCACTGCTGATAGCAATGGACGGATGCAGCTCATTGGGCATCATGTAGAAAACGACCCGAATGATCCCGACAAGACATTCGACTGCGACATGGCTTTCCGCAACCGTTTGACCGTCACTTGCGGAGCTTGCGGGGTCGTTAAAACCTATTAATCACACAACTAATCAACAATAACATTATTCATATATGAAACAACAAAAGGAATCCAGCGGAGTCTCCATTGCCAACATCATCACTATCATCGGACTCATCGCTTTCGGCGTCGTGACCTATCTCGGTCAGCTCTATCTCAACGACGGAGACATCACCTCCAGCCTCTTGTGGGCCATAGGATTCGCAGTCATTGCAGGAGCCCTATCCTTTGGGGCAGCAGCGCTCAAGGGCAAGAAGATTGATGCCAAACTCATGATTATTATTCAGATTGTACTTTTGATTATCTACATTGGCTTTGCCTTTTTGTCGTCACGAGCCACATTGAAGTTTTTCGACGTCCAGGGCGACAAGGCGACACTGGCAGCCGTAGCTTCAGAAGATATAGCAAAAATCGATTCGCTGTTTGCATATTATGAACTTGCTGAAACGAAATTCCTGAACAACACACAGACAAGTTTCGACAATGCCTTGGCTCACCGTGAGGGTTGTGACGATAACGTCAACAATTTGCTCAACACATTGTTGGTCACCAATAAGGAGCAAGCCGATCAGTTCATGGCGACTACAAAGAGTCGCATTCTGGGCAACACTTACCTCAGCGCCAAAGACAGTGTCCAGACCAAGTATATCACTCCATGCAAGACTGCCATTCGCACGTGGGATGTTCTGAAGGTGCCCCTGATTCCTGGCGATTTGAATCGTGCCTGCCGAGGTGCAAAGGCCACAATCGACCTCTATACTACTCAAGCCCAATTACCAGTCTTCGAGACAGTGACACAAACCTTTGAGGACCCGAAAACCAAGGCACACTCCACCAAGGTTGTCACAACCCTGAAGGTGAACACCCAAACCTTCAACCAGGAGGCGCCCCAGTTAAGATTCGGCAGCATGGTGAAGCAGGCACCTAAAGTCACCGTGTTGGGTGTCATTGTGCTTGTAGTCCTTCATCTCATGATACTGTTCACCTATTTAACTGCCTCCTCCAACGGGATTTCTTATGGAGGTGGCTCCAAGAACGGGAACAACGACGGAGGTATTAGTCTCTAATTATCATTATTCAACATTTTCGAAATATGCCACTCACAGAATTACAAAGACAGCAGATAGTTACCCGCTGCAAGATAGCCTCGGCTCCCCAACTTTGGACCTATCTTTCAAAAGAAGATACTCCGGCCCAGAGGGAGGCTCTTCTGGAGAGAATGAAGGCCGGTGGTCTTCAACCCGAAAAAGTCACTTTCCTCGAAGAACGACTGCATCAGCCCAATCCTCAGGAACAGGAGGAATGGAAAGCAATCGAGGCCAACAGCAAGGCCATGGGAACAGCTCAGTTGGAGCAGAAGCTCAAAGAGTATCTGACCCGTTGGGAGCCACTCAACCCCTATCACAGTCATATCGACGACGCCCGTCACATGCTCAGTTCAATCGTCGAAATCACCGATTGGCAGAATCTTGACCGCACAAGCTACAAGGATATCCTGTCCTATCTCGCCAAGTATCCCCATAGTGCCCATTTCCAGGAACTTGACGACATCCTCTGGTCAATGGTTGATTTCCTCAATGAAGATTCGCTGTCCAAATTCATCCAGGATGTTCCCCAGTCTGTCCACCGTCAGGAAGCCCAAAATGCCATGGACGATGCCGAATGGAATGCCATCGACCACACTCGTATCGGCGACCTCGAGACCTTCAGGATTACCCATCCTCAGAGCCGTCATGCCAAGGAGGCTCAGGAAATCATCGCCTCCTATGCCAAGTGGGATGAAGTGAATAGCTCTAACGACATCTTTGTAGTCAATCAATACATCAACGATTACCCCAGCAGTCCATTCAAGCAGAATGCCGAGATTCTTCTCCTGTCACTCAGGCAACAGGAAATCAAAGAGATGCATCGACTAGTCAATCAATATGACACGTCTCGCTTTATGGACCTGATCAATAAGGGCATTTTCAACATTCAGTCAATTATCAACGAGGGCCTCATTACCGAAGAATCGTATGACAAGTTCTGCAATAATCAAGTATTGCCCGAAATTGTTATGGACGAGAAAAAGAGTATCAAGGACTGTCCGCCTGATCGAACCGACGTATTCTTTTTCGGAATTCCCTCTACAGGCAAGACCTGTATTCTGATGGGATTGCTCAACTCGAAACAGTTATCCTACGATCCCGTGGCCTTGGGCGGATCCTATGGAGCCGACCTCGTGGAATTTGTCGAGGCTGGTCGTGTACCGCCTTCCACCTACGGCACCTTTACGACAGCCATCAAGGCCGATGTCAAGGAACGCAATACGAAAGGCTCCCTTAGCGGCATTCACCACCTGAACCTTATCGAGATGTCGGGCGAAGAGTTCGCATTCCAGATTGTCAAGAATCCCGATGGCAAAACCTCTTTCGAACAGATGGGATCGGGTGCCACCAACATCTTGAGGAACAAGAATCGCAAAGCCATATTCATCATTCTTGATCCTACTGCAGATAAACGTAAGATCAAACGTCCTATCTTCGGCGTCGATCAGAATGGCAACAAGTTCCAAAGGGGTGAAGAAGTCATCTATGTGAGCCAGAAACAGATGCTCGAACGTCTCTTTGGTTTATTCAGGCAACCAGAGAACAAAGATATTGCCGAACTCATCGACTCCTTCCACTTCATCGTAACCAAGGCCGATCTCCTCGGCGATGAGATTGAACGAAGGGATAAGGCAAGAGACATTATTCTGGCGCGTCATGGCAACATAATCCCCGACATCAAGGACTGGTGCAGGGAGTATGGTATCAACAATCGTTCCAACAACGAACCGAAGCTGTTCCCCTTCAGCCTTGGACATTTTTATATAGGCGATGTTTATGATTATGATGATTCCGATGCCAACCGTCTTATTGATGCAATCATCAACTATACGATAAAGGTTGATGCCAATGATTCAATATGGTCCAAAGTGACAAGATTGTTCAACAAACCAATTATCTGAAACAATGAGCAAAGATAAAAATATAACACTATCAATCTGCGGTAATGCAGATTCCAATTCCGGATATCAGCAACTTGTAGCTATTGAGCCAGCCTTCTATCCAGAAGATAAGGTCTATTCTGCAGTCATGATGAACGAAAGTTACTATACGCTGCAGAATCGCACGGATGTCACCGTCCTTATCAAAACCATCAATAACGTTTGCAGCTACGGCCAGACGCGTGAAGGTCGTTTGCGCATCGGCATCTCCATCCCTGCAGGACTCTGCATCAGCAACCCCAAGGTGCTGATTGATGAGTTGGAGACGTCGTTCAAGGCCAACTATATGACCCAGGGCGTAAAGTGGCAGTTCAAGCGTGCCGAATACGACTTGAATATCTTCAGCAGCATCCTGCAGAAATATCCGCTCTTCCCCGCTCCCACCGTGCATCGCCCCATGACTGCAGGTGGTGAAGTGGCCTACATATTCACTTCGAATATCCAGGAGTTACTTTACGACTACCAGTACCGAGAGTTCCAGCCCTATGGCGAAATCGTCATTGCTGAGAAGGGCACCACAACCGAAGGTGTCATCAATAGCCTGGCCATCCCACGCCAACCTGTTTACGATGTGCATATTTTGCGCAACGGCAAACCGCTTGAACCCGTTGACCCCATCATCGATACTGGTAAAATATTGGATTTCACTGTCTTGCCTGAAGACCAAAGCATTTATCAACCGGTTTCTGTTAAATTCAGCATCGATGAGCTGAAGAGCCTGCTCTCTGGCGACAAGGATTGCGAATGGGGCCAGATCAGTTTGGACGAGAAACAGGAGGCTGTAGCGATTAAGGTGAAGTCGTTCCCCGAGAAAGTGTTCGATTGCCGTCTTGTCGTGACGGGCGAGAACATTGACATGTCGAAAATCGAGCTGAGCAATGGTCGCTTCATCAAGACTGTGTCAGCCACAGGCAATTTCCAGTTGAAGGGCCGTGAGATCTACGACACGTGGTCTGTCAAGTATCCTTCCGATTGGTCGTTGACATTCAATCCTACTGATTTGAATTTCCAGAGGCAGCAGGTTCAAAGCATCAGTGTGTCAAAACCCAAGCCAATTGCACCAAAGATTGTTGACACCTATACGTCCGATCTCAAGGGACCCAAGCAGGCTGACGACAACTATATCCTCATTCCTGTCAAGGCAACGATTGTCAATCCGCTTGGCATCGACAAAGGCATATTTGCCAATATCTTCATGACGCAAAATGAAGGTAATTGGGAGTATGCCCGTAAGATCATTTTGACAAAAGTTGGCGAAGAACGCTATGAAAAGAATACCTATTGTGAGTATAAGGGCGAGGTTCCTATACCTAAAGACATGTTAGGAAAAAGTCCATTTATATTCTCTGTTAGGGCTACAGTTCCATCTTCAAACATTCATTTCTGTAAAAAAGACATCGAACTAAGCAAGAACTCTCCCATCGACCTCGGCGAAGACAAACCCGGTAGCGGAATCAAGAAAAGCATGCCATTGCTCTATGCCATCCTTCTGGCGCTAGGCATGCTGCTGATTGGTGGTGCTGCAGGTTGGGGAATCACCTACTGGCTGAACTCTTCGAAAGAAACTCCTGTTCAACCAGCACCTCCCCAACCGACACCAGCTCAAACGACTCCTGCTCAATCTGTTCCTGTTCAGCCCGCTCCTGTTCAACTGGTTCCCAATCAACCGGCACCTGCTGAACCTGCGGCTACTTCAGAACCCGCGAATCAATCGATTGGATCGTCTCAAGCAAATACCATTGCAACAGCGGATAATCAGAACGACATAGCAGCCGAATACAATAAGAAGTTGGCACACATAAAGACGCTTGATTTTAAATTCAATGAGATAGCTGGGTTGAAGCAATTCTTGAACAATCAGGAAGCAAAGAATATTGAAAAAAATAAGCTTGTCAAGGACAGACTTTCCTATCATGTGGATGTAGCGGAAAAGGTATATAAGGCAATATCTTTTGCGAATTCTACTGCTGAATCTATAAAAAAAGCTGTGGGAAGTTATGCTGCTACTTCTAATACAAACTTAGATCAGAAAATTCGTGCCGCTATTTGTGCAAGTTATTCAGGAGATTATAGGGATGCGAATAAAAAAACACCATACTCTCGTAGCCAAAGCAATAGAGCGGTCGAATCAGCCAGAAACTGCAAATCATATCAAGACTTGTACTATATTCCTGATTTAGTTCTTTCTGACAAAGAAGATTAATTATGAAGATACTTAAACTACTAGGAATCTTTATCGCCGTACTGGGCATTGTCATCGGTGCTTTGTATATCAAATCGGCACTTACCGATGCTGATTCTGACGATATAAAGATCATCTTGCCCGACAATGTTACCGACCAGCGTGCCGAAATGGAGGACTTCTGGAATCGTTCAGAGGATTGGGATGCCAAGCATTTCGAAGCCGAATATTCCCATATCCAGCAATGTCTGCATGCAAACTATATCGACCATGCTGCTGCCAACCAGCTCACATCCCTGTTGTGCAACCTTGTCATCAATCGCATGCATGGTCTTCAAGTGGGCGAATACCACAAGAGCGACTGCAACATCGGCATCGTGAAGGGCTATATGAAGGGCATCGATGCAGTTTGCCAGAAGCTGTCGTCCTACAACAATGACGATCGTGTCCGGCAACTCCGCGACATCGAGAAGCTGTACGACGAAATAAGCACCTTCGGCAAGTCGTCGTTTATCCCAGGCAACAACCTGTCGGAAAATGCCGACGGTTCCCACCAATGGCTCGATTATGATTCCTATGCCAAAGGGCGTCGTCAGAAAGCCGCCGATTATCGCGAGAATTCCACCTATCTTGAATTCTTGAAAAATATCACTGTGCTCAAGAATGGCATCTCGGAAGAAAGCGTCAATTCGCGACTTACCAAAGGGAAGAAATCCTATGGCTCTGCATTGGCCAATGCCATTGCGGCAGCCTACGAAGCTATTCCTGCCGGCGAAGTGACGCAAACCACATTCAGCAACATCAGGAAAGACTATCAGAACTTCTACCGCCAATATGGCCGCAACAACGAGTCGGCAGATGACGTGATGAGCAACGAGCTGACAATAATCGAGCAGAAAATGAGACAGAATACCCTGTAATTCTACATTTTTAATCGAACAAGATGAAACGAACAATTGTATTCCTTTTTAGTTGCTTACTATTTCTGTCCTTGAATAGACCCGCTCTTGCACAGGATGTCTCTGCCGAAGCTTACGAAAAAGTTGTAGCTGACAATATCGAGCTCAAGAAGCAGATCACTGATCGTGAGCTTGAGATAAAAGCACTGCAGGATTCACTCAAAAAAGTCAATACTGATTTGGCAAAAAAGACGAAAGAGCACCAAAAGGCACAGGAAGCTCTCGATAAGGCAAGACAGGACAACGAGCAGTTGAAAAGCTCCCTTCGCAAGGACGACTACGACAAGGCCATGGCCAAGGTGCAGGTGTTGGAGGGGAATCTGCGGGACCTCAAGACCCAACTCGATTCGCTGGCTTCCGAAAACCAGAACCTGAACAACGTCAAGCTTGAGATCATCAAGCAGCGGGAGGAAGCTTATCAGATAATGGCCCAGTCGCCCTTCAGCCTGCTGTCGGCAGTAAGTTTGCGCACTGCACTATCCGAATGTCAGGTCTTCAAGGATGAGCTCAAGGGCACCATTGATATGCTGTCTCGTGCCCAGCTCGGCAAGGAGGTGTACGACAAGGCAACCAGAACCATGACCGAATTGTCTTCCCGTGCATTGATCGACCAGGTTCGTACCGAACTAAAGTCTCGCATCGACCAGAACGTGGACACCCCCGAGCAGATCAACGAATTGGCTGAGCTTCGCAAGCAATTGGCGATTTACAAGAATGGAATTGACGAATACAAGGCAATCATCGAAGTCTTCAACGGCGACGCTACCCTTGCCACATTCCGCGAAAGCGGCAACAGCAGGAAAGCGCTCGAGCAGATCGAGAAGGATTTGAAGGAAGATGGCATGCAACAATCGTTCGACATCATTAATCAGACTCCGTCCCTCAAGGACCACTTCGCCCGATTCCTGCAGCACATGAGAGAAAATCCCATCTCTGTCCCTGCCGAACAGATAGAAATTCAAAACCTATAACTTGCGTATGGAAACGCTAAAGAAAGTCAAAGCTACCGACGTCTATCAGATAGCCAAGGTGTCGTACGATGCATTGTTCTCTGCACTCAAACGACTCCTGCCTCCCGAAGAGATGATCTTCGCCGAATCCAAGAAAGGTTATGACCAGCTATTTTGGGTACATCCCGAAGGAGGTTGGATCAACTATGCCGAAGCTGATGAGTCACTACAGGCACAAATCGAAGAAGCGGTGGCACAGCATCGTGAGCGTGTTCGCGCTCTCCTGTCGTCACAACCCAATCTCCAGGTCTTGGTGGATACTATTTTCACCACCCCTGGTAACGACTTCTACTATTTCCGCCTCTCCGATTCAGGTGAATTGCAGTTGATGCTCTCCGGTTGGGGATTCAGGAGACCTGTGGCAAGGTCTATCGGGCATGGCACGGTGCACAATACGTTCGAGAAGAAGCAACGTGTCGTGATTTCCTTCTCCAGTCAGGGCAAACCCGTTCCTCACTATGAGTTCGTGCTGCATATCCCTGCGTTGTCACGCACTTTAAGCAAAATGACCGACGACGAAGGCCTCTTCGTCCTCACCGACCAGGCGCAGATAGGCAGCAAGTATAAGCTCGAGGATCATCTCACCGAACAAGTCTTCGACCTCGTAGTCGAAGAGGGTCGCGAGCGCTATGACTACGATGTCACCATCGAGACCAATGAGCCTCAGCCTGAAGTCAAAGAGCCTGAACCCGAGCCCTTGATCCCCGACCCTGAACCATTAACCCCGGAACCGGAGCCAGAGCCCATAACCCCTGAACCATTAATCCCCGAACCGGAACCCGAACCCGAGCCCATAATCCCGGCTCCAGAGCCAGAGCCAGAGCCCGAACCCGAACCAACCCCTGAACCAGAGAACCCTGAACCCATAACCGAGTCTCCTATCCTGCCCATCCTCCATGTGGTTGGCACCGACGAAATATCGGCACCCGATTTCCCGATTGAGGTTCAGTACGAGGGTCAGGCATGGCACTTTGTCACCGACCAGGACGGTCGCATCCAATTGCCGGAAATGAAGACTGGGCATCAGATGCTGGTGACCGAAGCCATCGATCACGCCACCTCTTCCTCCTATCTCCTCCAGGCCGATACGCTCGAATACGTCTTCCGCATTCCTTTCTCGAGCTACACCGGCAGCCGCGACTTCCTGATTCTCACCGAGGATCATAACGGTCATCCGTTCAGTGGTCAGATAGCCTTCCACCAGGCCAACACGCCCACGCTTCTGGTCCGTCTCGACGAGAAAGGGCAGTGCTGGCTCGACCGCAATTCCTTCCGTCTCGACACCGACATCGTGGCCGATCTCTCATCTGCTCACGCCATCTCAAGTCCTTCCCTGCCGAAGGTCACCTTCCAGCTTCACGAAGGCGAAAAGGAATATTTGCTGTCGCTCCGCAAACCGGCATCATCCATGACCTTGCTCGAGATCTTCCT
>Ga0310694_10002568_pt1 | contig 18473 bp, 16 predicted proteins | sample 174DNAGHGhighgp2_FD_203884 | JGI IMG/M metagenome (GOLD analysis project Ga0310694, IMG submission 203884) | Sheep rumen microbial communities from Palmerston North, Manawatu-Wanganui, New Zealand - 1742 DNA GHGhigh gp2 (v2) (version 2) | ecosystem: Host-associated > Mammals > Digestive system... | reverse complement strand
GTAACCGTCTGCAGTCAGTCGTTAATGAGGTGTCACTGTTGACCACTAATCTGCCTCTTGGCTACCACCGCGATCTTCAGTTGTTGAAGGACGTTACCTTCCCCGCTTTGGAGCAGTTGAATAGCTGTCTGACGATGGCTACAAAGGTTCTACAGCATATCCGTGTGAAGGAGAATATCCTTGACAGTCCCCTTTACGACTATCTTTTTACTGTTGAGGATGTCAATCGTCTGGCTTTGGAGGGTGTACCTTTCCGAGAGGCTTATAAAACAATCGGGCATCAGGTTCAGGAGGGAACGTATAAGCCTACACGTGAGGTCCATCATACCCATGAAGGCAGTATTGGTAATCTGTGTACCGATAAGATTGCTGAAAAAATGGAGCGGAACATGATGGGACTGAAATAATCAAGGGATCAATAGTCTTCTGAGGTAAGGATCACTTCATATAGAATAGTATCTTTACGACTATGGGAGCGGTAAATATAGTGGTAGCTATATTCCGCTTCTTTATATATTGTCTCTTTGGTATTGTCAATTAGTTCCTTAAGAAGACCTTGTCTGTATGTTGCTTTCTCTTGGTCTGAGAATTGACGATCTGCCGTACTTGATAGTGTGTAATAGTAATTGAAAGTGTGGCTGACCTTATCGAAAGTCATACTGTCAAGAGTAGTAAACTCATCCTTTTTGAGTGGACAGTATGTCTCTGTTCGCGCTTTGGTTTCTCTGGCGGCACGTTCCTCCAAAGACTCTCTACATGACGCAAAGAAAACACAAATAACTACAAAAAGAAGCAGTCTTGTCATAAACGCAGTCTTTCTTTTTCAATTTATTTGTGTGCAAAGATACAAAAAAAAAGTAAAAATGGTGAGATTCTAAAGAATATTTTGTATTTTTGCATTTTCAAAGACACATAAGTAATGAAAAATATAAGGAACTTCTGTATAATAGCTCATATCGATCATGGTAAGTCAACGTTGGCAGACCGTCTGTTGGAACGTACCAACACCATTCAGGTTACGGAGGGACAGATGCTTGACGATATGGATCTTGAGCGCGAGCGCGGTATTACCATTAAGAGTCATGCCATCCAGATGGAGTATGAGCGCGACGGGCAGAAGTATATACTTAACTTGATTGATACCCCGGGACATGTGGACTTCTCTTATGAGGTTTCACGCAGTATTGCTGCTTGTGAAGGTGCTCTTCTTGTTGTTGATGCCACTCAGGGTGTACAGGCCCAGACCATCTCGAACCTCTATATGGCTATCGACAACAACCTGGAGATTATCCCAGTCATCAACAAGATTGATATGCCATCGGCTATGCCAGACGAAGTGGAAGACGAGATTGTCGACCTCATTGGTTGTGACCGTTCTGAGATTATCCGTGCCAGCGGTAAGACTGGTGAAGGCGTTGATGATATCCTGAATGCAGTTGTTGATCGCATACCCCATCCAGAGGGTGACGAGGATGCTCCCTTGCAGGCGCTGATTTTTGACTCTGTGTTCAATTCGTTCCGTGGTATTATTGCCTACTTCAAGATTGTCAACGGTACTATAGCTAAAGGAGACAAGGTGAAGTTCTTTAATACTGGCATGGAGTATGATGCCGACGAGGTGGGTGTGCTGAAGATGGACATGATTCCCCGCAAGGAACTGCGGACAGGTGACGTGGGCTATATCATCAGCGGCATTAAGAACTCAAAGGAGGTGAAGGTGGGTGATACCATTACTCACGTAGCACGTCCTTGCTCAGCTGCTATCGAGGGATTCCAGGAGGTGAAGCCGATGGTATTTGCAGGTGTCTATCCCATTGATCCCACAGACTATGAGAACCTGCGTGCATCGTTGGAGAAACTGCAGTTGAACGATGCCTCCTTGACCTTCCAGCCAGAGTCTTCGGTTGCTCTTGGCTTTGGCTTCCGTTGTGGTTTCCTTGGACTACTCCATATGGAGATTGTTCAGGAACGTCTGGATCGTGAGTTTGATATGGATGTTATTACCACTGTTCCCAACGTTAGCTATTTTTGCTATACGAAGCAAGGAGAGGAGAAAGAGGTGCACAATCCCTCTGGACTTCCCGATCAGACGATGATCGACCATATCGAAGAACCCTATATACGAGCCTCCATCATCACGTCTTCGGCTTTCATCGGTCCTATCATGACGCTATGTCTTGACAAACGTGGTGAACTGATTGATCAACAGTATGTTAGCGGAAACCGTATGGAGCTACATTTTATGTTACCGTTGGGCGAAATAGTAATAGATTTCTACGACAAACTGAAGTCTATATCTAAAGGATATGCTTCGTTTGACTATCATATTGATTCATTCCGTCCTTCTAAGCTTGTTAAGCTCGACATCCTTCTGAACGGCGAACCTGTGGATGCGCTTTCTACGTTGACCCATCAGGACAATGCTGTGACGTTTGGTCGCCGCATGTGTGAGAAACTGAAGGAGCTGATACCGCGTCAGCAGTTCGATATTGCTATCCAGGCAGCTATTGGTGCGAAGATTATTGCACGCGAAACTGTCAAGCAGGTGCGCAAGGATGTGCTTGCCAAATGCTATGGTGGTGACGTGTCTCGTAAACGCAAACTGCTGGAGAAACAGAAGCGAGGTAAGAAACGCATGAAACAGATAGGTAATGTGGAGGTACCTCAGAAAGCCTTCCTTGCCGTATTGAAACTTGATTAAACCAAAACCAATAACTATATTAAAGTCTATGTCAACCGTTAACCTTTCCCCACGTGATGTAGCCCGCGAACTTGCACGGCGCTATAGTACTATGACTCATGAGGAACTAGATTTGCTCGAGGGTATTCTCGTGCCTATGAAGTTCCCCAAAGGAGCAATCATCCTCAATGAGGGTGATGTGTGTCATCATATCTTCTGGATTGTGAAGGGATTAGTACGACAGTTCTATTACAAAAACAAGAAGGAACTGACGGAGTATATGGCCACAGAGAATACGGTGTGTATGAGTATCGAGAGTCTGTTCAAAGAGACGCCGTCCCACCAGATTCTTCAGGCCTTGGAACCTACTGTGCTCTATGCTCTGCCTATGCATGAACTTGAAACTGTCAGTATGAAGAGTGTCAATATCCAGATGCTTTACCGTAAAATTTTGGAAGAGTCGCTCATCATCAGTCAGCAGCGTGCAGATATGTTGCGATTTGAGAGTGCTCAGGACCGCTATCAGAAATTAGTCAAGACAAGTCCGCAGTTAGTGCTTCGCGCACCATTGGTGTATATTGCCAGTTATCTGCAGATGACACCTGAGACACTCAGTCGTGTTCGTACAGCAGCCTTGATGGAAGGTCGTTAAGAATTAGAGGGCGATGATAACTTTTCCTATCGCAAAAATTAACCTGGGGTTGAATGTCGTGGAGCGTCGCCCTGACGGTTACCATAATTTGGAGACGGTATTCTTTCCTGTTCCCATCAAGGACGCTTTAGAGGTGAATGTGATGGACTGCCGGTTTCCGTCTGAATGGGATTGCGATTTGAAAGTATCGAATATACTTGTTGAGGGCGATGAGCAACATAATCTTGTTGTGAAAGCCTATCGTCTTTTGAAACAGGATTTCCCTTCACTTCCCCGTCTGCATGCTCATCTTTATAAAGCCATACCAACACAGGCGGGTATGGGTGGCGGATCAAGTGATTGCGCAGCTATGCTGACGCTGTTGAACCAGATGTTTGAACTGCATTTGAGTGACCAACAACTGATTGATTATGCGGCTCGATTGGGTGCCGACTGTCCTTTCTTTGTTATTGGAAAACCTGCCTATGCAGAAGGTATTGGCGAACAGCTACATGCGATTGACATAGACTTGAAAGGATATTGGTTGGCAGTTGTGCGTCCTGATATTCCTGTTTCGACAAAAGAGGCCTTTTCGCTGATTAAATCGAAAAGACCTCTGAAGAATTGTCGTGATATTGTTATGCAGCCCATAGAAACATGGAAGGATGAGCTGGTGAATGATTTCGAACAAAGTGTATTTGCACTACATCCTGAGATACGTGTAGTGAAAGAACAACTTTACGAGGTTGGGGCTCTCTATGCTGCTATGAGTGGTAGTGGAAGCGCTGTGTTTGGGTTGTTCCCACCATCACTCGATAATGCCAGCTTCGAACCACTTCTTCGTCAGCGCTTCAACGTCGCAACGGGCTGTGGCTTCGTTAATCTCATACTCCTCTAAGAGGAGTTTCACCAGAGTGTCGTTGGTGAACTCTGTGTCTTGAACTTTATTCCACAGATAGGCTGCCGATTCGTTCAGACTAATAATACGGCTGAAGTCAATATTGGCAATACCTTCTGCTACGATGATGTTCTCTCCGCATACGGTGCGAAGTCGGAATCCCTCTTTTGTTTTCATATTTTAAGTTATTAATTGATGTGGCTTGTGGGTTTTATAGGGCCTATAGGTCTTATTTGGCTTATAGGGCTAATGTGACTTGTGGGTTGGCTTTAGGAATTGTGGAATGTGGGGGTGAAGGGCGAACAGCAGGTAGCGGCGGATGGGGTAGAGACGTGTCCACCACCAGGAGTAGATGCGCCATTTACGTCCATCACAGCTGTCAAGCGCGTTTCTGCCTTTGCGGTAGAATCCGATGGCTTTTGCCCGCAGGTCTGCCAGCTGACAGTATTCGTTAGCCAGATTACCGTCGCCACGAAGGGTGACGTTTGTTCCTTCAATCTTGATGATACGATGTAGCACGAAATGACCCTTGTTGATCTCTGCAAGAACGGCATCGCCCTCTTCGTATTTGTCCACAATCTGCAAAAGGGCTTTGTCGCGTTCATCCTCGAGGAATGGACGCATACTACGACCGCGCAGGGGAAGTGTGGCAGTGTGTCCAGCCTTCAACTGCTCTACTACGAATGGCAACAACACATCGTTGCGCATCTGTATTGTTTTTATCGTGCTATCGTTTTGTGGCATATTTGTGCTGCTTCTTCATCGGGCAAACAATGAAGGGTATAGATGGGTGTTGTCTCGATGATGCGGGTGATGGTGTCGCAGAGGTTGTTGTAGATGATACTGTCCCATTTCATGCTGGAACAGGCTGGCAACAGCGAAGCGAATGCTTGTACTGGTGACTCTTTGTCGATACTGTTCTGAAGTGCACGGTCGATGCGGGTGACCGCTCCCAGACGGGCTTTTACGTTGCGGTAGCATGGTGTCTTACCGCTCCAGGGACTTCCGTAGATGAAAGGCGCTCCATCAATCATCCTGATGATGGGGTTGTCGTCATTCATCAGTTCGCAATCGGCAATATGTTTCATCCATAGCGACGAATGAGTGCTCTTGCCTGTGCCGCTCTGAGCTATGAAGGGATAGCCCCATCCGTCCTTCATGATGGTCGAAGCATGGATGAGTAGGGTGTCGTGAAAGGAGCCTGCAAAAGCATAGACAAGCATCAGCGCATCGTTCAGTCCAAACGACTGCATGACACGGTCACCGTTCAAGGCACATCGGCATTCGCTGAAATCGGCATTACATACAAGTAAACAGCAGTCACGGTCGTAGATGTCGCGGATGATATACTGATAGCCGCCGTCAGGAAGCTGATAGACTACCGTGTCACCATTGCCAGTATCAAAACTGCGAACCTTCTTGCGACCCTCCACCGGACGAAGACTGTTGTCAACGGTCAGGGTAAACAACAGCTTTGCAGCTGGCACCTTCTGGTCAGCAAATACGCTGAACGACGGCAACAGCTGCATGAAGTCCTGTGATGCATCTTCCCATTCTATGCAGACAGGATGGTCGGCAATGTGAAAGTAATGCCTTTCCACGAGGTCACTCCGTTTCTTGTTCACTATTAACCACGGAATGGAAGCGGAACTTGTCGTCTTCAATGTAACGGACTTCGTATCGCTGACCATGATCCTTTTTTGATGAAACGTACAAGCGTCTTAGTTTAAGGTACTTCTTTTCTGCCTTCTCACGTGTCTCGGCATAAACGACAACACAAGTGCGATAGGGCATCTCCTGGTTGGTGAGATACTGCTGCAGTTGTGAACTGTACACTTCACGGTCGGCAAGGAATTTTGTCTTCGCGTCAACCCATACACTGTCCACTTTCTGAATGTTGGTGAAGTGGACGATGGTGTCGTTGAACGAAGCGGCAAAGCCGAACATGTACATCTGGGGTACAACAACTTTTTTAGCTGTTGCTGTACTTGCAACAAGCATGACAACAGCTAAAAAGGCGTATCTCAAAAAATGATTAAAGCATTTGTTCATATAGTAATGATTTGATTTACTCTGCCAACTGAACGACGAAGTAGCCGCGCTTGCTGGTAGGATAGATGCCCTTGATAATCAGCACCTGATCCTTCGATACGTTTGCATCCTTCACGGCTTTCTGCAAATCCTCGACCGTCTTCATCGATTCGTCGTTAACCTTCTGGATGATGAATCCTTTCGGTACACCGGCATCTTTCATCTTACCGGCATTCACCTTGATGACCTCAAGGCCATAGTTGATTTCCAACTGTTCTTTCTGTGATTTTGTTACCTCGCGGAAGTCGGCACCCAAAATGTCGAGGTCGGCATCCTTGACCACCTTTGTGTTGCCTTGCTCATTACGCAGGGTCACTTCCTTGGTAATCTTTTTCTTGTTGTGGAGATAGGTTAGCGTCACCTTGTCGCCAGGACGCTTCTGGGCAATCACACCCTGAAGGTCGCCCATCTTGGTCATCTTCTTGCCATCGACCTCGATGATGATGTCACCTTTCTCAATACCGGCATCTTCGGCAGCACCGTCTTCAACAACCTTGTCGATATAGATACCTTCCATTGTGCCCAGGTCAATATCGTTACCCTTTTCCTTCTCGGCATCCACGAAGTTCTTCACTTCACCACCCACAATACCGATCATGGCACGCTGCACGGTACCGTATTTCTTCAGGTCGGCAACCACCTTGTTCATCATGTTGGTGGGAATGGCGAATCCATAGCCGCTGTAGCTGCCTGTCTGTGAATAGAGCATGGCATTGATACCTACCAGCTGACCGTCGGTGTTGACCAGGGCACCACCCGAGTTACCTGCGTTGATGGCTGCGTCGGTTTGAATGAAGCTCTCCACGCCGTTAGCTCCCAGCGTGCGTGCCTTTGCCGAGATGATACCAGCCGTCACGGTGTTGTTAAGACCTAAGGGGTTACCAATGGCCAGCACCCATTCGCCAACCTTCACGTTGTCACTGTTGGCGATGCTGATGGCGGGCAGGTTTTTGCCGTCAATCTTGATGAGGGCCAGGTCGGTGGTCTTGTCGTTACCGATGATGCGTGCAGAATACTCCTTGCTGTCAGAAAGCGTTACTGTCAGTTCGTCGGCACCTTCTACAACGTGGTTGTTAGTGACGATATAGCCGTCAGCCGAGATAATGACACCCGATCCCGTTGCGGTACGCTTGGGCGTCTGAATCTGACGCTTGCGTGTGCCGCCCTGTCCCTGCTGTCCACGTCCGAAGAAATCGGCAAAGGGGTCGCTGAAGAAGTCCTCAAAGGGGTCACTCTGTACTTCTACAGTCTGAATCTTTGAGTTCTGCACATATTTAATATGTACGACTGAAGGCAATGCTTTCTCGGCAGCTGCTGACAAATCGACAGGCTGACCGGGCAGAACTGCCATAGCCGTTGTCTGAGTGGTTGATGTGGTGTTCTGAGAGGCAGAGTTTGCCTGCGTTGATCCTGAAGTAACTGTTAATACTGAAAACGCTGATGCTACGATGGCTGCTACTGGCAGCACTTCCTTAAATAATTTTTTCATATTATTCTACGTTTTGTTAAAATTCTTTTTGTTTTAAAATTTCTACTTGCAAATATAAGTGCAAAAGTTCAAATTCTGACAAAAAGGCAGTCACTTTTCTTGCATTTTAACATTTCAAAAAGCAGGTTTAAAATCTCTTTGCGTCTGGCAGGCACTTATTTACATTCGTTTACTGACTTAATAAAGGTAAAAAAGCACTATCTCTGTAAGCCGGGTTCTGTACTGGCTTGGGCCAGCGTCTACCATTTATCTACTACGCACGTCACCATGCGTCTCTAGCGTTCTACCCTCCATCGCATCTTCGGAAGAACTCGGGCGGGCAACCCTCACATGTCGATGGTTTACATGAACTTGCAGCCTCCAGCGGGAACAGCCCGACGATCGCCCGTCGGCTGGTGGTCTCTTACACCACCTTCTCACCCTTACCACAAAGTGGCGGTCATTCTCTTCTTTCCTTACCAGCTGTCACCAACTGCTTCTACTTTCAGAAGTGGAGCACCCTGTGCTGCCCGGACTTTCCTCTCGCCTTTCCTTTCAGAAACGCCAGCGGCAGACCGAGATAGTGCTTTTGTTCAATTCACAATTGACGATTAGTCGGCTGCCTCGAACTCACGGAGGAAACGGGTATCGTTCTCTGAGAACATGCGCAGGTCGCTGACGCGGTACTTCAGGTTCGTGATGCGCTCAACGCCCATACCGAAGGCATAGCCGCTGTATATCTTCGAATCGATGCCGCATTGCTCCAGCACGTTGGGATCGACCATACCGCAACCAAGGATCTCCACCCAACCGGTATGCTTGCAGAAACCGCAACCCTCGCCGCCGCAGATGAAGCATGAGATGTCCATCTCTGCTGAAGGCTCCGTGAAGGGGAAGTAGCTGGGACGCAGACGAATCTTGGTGTCGGCACCGAACATCTCGCGTGCAAACGACAGCAGCACTTGCTTCAGGTCTGTGAACGACACGTTCTTGTCGATATACAGACCTTCCACCTGATGGAAGAAGCAATGGGCACGTGCCGTGATGGCCTCGTTACGATAAACGCGGCCTGGGCAGATGACGCGGATAGGAGCGGTCAGCTTGCCGTCCTCGGTGTGCATTTGTTCCATCACACGGGCCTGAACGCTCGAGGTGTGCGAACGCAACAGGATGTTCTTCGTCACATCGTTGGGATGCTGACTCACAAAGAAGGTGTCCTGCATGTCGCGTGCCGGATGGTCGGCAGCAAAGTTCATCTTGGTGAACACGTGCAGGTCGTCCTCCACCTCGGGACCGTCGGCCAGGATAAAGCCCATTCTGCTGAAAATGTCGATAATCTCGTTGGTCACGATGGTCAAGGGATGGCGTGTGCCCAACTCAATGGGGTAGGGCGTGCGGGTCAGGTCAACGGCCTCGTTGCCATTGTCTTGTGACTGACATTGTTCGCGCAACTGGTTGATGCGGTCGGTAGCCATCTGCTTCAGCTCGTTGATCTTCATGCCTACCTCTTTCTTCTGCTCGGCAGCCACGTTGCGGAAGTCCTGCATCAATGCCGTTATCTCGCCCTTTTTGCTGAGGTACTTCAGGCGTAGCTGCTCTACTTCCTCAGCGTTCTTGGCGGTCAGCGTTTGTACTTCGTTTAATAATGAGTTGATCTTGTCAAGTATCATATTCTTTCAGAATTTGCAAATTCGCGTGCAAAGGTAGTAAATAATTATGAATTATGAACTATGAATTAAGAATTTTTTCTTACCTTTGCAGTCAGAAATAACTTAAAGCTATGTTAGAACTGAACGATGTGTTGTTGGAAGGCGAGCCCCAGACGGTATCGTTGATGGCTTTCGACGGTCAGCTGACCTGTATCACGGGTGGTTCGGAAGATCAGCGCACGGACTGGCTCTATGGCATTCTGGGCTTTGTGCCTGTTCGCAGCGGCTATATCAGCATCGATGGCGAACCATTGACGCCGGCCAATGCTGCCACCTTCCGTCAGCTGATGGCCTATGTTCCTAAGAGCCTTCGTGCCGAGGGACAGGTGCGCCGTTTTGAGCCTCCTACCGTTCAGGATATTCTCGATCTGAAGGAGAACCGCCATCTGACAGTAACCACCGGTCAGCTGAACCGTGAAATCAAGATGATGGGGAGTGCTGACGACGAGCAGGCCCAATGGCTCGCCCTGGCCGTGTTGCGCGACCGTCCCATCCTGCTGGTCGATTCGCCTTTGCCCGATTATCTTGACTATCTGAAAATGCAGGCAGCCCAGGGTCGTGTCGTCTTGGTGACCAGTGATGACGAGACCTACTGGCGTCAGGCCGATGCTGTCGTAGAGTTGTCTTGAACACTATTACATAAAGGTACTTGAACTTAAAATACAAAACGAAGATATGGGTATAATCGGAATCTCGGTATGGGGTGTGGTGCTGGTTGTCATTCTGCTTGTGGCTGCCCTGTCCATCTTTTGGCTGTTGGACCGCAGAATGCTGATGCGTTCTTTGCAGGCACTGTCGGCCATGACCCTTCAGTTGGCGCTGGCTGCTGCCTATGTGTGGGGACTCTTCCAGCTCGACAACTGGTTGGTGAACCTCCTGTGGCTCGTCGTCATGGCAGGCGCTGTGGCCTATATCTATACCCGTCGGGTGCGTTTGCCGTCAAAGCGTTTCTGGCCTGTTCTGGCCTTCTCGGTGTTTTGTGGCAGTCTGTTGTCGGGAGGCAGTCTGCTGCTGAGCGTCGATGCCGCCAATGCCAAACAGCTCTTTGTGCCCATGATGGCCATCGTGGCAGGCTCGTTGTTGTCGTCGGGAACGCTTGCCCTGGGTGAATATGTCATTTGTCTGCGCAATACGCGCAGCCATCGTCGCTATCTGCAAGCCAATGGAGCCACCCATCTGGAGGCCATCATCCCATGTGTGCGTCGCTCCTTGCGGGCATCGCTGCTGCCCCTGTTCAAGTTCTTCACCTCGCCGCTCATTGTGGCTTTGCCCCTATTGTTCTGCGGCATGCTGCTGGGTGGTGTGAAGCTGTGGATAGCAATAGTGGTCACCATCCTGATGATGATGACCACCTTTGCGGCAACGGTCCTGACTGTTGTGATAATTCTTTGGCTGTCTGACCGTTATTTCTTCGATTCCAATGATAACTTTAACCCTTCTGGATCGCTATCGTGACATCAGATAGCGTTTAAAGTCTTCAAAGTTCTTCGACATCTCCACGCTCTGCTTCTTGCCTTTCATGAAGGCTGCCAGACGGTCGGGGATGGGCAGGTCTATGCCCAGGATGTCGTCAACTTTCTCCTTGAACTTCGCAGGATGGGCCGTCTCGCAGAAGATGCCCACCTCGCCTGGCTGTAACTGCTCCTCCAGGGCACGATAGCCGCAGGCACCGTGGGGGTCGAGGATATAGCCCGTCTCGGCATAGCACTTTCTCATGGTCTCCTTGATCTGCTCGTCGCTGTAGGTGGCGCCGCTGATAAGGTCGGTGATGGCCTTGTGCGTTTCTTCTGCCGACAGCTGGCCGTTTTTGCTGTAGAGGTTGATGATGCGTGCAAAGTTCGAGGGGTCGCCCACGTCCATCGCATTGGCCAGCGTCTGCTTCGAGGGCTTGGGTTCGTATTGGCCTGTCTGCAAGTAGTTGTAGAAGATGTCGTTGGCGTTGTTGGCGGCAATGAAGCGCTTCACGGGCAGTCCCATCTGGTGACCGAACAGCGCAGCACAGATATTGCCGAAGTTGCCACTGGGGACGCACATCACGATGTCTGGCTCGTCAATTTTTACATTATTACATTTTTGCATTCTTACATTATCCTTAATGCGTGCAACGGCATTAAAGTAATAGAAGGCCTGGGGCAGGAAGCGGGCCACGTTGATTGAGTTGGCCGAGGTCAGCTTCATGTGCTTGTTCAGCTCCTGGTCCATGAAGGCACTCTTCACCAGTGCCTGACAGTCGTCGAAGACACCATCCACCTCGATGGCCGTGATGTTCTGTCCCAGTGTGGTGAACTGGCACTCCTGAATGGGGCTTACCTTGTCCTTGGGGTAGAGCACATACACGTGGATGCCCTCAACGCCCAGGAACCCGTTGGCTACGGCCGATCCCGTGTCGCCGCTGGTTGCCACCAGCACGTTGACCTCCTTGTGGGGCGCGGTTTTACCGCGACCATTTCGCAGGAAGTATTGCAGCAGTCGAGCCATGAACCTTGCACCAACGTCTTTGAAGGCGAGGGTAGGGCCGTGGAACAGCTCCAGGGCATAGATATTGTCCTTCACCTTCACCACCGGACAGTCAAATCGCAGGGTGTCATAGACCAGGTCCATCAGTCCGTCGCCATCGACGTCCTCGCCAAAGAAGGCCTGGGCCACGTTGTAGGCAATATCCTGGAAGCGCATCGTGGGCATGTCGTCGAAGAAAGCCTTTGGCAGCTTGTTAATGCGTTCGGGCATGTAGAGTCCGCGGTCTTCGGCCAGTCCCTTCACGACGGCCTTGCGCAGATCGGCCTCAGGGGCCTGATGGTTCGTGCTGTAGTATTTCATTCTGTTTTTTGTTGATTCGGGGTACAAAGGTACAAATAAGTGAGCGAATAACCAAATATATTTGAGTTTTTCCGAACGAAAAACACCTTCGGCGAAAGCCAAAGGTAGAAAAATATTATGAATTATGAACTATGAATTAAGAATTTTTTCCTACCTTTGCACACAAATTATCATAAAACATCAATAAAAGCATCATGAATCCCAAATCCATACTGACGGCAGGCCGTCTGGTCGAGTTGCTCTTCACGGGCGTGCTTATTGTCTGTCTGTTTCTTCCCAGCCTCACCTTCGAGAGCACACCCCTGACCAACCTTGCCAACGGCATCACCCAGTTCTTTGGCGGCAAGGCCTCGCCCGACACGTTGAAGGAGAGTCTCAGCGTCCTCGACATCGCCACTATCAACAAGCAGATGATGGTGGTCATGCTCGTCTTCGTTGTCCTTTGCCTCACCAACATGGTGCTGAAGTTCCGCATCCGTGCCCGCTTCACCACCTTCCTCGTCCTGCTCTGCGGTCTGCTGTGGATGGTGGCCGTGGTCTCTGCCCGTCAGGAGATGCGTAAGACAGCCATCGGCCTGATCAACACCGAGTTCGGTCTCGGTTTCTGGTTCCTCCTTGTGGCCCTCATAGGCCTGTTTGTAGGCCTCTTCATTCCCGAACCCGATCGTGGTGAAGACAGCCCCGTTCAGGTGGTCCGTTCCCGTTGGCCCTATTTCTGTGGCGGCTTTGTTCTCTCCGCCCTTCTTGCCTTTGGTGTCTATTATTTCCTTCACCATCGCAACTACCAGCTGCCCAAGGCGCCCGTGCAGACCGAGCAGCCTGTTAAGAAGTAGTCCTTTTATCGATTTTTATCAAAAAGATGCGCGGATTCAATAATCTTTTGTATTTTTGCACAACTAAATAACTACAATCAAACTATATGATTATGAAGAAACAATTGTTATTATTTGTAGCGATGATGCTCCCTATGGTGACAATGTCAGACCCTGTGTATATTGGTGGTATCTGGTACAACCTGTTTTCGGAAGGGAAGATGGCTGTAGTTACAAGTAGTCCAGACGATATACAGGAGTACACAGGTAGTGTCGTTATTCCTGTTTCAGTGAGATATAAAGGGACTAAATACAGGGTGACTAGCATAGGAGATAATGCTTTCTATGGTTGTAGCGGCCTGACGTCTGTAACCATTCCCAAACGCGTGACGAACATTGGCAAAAGTGTTTTCTCAAATTGATTGCTTCACATGGTAATGCACGTGCTACGAGATATAGTTGGATAAATAGTAACACTTAAACCGAACAAATATGCGACAAAGATTCTTCTATTTATTTGTATTGGCTACGGTACTTGCCTCTTGTTCTGGAGGCAAGGTGAAGTATCGTATCGGAATATCACAATGTTCGGATGACATTTGGCGCGACAAACTGAATGCTGAGCTGCGCATGAGCGCTTATTTCCACGACAATGTGGAACTGAAGTTCGCTGCGGCCTACGATAACGATGAACGGCAGGTGGAGCAGATTGACAGTCTGGTGAACGACGGCATCGACCTGCTCATCGTGGCCCCCAACCAGGTCACGCTTCTTGCCCCCGCCATTGATCGTGCCTACGACAAAGGTATTCCCGTCATTGTATTCGACCGTAAGACCGACTCCCAGAAGTTTACCGCCTATATCGGTGCCGACAATGAGGCGATGGGGCGTCAGATGGGCGAATATATCGCCACCGAACTGAACGGCCAGGGCCGTGTACTCGAGATTATGGGTCTCAAGGGCTCTTCTCCTGCCATCGAGCGCCACCGAGGGTTTGAAGAAGCCCTCAGCCACTATCCCGACATTGAACTGGTAGCCTCGCTTCAGGGCGACTGGACCGAGGAGAGTGCCGTGGAAGCCATCAACAAGTATGAGGGTTCTCTTACAGACATTGACTTTGTCTTTGGCCAGAACGACCGTATGGCCGTGGGTGCCAAGAAAGCCTTAGAGGACACCTCACTTAGTACTGCTCGCTCCTCACAGATAAGGTATTGCGGCATCGACGGACTGCCTGGCGAGGGTGGTGGGCTGGTATGTGTGCGTGACTCCGTGCTCAGTGCCTCGTTTATCTATCCCACCCATGGCGACGAAGTGCTACAGTTGGCTATAGATATCCTTGAGCACAAGCCCTATCAGAAAGAAAACATGCTGATGTCGGCTCTCGTCACACCCGACAATGCCCGTGTGCTGCTCATGCTCAATGAGGAGATAGCCCGTCGCTCCACCTATCTGGAGAGCTTAGGAGAGAAGTCAGACAACTACCTGAAGCAGTTGGCCACCCAGCGCACCATCTTCTTCCTTGCCATCGGCGTACTGGTGCTGATTATCCTTGTGCTCGTGCTCTTTGTCCTCTATCGTCGTGGTAAGATCACCCTGCGCCGACAGCGTGTGGTCAGCACATTGTGGAATATGGAGAATGACTCTACGCCGACCCCTCCCATTAAAGAGGAGAGTGACGAGGCACATGCTGACGAAAAAATAGATACCCCTCCGACACAGGACGCAGGCGAGTCTTCAGAGTCTCCCCTCTTTATCTCCCAGTTCAAGGAAGTCGTAGAACGCCGCCTGGCCGACAGTGCGCTCAGCGTGGAAGACCTGGCATCCGACATGAATATCAGTCGAGTGCAGCTCTACCGCAAGGTAAAGGCACTGACAGGTTCGTCGCCTGTGGAACTGCTTCGCACCGCCCGTCTGAACCGAGGCTATCAGATGTTGCTTACTACCGACAAAACCATTTCCGAAGTAGCCTATGCCGTAGGCTTCACCGCTCCCAGCTATTTCACCAAGTGTTTCAAAGACGAGTTCGGCGTCAGTCCGTCGGAAGTACACAGTTAAAATAAATAGTTAAAAAATGGAAAATCCTTGCATTCGCTTTTCCGTCTTATTATCTTTGCAGTAAAATTTAGCTGAAACACCTAATATTAACACCACCTCGTTACACCCCGGTCTAACACCTCGTTAGACCGGGGTGTAACGTTATGTTAGACCAGGGTCTAACGACCAACGATCTGGCACTTCGTCGTTAATGGTTCGGCAGACTACATTCAGAGAACAGCCATTTCATCGATGACGAATACGCAAAAAATCGTTCATCTTCATGCAAAAATGTTACATTGCAACAATTTTTGAGGCTAACGAACGATTTTTTTACTACTGGCGCAAGGATAGGGTTTACCTTTGCGCCAGTTTTTAATAGTACTAACCCAACAAACAATGAAACAAGTAAAAAGAATCTTTCTGAGCCTTGTGCTCATGTTTGCCGTGACATGTATGTACGCGCAGACACAAATCACAGGCACTGTGGTTGACCCGCAGGGTGAGCCCGTCATTGGTGCCACAGTGATGGAGAAGGGTACCTCGAACGGCACGATTACCGACTTCGACGGTAACTTTACGGTGAAGGTGAAAGAGAGCGCCACGCTGGTGTTCTCCTTTGTAGGTTTCGACACACAGGAACTCCCTGCCAAGTCGGGGATGCACGTCACCCTCTCTGACGCCAACCAGATGTTGAACGAAGTGGTGGTGACCGGTTATACCACCCAGCGTAAGATTGACCTTACCGGTGCTGTTTCGACAGTAAGCATCAGTGAGATGGCGAAGCAGAACGAGAACAACCCGATGAAGGCCTTGCAGGGTCGTGTTCCGGGTATGAATATCTCTGCCAACGGTAATCCCTCTGGTGCAGCCACTGTCCGTATCCGTGGTGAGGGCACTCTGAACAACAATGATCCTCTCTATATCATCGACGGTGTGCCTACCAAGGCCGGTATGCATGAGTTGAACGGTAACGATATCGAAAGCATCCAGGTGTTGAAGGATGCTGCCTCTGCCTCTATCTATGGTAGCCGCGCTGCCAACGGTGTGATTATCATCACCACCAAGAAGGGTAAGGATGGCAAGGTGAAGATCAACTTCGACGGTTCGGTGGCTACTTCGCTCTACACCAACCGTATTAAGACGATGAATGCCGAGCAGTGGGGCCGTGCTCTGTGGCAGGCTAATATCAACGATGGCTTCAACCCCAACAAGAATGCCCTTGGCTATAATTTCGACTGGGGCTATGACAAGAACGGTAACCCCGAGTTGTATGGCATGACGATGAATATGTTCCTTGATGAGCGAGCTACTCAGCGTTCAGGCGATACCGACTGGTTCGACCAGGTGACCCGTACCGGTGTGGTACAGCAGTACAACCTGTCAATCAGCAACGGCAATGAGAAGGGCAACTCCTTCTTCTCTATTGGCTACTATGACAACAAGGGTACCATCAAGGACTCTTACTTCAGTCGTCTGTCTGCCCGTGCGAATGCCGACTATAAACTGTTCGACGGTAAGGTGGTAGTCGGTGAGAACTTCACCGTGAACCGCACCAAGGGCGTTGATGCTCCCGGCGACATCCTGAAGAACTCGCTGCAGTTCAACCCCAACTATCCTATCTATGCCGAGAACGGTGAGTTCTCTCAGGCTGTGGGTGCTTACTCAGAGCGTGAGAACCCCCTGAGCCTGCTCTATAATAATAAGGATAATGAGTACACACTGTGGCGTATGTTTGGTGATGTTCACCTCAGCATCACCCCGTTTAAGAATTTCACCGTGCGCACCACGCTGGGTATGGACTATTCACAGAAACAGCAGCGCTTCTTCACCTATCCCATTGTGAATGGTAAGAAGACCCGTACCGATTCTGCTGCCGAGAGTAAGCAGGAGCACACGATGAACTGGATGTGGAATGCCATTGCCACCTACAACCTGGAGATAGGCAAGCATCGTGGTGATGCGATGATCGGTATGGAGGTCAACCGCAACGACTATAACTGGATGAGTGCCAAGCGCTACGAGCAGGCCATCCTGAATACCGACTATATGTGGCCATCGGCAGGTACTGGCCGTCAGGAGGCATTAGGTAGCGGCGATGGTTTCTCGCTGGTATCATTCTTCGGAAAGATCAACTATACCTACGACAACAAGTACTTGGCTTCGTTCACTATCCGTCGCGACGGTTCTAGCCGTTTCGGTCATAACAACCAGTATGGTACCTTCCCCTCTATCTCTACAGGTTGGCGCATCAATGAAGAGAAATTCATGGAGGGCACCCGTGGCTGGCTCGACAACCTGAAACTGCGCTACTCATGGGGCCAGACCGGTAACCAGGAAATATCCAACACAGCTCGCTATACACTCTATCAAGCTGTGGTTACCACCAATCCCTGGGACGAGAACAACTCAGGTTCTACCTACGATATCAGCGGAAGCAATGGCGGTTCGCCCATCCCCAGCGGATATGTGCGCCGGCAGCGTGGCAATGAAGATATCAAGTGGGAAACTACAACCCAGCACAACATCGGTCTCGATTTTGGTGTTCTCCACAACGAGCTCTATGGTAGCTTCGACTGGTTCCATAAGAAGACCACCGACATACTGTTGGAAATGAATGGTATCGGTGCTATGGGTGAAGGAACCACACAGTGGATCAACGCCGGTGAGGTGAAGAATACTGGTTTTGAACTCTCGTTAGGCTATCGCCATGCATTGGAGAACGGTTTCTCATGGGACATCACAGGTAATATGGGCAAGTATGTGAATGAGATTACCAAGTTGCCTGAGACCGTGATTGCAAGTGGCAAATATGGTGGCAATAGTAAGCTGAGCGTTGTAGGTCATGCTATGGGCTCGCAGGTGGGCTATGTGGCCGACGGCCTTTTCCGCTCTCAGGATGAGATTTACAGCCATGCCACACAGACGGCTGCCGACCTGGGACGCATCCGTTGGTATGACGTTGACCACAATGGTGTTATCAACGAAGACGACCAGACATGGATTTACGATCCAACCCCCGACTTCACATGGGGTCTGAACATCTACCTGCAGTACAAAGATTGGGATTTCACCATGTTCTGGCAGGGCGTGCAGGGCAAGGATGTTGACTGCCGTCTGTTTAAGACCCAGACCGACCTGTGGTCGAGTTCACATCCCGACTGTAACGTTTCTTACCTGAATAAGGGTGAGCGTCTGCTCGATGCATGGAGCCCGTCAAATCCTGACAGCGATATTCCTGCACTTTCTACTGAAGACAGAAACGGCGAGGGACGTGTGTCTACCTATTACATTGAGGATGGCTCGTTTGCTAAACTGCGCACTGTGCAGTTG
>Ga0310694_10002565_pt1 | contig 18482 bp, 12 predicted proteins | sample 174DNAGHGhighgp2_FD_203884 | JGI IMG/M metagenome (GOLD analysis project Ga0310694, IMG submission 203884) | Sheep rumen microbial communities from Palmerston North, Manawatu-Wanganui, New Zealand - 1742 DNA GHGhigh gp2 (v2) (version 2) | ecosystem: Host-associated > Mammals > Digestive system... | reverse complement strand
TGATACCGTGATACCCGTGATACCATTTCGCATTCGCGCAATAGCCTATATACGCGCATGCGTCAGGCTTATAAAAAGAAAAATACTTGCCTGAAAACAGAAATTCTCTTAACTATTATCCCGCATCCGCTTAACTGAAAATCCAAGGGAAACTAAAGACAAACGATTATTTGGCAAAATTTTGCCAAGTTTTTTCGGAAAAAACAAAATAATCCTGAAAAAGGTTTGGAAATACACGAAATAAGTCCGAACTTTGCAGTGCTTTTAAATTTTCGTGAGTTATTAACAGTATTAAAATCGTTTGTTTATGGGACAAATTAAAGTTCGTGGAAAAATGCAGCGCGTTGCCGTGATCAACGACAACCGAGTTGTAGCACGTGCTGTGCGCTACAGCACTGTGAAGAGTGACGAACTGACCTCGTATTCGGCTCTGTTTGACCGTAGCCTTAAACGCTTTCGGCTGATTATCATAAAATATGGTAGGAATGTCAAAAAGTGCAGTCGGATGTCGGTATTTTCAACTATCTTTGCCCTCAAAAAACAAACTACTGATCCTGATATGAAACGGCGATTATTATTCAGTATGTTGCTGGCCTTGTGCGTCATAGGCGTGCAGGCCGCAGTGACTGGTGCCTATGACGTGCGTGATTTTGGTGCCAAGGGTGATGGCAAGGCTCTTGACCACATGGCTATCAACAAGGCGATAGAAGCTGCCACAAAGGATGGCGGTGGACAGGTGGTACTGACGGCAGGAACGTATCTCTGTGGAAGTATCCGGTTGAAGAGTAATGTAGACCTGCACCTGATGGCCGGAGCGAAGATACTGGCTGCCCCTGCAGAGATGAAGGCTTACGATGAGAGCGAATCGTTTGGTGGCTTTCCTGAGTATCAGGATGGTGGACATACTTATTTCCATAACTCGTTGATCTGGGCCGAGGGGCAGCAGAACATCAGCATCACAGGTCACGGCATGATTGACGGTGAGGGGCTGACGAAACACGACACCGAAAAGGCCGGTAACGTGCAAGGTGGTTCGATAGGTACGGGTGATAAGGCCATAGCGCTGAAGCTGTGCCGTAACGTCACCATCCGTGACATCACCATCTATCGCGGTGGGCATTTCGCTATCATTACCACAGGCTGCGACATCGGCACCATCGACAACGTGACGATTGATACCAACCGCGACGGTATTGATATCGACTGCTGCAAATACTTCACCGTGAGTAATACCAAGGTGAACACGCCCAATGACGACGCCATCGTACTGAAGAGTTCATATGCCTTGAAACGGCCTGTGCTTTGCGAGCATATCCTCATCACTAACTGCATCGTGACAGGTTATAAGCTGGGTACTTTTTTGAGTGGCGAGTATATCCCTGAGAAGGTGAACTGGGTGTGTGGACGTATCAAGCTCGGCACCGAATCGAATGGCGGCTATCGCAATATCACCATCTCCAACTGCACATGTATGTGGAGCAGTGGTCTGGCTTTCGAGGAAGTGGACCAGGGGCGGATGGAAAACATTACGGTATCGAATATCTCGCTGAGTCATGTGCACCACTATCCCATCTATATTACAACTGGCTGTCGTAACCGTGGCCCTAAGGAAGTGACGCGTATGTCGTCGGCCCGTGACATCTATATTAATAATGTGATTGCCGACGACTGCGACTCACTGGCTGGTATTATCATCACTGGTATGGAGGGTGAACCCATCAGAAACGTGTCGCTGACGAACATTCGCATCCAGTATCGAGGTGGTGGCAAGAAGGTGACCACGCCCTATCGTGAGCAAGGTACCAACTATCCCGAGCCCCGCTGGGCAGGACCTACGTCTGCCTACGGCCTCTTTGCACGCCACGTAGACGGTCTCCACTTGCAGAATGTGAATTTTGAACTGCTGCGTCCTGACGAGCGCCCGGATGTCATTTTCGAAGACGTGAAAGAAAACTAAAAAAGGGAAGCAGATTCCGTTTCGGAGTCTGCCGCCCTTGTTTAGATTTAGAACTCAATCGGTCCGTAACCCATGCAACTCGTGGTCGGTCGTTGCCATATTAATATGTGTTATTTGTATTTCTCTACGCGGGCATCATGGATGACGCCTTGCCAGTTGAGGCCGAAGGCGAAGTCGTAGGTATTGCCGTCGGCATCCTGATAGCAGCGCATGTCGCGAGGAACATCCTCCTGTTGCTGCTCCACCGTTGTCATGTCGGCAGGCATCTGCATGGGCAGGAGGGCAGAGGGTTCTGCCTTGCCGCTGATGATGTCGAGCAGGGCCTGATGCTGCACCTTGAAGGAGATGAGAATGGCATCGGCAGAGGGCTCGATCTCGGAGAATACCACCGGTTTGCCGATCTCTACGATGACGATGACGGGCTTTTGGCCCATTAGCCGCTTGGTGTCGCTGACCAGCTGCATGTCGTCGCGATTGTAGGCCTTGATGGTCTTGCCCTTGAAACTGCGGTTCTTGGTCTTTTCCATCGGATCACCGCCGGCGATGCTAACGGCACGCGCGTCACGAGCTGTATAGTCGCTGTATTGCAGGCTGAACGGCAGATAGCCGTTGCCGCCTTTCTTGACGTCATCGTTGCTGTAGCCGATACCCGTGCTCGGCTCCTGAATCAGGCAGATGGCAAAGTCGGCCTGCTCGGGCTGCTCCACCACATCGAAATATTTCTTGACCAGTGTGAGGTCTATCGGCTCTACGGTCTTCTCCTCAGAGATGCCGCCCCAGATGCCAGGAATGGCAGGGAAATGGCGCTTGGGCACATACACCTTTTTGCGATCCTTCACGGGAAGCACCTGATTGCCGGGGTTCTTCAGCATGACGATTGATTTGAGCTGTGCATCGTAGCCCTCCTGCATGAACTCTGGCTTGCCCACAATCTGTGCCGTCTCTGCGGGATCGAGGTAGGGATTCTCGAAGAGTCCCACACGGAACACGTTGAGTAACAAGCGGCGGGCTGATTGTTCAAAGCGCTCGCGGGCACTCTGCTCGCCCTGGTCCTTGCTCCACATCTGATAGGCCTCTACTATAGGCCCGATCTCGTTGTTGCCACCAAACTGATCGACACCAGCCTGCAGAATCTTGTAATGACGCTCAGCCTCGTTGAAGGCTTCCATGCCCCAAGGCTTGCCGCCGATAGGACTGTCGAGCACCTTGATATCCTTAGTGATGCCCCAGTCGGTACAGACCACGCCCTCGAACTTAGCTTCATCTCTGAGTTGCTGTTGGATAAGCCACTTGCTATAGCTGCCACCCACATTCTCACCGGAAGGGTCCTGATTCCAGAGGATGCTATAGATGGGCATGACGGCAGAGGCCATACCAGTACCGCCATTGAGTTTGAATGCACCCTCTACAAACGAACGCTTATGCATGGCGAGGTTGTTGCCTGGGTAGACGGCATACTTGCCTGAGGCAAAGTGAGAGTCACGACCTCCTTCCTGGGCGCCGTAGCCATACCAGTGTTTCACCATCGCATTGACACTCTTCACGCCCCAGCCCTTGGTCTCGGGAGTGGTCTGGAAGGCATCGCAATAAGCTTGCGCCATATCCGTAGCCAACTGAGGGTCCTCGCCAAATGTGCCGTCGAAACGGAACCAGCGGGGATCGGTGGCGATGTCGACCTGAGGCGACAAGGCCGTGGCGATGCCCAAGGCACGATATTCTTCAGAGGCAATCTCACCGAAGCGATACACCATCTGAGGATCGAAGGTGGCAGCCAGTCCGAGTGACGTAGGCCAGAGCGATATCTGTCCACCAGCTCCGGCATTGAACTCCGTGGTAGCCTTTGCCTCATGACGGGGGTCGGAACTGGTATTGGCGGGAATGCCGTGGTCGAGACCCTCGACAAAAGCCTGCATGTGATTGTTCCACTGGGCCGCGGTCGTGGGGCTCTCCACACTCGTGATCAGCACGGCCCGCAGATGATCGTCGCGCAGGAACTTGGTCTGATCGGCTGTCAATGAAGAGTCGGGTATCGCCTGATGACTGCTATAGAGCATCAGTCCGGCAATCTCTTCTATCGACAACTGCGAGGCCAGGTCGGCAGCACGCTCCTCAGCAGGGAGGCGCCAATCCTCGTAGGCATCGAGTGAGTCATTACGGTTCAGGTCTTTGAAGGCATAGCCGTCGACTGTCATGATCTTGACACCTGACTGTGGTGAATAGCCCAGCGAGGGACCGTCCTTCTGAGTTGCCAACATAAAAGAGTCAACCTGTTTCTCCGACCATTTCTGGCCATCACACGCTGCGAGGGTCATCAGTATTCCTGCCGCAGCCATCTTCATTATCATTTTCGATGGATTCATGTTTTAGTTATTTTGTTGTTTGCTGTCACTGATTAAGCTTTGCGCGTATTAATGTATTGCAGGAACGTGTCGCGGAAGGCATCGGTGACACGGATAATCTCTTCTCCGATATAAATACAGTCGTTGCGGTCGACCTTGCGGATTTTGTCGAGAGCCACGATATAGGATCGGTGTACACGCATGAACTGCTCTGATGGTAACATCTCCTCAACAGCTTTCATCGTGAGGTGGGTGATGAGTGGTTTCTGACCTTCGGTGAGATAGAACTTCACATAGTCCTTGAGACCGCTGACAAAGAGAATGTCTTGAATGGCTACCTGACGGTATTCGCCATCAACCTTCAGGAAAATCGTCTGACGACTCATTGGGACAGATCCCGTAAGTCCTGTGCAGGATTCGAACTTGTTCCCATGAGCCGCGAACCAATCTTTCGCCTTTTCGATGGCCGTCATGAACTTATTGTATCGGATGGGCTTGAGCAGGAAGTCGAGGGCTTTCACCTCATAACTCTCAAAGGCGTACTCCTTGAAGGCGGTGGTAAAGATGACGCGGGTACTTTCAGGAATCATGCGGGCCAGTTCCATGCCGTTGAGATCGGGCATCTGGATGTCGAGAAAGAGCAAGTTGGGCTGTAGCTCCTTCACGGCATTGATGGCCTCTACAGAGTCGGTATAGCTGCCGAGCAGTTCCATGCCGGGTGTCTTGGTGACAAACGATTCCAGAAGTTTGACAGCCAATGGCTCGTCGTCGACGATGATACAAGTCATATTATTCACTATTCACTCCTATCTTAATGTGGTAGATGTCATCTTGCAATGTCTGCTCCCAAGTGTAACGGCCTTGATACATCAGTTCCAGCCGGCGACGGGTGTTCTCCAAACCGATGCCAGAACCGCTACGGTCGGTATCATCCTTAGGATAGTTGGTGTTGTCGCAGATGAAGACCAGACGGTTGTCGGACTGTTCCAACTGGATATCGATTTTAGAGGGACGGCTGCTGCTAACACCGTGCTTGAAGGCATTCTCGATGAGCGAGACAAACAGCAATGGCGCTATTTCATACTTTGAATCCTGAACTCTAAATTCTGAATTGACTATGGTTTTCTCGTTGCAGCGTAGTTTCATCAGGGCGGTGTAGTTGCGCATGAATTCTACTTCCCCGGCTATGGGTACCGTCTTTTTATTCGTCTCATACATGGCATAACGCAACAGGTCGCTTAGTTGGGCAATGGCATTCTGCGCCGCATCGGCATCGATCTGTGTCAGGCTCGAAATGTTGTTCAGGGTGTTGAAGAGGAAATGGGGATTAATCTGACTCTTCAGCCAGGCGAGTTCGGCCTCTGTGCTCTTGGCTTTTTCGTCTAACAGCTGCTGGCGGATCTGACGTACGCGGATGAAGTGCAGGATGCCGATAGCGATGGCAGCTGTCACTGCGTTGAGCAACAGGAATAGGAAGGCACCCGAGAAGAAACCAATCCAGGCATCGTTGGTCATATAGGGCACTTGCTCCTTGATCATCAGGTAGCTGAAGAAGAAACCATAGTTAACACCCAGGATAAGCAACAGGTTGCAGAGGGCGAAGATCCAGTATTTCTGTCGGAAGAACAGATAAGGCCCCAGAATGTAGAAATTGATGAAATACACGATCAGTGGTCCACGGAACTCCTGCCACATCAACAGTAGCGAGGTGGATGTCGCCTCCCAGTTATGGGTACCGAGAAAAGTGGCCAGGGGTAGGGCGGTTATGAGGACCGCCCAAACAGCTGCCTGGACCAGAAGCAGCCAGATATTGCTTTTCTCAATCTTCTTCATACGGCTGCAAAGTTACACATTTTTTTTAATTATTCATCATTCACTGTTCACTTTTCATTTCATTACCATTGCCGAAGCTATTAATCACCTCGCCTTGCGACTGCTGTTCGATGAAGTCGTTCTGGATACGGTTCACGTGCTGCTTGGCCATGATCATCGTGTTGCCGAAGGTGTAGCTCACGGTAAAGGTCACCTGAGAGATAGGCACTTTGACGGCTGTCCTCGAAGTGAAATTCTGTCCTCGGTTGTAACTCTCGATGTTCATTTTGCCGCCATCACTGAGCCCCATCGTGCCGCTGACACTTAGGTTGAGCTTGTCTTTGAGCAGCGACTTCGACAGACTGGCAGTGAGCATGTTGAATCCGCCACTCCATCCCTGAAGGGTGTAACTCTTGGTGGATGTCATAAGGAAAGTACTCAAGTTGAGTTTCCAAGGGAGCGTCTGCTGCACACCAGCCATCACATTGGCTGTCCATCCGCAGTTTTTCTGATTGAGGGCATCGCTGCGCATATTGGCATAGCTGAGACTACCGTTCATAAAGAGTCGGGTCGTGGTGGTCAGCAGGTAATTGATATAGCCGTTCAGGCTTGTCTGATGATTCTGCAAGATGTTGCCGAAGGTGGTGTTCAACAGGTTGTTGCTGTCGTAGAAGCTATATTGTGAGATACCATTGTCGGTGAAGTGATGGCTCAACGTGAGGTTCAACATCAGTGTTGGGGTAAACAGATTATAGACCAACGACAGGTTATGCGTCTTCTCTACATCAAGTTCGGAGTTGCCGTAAGATATGGCGATAGGGTTCGATTTATCCACGTAGGGATTCAGATAGGTGATGCCGGGGCGCGAGATACGCATGTTATAGGTCAGACCGAGGTTGCTGGTCATGCTGATGTTATACTGGAGACTCGCATTTGTCACCAGACTGCCGTAGCTGGTGCTGAAGTCAAAACCGTTGCCCAGGTGATAGATCACGTCCTGCCATGTGTTTTCGTAGCGCACACCGGCTTTAGCACCGAACTTCATCCAGTTGCCGGCATATTCGCCATAGCAGGCCAGGATAGAGTTCTTGTATTCATACTCACTGCTACTGTTAGGGTCATATACGTCAGTCATATAATATTTCGCATCCGAGGTCGCATCATGCAGTTGGTACTTACCGCCCAAGCTCAACTTCTGTCCGATGGAGAGGGGAAGCGTATAGTCGACCTGGAAGATATGGCTGGTGGTTTTGTCCTTGTTTTCAGAATAGCGGTTGGTCAGGTCAATGTAGGTCGAACTGGTGCCAAAGTTGCTGGTCATCTCCGTGATGCCAGGGCTGTGGTTCAACTGATAGGTAAGGGCCAGCGAGTGGGTGCGTGCCTTGTTGAAGAAACGCTGATAGTCGACACTTCCGCTAAACGAGGTACGCGTGTTTTTCATGTCGGTGCTGCTACCGAAGTCGAAGCTGCCCCCACCATACAAAGGACTTTCCATCGTCGTGGTTGAGGTACCCGCGCTCTTCATCGTCATACGGTTTATCTGGGCGGTAACATTGATGGCGCTGAGTTCGTTGAGCTGGAAGCCCAGCATGAGGCTTCCCATCGTAAACGGTGTCTTCATCTCATTGGAAGAGGTCATCAGCTGACTACCACTTGATTCCTGAACTTGTTCCATCTCGGTTGTGGTGGTGCCAGGTTTGTTATATGAGGTCATCACACTGGCACTATATGAGAGTTTACCCTGCTGACCATTGAAGAAGGCACTGCCGCCCAACTGTCTGTTACCAGCTGAGGCGCGCACAGTGCCGTTGTAGCCGTTCAGACTCTGAGTACTCCCGGCACCGGGTCCGAAAGATATCTTGTTCATCACAATGTTCAGAATACCGCCAGCACCTTCAGCATCGTACTTGGCACCGGGATTGATAATAACCTCTATGCTTTTTACAGCTGAAGCCGGCATACTCTTGAACACCATTGAGGGGTTCTGTGAGAACAGCACATTGGGCATACCGTCGACAAGAATCTTGAACGATGAAGAGCCGTTGACGGAGATATTGTCCTCCCCATCGACGGTCACCATCGGTACCTTTCGGAGCATATCGAGTACGGTACTGGATTTCGAGTCTTCGTCTTCCGACACGTTATAGGTCATCTTATCCACTTCCATCTTTACCAGTCGTTTCTGATGGACAACCGTTACACCGTCTAATTCCTTTGACCATGTTATGGAATCTACACCTACGCTGTCTTTTTGCGCCATCATCGCTGTCGGTATCGCCAGCAGCATTTCTACGACAATTAAATTCATCTGTTTCATATCTTCATTATTTTGATTATCATTCGCGTTTCAAATCCGGTGCAAAGATAGGGCAAATCACAATGGCCTCAAAGAAACTTTCGACGAGTTCCCGTATTATTTTCGACCACTTTACCGCCCAAATGAGTATTTGTCATAAAATAGGGTAGGAAAGTCAAAAAGTGCAGTCGGATGTCGGTTTATTCAGCTAACTTTGCCCCCAGAAAACAAACTACTGATCCATATATGAGACGGCGATTATTATGCAGTATGGTGCTAGCCTTGTGCGTTTTGGGGGTACTGACCCTACAGGCACAAAAGCTGAATGAACCTATCTTCGGCGGTGAACTGAGTAACTCAGCGGCGACGTCGGTGGAAGACATCGACGAGGTGATGCCCCGGATGCGGGCGCTGGGACTGAACACGGTGCTCGTGCCAGCCTATTGGGAACTGATGGAACCAGCAGAGGGGCAGTTCGACTTCGCACTTATCGACCGTACCATCGACGTGGCGCGAAGGGAGCAATTGCAAGTGGTGTTCCTCTGGTTCGGTGCATGGAAGAACTCGATGTCGTGCTATGCACCGGGGTGGTTTAAGCAGGATACGAAGCGGTTCCCAAGGGCGATGACCGCCGAGGGAAAGCAGATGGAGATTGCCTCGTGCTTCAGCGACAATGTGTTGCAGGCTGACCTGAAAGCTTTTTCGGCGCTCTTGCGGCATATCAAGGAGCGTGACCCACAGCGCGAGGTGGTCGTCATGATGCAGATAGAAAACGAAATCGGTATGCTGGAATCGGCACGTGACCATTCGCCGTTGGCGGAGAAGGCATATAATAAAGAACGATGGGCGGAACGTTATGGAACGGATGAGTATGCCGACGAGAAGTTTATGGCGCTGAGTTATGCCCGCTATGTGGAGCATCTGGCTAAAGCCGCCCGCAGCATCCACGACATGCCCCTCTATGTGAATGCCGCTATGAACAGTCGTGGGCGTCGTCCGGGCGAATATCCATCGGCAGGACCCTTGGCACATCTCATTGACTTCTGGCATGAGGGGGCACCGAGTATCGACCTGCTCGCTCCCGATATCTATGACACCGGTTTTAAGTCGTGGTGTGCGCAGTATGCAATGCCTTTGCGGCCGCAGGATGGTGGAAAGATTAAAAACCGCCTCTTTATCCCTGAGAGCCGTTGCTGCGAGAATAGCGGTGTCCGCGCCCTCTATGCCTTCGGTGAGCATCAGGCTTTGGGGTTCTCACCCTTCGCCATCGACCAGGCCAGTGAGAAAGAAACAGAATCCGTCACAAAAGCCTACACTCTGCTGCGGCAAGTATTCAATGTGAAACGCCCATTGAATTCTTGGGGACTTCTCTTCGATCAGGAAGATCGCGAGCGCATTATCGATGACGACGGTGTGGTGATGACCTGCCGCCATTACTTCACCCTGCCTTGGGATCCCCGTGCCACCGACGGCAGCACGTGGCCCGAGGGTGGCGCTATGCTCATCCGTCTCGGCAAGTACGAATACTTATTGGCTGGCAACGGTGTGGTCATCGACTTCAAAACCCCTACGGAGAAACAACAGGAGGAACAGAAACAATTAGGCGAAGATGGTTTTGCCGAAGCAGGTGGGAATACTGGCCAGAAGGCGAACAAACGTTTCAATGGCAAGCGTCTCGGCCTTCTATCTGTTGATGAGGTTGCCATTGCTGACGATGGCACCATGCAATACCTGCGTCGTCATAATGGTGACCAGACTCACCAAGGCCGTCATGCCCGCATTGGCGTTGGTGAGTGGAAAATCCTCCACATCAAACTTTACGAATACTAATAAATATATGAGACGGCGGTTATTATGCAGTATGATTCTGGCCTTGTGCGCTTTGGGTGTGCAGGCTGCAGAATCTGGTGTCTGTATGTTGGTCAGCAATCCGAGTAACAACCAGCGACAGGAGGTTGTTGAGGCCGATCTTGAAACCATCTGTCAGCAGCTGGGCATTGGACTTGACGAGCCATTTATGGTTAAGAATGCCTTTGGACAGGAAATGACCTACCAGAAGACATACGATGGAAAACTCTTGTTGGATGTGTCTGTCCAGCCGCATAGCCAGGCGTCGTTTACCATTACCAAAGGCGAGCCGTCTGTCTTTAAGTCGTCTGTCAAAGGGAAAGTCTATCCGGAACGTGCAGATGACATCACCTGGGAAAACGACCGTGGCATCTATCGCGTCTATGGTCCAGCCCTGCAACGATCTGGCGAACGCTCATTCGGCATTGATGTCTGGGTCAAGAACACGCCGGAACTGGTGGTCGAAGAACGTTACAAAAACCACATGTGGGGCGTGGGACAAAGGGACTCATTGAAACGAGCCGGCAAACCCGAGGAAGCCAACGCGATCTACGTGGCCACCTCGTTCCATCATGATCACGGCTACGGTCTTGACTGCTATGGCGTAGGACCGAGTCTGGGCTGCGGTGCTCCCGCATTGATGAAGAACGGACAATTGGTGTTTTCTTGGTGCTATAAGGCATACAAGATCCTCGACAACGGTCCACTGCGCTTTACCGTAGAACTGACCTACAACACCAGTAGCGACGGCATTACTGAGCATCGCATCATCAATCTCGACAAAGGCTCACACTTCAACCGGATGACGGTATGGTACGACGGCATCACCCAGCCTACGACACTGGTGGCCGGCGTTGTCCTGCATGATAACGATCACCTCCTGCTCGGCAAACAATATGTGCTCTATGCCGACCCAACAGACAATCCTCGGGTTCATCAGACACAGATCTACGTGGGAACGCTCTTCCCCAACGGCATCGACGAAACCCTCAGACTTGAAGGCGAGTTACCCCATGCCATCGGTATTCTGCGGCACTACAGCGGTGGCGCCTACACTTACTATTTCGGCTCTGCCTGGAGCAATTACGACATCCATACGATGGTGCAATGGCAACTCGCTGCCGATGAATACCTCCATCAGTTGTCAAATCCCCTTAACATTATATTTAAACCATTATGAAGAAGCTATTAATATTATTATCATTTATTGTTTGTCATTTGTCATTTAGCGTCGCGCGTCCCAAAACCGTGCAGCCATCCGACCGCGAATACTGGTGCTCGCTGGCTTATAAAATGGCGCAGCCCGTATTGGAGAATATGGCCAAGGGTGAGTTGCAAAAGAACATGAAGACCGAGTTTTCGCCTTCGTTCGACAACCGCGACAGAAGCGTGGTCTATATGGAGGCCTTCGGACGTCTGATGGCGGGGATTGCCCCCTGGCTGACGTTGCCCGATGACGACACGGCTGAGGGATTGCAACGCCGACAGCTCCGTGAGTGGGCCCTCGCAGCTTATAGGAACTCTGTCGATCCCGACTCTCCCGACTATCTCTGTTGGGGCAGAGCAGGGCAGAATCTGGTGGATGCTGCCTATATCGCCGAATCGTTCCTCCGTGCCTGGGATACCCTGTGGAAACCGCTCGACGAGGTTACCAAACAGCGTTATATCCATGAGTTCCAGCGTATGCGCAGGATTGACCCGCCTTACACCAACTGGTTCCTCTTCTCCTCTACGATCGAGAGTCTGCTGGCGAAGGCAGGAGCCCAGTTCGATGAGTTCCGTGTGAACACGGCTTGTCGCAAGGTCGAGGAATGGTATGTAGGTGATGGCTGGTATGCCGATGGACCCGTCTTCGCCTTCGACTATTACAGCAGCTACGTTTTCCACGCGATGTATCTGGAGACGCTCCAGGCGATGGTGGATTCGAAATACAACTCGCGTCTTGACTATCAGAAATATTATGACCGCGCCCTGAAACGGGCCCAGAAGTTCGCCATCATCCTTGAGCGTTTCATCTCGCCTGAGGGCACTTTCCCGGTCATTGGTCGCTCCACGCCCTATCGTATGGCTGCCATGCAACCCCTCGCCCTGATGGCCTGGTATGAGAAACTGCCTTCTGACCTCAGTAATGGTCAGGTTCGCGCAGCCTTGACAAAAGTGATGCATCGCATGTTCGACCAGCAGGAGAATTTCAACGATGCCGGCTATCTGACCATCGGCTTCTGTGGCTCCCAGCCAGAGACGGCCGACTGGTACACCAACAACGGCTCGCTCTATATGACGTCGCTGGCCTTTATGCCCCTCGGCCTGCCGTCCTCACATCCTTTCTGGACAGACGCGCCACAACCCTGGACACAGGTAAAGGCCTGGGGAGGACAGCCCTTCCCCAAAGACCATCGCTGGGCCGATACAATCCAGACAAAAGATAAATGGTAAAACAAATAACACAAATTAAACAATGAAACTGAGATCACTCGTTTTCTTTGCACTCCTGTCTGCAACAAGCAGCATGACAGCCCAGGAGACATTTAAGTTTGGCACCAATGTCAATCCCGACGGTGTTCGTTTCGAAGTAGACAGTCGTGGCTTCATCATTGGCGGACATCACGTGCTGCCAGTGATGGGTGAGGTACACTTTAGCCGTGTGCCGCAGTCAGAGTGGCGCCGCGAGATTCAGAAGATGCGGGCCGGTGGTGTGACCATCGTGGCTACCTATGTCTTCTGGAACCATCACGAGGCAGAGGAAGGCCGATGGGATTGGAGCGGTAACCGCAACCTGCGCCGGTTCCTTGAGATCTGCCGTGATGAGCAGATGCCTGTGGTACTGCGCATCGGTCCGTTCTGTCACGGTGAAGTTTGGCAAGGCGGCTTCCCCGATTGGCTGACCGGGAAGTCGGCTGCTGATGCCAAAAACTTCAAGTTGCGCTCTACGGCCCCAGGTTTTATGAACGCCACACGAAACCTGTACAACAACATCTTTGCGCAAGTAAACGGCCTGCTATGGAAACAGGGCGGCACGGTGGTTGGCGTACAGATTGAAAATGAGTGTCGCGGTCCCTGGGCTTACTACGGTGCTTTGAAGAAAGCGGCTGTCGAGGCAGGCTTTGACACGCCCTTCTATACGCGTACCGGGTGGCCTAAGTTGAATGGCAAGGAGGTGTTTGGTGAGATGCTGCCCCTCTATGGCGACTATGCCGACGGCTTCTGGGACAGAAATCTGACAGACATGCCCGGCGACTATCCTAAGGCGTTTGTGATGAAGGATACGCGTCTTTCAGCGGTCATCGCCACCGAGGCGCTTGGTGTCAATCAGGATACCAAGATGGAGGGCAAGGATTTGTCATATCCCTATCTGACATGTGAACTGGGTGGCGGCATGATGCAAGCCTATCACCGCCGTATCAACATGAGTGGTCGCGAGGTGAAACCCTTAGCCATCTGTAAGCTTGGTTCTGGTTCCAATCTGCCTGGCTATTACATGTATCATGGCGGCACGAATCCCTATAGTCCCCTTCATACGATGGCTGAGACACAGGCCAGTCCCGTGACCAACTACAACGATATGCCGCACATGAGTTATGATTTCCAGACCATCCTCGGCGAGATGGGACAGCCTAACGCCGTCAGCTGGAACGAGAGCCGACTGCTGCATGAATTCCTGAAGCAGTGGGGCGCTGAACTGAGTCAGATGGATGTCGACTCGCTCTCCGATCACTATGCCCGTAGAGGTGCCTTCGAGTTCCGCAACGACTATGTACGCATCCTCAACGAAGGAGGTAAGGCCACCATCACACCTCGCGACTGGCGCATCGCCGACGGCGTGACCATTGACTGGGCAACGGCCGAGCCTTACTGTAAGGCCGACGGCACCATCTTTTTTATTGTCATCGACGGAGAGAAACCCCGTCTCTCCATCAATGGCAAGACCTATAATGCCAAGCCTGACAAACCCTTCACCGCTGCCGGTATGACCTTCTGCGTACTGTCGAAGGCCAAGGCCAATACCTCATACAAGATCAACGACAGACTCTATTTCTCTGATGGTCTGCTCTATCAAGACGGAACTCAAATCATAGAGGAGAAATGGCAGACGCAGCCCACACAAGTAACATGCACCAAGATACGAGACAGCAAGGGCCTGCGCCAGGTGACGATGGGGGGCCAGAAGGTTGCTGCTGCTCCTGTCGATAAGGATTTTGAGGCTGCTGCCGTTTGGGAAATCTCGGGTTTGGAGTCGTTATCATCTTCCGGTGACCTCTATCTCCAGATTAACTACCGTGGTGACGTCGCCCGCGTCTATGCCGACGGTCAGTTGGTAGAGGACAACTACTGGAATGGCAAGTCCATGCTCGTCCGCATGAGCGACCTTGTCGGCAAGCGTGTGGAGCTGCGCATCCTGCCTCTCGGCAAAGACTTCCCCATCTATTTGCAGCGCGCGCAGCGTGCCCTGCTGGATGCGGCACCCAATGGGCAATTGCTTTCACTTGACAGCATCAAAGTGATAGCACGCACCACACAAGTGAAACAAACGACTGATTGATATATGAGACGGCGATTATTATGCGGTATAGTGTTTGCCTTGTGCGCTATGGGCGTGCAGGCGAAGACCGTTGATGAAGTAAAGGCCATCATCAGGAAGGTGAACACTTATTGGCAGACGAATAATCCTGCTGAGGTACGATCGTTCTGGGATAATGCCGCCTATCATACGGGAAACATGGAAGTCTATAAACTGCTGAAAGACCAGCAGATGCTCGACTATAGCATCCGTTGGGCAGAGCATAACCAATGGAAAGGGGCAACGGAGCCTGATCCTGCCAAGTGGAAGTACAAAAACTATGGTGAAGGACAAGACTACGTGCTCTTCGGAGATTGGCAGATTTGTTTCCAGACGTACATCGACCTTTATTTAGAGGAAAGTGGAGAGAGGAGAGAGGAGAGAGAATACATGGTGGGAAGGGCCAAGGAGGTGATGGGGTATGAGGCCGATTCGAAAGTTCACGACTACTGGTGGTGGGCCGATGCCCTCTACATGGTCATGCCCGTGATGACCAAGATGTACAGACTCACTGGGGATGAGAAATACCTGGGTAAGCTCTACGACAATATCCTTTACAGCGACAGTATCATGCTCGACCGTGAGACAGGTCTCTATTTCCGCGACGGGAAGTACGTTTATCCGAAACACAAGACCGAAGCAGGGAAAAAGGATTTCTGGGCGCGTGGTGACGGTTGGGTGCTTGCCGGACTGGCGAAGGTGTTGCAGGATATGCCTGAAACCTATGTCCGTCAGCCGTTTTTCGTGGAGAAATACACCAATCTGGCTCGGAGCGTGAAGAAACTCCAGCAGCCGCAAGGCCATTGGACCCGTTCGATGATGGACCCAAAGCAGGCACCAGGCTACGAAACCAGTGGCACAGCCTTCTTCTGCTATGGTTTGCTCTGGGGTGTGAACAATGGCTATCTGTCGAAGAAGGAGTTCGCTCCTACGATCGAGAAAGCCTGGAACTATCTGACGACCATTGCTTTGCAGGAAGATGGGAAGATAGGCTATGTACAGCCAATTGGTGAGCGTGCGATCCCAGGTCAGACCGTTGATGCCAGCTCTCAAGCAAATTTCGGCGTAGGTGCTTTTCTGCTTGCTGCTTGTGAATACGTAAAATATATCAGTCGATGAATATACTGTTAACGATTGGTTTGGCAATTGCCAATCTGCTGCCACAGGCTGGCGATAGCTTCTGGCGCGACTCCATCCCTGCGGAGATGCGACAAAGTTATATCTCCTATGGAGAGCAGTATGCGGATAAATCCTGGACGGTGCTGCCATGGACGGTCTTTGCTGAGAACAAGATAACCGGTAACAGGGTGAACTACGAAGCTATCTGCTTTGAGAAGCGTCGACAACTGGCAGCCCTCGTGATGGCTGAGATCATGGAAGGCAAAGGGCGATTTATGAACGATATCATTGATGGCATCGGTAGTTTCTGCGAAGAAACATGGTGGGGCATCCCTGCTCACTACAGCAAGCCTATCCCCCTGACAGAGTTGCAGGAGGTGGATCTTTTCAATGCCGAGACAGCAGGTCTTATCGTATGGACAAGGTATATGCTCGAGAAACAGTTGGATGCCTTTTCGCCAGCGCTTTGTCTGCGCATCGATGGTGAGATAGAACGTCGTATTCTCCAGCCTGCTGTATCCAACAACTATTGGTGGAAGACGGCTGGCATGAACTGGAACCCATGGATCTGTTCTAACTGGTTGGCATGTGTGCTTATCTGTGAGAAGGATGAGGCGCGCAAAGCTGACGCTATCGCCCAGATAGAGAAAGCCACCAAGGCCTTTATTGATGCCTATCCTGAGGATGGTGGTTGCGACGAAGGTCCCGGCTATTGGGACAGAGCTGCTGCCTCGATGTTCGAGGTATTAAGATTATTGCCTGATGCATCACATTTTGATGCACAAGCCGATAAAATCAGGAGAATGGCAGCTTACTGCTATAAAACATATATCGGTCATGACTACTGCGTGAACTTTGCCGATGCACACGAGAACAAAGCAGTGTTACAGGTAAACATAGTGTATCCATTTGGTCGTTGGTTAAATGATAAAACCATGCGTGAGTTTGGCGCTTATTTGGGTCGAACCAAACAGATTCTGACTCAGCCTACCAAACTCTACGACAAAAGCGGCAATTTTCCCACGTTGGGACGCGAGTTGTTCTTCTTACGAAACATCCGCGATTTTATCGCTGAACAACCACGTGAACCTTTATTAAAAGATGTATGGCTGCCCGTTCTGCAGATCATGACAGCCCGTCGCGGAAACCTCTATGTTGCCATGAAGGGTGGCCATAATGGTGAGAGTCACAATCACAACGATGTGGGTTCATTCATCGTCTATGCTGACAATGAACCTCTCTTCATCGATCCTGCTGTAGGAGAATACACCGCCAAGACCTTTGGTAAGGATCGCTATGACATCTGGACCATGCAGTCGCAGTATCATAATCTGCCCCAGATTAACGGTACCGACCAGAAGGACGGTAGGACATTTGCTGCCAAGGTTGTCAGTCATAAGAACGGCCAACTTACACTCGACATCACCGCAGCCTATCCAAAGGAGGCTGCCGTCAACTCGTGGAAGCGTACTGTATCAGCCCGGACAACGGGCATCTCTGTCGTTGAAGAGTATGAACTCGATGCCTGCCGCGAGCCAGTACGACTGATGTTGATGGCTCTGTCGCCTAAAGCCCTCGAGCATCTGAAATACGACAGAAAACAACTGGAAGCCACCGTTGAAGACATCAGCGACAAACTTGATCCCGTGCTGCAAAAGATGTGGGGACCACAGATGTATCGTATCGTTCTAACGGTGAAATCTACAAGACTGAAAAATCAAGTCAGATACACGATCCAATAAAGATAATCAGATTATTGTATAATCTCTAAGATCTTTAGTAGGGATTTTTCGTCAGTCCAGCTGAATCCGGGGAGATTCATCACAGATTCCATCCGTCGACGGTTCTCCTTGTCGAGGGCTCGTTTGAGATGACGTTCATGTACGAGGACGAACTTGTCGTTGAGCCTGTAATAATAAAGCGGTATGACAGGAAACTGGATATCCTTGGTGTCCTGGACGTCGATGGTGGAGAACTGGAACATGTTCATCGACGAGAGATCGTTGAGGTCGAGGTTGGTGATGTTGGAATTATTCCTCAATAACTGCTTATAAGCCTTGAGGTCGAGCACCTTGGCGCAATAGAGCACTTTTGGACCAACGGAATCCACCTCATAAGCCAGCACCGAGTCGATGCGGATGTAGGAGCGGTCCTTGAAGTCGACACGCAGGATGTTCTTGGTGTTGGCTTCCTTGGTCAGATCGCCACTGAGATAGAGCAGCGAGCTGTTCTTCAAGAAGATGTTAGCCATCGGGATATCCATTTTTTTACCGTCGTTCATAAAGACGGTGGCAGGACGGAACTCCGGGAAAGCCGTCAGTTGTGGCGTCACTTCCTGAGCGGAGGCAGAAAGAGAAATGATAAGGGATAACAGACAAATGATAATTGGTAAAACTAGTTTCTTCATTCTTTGTTGAATTTAATAATATTGGTACCTTGTTTAATAATATAAATGCCCTTCGGGAGCGTGTTCGGATCGGATGTCGACATTCTGCGACCTGATAAGTCGTAAATTGTTAACTCTTTAGCAGACAAACCTCTCTCCACTTTCCA
>Ga0310694_10002564_pt1 | contig 18490 bp, 16 predicted proteins | sample 174DNAGHGhighgp2_FD_203884 | JGI IMG/M metagenome (GOLD analysis project Ga0310694, IMG submission 203884) | Sheep rumen microbial communities from Palmerston North, Manawatu-Wanganui, New Zealand - 1742 DNA GHGhigh gp2 (v2) (version 2) | ecosystem: Host-associated > Mammals > Digestive system... | reverse complement strand
GATGCCGTGACAATGGGCGGATCGTGGCAGTTTGGAGCGTCCATCGCTTCTTTCTCCTATCAGAATGCCGTCACGGACAACCCAGACAACTACCGTTTCAACCCGGCTTGTGGCGCGGACGAGATTCACCATCGAGGACTGCTAAGCGGCAAGGGCTGCGAAACGTATTTCGACTTCTACGTGCCTGCAGACCTGGTCGGCAAGTACCGCGGCGTATTTGCGACGAGGCCGCAGAACACGGGCGGAGCCGAAAAGGACTTTGCGTTCTATGCAAACGGCGAAAAGATTGGCGACTACAAGTTGAAGGGCGGGGTGACGACAGAAGTCAAGATTTTTCAGGGTGCGTTTGTCGCGGGCTGGAACCGCCTTTCGTGGATGTCGGCAAGCGGCGGAGACTGGGCGAACATCGACTGGCACAAGTTCGAAGTCAAACCGCCGCCCAAGGGCACGACGGTGGTAGTCCGTTAACGAGACATGGCGATTGAATTGACAAGGCGAGGTTTCCTTTCGGGTGCAGGTGCGCTTGCGGCGAGTGGTGCGCTTGGCGAAAGCTCCTTCCCAACGCACGATCCGAACCTGATGGTGTTCCTGGCGGATATCCACCAGCACGACAATACGGTGCGGTGGAAGAACGGACCGACGCAGGCGAACGAAGTCCTGCCGCAGCTTGTGAGGGAAATCTTGGCGCTCCGTCCGTTGCCCGCAAACATCGTCGTGTTCGGCGACTTCTCCGCGTCCTGCGGCTGGGTCGAGGACTTTCGCCTTGCTGCCGCTGCGCTCAATCCGCTTTCCGATGCCGGCATTGCGCTTACGCTCGGCGTGGGCAACCACGACAACCGCTCGTCTTTGATGAAGGTCTTTCCCGGCTACAAATCGCGCCTTCTCGTGCCGGAGCGCATCGTCTCGAAGGTCTCTACGCCAAACGCGGATCTGATCATGCTCGATACGCTCAAGTCGCGCGAGGGCGAGGACTGGGCCGAGCCGACAAGCAAGGGCAGCTATGTGGACGGGACGATAGACCCGGTTCAGCGTGCGTGGCTTAACGACACCCTCGCCGCCGCGAAACGTCCCACGTTCGTCTGCGCGCACCATCATGCGCGGGAAGTCGGCATCGCCAAGGAGATTGTCACCTCCCCGACGGTGTACGGCTATATTTTCGGGCATGAGCACGTCTTTGCCGAGGACTTCCTCCACTACGGTTATAGTGATTCGCGGACGGTACAGACCGTGACGCTTCCTTCCGGAGGCTTCTGGGGCGATATCGGCTACGCGCTCTTCCGGACGTTCGAGAATCGCGCGGAGCTGGCCGTAAGACAGACGGACTTCTACTTCAACCGCCGCTGGGAAGGCAAGCCGCGTCCGAAGAATTGGGACGCGCGCGTCAGGGCGCACGACGGGCTCACAGTCACGTTCTGGTACGACAAGCCCGGAAACTTCTATGGCGCATAGTTGCTGGAGGTCTTCAGCCACAATGTGGAACGGAGTTCATATTGCTGTCGCCGCATGTGTCATGTCACTTGCGGCGTTCGCGGACGAGGCGTGGACGCTTGAGACTACAGTGGAAGGTGACGTTCATTGCGAGGCGGCGCACATCAAGTTCCAGCCGAAGCAGCGCCGCGCCGACGGGTCGTTCAAGGGCTGCGTCGCGAAGGTCGAGACAGACGCAAGCGGTACTCTGCGCTGGACCTTCACGCCGCGCGATGTGGGCGAGCAGAACGCGGTGATGCTGAAGCTCGATGCGTCGCGCTGGGCGGGCGGCAAATGCGTTTCCGATGTCCAGACCATGCCGATGCCGCTCGCACACGAGAAGGGAAAGAACATCCACATTGCGGGACACGTGGCGAGGCGGCTCGCGTTCTCCGCCCCGTCGGGCGAATCGTTCAGCATCCACTTCGGCGCGCCTTTGCGCCTTCACGCGATGGACGAGCGCGAGTGGGGGCTTGGCACGTTCGTCTTTCGTTTCTACTCCAGCAACGACGTGATTGCCGCAACTCTGGACGCGAGGCGTCCGCTTGCCGTGAAGGTGCGCGAGCCGTATGTGCTGAAGCGCGGAGAGAAATGGATCCCCGTCAAGGTAGAGCGCGAAATCGAGAAGGGCAGCGCGCTCGACTTCTCTGCGATTGCGCAGGACGGCCCGTGCCGCCGCGTAATCGCGAACGGACGGCATTTCGCGTTCGCCGACAGTCCGGACGTACCGTGCCGCTTCTACGGCGTGAACATCTGCGGAAGCGCGAACTTCGCGCGGCCGGACGTCGCCGAGGATTTCGTGCGCCAACTGCGCGTTCGCGGCTACAACGCGCTACGCCTGCACCACCACGACAACGGAATGGTCGAAGGCTCCGCTGACGGCACTGCCATCAACGCCGCGCAGCTCGACAGGATGGACCGCCTTCTCGCCGCTTGCGGGCGCGCCGGCATCTACGTGACGACCGATCTCTTCGTCTCGCGCAAGGTGTCGCGAAGCGCGGTTGGCCTCTCCGGAGATGGCTTCATCGGCATGGACGAATACAAGGCGCTTGTGCTGGTGAACGAGGCGGTGTTCTCAAACCTCTGCTCATTTGCACGTCAGTGGCTGACCCACGTCAACCCATATACGAAACTTCGTTGGGCGGACGATCCAACGTTTGCGTTCCTCGCGCTCGTCAACGAAGGGCACGTTGGCATGGACGGCGCGGAGAAGCTTCGAAAGTACCCCGAATACGTCGGCGCGTGGAAGAGCCTTTGGCGCAAGGGAACGAAGAACATTCCCGCCATCCCGTCTGGAAAACCGTGGGACAAGACGCCTGAGATGGAGGCGTTCGCGCAGTTCGTCGCTTCGCTTGAGATGCGCTTCGCCAAACGGATGCGCACGTTTCTGAAGGATGAGCTGGGCGTGAAGGCGTTGCTGACGGACATGAGCGCCGGAATGGAACGCGAACCATTCAAGGCCGTCCGCGCGGCGCACTACGACTATGTGGACGAGCATTTCTACTGGGATCATCCCGGCTGGGTGAACACAGTCTGGCGTCTGCCATCAAAGAGCCTAAACACGAACCCCATCAAGTCGCGCGGTGCTGACGTGTTGGATGAATGTTCGCGCGTGGGGCTTGCGGACAAACCGTTCGCCGCATCGGAGTACACCTTTTCGGGCCCCGGCGAGTACCGGCACATGGCGGGACTCGTCGCTGGCGCTGAGGCGGCGAAAGAGGACTGGGGCGCGATCTGGAGGTTCGACTGGGCGGGAAGCCCGTGGGAGATGGCGAAGCCGCATGAGGTGCGCGCCGGCTATTTCGGGCTGAGCGGCGACGTGCTTGCGCAGGCGAACGACCGCGCCGCACTCTGCCTGTTCCTGCGCGGCGACTTGGCGGCAGGCGACGGCAATGCGGCGGCGGCGGACTGCGAGAAGGGTACGTTCACCGTGAAGACGGCGCGGACGGCGGGTGGCTTCACGGAAGATGGCCGGCTGATGGCGGGCGCGCTTGCCGCCCTCTGTGACAGACATCCGACTACGATATGGGCAAGCACACTCGACGGAAAGGCGTTCGGCGAATCTCGGCGCATTCTCGTTTCGCACCTCACCGACCTGTGCAATGACGGCGACACCTATACGGACGCTTCGCGCACCATTCTGCTCCGATGGGGCAAAACGCCGCACCTCGTCCGTGCCGGAAGCGCCAAAGTCGCGCTGAAGCTTGGGCGCGACGGTTTCAGTGTCTATGCACTTGATACGGCAGGGCGGCGGGTTCGCGAAGTGCCGCACACGTACAACGAAAAGGGATGGCTGCGCTTTGACGCAGTTGTCGCCGCCGATCCAGAAAACGCAACCTTTCTCTACGAGATAGTGCGCCCAACCGCGCCGCATCGGTAGGGCGCGTGACCCTACAGAGCCAAGATGCGCCAGACTGCCGAACGGATATTGCGTTGAATCGCATGAACCGGTTTGTCAAAAAAGTTATTGCATCGCAAATGGGGATGTGATACAATTCGCTCCGTTTTTGAGGCTTAGCAGCTTTATGAATAACAGATTCCAGTTCTGGTGGTGGCGCAACTTCGGTCTTACGACCGGAGCGCATGTGCGTATTCGGAACTGGTGACGAACATCCAAACCACCAAGCATACCCCGAACAACGGCCCCGCTCCAGTCGAGTGAGGCCGTTAGTTTTTCATGTGACAACAAACGACAATCAAACAAATCAACTGAAGGAAAAAGACAATGCTGAAAGAGCTGACAGAAGAAGAATTCAACAAACGAGCCGCGGACGGCGGCATCGTTCCCGTGTACCGCGAATATCTCGCTGATATGGATACGCCGGTCTCTGTGCTGGCGCGTATTGGCGACCGCGACGCGTTTCTGCTTGAGAGCGTCGCAGGATGTGGCTCCGGCTCGCGTTACTCGTTTCTCGGAGTCGATCCCGTAGAGACGGTGTTTGCGAAGGATGGGGCGGTGTTCTCTCGCAAGTCGGGGGGCGGCGTGGAGTTCCTTGCTGACGAGGATGTTCTCGTCGCGTTGCGGCGCATTCTCGGTTCGCGGAACTTCCGCGCCGATCCTTCGCTGCCGCCGTTGCAGGGAGGTGCAATCGGCTATCTCGCCTATGACTACATCTCCACTTTCGAGCCGCATGTGAAGCTCACCCCAGAAGCTGATACGCCATCGGCCGCGTTCATGCTCACGGATACTGTTCTGGTGTTCGACAATCTGCGGCGCACCGTGACCGTGATTGCGTGTGTGGACGCCGGCGAGGCCGGCGCATATCGTCGCGGGCGCGAAAGAATCGACGAGGTGTACGCGCGCTTCTTCCTCCGCGAACGCAGCATGTCGCGTCCTCGCGGCATTAGTTCGCCTGTCAGTTTCGAACCGGAGATGACGTCGTCAGAGTTTGCGGATATTGTCGCAAAGTGCAAGAATGACATTCTTAACGGCGAGTGCATCCAGATCGTGCCGTCGCAGAAGTTCACGAAGGAGTCGGACGCCGATTCGGTTTCGCTCTACCGCGCCTTGCGAATGGTGAACCCGTCGCCGTACAACATCTACATGAAGATCGGGGACCGCACGCTGATCGGGTCGTCGCCGGAAGAGCTGGTTAAGCTTGAAGGAAGGAAATGCACAACGTGTCCGATCGCGGGGACGCGTCCTCGCGGCGCAACACCGGAAGAGGACGCGGCGAACGAACGCGATCTTGTCTCTGACGCGAAGGAGAATGCGGAGCATGTGATGCTCGTTGATCTTGGGCGCAACGATCTCGGGCGCGTTTCGGAGACGGGAAGCGTTAAGGTGTCGTCGTTCGCGCACGTGGAGAGGTACTCGCACGTGATGCACTTGGTATCGGACGTGGAGGGTACACTTGCCGAGGGCAAGGACGGGTTCGATCTCCTGAGGGCGGCGTTCCCGGCGGGGACGCTAACGGGTGCGCCGAAAGTTCGGGCGATGGAACTGATCGCGCAGTACGAGAAGTCCCCGCGTGGCATTTACGGCGGAGCGGCTGGGTACTTCAGCAACACGGGTGACATGGATTTCGCGATTGTCATCCGAACGCTCGTCAAGTCGGGGCGCACGCTTACGATGCGGGCTGGCGCGGGAATCGTTGCCGATTCTGACCCGATGAAGGAATATCAGGAGACGGTCAACAAATCAAAGGCTGTGTTCGAGGCGGTGAAGTTCGCCGAGACGCTGTAAGGAGGGGCAACAATGATACTCATGATCGACAACTACGATTCGTTCACGTACAATCTCGTGCAGGCGTTCCGTGAACTTGGCGCAGACATGCAAGTGTTCCGCAACGACAAGATTGACGTGGAGGGAATCCGCGCGCTTTCGCCTTCCGCTCTCGTTCTTTCGCCCGGACCCGGCAATCCCGATTCGGCGGGAGTGACGCTGGCGGCGATACGGGAGTTCGCCGGGAAGGTTCCGCTGTTCGGCGTGTGTCTCGGGCATCAGTCAATCGCGCAGGCGTTCGGCGGGAAGATCGTACACGCGAAACGGCTGATGCACGGCAAGACGAGTCGCATTCGGCATGATGGGCGTGGCGTGTTTGCGGGACTTCCGCAGGATTTCGCCGCGATGCGCTACCACTCGCTTGCCGTTGATCGCGAGACGCTGCCGGAGTGCTTCGAGATTTCCGCCGAAGCGGACGACGGCGAAATCATGGGACTCAGGCACAAGACGTTGCCGATTGAGTCGGTGCAGTACCATCCCGAATCGATTGGTACGCCAGACGGGATGCGGCAGATGCGAAACTTCATTGAAATGGTAAAGGAGGTGCAGTCATGATCATTGAATCGCTGATAAAGGTACAGTTGGGGCAACATCTTACGGAGGAAGAGTCTTTTGCCACGTTCTGCGAGGTGATGAACGGGGAGGTTGTGAGCGAGGTTGTGCTTTCGGCGCTGCTAACCGCGATGCAGATGAACGTGCCTGACGTTGCGGAGGTTACTGGTGCGGCGCGGGCGATGCGCGCCGTATGCCTACGCGTGCAGGCTCCGGATGATGCTGTCGACATCGTCGGCACCGGCGGCGATGGTGCCGGCACGTTCAACGTCTCGACGACCGCCGCAATCATCGCGGCTGGGGCTGGCGTGACAGTTGCCAAGCACGGCAACAAGGCGGCCACATCGAAGAGCGGGTCGGCTGATTGCCTTGCTTCGCTTGGCTATGATCTCATGAAGCCGCTGGAGGAGGTGGAACGGTCGATTCGTGAGAGCGGCATAGGATTCCTCTTTGCGAACCGGTGCCATCCGGCGATGATGTACGCCGCCCCGGTGCGCAAGGCGCTGCCGTTTCGCACGATATTCAACCTGATTGGGCCGCTGTCAAATCCGGCAGGCGTGCGTAGGCATGCGCTTGGAGTGTATGCACCGTCGATCATCCCGCTCTACATCGGGGCGCTAAAGTCACTGGGAGCGACACGTGCACTTGTCTTTTGTGGCCCGGATGGCTTGGACGAACTGGGGCTTTCGGGTGTGTCCCACATTGCTGAACTCTCGGCGGACGGCAAGGTGAAGGAATATGAATTCGACCCGAAAAGCTTTTTCGGTGCGACTCGTCCGCTTGCCGCCATCAGCGGTGGAACACCTGAGATGAACGCGCAGATCACGCGACGCGTCCTCGCCAGAGAGGAGCGCGGGGCGTACCGCGATGCGGCGGCGCTCAATGCGGCAACTGCGATTGTGGCTGGCGGTAAGGCGGATTCAATCGAAGCTGGCGTGGAACTTGCCTATGCCGCAATCGATAGTGGCGCCGCCCTTGCGAAGTTGGATGCGCTTTGCAGAAGGTAGTCGCCATTACGACCCTGACGGGGCAAGCCTGATTTCAGGGATGAGTGAGATTCCGAACCGGTCGCGTACACGTGCGGCCATGAGGCGGACGAGGGCAAGGATGTCTGAAGATGTGCAGCCTTCGCCAGCGACAATGATGTTGGCATGTTCGCCCCATACGTAGGCGCCGCCCACGCGGAGCGATTTTGCGCCGACATCTTCAAGCAGCTTTCCGGCCGGCTTGTCTGGCGAAGGATTCTTGAACACGCTGCCACAGGTGCGCGGCGGGAAGTTCTTTCGGCGGGCGAGATAGTGTTGGGGTGTTTGAAGATTTTGCTGTTTGGGCGCCTGAGATGGGGATGGCTTTAGAACCACTTCGGTGATGAGGCCTGGAATGGATGATGTGCGGTAGCCGAAGCCGCAATCTGATGCGGGAATCTCCTTGCCGTCGGCGATTACATGGTCGATATGGTTGCCAAAGCTGTCGCCGAACGCGCCGGCGTTCATTTTCGCCCATCCGCCAATGGTGCCGGGAATGCCTGCCATGAACGCGAGTTCGGGATGATCGGGGAGAAGTGACGCGCCAGGAAGGGCTGCTTGGCATTCGGACGAAACTTTGATGATGTCGCAATCAGTGGCGCAATCGCTGAACCACGTGTTCGAGCCCATGCCTATGATGATTGCTTGATGGTTCGGGTGGTTGAGTTGTTGCGTGCCGGAGGAGGCGAGAGGGTGAGATGTTGCGGAATTGAAATGCAGGAGTTTTCCGTAGGTTATGCCGCCGGTGCCGAAGAAGGAGAAGGGCGCGAGGGGCAGTGTTTTGTGGGTTGAGTTGTTGAGAGGTCTCGACATGTCCTCTTTGATGCGGGGAACAAGGTTGATGAGATCGCCAGCGCCCAGAACCATAATGAGGTCGCCCGGTTCTTGCGTGAGATGGAGGTGTTTCCAAGCCTCTTCTGTGCTGCGGGCGAGGATAAGTGTTTGAGTGGTTGATGCATTGCGGAACGCAGCGTAGAGATCGGCGATGTCGCCGCCGAGAACTGGTTCTTCAAACGCGGGATAGACCGGGATCAGGACGATCTCGTCTGCCTTGGCAAACGCAGGAGGGAATTCGTTGAGCAGCGCTTTTGTCCTGGAATAGCGGTGAGGCTGAAACATCACGCGCAGACGTTTCGGCCTGAGCGCGCGCGCCATTGATAGCGCACATGCGATTTCTGCAGGATGGTGTGCGTAGTCGGTGATGATGGTGGTTTGAGATGCGAGTCGGGCTGTCGGTGGCCAGATTCGCTCGAAACGGCGGTCAGGAAGTGCGGAAAGGGCTTCTGGAAGGACGGCGAGGATTGCTTCGCGGGAGTGTCCTCGACGTAATGCCACTTCCACTGCGGTGCGGGCGTTGCGCACATTGTGTTCGCCAAGCACGAGCGCACGGATTTCAGGCCAGTCATCGTTCGGTAGCTTGGATGGCTCGATAATGTCGTTCGCCGCCGCCATTGCCGTATGGTAGCAGGCGAGATAATCGTCGTAGGTCTTGAAGTGGTCGGGGTGGTCGTAGTCGAGCGAAGTGACTACGAGGGCCTTGGCGCGGTAAAGCGCGAGAGTGCCGTCCGATTCGTCCGCTTCGATTACAAAAGGGCCAGTCCCCATGTGAGCGACGGGAAAATCCCCCGTTTCGCCGCCGATGCACCAGGAAGGGTCGTCGCCGAGGGCGCGGAGAAGCTTGGCGATGAATGTAGCGGTGGTTGTCTTGCCGTGGGTGCCGCATACGGCGATGCCGGTTGAGGCGTTGAAGATGTCTGCCAGCACCTCGCCACGATAGCGAACTTTGCATGGCGATGATTGCGCGGCGGCGAATTCTGGATTGTTTTTCGGAACTGCGGGCGTGAACACGCACACGTCAAGATCAGGAGTGATGTGTGAAGGGGAATGGCCGATGGAAACAGGAATGCCGTTTGCCGCCAGCCAGCGCGTGCGCGGGGATTGATGAAGGTCGCAGCCTGAAACGGCATGCCCAGCCTTCTTCAAAAGAAAAGCGACGCCAGCCATGCCGACGCCGCCTATTCCAGTGAAATGGAACTTCATCGTCCGAATGGGGTGCGCTTAGCCCTCTGCCTCCAGCGCGGCGTCAACTTCGTCGGTGGTTTCCATGTTCGTATAGACGTCCTGAACGTCTTCAAGATCCTCAAGCATCTCGACGAACTTGTTGATTGCCTTTGCAGCGGCCACATCGGATACCGGGTTCGTCATGTTCGGGACGAGACCGATTTCGGAGTTCTCCTCATCAACCGCAATGCCGCCAGCTTTGATGGCCTCCAGCACAGTGGTGAAATCGTTCGGCTGGCACTTCACCGTGAAACCGCCATCCTCGGTCACGACATCCTCGGCTCCGGCTTCAAGCGCAACTTCCATCACCTTGTCTTCCGAGACGCCATCTGCCGCCGGAATCATAATCTGGCCGAGACGGTCGAAGAGACGCGTTGCGCTGCCCTGCTTGGCAAACTCAATTCCGTTCTTCTTGAATACGTTGCCGACTTCTGCCGCCGCACGGTTCTTGTTGTCGGTGAGGACGTTCACGACAAGAGCGACGCCGCCCTTGATGCCCTCGTACTGCGCATCGACGAGTGCTGCGGACTCCAGTTCGCCCGTACCCTTCTTGATGGCGCGCTCGATGTTGTCGTTCGGCATCTGTGCGGCCTTGGCCTTTGCGATCAGCGTACGAAGCGTGGGGTTGTTGTCGGGATCTCCGCCTTTCGCCTTCACGACGATGGTTATTTCCTTGCCGAGCTTGGAAAAGATTTTTCCCTTCTTGGCGTCCGCTGCGCCTTTCGCGCGCTTAATTGTAGCCCAGTGGCTATGTCCTGACATTTGTCCGCTCCTTTAGTTATTGTTCTTGAAAGAATTTCGCGTATTGTAGCAAAAGCCAACTTGAAACGCAATAGGGAGTGCACACTTTTGGTTTCATCGCCAGGGGTTCGCCGCATTTCCTGCTTTGTGGTATAATACGCGGGCAATCGGGGTGCTGCCGGAACGGTTCCGGATGCTGAGAAAAGACCCGAACAAACAAACCTGAACAGGGTAATGCCTGCGTAGGGAAAAAGGAAAGACATAATGGAAGTGATGGAAGAGACAATCTCCGGCGCAATCGTCCGGAGCTATTTCAAGAAACTCGAAGCCAACCTTGCGGTTGACGTCGCAATCGTCGGAGCTGGACCGTCTGGGCTTGTGGCGGCGCGCGATCTGGCACTGGCCGGGCTGAAGGTCGCAATGTTCGAATCGAAGCTGGCGCCTGGCGGCGGAACTTGGGGCGGCGGAATGTTGATGAACGAGGTTGTGGTGCAGAACGACGCCGCCGAAATCCTGCATGAGTTCGGCATAACCACCGTCCCTGTCGATGATACGTACCACACGGTCGATTCGGTGGAGATGGCGAGCGGACTAATCTTCGGTGCGCGCAAGGCGGGCGCAACGATATTCAACGCCGTCAAGGTGGAGGATATCGTGATCCATGATGGCGTGGTCTGCGGTGTGGTCATCAACTGGAACCCTGTCGCGCGGCTTGAGATGCACGTCGATCCGATCGTTGTGACGACGCGCGCGCTCATAGACGGCACAGGCCATCCGAGCGAGATCATCAACAAGGCCGTCAACAAGGCCGGCGTGAAGATCGATTCCCCAACGGGCGGCATTCTCGGCGAGAAGCCGATGTGGATGGAAGACGGCGAGCGCACGACCGTTGAGAACACGAAGCGTCTCTATCCTGGCCTGTACGCCTCTGGCATGGCGGCGAACAACGTGCAGGGCGGCTTCCGCATGGGACCGATCTTCGGCGGCATGTTCAAGAGCGGGCGCAAGATTGCGCAGATTATCCTGAAGGATCTTGGCAAGTGACGGACTTCGGGTTCTATCTTGTCATCACCAACCCGGTGGTCGGCTACGCGAAATGTGCGGAGGCGGCCGTCCGGGCTGGCGTGAAGATCATCCAGCTGCGCATGAAGCATGCGGTTCGCGACGAGATTGTGCGCGAGGCGCGCGCGATGCGCAAGGTGACGGCGGGCTCTGAGACGCTATTCATCGTCAATGACGATCCTTCCATCGCCGCCGAGGTCGGTGCGGACGGTGTGCATGTGGGGCAGGATGACATGCCGCCCGCCGAGGTGCGTGCGCGCTATCCTGCGTTGCGGATCGTGGGGCTTTCCACTCACAACATTGATCAGGTGCGCGCATCCATTCCGCAACCCATCGACTACATCGGCGTGGGGCCGGTATATGCCACGCCCACAAAGGACATTCCCGATCCGACGCTCGGGTTGAAGACTATGGGCGAGATGATCGCCGCCGCCGCACATCCGGCAGTTGCCATTGGCGGAATCGACGCGACGCGTCTTCCTGACGTGATTGCCGCCGGTGCGCGCAACTATGCCGTGGTGCGTGCCGTCTGCCAGAGTCCCGATCCGTATTCCGCTATATTGAAGTTGATGGCACGTTGATGGGTCGCGTCTATTTCGTTTCGGGCATCGATACTGGGATCGGCAAGACGGTTGCCGTTGGGATGATGTGCCGTGCGCTTCAGCGGGAAGGGCGCGACTGGATTTCCGTCAAAATGGTGCAGACGGGGTGCAGCGGGTTCTCCGAGGATTTGGATGCGCACCGCGCGATGGCGGGCGTGGGACGGTTCTCCGAGGACGAAGATGGACTTACCGCTCCGCAGATATTCAGTTTTCCTGCTTCGCCGCTGCTGGCGGCGTCGCTTGAAGGGCGCAAGGTCGATCTGGCGCACATTGCCGCCTCGGTGAAGACGTGTGCCGGGCGTCATGAAATCGTTCTGGTGGAGGGCGCGGGTGGGCTCTGTGTGCCGCTTACGGATGATACCCTCACGGCTGATTTTGTGTCGCAGCAAGGCTGGCCGCTCATCCTTGTGGCGAGCGGAAGGCTGGGCGCGATCAACCACACTCTGCTCACGCTTGAGGCGGCGCAATCGCGCGGCATTCCGCTTGCCGGAATCGTGATGAACCGTTTCCCTGAAACCGATCCGCGCCTTTTCGACGATGCGCTGAAGGCTGTTGACCGAGCCTTGAACAGGATGGGAACCATTTCGCCGGTTGTGACGATGCCTTGCGCTGCATCTGACGACTTGCCAGATTTCAGTGTGCTGTTCAGATAGCCTTTCGGTGTCATTTTGGGGCAAGTTTCTCATCGCCGTCACTTCACCGACGTTTTCACGTTGATGGGGTTGGTCTGCTTCGGCGAGTTCTCGTCATCGCCCGTGTTGTCGGCACATGCTCGATTGATACGGCGCAAGCGTTCCCGCTTGCGCCTACCGATGAGCAACGCGCACCGATGGCCCACGGTATGGCGAGGCGTCCCGCCGAGCCGCCCACGGTAGGTCTCGCGTCCCCGCTTGCGCCTACCCATGAGCGATGCGCACACTTGGCACACGGTGGGGCGAGGCGTCCCGCCGAGCCGCCCACGGGAGGGTCGCATTTTATTGCGACCGATCTGCGACCGATTTGCGACCGGTTTCGGACGCAAAGGATTGCGTCCCTCCCGTTGCCACCCATGAGCAAAGCGCATTGATGGCTCTTGCGCCAATCTCGGGAGGGTCGCAATAAAATGCGCCCTTTGCGGCAAAGGAAACATGAATGATATTGCTCAACTGCGATTTTTAGGTTTTGATGGACCTCGGAACACACGGATGACACGGAATTCTCCTTTTCCGTGTGTTCTGTGCATTCCGTGGTCAGAAATGCTCGTGTTCCGTGTCGTGGAACACCGTCCGTCGTTAATCACGATTCAGTTGTCAAAGATCAATCGCCGCGTTGCGGCACCCCGAAGGGTTTGGGACGTGCGGCGAACTCGGCTCCCATGAGCGCCGGCGACCACATGTCCCCTCATGTCTTAAAGCGAGGGGTTTCAGTGGGTCAGTCTCACTCGCTCCACAACTTTTTCCAAACGGCGATAGAAAGTTGCCTTCGGCATACCCATTTCGCCCCATCGCTTGCCGCCGAGAACATCACGCACAAACGCTTTGTCTCGCTCCGGAAGCCGCTCAAGCGCCTCTTCGAACACATCCCTCGGCAGCTCTGCGCCACCGCTGCGCACTGACTCCGCGCCCTTGCCATCGTCGGAGAAGGCCGCGATCTCCCGCGCGACGGAATCGAGGTCAAGGTCAGAAATCGAAGTCACGGCGAACCGCCTCTCTCACCTCGTCGGTCATCGCCACCCAGTTGTCCGCCTTCCTCCGTCCTCCGCCGCCGAGGCGTTCGCGCTTCCTCTCGCGCTCGTCCATCTTCGCGTCGATGTGGGCTTGGCGCTTCTCCGCGCGCTCGTCGGCCTTCGCGTCGAAGTGGGCGAGCTGGGCGGCTTCCTTGAGGGCTTGCCGCCTTTCGCCCCGATCCCATACATGGCACACCGACTGCCAGCAGCGGATCGGGCTTTTGCCGACCTTCCAGCCGATGGCGTTGTAGTGGTTCCAGAACTTCTCCGCGTCAACCGAGAGCCCGTTCGCCTTGATGTAGGCGGCGACTTCGGCGAGCGTGGGGACGAGAAATCCCTCGCGCACGCGCGCGCGAGGTGTATCTGTGTGTGTTTCTTCTTTTTCTCTTATAGGGGGTGTGGGGGGAATGTTCTCTTTTCTTTTGCCACCCTCACCAGTTCCTCGAGCGCGTCGGCGATTCTCTCCAGCTGCCTTGCGATTTCGTCGTGGCGTTCGACCATTTCCGGGGTTGCGCACTCAGGGCGCGCACCATCATTTTCCTTGTCCATCTCATCACTCCTTTTTTGCATCTGTGGTTAATTCGGCCACGCGACAATCACGTGTCCCTACCTTACGGGCGACCTCTTTGGCGATTTTTCGAGATTTTTTCCGACGAAAAAGGGGCGCGGGACATCGTCCGCACCCCCGTTTTTATTGGACTTTGGAAAAAATTAAAAAAATTTTCGGTGTGCGCTAATGCTGCACTTCTTCGGCTCTCCAATTGAGGGGTTTTCCGGCGCTTCCCGAACGCCCCTCGCCGCAGGGTTGCATTTTCAACCTTGGGGGTAAAGCATGCCCATACCCCTACGGGTAAGGTGGTTTCTACCCCTACGGGTAAGGGGCTTCCACCCCTACGGGTAAGGGGCTTCTACCCCTACGGGTAAGAGGCTCTTAGCCCTAGGGGTAAGAAGCTCTTATCCCCAGGGGTAAGAGGCTCCTATCCCTACGGGTAGCAAAGCCTCATACCCGGGGGGGGTACATGAATGGTGCAAGACCATATCCCGACCCTCGCTGCAACCAGATGATCTACGCTTCGCGTAGAACTTGCTGAAATGCACGGCGCAACGCCCGCGAAGCGGAGCGCAAGGCGAAGAGGAATCCCAAACTGCGTTCAGGCAGATAACGAGCGGATGTGGTATAATTCACGGCAATGTTCAGGATGGCTGATGAGATGCAAATCGACAGATAGCGCGTTTAAGCGCGACATGCTGGAACGGCACGTTCCGGAAGAGGTACTTGCGGTTCTGCTGAAGGACCGCTCGACGGGCTGCAATCTCATCTGGTGGAAACGGAGAAGAGGGCATCATCTGCACGATGAAATCTAAAGGAAAATACATTCCGCCTTACAGGGTGAGCGGCAAGGCGATGAATCTGATCGCCGAAATCGCCGCCGCCATTGAACGGTACAGGATCATCCTCGAAGGCCCGGATGGCGTGCGGCTTCGCAAGATCAACCACATCCGCACAATTCGCGGCACCACGGCAATCGAGGGAAACACGCTGACCGAGGCGCAGATAACGGCCATTCTCGCCGGCAAGCGCGTAGCGGGGCCGCAGCGCGAGATCGACGAGGTCAAGGGCGCACACGCGGCCTACGAGTCGATAGAGTCGTTCAATCCGTATTCTATCGATGACCTCTTGAAGGCACACGGATTGATGACGAAGGAACTCGTAGACCGTCCAGGGAAGTTCAGGAACTGCAATGTAGGCGTGATGGATGGTGCTGGTAACGTCGTCCACATGGCGCCGCCTTTCGCCAATGTCCCCTCGCTCGTGAAAGACCTCTTCGCGTGGCTTGCCGATAGCGAAGACCCGGTACTGATCAAGAGCTGCGTGTTCCACTACGAGTTCGAGTTCATCCATCCGTTCCCGGACGGCAACGGACGCACCGGGCGACTCTGGCAGACTGCGTTGCTCGGCTCCTGGCGCAACGAGTTCTACGGTGCGCCTGTCGAGAACATTGTCTGGGCGCACCAGCAGGAATACTACCAGGCAATCCGCGCCTCGACCGCCGCCGGCGAGTGCGGGCCGTTTATCGATTTCATGCTCGACAAGATTCTGCGGACGCTCATGGCCAAGGGCAAGGCGTATGGGGCTGCCAACGAGAAAAGTAGCCAGAAAAGTAGCCAGAAAAGTGACCAGAAAATTCTCTCAATCATGAAATCAATGCCAGACATCACAATGGCGGAGATTGCCAATGCCACGGGCCTTTCAATTGCTGGTGTGAAGAAGAACATCCGCAAGCTGAAAGACGCCAACCTCATCCGCCGCATCGGCCCGGACAAAGGCGGCCATTGGGAGGTCGTATGATGTCTGAGATTTTGGTATAATATCGCCCAGAAAGCGAATGACGAATGAACTGTAAAATGGTAGATAGCGTCTTCAAGCGCGACATACTGGAACGGCATGTTTCAGAAGACCGTATGTTTTGACGGGAGGAGGTGAATCATGATTCTAGACAAAAGGAAGATGACGGAAGAAGACATCAAATTGCAGTTCATAACGCCTGCAATTGTGGACAAGTGGACTCTCTCCCGAATCACGATGGAGACCCGAATCACCGATGGCCAGGTCAATCTCAAAGGAAATTTCGTTGTCCGTTCGCAGCCCAAGAAGGCCGACTATGTTCTCTACCTTTCGCCCGGCAAACCCATCGCCGTCGTCGAGGCGAAGGACAACACGCATTCCGTCTCGTACGGACTTCAGCAGGCGATAACCTACGCTCGCATGATGGATGTTCCGTTCGCCTACAGTTCGAACGGCGACGCCTTTCAGGAGCACGATCTCCTGACCGGGCTTGAACGCACGCTGCCAATGGACGCGTTTCCGACGGTCGAGGAGCTTTCGTCGCGATGGGCGTGCGAGTCCAACGGAGGCAGGGGTATCAGCCCCGACGAGAAGAAGATCGTCGCGCAGCCCTATTATTCCAGCCAGAACACGTATGATCCGCGCTACTACCAGCGCAACGCGGTGAACCGCGCGGTGGAGGCCATCGCAAGGGGACAGAAGCGGCTCCTGCTCGTGATGGCGACCGGTACGGGAAAGACGTACACCGCCTTCCAGATCGTCTACCGCCTGCTGAAGAGCGGACTGTGCAGAAAGGTGCTCTACCTTGCCGACAGGAACAACCTTGTGGACCAGTCGATCGATCAGGACTTCTCGCCGCTCCAGAAGACGATACACAAGGTCAATTTCGCCAAGGACGATCCTCTCACCGTCACCGCGCACGAGGTGTTTTTCTCCCTCTACCAGCAGCTCGCGGGCGGCGATGAGAACGAGGACGAAGAGAGCGGCGAGGAGACGGTCGCGCGCTTTGCCAGGCTTTTCTCCAGGGACTTCTTCGACCTCGTCATCGTCGACGAATGCCATCGCGGTTCCGCGAAGAAGGACAGCAGCTGGCGCAGGATACTCGAGTATTTCTCGTCGGCGACGCAGATCGGCATGACCGCGACGCCGAAGGAGACCAGATACGTCTCGAACATCGACTACTTCGGCGAACCGGTTTACACGTACAGCCTTCGCGAGGGGATCGAGGACGGATTCCTCGCGCCGTTCAAGGTCATCAACGTGAGAACCGACATATCCGACGGATGGCGTCCGATCAAGGGACAGCTCGACAAGTACGGCAGGCTGATCGAAGACCGCATCTACTCCAACAGCGACTTCGACTACAACATCGTTCTGGAGGACCGCACGTACCAGGTCGCCCGCGAGATCACGGAGTACCTGAAGAGCACCGGCAGGATGCAGAAGACGATCGTGTTCTGCGCCAACGAGGACCACGCGGAGCGGATGCGCGTCGCCCTGAACAACCTCAACGCCGACATGGTGAAGGAGAATCCCGACTATGTCGTGCGCATCACTGGCTCGGACTCCTACGGCAAAAGCAAACTGGACTATTTCATCTCCGTCTCCTCGCCGTATCCGGTCATCGCCACCACATCGAAGCTTCTTTCCACCGGCGCCGACTGCAAGATGACGAAGCTTATCGTGCTCGACGAGATGATCGGTTCCATGACGGAGTTCAAGCAGATCATCGGACGCGGCACGCGTCTGAGGGAGAAGGACGGCAAGAGCTTCTTCGTCGTGATGGACTTCCGCAACGTCACGCGCCTTTTCGCCGACCCGGAATGGGATGGCCCGATAGAGATGGACGAGGGCTTCGGCCGAACGCCGCCCGATGCCCGCCTGCCGCCCGATCCGCCGCCCGATCCGCCGCGGCCGCCATTAGGCAAATACTTCGTCGATGCCACGGGTTGCGAGGTCCATATCGCCGGAAAGAGCGTCTCGATCTACGACACGGACGGCAGGCTTCTCAGCCAGGAGAGCATCACCGACTACACCCGCCACAACATCCAGGGCCGATACGCGTCCCTCGACGGCTTTATCCTCCACTGGACGGCCGAGGAGAAAAAGGAGGCGATTCGCGGAGAACTCCGACTGCAGGGCATCGACCTCGACGCGATGAAGGCGGAGGAGGGAATGTCCGACGTGGACGACTTCGACTTCATCTGCCATGTCGCATTCGACCAGAAGCCGCTGACCCGCCGCGAACGTGCGGAGAACGTGAGGAAGCGCGACTTCCTCAGCCGTTACGGCGGCGTCGCCCGGCAGGTTCTCGAGGCGTTGCTCGACAAGTATATGAACGCGGGCATATACGAGGTCGAGAATCCCGGGATACTGAAGCTCGATCCATTCAGAAGGCTGGGCAAGCCGGCGAAGATAGCGGACTTCTTCGGCGGCCGGGAAGGGTATCTGAAGGCCGTCCGCGAACTTGAGGGAGAACTTTACAAGGCAGGGTGACAACATGGGAAATCTATCGGGATTCGTCAAACGCATTCGCGACATCATGCGAAACGACGCGGGCATCAACGGCGATGCCCAGCGCATCGAGCAGATCGCGTGGATGCTCTTTCTGAAGGTGTACGACGCCAAAGAAAAGGACTGGGAGTGGAACGACGACCGCTATGTCTCAATCATCCCCGAAAACTGCCGCTGGGCGAACTGGGC
>Ga0310694_10002562_pt1 | contig 18505 bp, 14 predicted proteins | sample 174DNAGHGhighgp2_FD_203884 | JGI IMG/M metagenome (GOLD analysis project Ga0310694, IMG submission 203884) | Sheep rumen microbial communities from Palmerston North, Manawatu-Wanganui, New Zealand - 1742 DNA GHGhigh gp2 (v2) (version 2) | ecosystem: Host-associated > Mammals > Digestive system... | reverse complement strand
AAATACGGCACTGCCTACACCCGGCTGGCAGCCGGCGAGGCGAAGCAGGCGGACAGCCGCACGGCATAAATGACCTGTTATTCCAGCAGCACCGCCCTTGGGCAGGAGCCGCTGAAAACCGTACCGGCCATGGAAAACAAAGCCATGGCCGTTTTTTATATGCCGGGCAGCGGGAAGCGTTCCGCGCGCATGCGGCACCCCCGGAAAAAGCTTCCGATGCCTGTTTGCAGGAATTGCGGCCCCGGGGATGGAAATTTATATGTTAGGTTTTTGGCGGGATCTGTGACCGCACCGGCAGGGCAAGGGCAGGTTCCGCCGGGGGAATTTTTGCCGGAAGGAGGCGGGGCTGCGTGCATACAGTGACACAAAAGGTGGCGCGTTTCGGGCTGCTGACAGCGCTGGCGCTTGTGCTGGGGCTGCTGGACCGCGCGATCCCGCTGACGGCGCTGCTCGGCGGGGCAGCCCCGGGCATCAAGCTGGGGCTGGCAAATACGGTGCTGCTGTACGCGGTATACCTGATGGACTGGCAGAGCGCCGTTTTCCTGATGCTGGCAAAAGTCGTCCTTTCCGGATTCCTGTTCGGGTCACTGACGGCGATCCTGTACAGCCTTTCCGGCGGGATCCTGAGCCTCCTGATCATGCTGGCCATCCGGAAAAAGCCGGACCGCGGCGCCCTGGCCGCATTCATCCTGGCTGCAGCGGCGGATGCGGTGCTGCTGGCGCAGAACCCGCACCCCCGGGGACAGCGGCTGTGGACCGTGATCCTGATTGCCGCGGCCTGCATTGCGTGCCTTGCCGCGTGGATCGGGATCCGAAAAGGAAAGATCCGCGGCGTGCCGGGGACATCCATCGCCGGCGCGATGGCCCATAATATCGGGCAGGTGCTGGCTGCCAGCGCCGTGCTGCGGACGCCGCAGCTGATGACGACCTACTTGCCGGTGCTTATCGGCGTCGGGGCGGCGGTGGGCAGCCTGACAGGCATTGTCGCAGAACGCGTTTTCCGCGCGCTGCATATCAATCCGGAGAAGCCGGGGGGACGGAAGACATGAGAAAAAAGACCTTGGCAATGCTGGCCGCGGTACTGGCCCTTTGCATGCTGGGAGGCTGCGCACAGGAGAACGGTGCGAAGGACAGCCGGCAGCAGGCAACGCAGCAGGAAGCACCGGCCGCAACGGAAGCACCGGCGGCAGCGGAAACGCCGGCCGAAAAGAAAGCGCCGGCGGCAACAGCCGATGCAAACATAAAACAGACGAGGATCGGGTTTTTCCTGGACACGGTTATCACCCTGAGCGCCTATACGGATAAGCCCGAACTGCTCGACGAAGGGCTTGCCCTGTGCGGGGAATACGAAAAAATGCTGAGCCGCACCATCGAAGGCAGCGACGTATGGCGCATCAACCACGCGGACGGGAAAAGCGTGAAGGTTTCGCCTGAAACGGCGGAAATCCTCCGGACGGCGCTGCGCATCAGCGAACTGTCCGGAGGCGCGTTTGATATGACCATCGCCCCGGTGTCCACGATGTGGGATTTCACGTCCGGAGCGGAGGAAATCCCGGACGCGCAGGCAATTGCGGACGCGGTGAAGCTCGTCGATTACCGGCAGGTCAGGATCGAGGGGGAAGAGGTAACGCTTCCCGCGGGGATGATGATCGACCTGGGGGGAATCGCCAAGGGCTATATCGCGGACGCGGTCAAGGCAAAGCTGGCGGGCGGCGGGATTACGAGCGCGATCCTGTCCTTCGGCGGGAATATCGTTGCCATCGGCATGAAACCGGACGGATCCCCGTGGAGAGTCGGGATCCAGGATATCGACGGGAAGACAGGCGCCCCGATGATGGTCAGCCTGAATTACGGCGGGTCTACGGTGACCAGCGGAATATATGAGCGCGGCTTTCAGAAGGACGGGGTGACCTATCACCATATCCTGGACAGCAAGACCGGATGGCCGGTGCAGAACGGGCTTGCTTCGGTCACGATTTTTTCCGAAAGCTCGATGATGGGAGACGCGCTGTCCACGGCGGTGTTCGCACTGGGAACAGAAGCCGGCGCACGCATGGTGGAAAGCATCGACGGCGTTGAAGCACTTTTTATCGACCGTAACCGATCCGCTTCCGGCACGTCCGGCGTCGGGCAGTACATGGCGGACGGGGAAAAGTACACTGTCCTGCAGGCAGCGGAGGCAGCGCCTGAAGCAGCGGAGGCCGGGAAGCCGGGTCCGGAAACCGGAACAGCCGCAAATACGCCGGAGCAGGCGGCACTGAAAATCCAGGTACGGGAAACGGATCCTGCGCCTGGATATGTGCTTGTATGGGGAGAAAAAACGGCCGGATTCCTGGCGCTTCCCGAGGAAGGCGAAAAGACGCAGGCGATCATCCAGCGGCAGGAGGACGGTTCCGAATGGCATAACGTCATCCTGATGACGCCGGAAGGCTTCCGCATGATTGAGGCGGACTGCGAAGGGCACGACTGCATCGAGGAAGGCGAAGTGACGCTGGAAAATATGCAGGACCGCGTGCTGTGGAACATGGTCGTATGCGCGCCACACAGGCTGACGCTGTACCTGTATACGAAGGAACAGGCCGTGGAACAGTCGAAGCAGTGGCTGGGGACGATGTAGGCAACGGATCCGGATGGCTTGCTGCGGCCGCTTCAGCGAAGGGGTCGCCGGCGGCATACCGGAACGGACCAGGAAATACACAGACCGAGGTGGGTTCGATGGGATTCAAGGTGCTTGTGCTGATTGTTGTTACAGCGGTTTATCTGTACAACCTGCTGCTGAATGGCGTCCGGATGCGGTCGGCGGGAAATCCGGTTCCGGTGAATGTGGCCGACGTATATGACCGGGAAACATACACGAAATGGCGGGCGTACCACGCCGAAAAAAGCAGGTTTGCCATCGCGGCATCCACGGCTTCTTTCCTGATCGAGCTGGCCCTGCTCGCTTTCAACGTATACGCAGCCTTTGCGAAGCTGTTTCCGGAAACGGATTTCATGCAGATGTTCGCCGTGCTGCTGCTGTCTGCGCTGACGGACCTGGTGATGATTCCTTTTGCCTGGCACGAGACGATGGGCATCGAGCAAAAATACGGCTTCAACAAAGCAACTGCTGCGACATTCTGGGGCGACCAGGTGAAAAGCTTCCTGATCGGGCTGCTGATCATGACCGGCATCGGCGCGCTGCTGATGTCGATGCACCAGTGGCTGGGCGACTGGCTGATCGCGGCCTTCGCCGGGATGATGACGCTGGTGGTCCTGGCCTTTGTATTCCTGTATCCGGTGCTGAGCAAGGTCTTCAACAAATTCAAGGCACTGGAGGAGGGAGAGCTGCGGGACAAGCTGACGGCCCTGCTGGAGAAGAACGGCTATCATGTCCGGGACATCAAGGTGATGGACGCTTCCCGCCGGACGACCAAGTCCAACGCCTATTTCTCCGGCTTCGGGAAGATGAAAACGATCGTGCTGTACGACACGCTGCTGGAAACCATGACGACGGACGAAATCTGCGCCGTGTTTGCCCATGAGCTCGGCCACGGACTGCATAAGGATACGCTGAAGAACCAGATCCTGACAGGCGTCCAGATGGTCCTGCTGGCCGTGCTGGCCTGGCTGACGCTGCGGACGCCTGAAGTGTTTACGGCATTCGGGTTCGACCGGGTGAATTACGGATTCACCCTGATCCTGGTGATGAGCGTCGAATTCGCACTGCTTTCGCCGTTGTTCAGCCTGATCGTGAACCTGCATTCCCGGAAAGCGGAATACGCGGCGGACGCACACGCAGTGAAAGAAGGATACGGCGCAGAACTGATCAGCGGGCTGAAGAAGCTGGCGAAGCAGAACTTTGCAGAGCTGGCGCCATCGCCGATGCTTGTGAAGCTTGAATACAGCCATCCGCCGCTGAGTCGGCGGATTGAAGCCATCGAAAAGGGAATGGGAGGAAAACAACATGGCTGAGAAAGCAATATCGGGAGATTCCATCGCGATCAACAGGCGCTACCTGGACCACCTCCTGGTGGAAAGCAGGATTGTCGGTGCGGTGCGGCCAAAAACAGACTGCAGTCTGTTCGGGCACGTTTTCAGCACGCCGGTGACCACCGGTGCACTGAGCCACCTGCAGCCCGGCATGAATGTTTTCGCGGAAGGCGCGAAGCGGGCGGATGCCCTGTGCTTTACAGGCATGGGCCCCTGCGATGAGCTGGAGAAGGTGCTGCAGACCGGGGCGAAAGTGGCCAAGATCATCAAGCCTTATGCCGATCCGGAGGAAATATACAGCCGGATCGCCTGCGCCGAACAATACGGCGCCGTTGCCGTCGGCATGGACGTCGAGCATTCGGTCAACGTGCAGGACGACCGCGATTCCGTCGTCGTCGGATACCGAATGAAGCTGCCGACGCTGGACAAACTGAAGGCATATGTCCGCGCGGCAAAGCTGCCCTTTGTCATCAAGGGCGCGCTGAGCGTGAAGGACGCGCTGACCTGCGCGGAGATCGGCTGCGCGGGGATTATCCTGAGCCACCACAACGGACTGATGCGCTGGGCGGTTCCGCCGGCGATGCTGCTGCAGGATATCCGAAAAGCCGTCGGGGACAGCCTGACGGTGATCGTCGACGGCGGTATTGCCGACGGATTTGATGCATTCAAGGCACTGGCGCTGGGAGCGGACGCGGTTTCCGTCGGCAGGCCGCTGATGGAGCCGCTGAAGGAAAAGGGCGCAGACGGCGTCAGCGAAACGATCCGGCAGTTCACGGACGAGCTGAAGGCGATGATGCTGCGGACCGGATCACCGGATCTGAAGCATATAGACCCATCGGTCATCCATCCGGTGAACTGGTAAAAAACGGCTTCCGCGGCCAGCCGCGGGAAACAGGGAGAAGCGGCAGGACATGAAAAAGAAACTCAGGATTACATTCAACGCACCGCTGGTGCTGTGCTTTGCGCTGGCATGCAGCGCAGTTGCGCTGGCGGGAAGCATTACGGGGGAATCCAGCACGGCGAAGCTGTTTTCCACGTACAGGGCGCCTTTTTCAGATCCGATGATGTACGTGCGGCTTTTCACCCATGTGCTCGGGCACGCCGGGTTTGCGCACCTCGTCGGCAACATGGCGTATATCCTGCTGCTCGGCCCGGCCCTGGAGGAAAAATACGGCTGGAAAAGCCTGCTGGCCGTCATTCTCGTGACTGCGGCACTGACCGGGCTGGTGCACAACCTGATCTTCCCGCGGACAATCCTGCTGGGCGCCAGCGGCGTTGTTTTCGCCTTCATTATCCTGACATCCTTCACGGAGTTCCGGGAAGGGGAGATTCCGCTGACATTCATCCTGGTGGCGCTGATTTACCTCGGGCAGCAGGTCTGGGACGGGATTACGGTGAAAGATAACGTATCCAACCTGACCCATATCATCGGCGGGCTGGTCGGCGGCGCCGCCGGCTACCTTATGAACAGGAAAGCGCGCAGCAGCCGGTTCTGAAAACCGGAACACAACTCGTTTTATCTATGCATGCATACAGGAAGAGCAGCCTCACAGCAGGCTGCTCTTTTCCATGGCTTTGCGGGCGGCGGTAATCCCGTCGATGGCGGCGGAGACAATGCCGCCGGCGTAACCGGCGCCTTCCCCGGCCGGGAAGAGGCCGGAGACGGTTTCCGACTCGCCGGCGTCCGTCCGGAGGAAGCGGACAGGGGAGGAAGACCTGGTTTCCGGTGCGGTCAGCACCGCGTCCGGCATGGCGAAACCCGACAGCTGGGCATTCATGGCGCGGATGCCCTTCGCCAGGTCCTCCGTGATAAAAGCGGGCAGGACGTCCCGCAGATCCGCCGGGACGGCGCCGGGACGGTAGGACGGCAGCACGCTGCCGAAAGCTTTTGACGGGCGGTTCAGGAGGAAATCCTCCACACGCTGGGCCGGAGCCCTGTAACCGCCGCCGCCGGCACGGAAGGCGGCTTTTTCAACCTGCCGCTGCAGGACCATACCGGCGAGGGGATGGTCATCCCCGAAATCCTCCGTGCGCACGCCGACCAGCAGGGCGGCATTGCTGTTTTCCGCATCCCGGGCGTGGAGGCTCATGCCGTTGACCACGACACCGCCGGACTGCGAGGCCGCTGCGATCACATAACCGCCGGGGCACATGCAAAACGTATATACGCCGCGCCCGTCGGGCGTATGGCAGACAAGCTTATAGGATGCGGCACCGAGGGCAGGGTGGCCGGCAAAGGCGCCGTACTGCGCCCGGTCAATGAAGACCCGGGGATGCTCGATGCGCACGCCCATGGCGAAAGGCTTCCGGACCATGCGCACGCCCTGTGCGAAGAGGGCCTGCACAGTATCGCGGGCGGAATGGCCGATGCACAGGAGGACGGTGTCCGTCAGGAACTCTTCGCGCCCTTCCGGACCGGAGAGGACAGCGCCTTCCACATGGTTCCCGCGGATCAACAGCTCTTCCAGCCGGGTATCGAAGCGTACGGTGCCGCCCAGGGCAATGATTTCCTTCCGGATGGAAGCGACAACGCCCCGGAGGCGGTCGGTTCCGATATGGGGCAGGGCATCGGATAGGATCTCCTCCGGCGCGCCGTGGGCGACAAAAGTCTCCAGCACCGCGGAGAGGTACGGCGATTTGATGCCGCAGGTCAGCTTGCCGTCGGAGAACGCACCGGCACCGCCTTCGCCGAACTGTACGTTGGATTCAGGGTCCAGGATGCCTTCGGAGGCCATCCGGCCCACATCCGCGATGCGATCTTCCACGGGGCAGCCCCTTTCCGCCAGCACGGGGTTCGCACCGGCACGGGCCAGCACCAGGGCTGCGAAAAGCCCTGCAGGGCCTGCACCGACCACCAGCGGCGGCGAGGCAAAAGAAGCCTTCGGCAGGGAAAGGGCCGGTGTGCCGCAGGCCTGGGACAGGAAACGGCACTTCCTGAGCAGTGCCTGTTCATTTTTTACTTTCAGGTTCAGGGAAAGGACGAACCGGACGTCGCTTTTGTTCCGTGCGTCGACGGAACGGCGGACCACCTGCAGCGAGAGCAGCTGGCCCGGCGCAAGGGCGCATTTCTTTTCCACGGCGGCGCGCAGGGAAGCGTCCGTATAATCAAGGGGCATGGACAGGTTTGAAAGGCGAAGCATTCCTTATTCCTCCCCGGGAGCCGCGTCCTCATGCCAGCGCAGGGACGCGGGATCTGAAAAAGCTTTTTCCGGATAGCGCACCTCGGTCAGCTCCAGGCCGCAGGGCGGGGCGGTCATGCCCAGATCCAGCCGGTCCAGGGAGACGAAGGCACGGGCAAAGGCGTCCTTTTCCCGCTTTCCGAGGCCGACTTCGGCAAGGGTGCCGGCGATGATCCTGACCATATTGTAAAGAAAAGCATTGCCGCTGACCGTGATGGTGATTTCCGGGCCGGCACAGGCGAGCTCCGCGCTGTTTACGGTACGGACCGTCGTTTTCGCGGTGCCCCCGGCGGCCTGGAAAGCCGCAAAATCATGGGTACCCGGAAGGAAGGACAGGGCTTCGCGCATCGCGGGAACATCCAGGGGCACCGGCACATGCCAGCGGGTGGCGCGCAGCAGGGCGCTGCCGTGGCGGTTGTTCAGGATCCGGTAAGTATAAGTTTTTCCGGAGGTCAGGAAGCGGGCATGAAAATCCGCAGGCACTTCGCGGCCGGCCTGCACCCGGATATCGGGCGGAAGCAGGTTGTTCAGTACAAAAGGAAATTTATCCGGGGGCACCGTGCAGCCGGTATCGAAATGCACCATCTGCATCCGGGCGTGGACACCGGCATCCGTGCGGGAAGATCCGGTGACTGTGACCGGATGGCCGCAGGCAGCGGAAAGGGCCTCCTCCAGTACCTGCTGCACGGCGATCCCGTTTATCTGGCGCTGCCATCCGGCATAGGCGGAGCCGTCATATTCCACCGTCAGGAGAATTCGCTTCAAAACAGTACTCCCTTCAGGAAGATCCCTTCCAGGACGATCAGGGTTACCAGCAGCACCATGATCCCAAGCGCGATCCAGTCGTTCCGGGTCGTTTTCAGCACGCGCAGGCGGGTGCGGCCTTCACCGCCGTGGTAGCAGCGGCTTTCCATCGCCATGGCCAGGTCCCCGGCGCGGCGGAAGGCGCTCACGAACAGCGGCACCAGCAGCGGAACCATGGCTTTTGCGCGGACAAGGATGTTGCCGCTTTCAAAATCCGCGCCGCGGGCCATCTGCGCCTTCATGATCTTGTCCGTTTCCTCCAGGAGGGTCGGGATGAAGCGCAGGGCGATGGTCATCATCATCGCCAGTTCATGGACGGGAAAATGAATCTTTTTAAGGGGGGAGAGCAGGAGCTCGATGCCGTCGGAAAGCGCGATGGGCGACGTGGTCAGGGTCAGCAGGGATGTGCCGGCCACGAGGAAGGCGAGCCGCAGGGAATAGAAGAGCGCCTGCATGAAACCTTCCCTGTAAATCCGGACGATCCAGAAGGAAATCCAGAGCTCCTTGCCGGGGGTAAAGAGCAGGTTCAGCAGGAATGTCAGGATAAGGATCATCCGCAGGGGCCGCAAGCCTTTCAGCATATAGCGGAAAGGTACATTTGCCGTCCTGCAGGCGAAGAACAGGAAAGCAAGCAGCAGGAGGTAGCCCGCGAAGGTTTGGGCCATGAAAACAGCCACAATAAAGATGATAGTCATGACCAGCTTCATGCGGGGATCCAGGCGGTGCACCGCGCTGTCCACAGGATAGTACTGGCCCATGGTGATATTGTTCAGCACGGCGATTCCCCCTTTCCGGAGCCTGCGGCCTTCCAGAGGCGGAGCAGATGTTCCTTCAGCTCTTCCGGCCTGTACAGGTCAGCCGGGAGGCTGTATCCCTTCTCACGAAGGGCACGGCAGAGGCGGGCGGCCGCGGGAACGCCGAGGCCGGCAGAAACCATCATATCTTCCTGCGCAAAGATCTCCCGCGGCGTGCCCGTGGCCAGGACTTTCCCGTCGGCCATGACGATCAGCCGCGTGGCAAGGCGCGCCATATCGTCCATGCTGTGGGAGACCATGACGATGGTCACGTTTTCCCGTGCGTGGAGTTCTTCCAGCATGGTCAGGATACGGTCCCTGCCGCGGGGATCGAGCCCGGCAGTCGGCTCGTCCAGGATCAGGACGGAAGGCCGCATGGCCAGCACGCCGGCGATCGCGACGCGGCGCATCTGGCCGCCGGAAAGTTCGAACGGGCTCCGTTCGCTGTATTTTTCATAGTCAAGATGCACGCAGTCCATGGCATAGCGGACGCGAGCATCGATTTCCTCCTTTGGGAGGCCCTGGTTCTTCGGGCCGAAAGCGATATCCTTTGACACCGTTTCCTCGAAGAGCTGGTATTCCGGATACTGGAAAACAAGGCCGATCCGCTGGCGGAGGGCGCGGCGGTTCACGCCTTCACCGTTAAGATCCTCCCCGTCGACAAGGACCTGGCCGGAGGACGGCTTCAGCAGGCCGTTCAGATGCTGTACAAGGGTGGACTTACCCGATCCGGTATGGCCGATGATGCCGATGAATTCCCCGTTCCCGATGGTCAGGCTGACATTGTCCAGCGCGACGGTGCGCATGGCGCTGCCTTCAGCATAGCAATGGGTCAGATTGCGTACTTCAATGGACAAGCTTTTCCACCTCCCGCACCATGTCTTCCACGGTCAGGATGCCGGCGGGAAGAGGCATGCCTTCCTGCCGAAGGGCGTTGGCCAGCGCGGTCATGGGCGGTACATCCAGGTGCATTTCCTGCATATCCCCGACGCGGTCGAATACTTCCGCCGGGGTGCCTTCCGCGCGGATCCGCCCGTCCGTGATCACGAGGATCCTGTCCGCAAGGGCGGCCTCTTCCATGAAGTGGGTAATCCACAGCACGGTGATTCCCTTCGTCCGGTTCAGCATCCGGACGGTATCCAGCACTTCCTTCCGGCCGGAGGGGTCCAGCATGGCTGTCGCTTCATCGGCAATGATGACAGAAGGCTCCATCGCCAGGATGCCGGCGATGGCTACGCGCTGCTTCTGGCCGCCGGACAGCGTGTGGGGTGCTGACTCGGCATACTTGTTCATGCGGACGGCGGACAGTGCCTGTTCGATGCGGGGAAGCATTTCCTCCGTCGGAACGCCGAGGTTTTCCAGTCCGAAAGCGACATCCTCCTTGACGACGGTGGCAACGATCTGGTTGTCGGGATTCTGGAAGATCATGCCGGCACGGCGGCGGATTTCCCAGACAAGCTTTTCTTCACGGGTGTCGTAGCCGCAGACGACCACGTTTCCCTCCGAAGGCAGGTAAAGCGCGTTAACCAGTTTGGCCAGGGTGGATTTTCCGGATCCGTTGTGGCCCAGCACAGCAACAAATTCACCCGGCCGTATCGCGGCGGATATGCCGGACAGGGCCGGGGACTCAGCTTCCTCATAGGTGAAGGAAACATCCTTCAGCAGGATCTGTTCATCATTCTCTTTATGCATCAAAGCGGAACCTCCGTCATCAAAGGGAGTCAGAAGCAGGTGATTTCGATCTGGTGGATCTGGGGCGGGCAGAGCAGGCGGCCCGGAAAGACTGAGGTGCCGACCCCGTTGGAGACCAGCAGGTCCACGCGGTTTTCCGTGAACCAGCCGGAAGTATACCTGGCCGGCACATCGTCCGCGATGCCCAGGAGGGGGGAGAAAAGCTTCATCTGGCCTCCGTGGGTATGGCCGAAGAGGCCGAGGTTGAACCAGCTCAGGCTGCCGGCGGCGTTGCGTGTCTGCTGGGCTTCAGGAATGACCGAAGGGTTGTGGGCCAGGAAGATGACATAGTCAGCGCCGGAAATGGAGCTGACGAGCCCCTTCAGGTCAGGCTTGCCGGCCATGTAGTCATCCAGGCCGGCGACGCAGATCCTGCCTTTTCCGATCTGGATATATTCCGCCTTATTAAACAGGGGGGTGATCCCCGCGTTGGTCATTGCTTCGGAAAGGAGGACGCGGTCCTGGCCGTCCTCGCCGCAGTCCGATTCCCCGGGAACACCGAAAATACCGTAACGGGCGTGGATCCGGGTCATTCCCTGGACCTTCCGGAAAAAAGCGAGGGCGCTCTCATGATCCGTGGCGTAGTCGCCGCCGAAAAGGACAAGGTCAGGCCGGAGAGCGTTGATTTTCGCAATCAGGCTGCTGAGATCCCCGTCCGTAAACCAGTATCCCCAGTGAATATCGCTCAGGTATACGATGCGCAGGTGATTGGCGTCTGCGGGCAGGGCTTCGGAATAGAGCGACACCTTGTCCGTCGTCAGGACTTTTGCCTCAACAAAGGGATATATGACCAGGAAGGCAAGCAGCAGGACAGCCAGGATTATCCGCCTGCGCCTGCGGCGGCTTTTCTGCAGGTGGCGGGCACGGCGCACCGGCACGGATGCGGTCGAGGAGACAGCCCAGGGCGTTGACGGTGCGTGCTTTCCGCGGTATTCGTTCACGGGCCGGCCTCCTTTCTTCCGTTCATCAAAGCCGTGAATACCGGACATGCCGGTTTTTGCGGCGGCACAACAATTTATTATATAACTAATTGTTGTTTCGTTCAAGGTCAGAACGGAGGATGGACCAAAGGACAACGTCGGCAAATTCGCCTTTGTTCATAATCCGCTGGCGGAGGATCCCCTCCCTGTGCATACCGCATTTCTCCATGACGCGGCCGCTGGCCGGGTTGCGTGTATCGTGCTGGGCTTCCAGGCGGTTCAGGGGAAGCGCGGCAAAAGCAGAACCGATCACGGCCCGGAGGGCTTCGGTGGCATATCCCTTGTTCCATTCGCTGCGGGCAAAGCTGTATCCCACTTCAGCGGAGCGGTTTACGCCGTTATAATACATAAAGCCGATCGTGCCGATGACGCGCCCCGAATCCCGCAGCACGGCAGCCCAGGATGCGGGCAGCCCGCGGAAATAAAGGCCGCGGACATAGCTGATGAAGGCGCGCGTCTCGGACAGGCTCCGGTGGGGTTCCCAAAGGACGTACCGCGCAACCTCAGGATCGGAGGCATAGGCAAAAATATCCCGCGCGTCCTGCCGGACAAGCGGGCGAAGCAGGAGGTGCTCCGTCTCCAGGGCGGGGAGCGCAGAGAAGTAAGCTGCGGGAGGCAGTGCTTCTTTCCCGGAACCGGAAAGAAGCCTGGCCCATCTGAACCGAAACATAAAAAAACCGCCTTTCAGGGAATGGGGCACCCTATGCATTCGTTCAATAGTGTGAAACCCGTTTTCAGATTCGACGGGCGCGGAAGCAACTCCTTCCGGCCGGGCGCTTTGATTGACACCCCTCCGGAATGGCAGTAAAATAACCGCGTTGCACTATCAAATCCGAGAGGACGCAGATGCACATGATGAAATTCAGAAGCTGGAAAAAAACAATTTCGCTGCTGATCGCAATCCTGATGATGATTTCCGCCATGCCGGTCTCCCTGGCTGTTTCACCGGACTGGACGGATCTGGTAATTACCGTATCATGGACGGATACGGACGGAAACACCTGCCAGGCAGTAGCCTCGCCCATCCCGGAAAAAGAGGGGAGTTACTGCGCGCTGGTTCCTGCGGACGTGATCCTGGGCCAGGCGCTGACCCTGAATATTATCCACTTTGCCCATGCTGACCGCGAGTATTACGTACGGACAGACATGGCTTCGGAGAACTGGTATCCGGCAGGGATGCTGCAGGACCAGGTGGCTGACACATGGGACAGGATTGACGAGCTTTCCGCCTATGCAGAGATTTCCGCTGTGGAAAACGGCATGCCTGTGGAAGTGTACAACCTCTATATTTCCTCGGTTACGGACCATCCTGCCGTGACGGAGCCGGCGCCGGAGCTGACGGAAGCGCCGACAGAGGCGCCCACGGAAGAACCCACGGAGGAGCCCGCGGAAGAACCCTGGCAGGAGCCCGCGGAAGAACCCTGGCAGGAGCCTGCGGAGGAACCCCGGCAGGAGCCGGCGGAGGAACCCCGGCAGGAGCCGGCGGAGGAACCCCTGCAGGAGCCGGCGGAAGAGCCCCGGCAGGAGCCGGCGGAAGAGCCCCGGCAGGAGCCGGCGGAAGAGCCCTGGCAGGAACCGGCGGAAGAGCCCCGGCAGGAGCCGGCGGAAGAGCCCTGGCAGGAGCCGGCGGAAGAGCCCTGGCAGGAACCTGCAGAGGAACCCTGGCAGGAGTCCGCACCGGTACCGACAGCTGAGCCGCCGCGGGCGGACAGCCTGCCTGCCGGGGTATACCTGAACCGTTACGGCATGGCCGCAGCGGACGTCAATTTCCGCTCCGGCCCGTCCGTGAAAACGGAAAAATTGTTCAGCGCGCCTGTACCGGCCGGACAGTATGTTTACATGATCATCAACGAAATCGGACAGGACGACGGCGCTGCCTGGACGAAAGTGAATATCAACGGCACGGAAGGGTACCTGAAGAGCGAGTTTATCTATGCCGTCAGCCAGGATGCTTCCGACGCCTGGAATGCTGCCCAGGCGACGCAGGCGCCGTACTACGAAGCGACGCCCGTTCCGACGGAGACGCCGACCGAAGCCCCGACGGAAACGCCGGCAGAAGCGCCTGCAGAAACACCTGACTGGGAACCGGCAGAAGCGCTTGCAGGAACACCTGACTGGGAACCGGCGGAAGAACCTGCCGAAGAACCTGCCGAAGAACCGGCGGAACTGCCCGGGGAAGCGCTTTTCGCGGGCATGGCTGCTGAACCGGCAGCAGAACCCGCTGAAGCAGAACAACCCGAAACCCCGGCGCCGACGGAAGTACCGCCGCGTGCGGACAGCCTGCCCGCCGGGGAAGCCCTGAACCGCTACGGTGTGGCGGCGGTGGACATCAATTTCCGTTCCGCTCCGTCCACGAGGGCTTCCAAGGTTTCCGCCAATCCGGTACCTGCCGGGAAATATGTCTGGATGATGGTCAACGAATCCAGCCCGGATGACGGTGCAGTATGGACGAGGGTCCTTGTCGACGGCTCGGAAGGATACCTGAAGAGCGAATTTATCTATGCTGTCGGGCAGGATGTATCTGACGCCTGGAATGACGCCCAGGCGACGCCTGCACCTGTTTTTGAAGTGACGCCCGCGCCGACGGAAGCACCGACGGAGGAGGCGCCCACCGAAGCACTGACAGAAGCACCCACCGAAGCGCCGACAGAAGCACCGACGGAGGAAATAACAGAAGCGCCGACCCCGACCGAGGCACCCACGGCCACCCCGGCCCCGACGGAAGTGCCGCCGCGCGCGGACAGCCTGCCAGCCGGGGAAGCCCTGAACCGCTACGGCGTGACGGCTGTGGACATCAATTTCCGTTCTGGTCCCTCCACGAAAGCCTCCAGGGTTTCCGCCAATCCGGTGCCCGCCGGGAAATATGTCTGGATGATGGCCAATGAATCCAGTCCGGATGACGGGGCTGCATGGACAAGGGTCCTTGTCGACGGCACGGAAGGATACCTGAAGAGCGAATTCATCTATGCGATCAGCCGGGAGAGTTCCGACGCATGGAATGATGCCCAGGCGACGCCTGCACCTGTTTTTGAAGTAACACCCGCACCGACGGAAGCACCGACAGAGGAGCCGACGGAAGAACCGACGCCGACGGAAGAACCGACCGAAGAACCGACGCCGACGGAAGAACCGACCGAAGAACCGACGCCGACGGAAGCACCGACGGAGGAGCCGACGCCGACGGAAGAACCGACCGAAACGCCGACGCCTACCCCGACACCGGCCCCGACGGAAGTGCCGCCGACGGCGGATACACTGCCGGCCGGTGAAAGCCTGAACCGCTACGGCGTGGCGGCAGTTGATATCAATTTCCGCTCCGGGCCTTCCGTGAGGGCCGCAAAGGTTTCCAACAACCCGGTGCCTGCCGGGAAATATGTCTGGATGATCGTCAATGAATCCAGTCCGGATGACGGGGCCGCATGGACAAAGGTCCTCGTCGACGGAAAGGAAGGATACCTGAAGAGCGAATTCATCTATGCGATCAGCCGGGATGCTTCCGACGCGTGGAATGATGCCCAGGCGACGCCTGCGCCGGTTTTTGAGGTGACGCCCGCGCCGACGGAAACACCGACGGAAGAACCGACCGAAACGCCGACGGAAGTTCCGACCGAAGAGCCGACGCCGACGGAAACGCCGACAGAGGAACCGACGCCGACGGAAGCGCCGACAGAAACGCCGACAGCCACCCCGACGCCGACGCCGACACCGGCCCCGACGGAAGTACCGCCCATGGCCGATACGCTGCCGGCGGGCGAATTCCTGAACCGCTACGGTGTGGCGGCAGTGGATATCAATTTCCGCTCCGCGCCTTCCATGAGGGCGGCAAAGGTTTCCAACAACCCGGTACCTGCCGGGAAGTATGTCTGGATGATCATCAACGAAGCCAGCCCGGACGACGGTGTGTTATGGACGAAGGTCAATGCCGACGGCACAGAAGGCTACCTGAAGAGCGAGTTCATTTACGCGATCAGCGAGGAGGATTCCGACGCCTGGAACGAAGCGCAGGCGACCGGGGCCCCTTCGTACGAAGCGACCCCCGTACCGACGGAAACCCCGACGGCAGAACCTACGCCGACACCGACCCCTGAACCGACAGAAACACCTACCCAGGAACCGACGCCTACCCCGGCCCCGACAGATACCCCGACGCCGACCCCGACGCCGACCCCGGAACCCACGCAGGTGCCCGAACTGGCGGATACCCTGCCGGAAGGAGAGCTGATTAACCGCTACGGCGTGGCGACCGTGGACGTCAATTTCCGTTCGGGCCCGGCGACGGATTTCGCGAAGGTCGGATCAAAAGTCGTTCCGGCCGGGAAATACGTTTACATGATTACCAACGTAACCGGAACGGACAATGCCCGCTGGACGAAGGTGAACGTTGACGGCACGGAAGGCTACCTGAAGAGCCAGTTCATTTACGCGATTGACCCGGCGGAAAGCGACAGGTATGCAGCGTCACTGCCCACAGCCGCGCCGTTCTATACACCTGAACCGACGCCGGAAATGCCCACCATGGTACCGACGGACGAACCGAGCGTAGCCCCGACAGAGACGCAGGAACCCACGGCGGAACCGACACCGACCGACGAGCCCACGCCGGAACCGACCGAAGAACCGACTGAAGCACCGACAGCGGAACCCACGGCAGAGCCGACCGCTGAACCTACGGCGGAACCCACCGCAGAAGCAACCGCGGAACCCACGGCGGAACCCACTGCAGAAGCAACCGCGGAACCCACAGCAGAACCCACCGCAGAAGCAACCGCGGAACCCACGGCGGAACCCACCGCAGAAGCAACCGCCGAACCCACGGCGGAACCCACCGCAGAAGCAACCGCGGAGCCCACGGCTGAACCTACGGCGGAACCCACCGCAGAAGCAACCGGGGAACCGACAGCGGAACCGACTGAAACACCCACAGCCGAACCCACATGGGCGATGCCCGCAGTGACACAGGAGCCGGTGCAGCGGACAGGCTATGCAATGACGATCGGCGACGGTGCCTATGTCCGCGGGTGGCCCGGAAACGCCAGCCAGATCATCGACGAACTCGGCCCGAACAAGATCGTCTATATCAGCGGGCAGAGCTATGCGGACGGATGGCCCTGGCATTCGGTGCGGTATGACGGCACATGGGGATTTGTCCGCGCGGATATGCTGCGCATGATGGACGAATATGAAGTGCTTGCTTACCTGGAAGAGACAAAGAATACGCCGGAACCCGAACCGGAAATCACGCCGGCGCCCTATAATCCTGAATCCATGAGCTGCTACGGCTACGTTTCCGCGGACTCCGTGAACTTCAGGAAACAGCCGACAACCCAGTCCGAACGGATTTCCCGGCTGAAGAAATACGCCCTGTGCCTGATCTACGATATTGAGGACGTGGACGGTACAGCCTGGTACAAGGTCGGATATGAAGGCGTTATCGGATATGTGAACGGCGACTATTTCCGCCAGATGACCGTCAGCGAGGCGGAGAACTTCTTCAACTCCCGGGAGTATGCGGAAGGACTGGCCAACAACAGCACCGTGACCGCCGCACCGCAGCAGAACCAAAGCCAGCAGGCGCAGCCGCAGACGACAGGAACGCCTTCGGGCATCGCGTCGGCAGAGGACTGGAAGGTCGAGACCTGGAAGAATCCTGACAGCGGCCTCAACGTGGATTATAAACCGTTTGACCCGTTCGCCACGCCGGCCCCGCTGCCGGAGAACGACGTCCGGAACAAGGAATACCTGGAGTCCCTGGCGGACAGGATCAAAAACGGATCCCTGAAGGAGGAAGAGCTCCGGCAGCTGCTGGAGATTGCTTACCGCGACAGCGCTGACAAGGATACCATCATCCAAAGCGCACTGGATTACGTACACGAAAAGATCGGCAGCACCGCAACAGAGCAGGCGGAAGCCACACCGGAAGCTGTACCGCTGGAAACCGAAAACCCGCAGTATGAGCAGGCAAACGAGCAGGGCGGAAGCGCCGCAGGCTGGATCATCGGAGGCCTGCTGCTTGCCGGGGCAGCCGGCGGCGGATACGCTTACTATTCCTCCGTTCAGAAGAAACGGCAGGCAGCGCAGCGCCTCGCACAGAAGAAGGCAGCCCAGCAGCGGAAAGAGCAGGCTGCGAAACAGCAGGCCGGCAAGGCAGCCGGTACACAGCAGGCGGCCGGGAAAACCGCAGAGCGGCCCGCCAATGCACAGCAGGCTGCAAAGGTCAGGACCGGGACATACACGGAAAAGAACGGAACGACAGCCGCGTGGCCTTCCGCTTCCGCAAACCAGGGAAGCGCGGGAACCCCTTACGGAAAGAAAGTGGAGAATCCCTACAGGCGCTATACATCAGGAGGAGAGGATGACGCGGCTTACACCGCCTCCTTCAAACCGGATGAAACCAGGAACAGCGGGAACAACCGCCGCAGAAGAAACAACGGAAACGGAAACGGAGGACAGCCGTCATGACAAGAAACAAAGCTGAAACAAAGAAAAAATTCATCCGCATCGGGGCGCTTGCGGTCGCGGCCGTGATGACGCTGACGATTGTGCTGGCAATGATCATCCGATAAGGTTCATATTCCGCGGCGCAGCCGGATCCTCCCGGCTGCGCCTTTGGCGCATCAGAAAGGGAAAGGAGGCAGGGCATGAAAAATACGGAACGGAGAAGGTTTTCCGGCGGGACGCTGCTGATGCTGGCAGCAACGGTGCTGGTGCTTGCCGGAACGTTTTTCGTGCTGGCGCGCCTTTCTTCCGGAAAGCCGGTCGACCTGACAAGGCTGCGTCCCGGCGCCCTGGCGCTGCAGACAGCGGAAACAGCACCGGCCGAAACGCCGCAGGCACAGCGGGCGGAAGAAGCGGCGCCGACAGCGGCGCCTGCAGTACAGCCTGTCCAGGCATCGGACGTTCCGGCGGAAAAAAGCTTTACGCTGACCGTCGGCGGCACCGTGGCACTGGCCGGCGAAGTCAGGAGCAACAGCTATTATTCCGACGTGAAGCAGTTTGACTACTATGACATCATGACCCTGCTGAAAAAGGAACTGCGGTCCGACATAAA
>Ga0310694_10002561_pt1 | contig 18520 bp, 9 predicted proteins | sample 174DNAGHGhighgp2_FD_203884 | JGI IMG/M metagenome (GOLD analysis project Ga0310694, IMG submission 203884) | Sheep rumen microbial communities from Palmerston North, Manawatu-Wanganui, New Zealand - 1742 DNA GHGhigh gp2 (v2) (version 2) | ecosystem: Host-associated > Mammals > Digestive system >... | reverse complement strand
TGAGGTGGAACTCTTCGGCAATGAGTCTGCGTTGTATAAGATGCAGATTACGGCACCTGCCGAGTGGGGACGCTATCATCTGACACTGAATGACGAGAATGGTAATCCCCTCATGAAGACTCCTGAAGGCTGGTCATGGGAATATACCGAAGCTTTATCGCCCATCTTTGTGTTACCCGTCTGTGATGAGCTGTACGAGGACTTTGAGTCGATGACGGCCAACAGCAGCACGAGTGACAAGAATGTGCAGGGCAACTTCACCACGTGGAACTTTACCAAGGGTGGTGTGCGTGCTCCCGGCGAGGGCCGCTGCAACGGCACCAATTCGGTGATGTTGAAGAAAGCCAGCACGCTATATACCGCCCAACCGTTGGCCCACAACTTCTTCATGGCTCAGGCTACCTTCTTTAACCAGTCGGCTTCGGTGTCAAAATATATGCTGGAGTATTCGCTGGACGGAGGCTCGACATGGGTCAGGGCCAATACCATCGATGGTGACAATATCGCCGAGGTGGCTGATAAGAGCCAGGCTTCGCACATGTGGCTGCTCAATCTGTCGGCTGCTCAGCCTGCACAGTTCCGCATCGCGATGATTGCGGGCAATGCGGCGACCTATGTGGATGATATCAAGTTGTACTATATCGACAAGGTGGGTGACGTCAATGCCGACGGCGAGATCGGTATTGCCGACATCAATGCCCTGATTGATGTCATCTTGAGTACCCTTAAAACTTTCCCCACTGCCGACGTCAATGGTGACAGTGAAGTCAATGTCGCTGACATCAACGCCCTCATCGACCTGATTCTGTCAGGAAACTAAGGAGAGGGGCTGTTGCAAAACACCATTTGATATGGTTTTAATCGGCCGTAGGGCGGTTATTCTTTCTAAGCGTTAGTTGGTGAGTTGTGCGAGGGCGGTGGTGACGGCGTCCTCGGGGCGGCACCATGTGATATCGGGGTCACGACGGTACCAGGTGAGTTGTTTCTTGGCATAGACGCGGGTGTTCTTTTTCATCCGCTCAATGGCGGTGTGCCGGTCCATGGTGCCGTCAAAGATGGCAAACATCTCTTTCATCCCCACGGTGTTCAACGAGTTGAGGTGGCGCAGGTGATAGACCGAACGCGCCTCCTGCTCCAGCCCGGCTTCGATCATGCGTTCCACGCGGCGGTTGATGCGGTCAAACAGCTGGTCGCGTTCGATGTTTAGGGCTAACTTGATGATGTTGAAATCCCGCTGCTTGGCAGTGCCGGTGCGCAGGGTGGAGTAGGGCACGCCGGCCTGGCGGCAGATTTCCACGCCGTGGCACACGCGGCTGGTATTTTTTCTGTCGATGGTTGCGGCATACTGCGGGTCCAGTCTTTCCAGCTCTTCTACCAGGCTTTGCAGCCCCTCACGTTGCAGTTTTTCCTTGACGGCAGTCCGCACCTCGGGCGAGATGTCGGGCAGCTGGTCGATGCCGCGGCACACGGCATCCACATAGAGCATCGACCCGCCGCACATCACCGCACAGTCACCCTGCTGCCACAACGAGGGCAGCAAGGCCAGCACATCGGCCTCGAACTGTGCCGCGCTGTAGCTTTCTTCCAAGACCTTGAAGGCGACGAAGTGGTGGCGTGCCATGGCCAGTTCCTCGGGCGTGGGGGCCGCGGTACAGATGGGGATGCCTCGGTAAATCTGGCGGGAGTCGGCGTTGATAATGTCACAGTGCAGCCGCTGGGCCAGCTCAATGGCAGCAGCCGTCTTGCCCACTCCCGTGGGGCCCGTGATGACTATCAACGTATTGGACATTTTAGACTTTAGACATTAGGTTCTTAATCAGTCTTTGTCTTTTTTGTGCTCGTTGCTGTACTGGCTGATGAATTGCGAGGTGAGGGCGAGCGGCGTTTTCTTGCTCGCTGTCTCTTTTTTCTTGCTCTTGTGCAGCGGGTTGGGCTGGTGGAGCACATACTCGCAGTAGTAGGAGATGATGAGCGTCGTCAACGGCAGGCCGATAATCAGCCCGATGAACCCCAGCACATAGACCCACAGCGACAGTGACAGGAAGATGATGGCGGGATTCAGGCCCATCTGGTTCTTCATGATGGTGGGGATGAGCACCATGTCCTGGATGACCTGGCAGATGATATAGGCCGCGATGACCCAGGCGAACATCACCCAGAAACTGGCTCCTGTCGCGGCAGTGGCCACGAGACACAGGAATGCGGCAATGGGTATCGAGATGAGCTGCAGGTAAGGCACCATGTTCAGCAGGCCCACAAACATGCCGAAGGCTATTGCCATGGGCAGCCCGATGATGTAGAACTCGATGGCGAAGATCACGCCCACAAAGAACGAGACGGCGGCCTGACCGCGAAAGTAGCGGCTCATGGTGTCGGCCACGTCGCTAAAGATGCGCAACGCCATGCGGCGGTACTTGGCGGGAATCGCAGCCTTGAAGCCGCGCGACAGCTTGTTGAAATCCAGCAGGATGAAGAACATATACAGCAACACGATGAACCACGACAGGATGCTCATGATCACGCTCATCGTGCCGCCGACAAACGACCAGGCACCCGACGCCGCCTTGTTGATAATCTCCATCCATTGCTGCTTGCTGAAGATTTCGTTGATCTTCTCCAGGTCAATGTAACGCTGGATGAACTCGTTGATTTCGGCGGGGACATAGGGGATGCGCAGCGATGACTTGGCATAGGCGGCCAACTGCTTGGACATCGCCCCGAACTCGTCAATCAGGTACGGGATGATGAGCCAGCACAACCCCGTTATCAGGGCAATGACGATGACGAGGGCCAGCACCACGGCTAGGCCACGCATCTTGATACGGGCCTTGCGCTGGAGCCACTCTACCAGCGGTTCGATGAGGTAGGCAAGAATAAATCCCACGACAAAGGGCATCAGCACCGGGCTCAGGTAGTTGACGAGCCACACGCCTATACCCACGCTGATGACGGTCAACACCAACCTCACCACGCGGTCAAAGTCATATTTCTTCTGAATTGTTTGTGCCATATCTGGAATAACTGGATGAACTGAGATTATAGGTTGATGTCCACCTCAACGGGGCAGTGGTCACTGCCGAAGATTTCGGTGTGGATCTTGGCATCGGTGAGGCGGTCTTGCAGGCGGTTGCTCACCAGGAAATAGTCGATGCGCCAGCCGGCGTTCTTCTCGCGGGCCTTGAAACGGTAGCTCCACCACGAATAGACGTCGGTCACGTCGGGGTTGAAGAAGCGCCAGGTGTCGGTGAAGCCCGAACCGAGCAGGACGGTCATCTTCTCGCGTTCCTCGTCGGTAAAACCGGCGTTCTTGCGGTTGGTCTTGGGGTTCTTCAGGTCGATTTCCTGATGGGCCACGTTTAGGTCGCCGCACACGATGACAGGTTTGGTCTTGTCCAGCTCCAGCAAGTAGGCACGGAAGGCGTCCTCCCACGTCATGCGGTAGTCCAGACGCCGCAATTCGTCCTGGCTGTTGGGCGTATAGCAGGTCACGAGATAAAAGTCGGGCATCTCCAGGGTGATGACACGCCCCTCGTGGTCGTGCTCCTCGATGCCCATGCCGTAGGTCACGCTCAACGGTTCATGGCGGCTGTAGATGGCCGTTCCCGAGTAGCCTTTCTTCTCGGCATAGTTCCAGTAGGAGCGATAACCCTCAAATTCCAGGTCCAGTTGCCCCGCTTGCATCTTGGTTTCCTGCAGGCAGAAGAAATCGGCATCCAGCTCCTTGAAAATGTCGCCAAAGCCCTTGCCCACCACGGCCCTCAGGCCGTTCACGTTCCACGAGATAAATTTCATAATTGACAAATTATAGGTTTTAACTTGCAAATTTAGTACAATAAGCACGAAATACAAAATGAATTCCGTAATTTTGTGGCTGTGATTGACAAATTCCATCTCATGGATGTTGAGGTGGCAGCCGATGAGTTGCCGCAGCAGTTCACATGCCCGTTCTGCTATGAGCCGCATCCGCTGGCCCTGATGGCTGTGGAGCGGGTGAATCGGTATGTCGCATCACGCACCGATTGGGCCGGAGAAATGGGCGCCGGCAAGATGCTGGGAGTGCTCGTGGCCCGCGATGCCCGGGGGCGGCTGGGCTATCTGGCGGCTTTCTCGGGTAATCTGGCCGGCAGTGTCAGGCACGACTACTTTGTGCCTCCTGTCTATGACCTGCTTGACCCGCAAGGCGAATTCAAGCAGGGTGAGGCTCAGATTACGGCCATCAACCATGAGGTGGAGCGCCTGAAACACGCTCCCGAGTGGGCCGCTGTCAAGCAGCGTGAGGCTGCCGTACAACAAGAAATGTGCGATGAAATGGGCGCTTTCAAGGCCTTGATGGCACAGCACAAGCAGGAACGCGACGAGAGACGCCGTGCGGGGGACCTCACTCCTGCTGACGAGGAGGCGCTCTTGAACCAGAGCCGATTTGAGAAAGCCGAACTGAAGCGCATCCGCCAGCGCTATGAGGCGCGATTGCGGGATTTATCCGATGAAATGGCGGATTTTCAGCGCAGGATTGACGCATTAAAGGCACGCCGCAAGTCGATGAGCGAGGCCCTGCAGGAGCGGATTTTCAGGCTCTTTGTCGTCAGCAACGCCCGTGGTGAGCGCCGTGACCTGGTCGAGGTCTTCAAGCCCTTGGGTACGCTGCCGCCCGCCGGGGCGGGGGAGTGCTGTGCCCCGCGTCTGCTCAATTACGCTTTCAACAACGGATTGACACCCTTGTGCATGGCCGAGTTCTGGTGGGGAGCCTCGCCTGTGGGCGAGGTGCGTCATCACGGCCATTTTTACCCCGCTTGCCGCAGCAAGTGCAAACCCATCCTCGACTTCATGCTGCAAGGCCTTGACGTGGAGGAGAATCCGCTTGGGATGCAGATGGAGGAAAAGGAACTCGACGAGGTGCACGATGACCAGTGGATCACTGTGCTCAACAAACCGTCGGGCATGCTCACCGTGCCTGGAAAATTGCTCGAGGACTCCCTGCTGACCCGCTATCGGGCAGCGCACCCCGAGGCGCACGGCCCCATTGTGGTGCACCGGCTGGACCAGAAGACATCAGGGCTGGTCATCTTTGCCAAGGACAAGGCGACCCACAAGGCCTTGCAGCAGCAATTCGAGAACCATACCATCAGGAAACGCTATGTGGCCTTGCTCGACGGCATGGTATCCCAGGACGAGGGCATCATCGACCTGCCCATCAGGCCCGATGTGGACGACAGGCCGCGCCAGCGCGTGGACCACGAACAGGGCAAACCTGCCGTGACACGGTACCGTGTGCTCGAGCGCAGTGACGGCATGACACGGATTGAATTTGAGCCGCTCACGGGCCGCACCCACCAGTTGCGTGTCCACGCTTCTCATCATCAGGGACTCAACGCGCCCATCGTGGGTGACCGGCTTTACGGCACCACGGCGCGCCGCCTGATGCTTCATGCCCAGTCCATCACCTTTACACATCCCGGAACAGGAAAAGAGATGTCATTATCTTGCCCTTCCACCTTCTAATTCATTGGTCAGGAATTGAAAAAATTTACATTTTTTTGAAAATGAGAGTGTTTTAGTCAAAAAGATTGAAACAATGCTAATTGTTTACAAAAATAAATTAAAACATTTTGAAGTTTGCAATCGTAACTCTATATTTGTGGCCTGAATGACAGGGAATCAAGCTGTTCCCATCAGTAATGAGTTAAATTAAATTGCCTATGCTCAAACTATTACGCGTTGGATTCCTGACATTATTGACCCTGGGTACTGTACTGCCGATGGCAGCACAGGTGCGTCACGTCACCACGGTTAATCCCATGTCCAAGCAATCCTACATGGAGGTCTATGAGTTTGACTACGTGGACATCCAGCCGCAGTTCCCCGGCGGCGAGCGTGGGCTCATCAATTTCATCAACAAGACCCGCGAGTATCCCTATCACGCTTACAAGAAACGCATCCAAGGCCGTGTACTGTGCAGCTTTATCGTTGGTACCGATGGCCGTGTGAGCGATGTGCGCGTCATTCGTGGCGCTGGTGACGAGAGCCTGGACCGTGAGGCCATCCGCGTCATCGGCAAGATGCCCAAGTGGAGCGTGGGCAAGGTGAGAGACCATGCCGTGCCCGTGAGGGTCGTCCTTCCCATTGCCTTCAGGCTGTAGCAAGACTGTAACAAACGACTAGCATAACTTTGAACCGCCCTAACAGGCGGTTTATTCGTTATGGCAATGTGCCTAATGAGAGGCGTGGATAATTTGCATAGTGCTCTTTTTTTGTGATAATTATTGCAGAATTCATTTATTCCCTTTAATTTTGCAACGTCGAGGCACTTGAAGCCCTAAACAACCGCAAAATATATTTTAACCTGAATACTGTTATCAACCAACTATAAACTTTATTTTTTATGAGAAAATTATTTTTACTTACCGCGCTTGTGATTGCAGCACTGCAACTCACGGCTGCCAACGTTGACCAAGCAACTGCTCAACAGGTTGCTCAGCGTTTCATGATGAGCCATGCTACTGCCAATGGCCGCTTCATGGCTTCGGCTCCCACTGTAAAGTGGACGCACGCTGAGAAGAACTCAAGTATGGTCAATCAGGCCTCTTACTACATTGTGAACACCGACCGCGGTTATGTGATCGTGTCGGGTGATGACCGTGCCAAGGAAGTCCTCGCCTATGGTGAAGGTTCCCTCTCCAGCATCAATGACCTGCCCGATGCCGTGCAGTACTTCCTCGACATCTACCAGAAGCAGATAGAATACCTTCAGGCTCATCCCGGCATGATGGTGCAGAAACGTTCAGCCACCCGTGGCATGTCGGTAGAACCCCTGCTCAAGACCTGTTGGGCCCAGGATAAGCCTTACAACATGAGGTGTCCCAAGGTGGGCAGAAACTACTGCAAGGTGGGTTGCACTGCCGTTGCCTTGGCTCAGGTGATCAGGTATTGGAAGTATCCCCAAACGGGTCCTGCAATGGAAGCCTACACTAGCCCCAAGACCGGTATCACCGCATCAGCCCTGCCCGGATGCACCTTTGACTGGGCCAACATGCGTGATACCTATGAAGGACTGAGTAATAGTTATATAGAAAATAATTTGCCTGAATACGAGATTGACGCAATTGGTAATCTGATGCGTTATGTGGGCCAGGCCGAGAAGGTTCACTATAATGTTGACCAAACTGGTACTGAAAACATGGGAATTCTTGGAGCAATCCAGCTCTTCGGTTTTGATCCAGGTGCCCGCCTCGTGAAAAAGTGTGACTCTCCTGATGATGAAGATGAGCTCCATGCAGGTGCTTTCACCGAAGAAGAGTATTACAATTATGAGCAGTGGGGCCAGATCATCCAAGCTGAGTTGCGTGCTGGCCGTCCATTGGTTTATTGTGCTTATAATATGTCGTCAGATTCCTCAAGTATCAATGGCCATGCCTTCAATGTTGACGGTTATGATGCCGACAATGACACGTATCATGTGAATTTCGGTATGAGTTCTGAAAAGAACAATTATTTTGCATTGGATGCCTTTGATGCAGGTAGTATGGTAGTCTATGACTTCTGGCCTATCTTCTTCGCTGGCGTACAGCCTCCCGGCTTGTCGACCGAGCCTCGCATCCTGGTTAGCCCCGATGAACTCAACATGGAGTGCTATGCTGGTGAGGACACTACCGCAACCTTCAGTGTGGTGGGCGAGAGACTGAGCGGAGATATCACGGTGGCCATTAATGATGCTGATGGCGTATTCACCGTCGATGCCACCACCATCGCCGTAGTGGATAGCTTCGCCAATGTCACCGTTACCGTGACCTATGCTCCTCAGGCTGCTGGCACCCACAATGCCACCATCACCCTGAGCAGCGACGGTGTTGAGAGCAAGGTTGTCACCCTGAAGGGTACCGCTACCAATGCTCCTCTCGTGCTCTATGATCCCGTGATGCTGCCTGCCGACAGTGCCTACATCAACCTGACTTCGTTCCGTGCTGACTGGACCGACCAGACCGTTCCCCAAAACGTTCTGAGCTACACCCTCGAGGTGAACGAGAAGCCCGTTTACAATTATCTTGCCGCTGCCGACTGGAGCAACACCCCTGAGGTGTTCTCAAACCAGGCAGATTCTTGGCAAACATCAGGTCTGATTCCCGAGGGCTGGTCATTTACTGGTAGCAGTCTGTGGGCCGAGGATCACTTCATTTCTATGCAGAACGCCAGCATTACTACCCCTGATTTCACGGGTTGTGACAAGGTGACTGTGGTACTTACCGCCATGGGTGTATATGGTGTCGCACCCTTCTCGGTATCTACCAACGATGCGACTTCATATGGACCATACTATTATTCCAACAGTGCGCCCAGGACCTTTACACAGTTTGTGATTACTCTTGATTGTCAACCCACCGATCATGTGACCATTAATTCTTATAGCAATTATCTTGGTCTGCTCGATGTCACCGTCTATGCCGGTGAGGTGAGCGCTCCTGAAACGCGTGCACTCGTTGAGGAAGACACTGAGTCCCATAAATTGATCTCAGGCATCACCGACAAGTTCTATACCGTGACGGGTCTGAAAGCCGAAGGTACCTATTCTTATAAGGTGAAGGCCTTCTATGCCGACGGCACCGAGAGCCCCTGGAGCAACACCGAGGAAGTGACCTTGTTTGCCAACACTCCCGCATTTGCCATGGGCGATGTGAACCACGACACCCATGTGGACATCGACGACATCACCGCACTCATTGCCCGTGTGCTGGGTGACACTCCCGATGAATTCTATGAGGATCAGGCCAACGTTGACGGCCAGGGTGGCATCGACATCGACGATGTGACTGCTCTGATTACCATCGTGTTGGGCGGCCATTGATAAAACTTAAGAATTGAAGGGAACTCCGAGAGCTCGACAAGGAACTGTTGGGGTTCTCTTCATTTCTAAATACCAACAAACTCTTATACTTAAGACGGTGTGTCATCATTGGCAACTGGTAGCATTCATCGCGCTTCGCGCGAGAACCTTTAGCTTGGCGAGGCCAGATTAAACAAAATTATTAATAAAATTAAATAAAAATACTGTCTTGTTTGATTTTTATATTAATTTTTGCTTAATTTCTCGGCCGTTAGGCCGATTAAAGGTTTAAGTGCGAATGATGACACAGCGCCTGATGAAAATCAGTTTAAATCCATATAACTATAAACTACAGAATCACATGAAGAAAATCTTATTTCTTGCCGTCGCATTGTGTGCATCGATGCAGCTCATGGCGGCTAACGTCAATGTAGAGACCGCTCGACTGACCGCACTGAATTTCATGAAAGGCAAGGCGGTGAATGGTCGCTTGATGGCTCCCCAGGCACCTCAAGTGAAGTGGATTCATCAGGAGATGAATTCAAGCAATGTAGAACAGGCTGCCTACTATATCGTGAACACCGATGCCGGCTTTGTCATCGTCGCTGGTGATGACCGTGCACAGAGCATCCTCGCCTATGGTGACGCGCCCTTGGCCGACAACAACCTCAAGAATCTGCCCGAGAACATGCGTTTCTGGCTCGACCATTACAAGCAGCAGATTGAAGCGTTGCAGGCTCGTCCCGGCATGATGGTAAACAAGCCCGTGATCAAGGCTGGCGGCCAGAGTGTTGAACCCATGCTTGAGGCCATGTGGGATCAGGGCGACCCCTACTACGGCATGTGCCCGATGGCTGGCGACCGCCGTGCCCAGACGGGTTGTGGCGCCACTTCGCTGGCACAGGTGTTCTACAAGTGGAAATTCCCGACCACTCCCACTCCCGTTCTCCCTGGCTACACGACCAAGGCCTGGCAAATCGAGCTTCCCGCGCTGCCTTCAATCCGTTTTGACTGGGACAACATGCTGTCCACCTATACTATTTTCTCACCCGATGTCAATAAGCTTGCTGTAGCACAGCTCATGCGCTATATCGGCCAGGCCGAGCACATGGACTACACGGCCGAGTATGGCGAGGCCTATGAGAATGACATTGTCGCTGCTTGCCACACCTTTGGCTACGTGGGCGCGCATGTAGCCTACAAGTCCATCCTGTACCAAAATGGCGTTGATAGCATTTACATCGACGATGACACTTGGGAGCAGATGCTCCAGGGTGAACTCGTGGCCGGACGTCCCGTGGTCTATTGTGCCGTGTCACCCAACCCGGGTTATGATAACTACGTGGGTCATGCCTTTGATGTGGATGGCTACAATGCCACCGATGGCAAGTACCACGTTAACTGGGGATGGAGCGGCCGCGGTAATGGCTACTTCGCCCTCAATGCGTTCATCGACGGTAACTTCTCCTACAACCTGAACCAGTTGATGGTTATGGGCATTGAGCCTCCTGCTCCCATCGAGAGCTACACTCCCGTGATGCAGCCTGCCGACAGTGCTTACATCAACCTGACAGAGTTCCGTGCCGAGTGGACTGATGAGACACCTGCCGAGAATGTGACCAGTTACACCCTTGAGGTAACTACCGAGGACGGCAGCGAGCCTGGTGTATATGAAAAGGTCTTCACCGAGACCTTCCCCTATTGCAACAGTAACGATAACACGGCAATCTCCAGAATCGATAACTACTGCACAAACAAGGGCTGGACAGGATCATATGTCTATGAAGCAAAAGGTGGCTTAAGACTGGGGTCAAGCACTAAAAATGGAACTCTCACCACTCCCGTTCTTGATATGACTCAAAGTGGTGGCAAGATGACCGTCGTTGCGACCATGAAGCCCCATAGCACCGACACCAATGTGCCTGTCAGAATCTCTTGTGGCGCCAGCATTGTCGATGTTACTGTAAGTACCGAAAGCGTCCAAACGATTATCTTGAACTGTGAGGCTGATGCAAATCAAAAGGTCACTTTCTCTACCATTGAGGCAGGTAAGCGTGTTGTTATTACCCAGGTAGACATCTGGAGTTCTACCGCCAGCGCTGCAAAGATGCTGCTCAGTGTTCCTGCCGAGACCGGTGACAGCACCTCGCGCCTCATCACCGATATCACCGACAGGTTCTATACCGTCAAGGACCTTACCGCCGGCGGAACCTTCAACTATCGCGTGAAGGCCTACTACAACAACCTCACCGAGAGCGAGTGGAGCAATGTCGAGACCGTGACACTGTTTGAGAACACTCCCGCATTTGACATGGGCGACGTGAACCACGACACTCATGTGGACATCGACGACATCACCGCACTCATTGCCCGTGTGCTGGGTGAGACTACCGGTGAATTCTATGAGGCTCAGGCCAACGTTGATGGCGTGGGTGGCATCGACATCGACGATGTGACCGCCCTGATTACCATCGTGCTGGGCAATCATTAATGAGTTATCTCATTATTTAGAATAAACTTCTGCAAGGGCTCAAGGCGTGCTACCAAGCGCCATGAGCCCTTGCTTTGTATAGTGGTTATTGGTACCTTTTAGGGCTATATTGTTGGTAGAGTGGCGGCAATGTACTAACTTTGCCGCTGCTTTACCGATTTGGGTAATTTTTCTATTAATCATTAATATAAACCACATGAGAAAAATCTTATTACTTGCTGCCTTGCTGCTCACTGTAGCGCAGTTGTGGGCTGCTGATGTCGATGCCTTGACGGCCCAAAACACCGCACAACGTTTCCTGCTGGGTCAGGCAGGGTCTGGCCAATTCAAGGCTGTTGCCGCCAACCTCAAGTTGGCCCATGTCCAGCGCAGTGCTAAGGCTGGTGGCGCTCCTGTCTATTACATCTTCAACAGCGACAATGCCTTTGTCATCGTCTCGGGAGAAGACCGTGCCAGGGAAATTCTCGCCTATGGCGAGGGCAACATCCAGGACGTGGAGAAACTGCCCGAGAATATGAAATACTGGCTGACTTACTATCAGCGTCAGATGGAATTCCTCCAGGCCAATCCCGGCATCAAGGTCGATGAGCCTGAGCTCAAGGCCCCCAATAGGGCCGCTCAGTCGGTCAATCCCATGATTACCGCCAAGTGGAGCCAGAACTCGCCCTACTGGAACGAATGCCCGGCCTTTGGTGCCGATACCTGCTACACTGGATGTCCGGCCACCTCGCTGGCCATGGTGTTCCATTACTGGAAATACCCCCAGCAGCTGACACCCGAGGTGCCTTCCTACATGATGCCCTCCTATGCTTACACCCTCCCTGCATTGCCCCCCACAACCTTTGACTGGGCCAATATGCTCAATGAGTATAAGGGCGTCAACTATACCGGAGCCCAGGCTACGGCAGTGGCTCACCTGATGCGTTACATCGGCCAGGTCGAGGAGATGGATTATACCATCTCGGGCAGTGGCGCTTATATGGATGACATCCTGCGCGCTGTCCTGTTCTTTGAATATGACCAGAATGCCCGAATGCTCTACAAGGACGATGAACTGGGCTATCCGAGCTATAGCGATAGCGAGTGGGCCGCCCTGATCCTCAACGAACTCACTCATGGCCGCCCCATCGTGTATTGCGCCTATGACAACTACACGGGTGAGGGACATGCCTTCAACGTCGATGGATATGATGCCGCCAGCGATACCTACAGCATCAACTGGGGCTGGAACGGCAGGGGCAACGGTTACTATGCCCTCAATGCATTCGGATACGACCAATACACCTTCGGCACGGGACAGCAGATGATTGTCGGCATCCAGCCCCCCGAGGGTTACCACAACCCCAGGCTGCAGGCTTATCCCCTCAACATTGACCTCGAGAGTTACATCAACAGGACGGCAACGGCCACTGTCAGCCTCAAGGGCACCAACCTGACCAGTGGCGTGACCTTGACGCTCAACGATGCAGCCGGCGTGTTCAGCATTGATGCCGCCAGCCTGACGGCCGACGAGGCCAACGAGGGTAGGGACATCACCGTGACCTTTGCCCCCACCATCGTGGGAAACTACACGGCAACCCTCACCTGCTCCAACGGCGAGGCCGACCCCGTCACTGTCACTATCCATGCCGTGGCACCGCTCGAGGTTTATGCCCCGGTGATGCAGCCTGTCAATGAGTCGAGAGTTAATCTGACCTCCTTCCGCGCCGACTGGAGCGACATGACCCCCGCCGGCAATGTGGATAGTTACACCCTCGAGGTGAGTGCCAAGCCCGCCTATGCTCTGCTTGAAGAGGTGGACTTCAGCGATCTGCCGCAGATGGCTCCCGCCAACCAGGCTTCCCATGCTACCGATTATTTGCCCGAAGGCTGGTCATTCAGCGGCAGCGAGTTCAACCTGGATGGTGGCTGCGTGAGCCTGCGCCGCAACAGCTCCATCACCACCGATGAACTCAGCCTCAGGGGCTATGACAAGATGACCATCGAGGTGACAGCCCGCGCCTATGGCTATTACGGCGATGGATCAGAGCTGTATATCACGACCAGTGCCGGCACCCAGGAAGTGGTGTTCATGTATGCCTATGAGACAAAGACCATTGTCGTTCCCTGTGCCGAGACCGAACAGGTGACCTTCAAGGCGGGTTACTATCCCATGATACGCAACATCAAGATCTATGCCGGCGATGTTACCCAGGCTGCTTCACTCACGCCTACCGAGACGGGCGGTGACAGCTATCGCCTCATCGAGGGTATTACCTCGGGTAAGAGCTACACGGTCAATAACCTGACGCCTGGCGGCACCTTCCTCTACAAGGTGAAGGCATTGTATATCGACGGTACCGAGAGCGAGTGGAGCAACGTCGAGATAGTGACTCTGTTCGAGAATACCAACGTCCACGACTATGAGATGGGTGATGTGAACCACGACCAGATTGTGGACATCGAGGACGTGACCGCCCTGATTGCCTATATCCTTGGCAACGCCGATGGCATCTGTACCGACTGTGCCAATGTGAACGGCATCGGTGCCATCGACATCGAGGATGTGACCGCGCTTATCAGCAAGGTGCTGGGCAATTAAGCATCGCTGATGGCCGGTGATTGAAGTATCAGTTTGTGGAGTGCCAGAATGAAGTGGCATGAGGCTCAGCGTGAGCGTCCTCTTCATTTTGGCACTCCATAGTATATTTACTGTTGTGCTATTACCTATAACTTTTGGTAATAGTCAGTCAATCATTGGCGTAATCTATGATATATTGAATTTTTATTGCTAATTTTGCGCCTTATTTCAATCCATAGACCAGCTAACAAGGTGTGTGGCCGCTATATTGCATGACAAATAATCATTTAATACTAACTACACAAACCCAAATCTTTTATGATGAAAATTAATCATCTTGTGTTTCTCATGCTGTTGTGCTTTGGCATCACAGCCGCTGCCATGCCCGCCAAGCCGGGTTGGACCACTGTGACCCAGAGTGACGGCTCCACGTTACAGGTTCAGGTTGTTGGCAATGCTTTTAACAATGCGATCTTGACCCGTGACGGACTGACTGTCGCCCGCGGCAATGACGGTGATTTCTATTACACCTCGTCGCTGACGGGCCTCACCGCCGTGCGCGCTCATGAGCAAAACAAGCGCTCGGCCAGTGAACAGGCTTTTGTTAATGTCGAGCGCGGTCACCTGAAGATGGCTTACAAGCCCTACAGGCTGCCGGACCAGAGTGGTAAGCTGCGGGCTACAGGCAGCAATGCCAGCTCGGGAGTGCCCGCCCAGGGTGAACGGCGCATCCCGATTATTCTGGTGGAATTTGCCGACAAGAAGTTCAATAACACGCGTGAGCGCATTATTGATGCCATGCTCACGGGAAGCGAGAGCGTCGGGCAGTACTTCCTGGATCAGTCCAATGGCCAGTACAGGCCGGTGTTTGACGTGCATGGCATCTACACGCTGTCGCAGGACCGTGAATACTACGGCGGACATTCAGGAACCACTAAGGACAAGGGTATCGGCTGGATGGTCACCGAGGCCTGCCAACTGGCGGCGGCCGACGGCGTTTCCTTCCAACCCTATGACACCAACAACGACTATTACTGTGACGTTGTCATCATCATCTTTGCTGGGGTGGGTGAGTCACAGGCTGCCACAAGCCATCCCGAGGCCATCTGGCCCTGTAACTGGACCCTTGAAGCGGCAAAATACTATTCAAGAGGTGGCAACGGCCCGTTCTCGCCAGGCCCCAACGACCCCTATGTCAACCATTTTGCCGTGTTCAACGAGTTGCATGGCAGCAACGAGAAATCCAAGACCATTGACGGCATTGGCACTTTCGTTCATGAATTTGGCCATTGCTTGGGTTTGCCCGATATGTACGACACGGGAAATCGTGACCATTATGGCATGGGCAACTGGGATGTCATGTGCCAGGGTTGCTATAATAATGACACCTACACTCCTGTCGGCTATTCGGCCTATGAGAAGGTGTTCATGGGCTGGGTGAAATTTGTCAATCCTCAACCCGACACATATTATACTTTGCCGGTATGGAACCAGAAGAGTGCCAACACCGATAAGGCGGTGTGCATTGTCAGCCCCATCAATAAGAATGAATACTTCATCTTTGAGAACCGCAAGCGTCAAGGTTGGGACCGGTTTATTGCTGGTGAAGGCATTCTGGTCACCCACGTCACTTACAAGGAAGGCCGCTGGACCAACAACACGCCCAACAATGAGGACATCCAGTTGGTGACATTGCTGCCTGCCGACAACAAGCTGTCAAAGTACTCCGAGAACGGAGACTTGTGGCCCTACGGCTACAAGAACGCCGTGACCGATGAGTCCACGCCTGCAACGGTGCTGTACATGACCTCGGGCGGAACCATCACGGGCGACGCTGGTTATCTGGGCAAACCCGTGACCGAAATGGTGATCAACAAGGACGGTACGGCAAGTTTCTGGTACATGAAGAAACCGGATGTCAAACCTGTGATTTCTGCGTCAGTGGATGAGATCAGTTTCGGTAACGTGGTCAAGAATACCACCGCCAGCAAGGAATTAACGGTGAAGGGTCTTGACTTGAAGGGCGACATCACGGTGACGCTCAACGACGCCAATGGCGTGTTCCAGTCCAGCCCTGCAGTCATCAACGAAACCGAGGCCGCTAAGGGCAAGACCGTGAACATTCAGTTCACGCCGCGCTCGACTCAGGACTATGAGGCAACCTTGACCTTGAGCAGTCCTGAAGCCGAGGATGTCGTCATCAAGATTACGGGCCATGGCGCTCTCGAGAGCTATGTTCCCGAGATGCAGCACGCCGATGAGCAGTATATCAACATCTCGCGTTTCCGTGCTGACTGGACCGACAAGACACCTGCCGAGAACATCAAGAGTTACACCCTTGAAGTGAGCTCACAGTCCAGTGTGCAATCCAATCATGCATTTGGATTAGGTGCCAGCGAGAGTGGCGATGCCACTTATCGCTTGATCTCAGGTATTACCGACAAGTATTACACGGTCACTGGTTTGAAGGATGCCGGAACGTTTGCCTATAGGGTTAAGGCCTTGTATGTTGACGACACCGAGAGCGCCTGGAGCAATGTCATGTCGGTGACTTTGTTCGATAATGGCCACCTCTACGCATCGGGCGATGTAAACCACGACGGAGGCATGGACATCGACGATGTGACCTCCCTGATTGACTTTATCCTTGGTAATGGAGAAGACGTCTGTGCCGAGTGTGCCAATGTGGACGGCATGGGTGCCATCGACATCGACGACGTGATAGTCCTCATCAATATCGTCTTGGGGTTGTAATCACGGTTAAGGTCATTTGATCATCACTGCCCGCCTGGAAAACGCCTTTTGGAGGCTTTTCCAGGCGAGTATTCTTCTTTATGGTTTTCAGTAAATGAATATTAATACATTATTCATAACAAAAAGGCGCCCTTTTTGCGATAATGGTGATATTTTTGATATTTTTTTGATTGTTTTTTTGGCAATTAGTTGTGGAATTTCGGGATTTGGTGTAATTTTGCAAAGATTATTCAGCGCCGTTGTGCTACGCAATGGCGTTTATTATCAACATTAACTTTCTGAAGCTGGGATAATTACTTAATTAACAATAGATTAACCATTAATTAAAGATTATTTTTATGAAAAGAATCTTACTGTGCCTATCTGTCTTGTTGGCCACTATGCAGCTCATGGCTGCTCCGGTCGACATGATCACTGCTCAAAAGAGTGCCCAGAGGTTTGTGAATCAGCATCTGTATGGTGGAAGTTTAAGGGCTCCCATCGCTGGACAGATGAAATTGGCCCATGCCGAGACTAATTCCAAGATGCTCGACAGGGCTGTGTATTACATCTTCAACTCCAGCAACGGTTATGTTATTGTTGCGGGTGATGATCGTGCCGAGACCATCCTGGGTTACGGTGATGCACCGATTGACATCAATGCCATTCCTTGTAACATGAAGGCTTGGCTGGCCACTTATAAGGAGCAGATCGAGTATCTGCAGGCTCATGAGGGAATGCAGGTCCAGACGCCGTCGATGATGTCCCCCGCGCTCAGGACCCCGAGTGTAGCCCCCTTGCTGGAGGCCCTGTGGGATCAGGAGGCTCCTTACTGGAACATGTGCAAGATCAACAATAATCAGTGTCTCACGGGTTGTCCCGCTACCTCGGCTGCCATGGTGTTCCACTTCTGGCAATATCCCGATTTTGAGACGCCTGAGGTACCTGCCTATCGCTGCGAGTTGTCCACTTCGATGTGGGGCGGCGCTACCATGGTCACTGTTCCGGCACTTCCTCCTGTAACCTTTGACTGGGCTAACATGCTTAACTCTTACAGTGGCAGTTACAACACGGATCAGGCCAATGCCGTTGCAACGCTGATGCGTTATGTGGGCCAGGCCGAGCACATGGCCTATGGCACAACTGCGGCTGGTGGCAGTGGCGTGGATGCCGACAGTGTCATCCTGATTGCCAATGCGTTCAAGTTCTTCGGCTATGACGAGGAGACGGTGCGCGTTGTCAAGAAGACCAGTGCCTACAGCGGTGGAACCACGCTCTATAGCGATGCCGAGTGGGCCGCTATGATTCAGGAGGAACTCTCTGAGGGACGTCCCATCGTCTTCTGTGCCATCGCAGGTGGATTCTTTGGTGGCGGTCATGCCTTCAATGTTGACGGTTATGATTCCTCAACCAATAAGTATCACATCAACTTCGGCTGGAGCGGCGCATCCAACAACTACTATGCGCTCAATGCTTTCAATGGAGACGGCTCAGTCTTCAACCAGTACCAGCAGATGGTTATCGGCATCCAGCCTCCCTTGAAGAACCCCGTTCTCAAGACCGACAATACTCAGCTGTCGATGTCATGCTACAAGAACAAGACTGCTACCGCTTCGTTCAAGTTGACGGGTCGCAATCTGGATAACAAGGTGACCCTCACCCTGAACGACGAGAACGATGTGTTCAGTATCTCGGAGAGTGAGTTGACACCCGATGAGGACAACAAGATCTCCAAGACCATTACCGTGACCTATGCTCCCAAGACCGAGGGTCACTATGCTGCCACTATCACTTGCAGCACTCCCGAGGTGAATGACATCGTGATTTACCTCAACGCTTCGTCCGACTATGAGCTCTATCGTCCCATCTTGAGCCCCCTCAACGAGGATGCGGTAACTGCTACATCGTTCCTTGCTGAATG
>Ga0310694_10002558_pt1 | contig 18543 bp, 22 predicted proteins | sample 174DNAGHGhighgp2_FD_203884 | JGI IMG/M metagenome (GOLD analysis project Ga0310694, IMG submission 203884) | Sheep rumen microbial communities from Palmerston North, Manawatu-Wanganui, New Zealand - 1742 DNA GHGhigh gp2 (v2) (version 2) | ecosystem: Host-associated > Mammals > Digestive system... | reverse complement strand
GATAATTTTGGACTAACCAACAATAATAAGCGTCATCCATTGTGCCGGATGTCATCCGGCGCTCTCCCTCACTCCCTCATTTCCTCATTCCCTCTCATCTTTCCCTTGCATCCTTCCCTTTCATCCCACGATGTCCTGTGTTCGCGCCCTCCGTGCGCGAAAAATATTTTTGGATCATTTTTGATAATTTTGGACTAACCAACAATAATAAGCGTCGTCCATTGTGCCGGATGTCATCCGGCTTCTCTCCTATTTTTGATTTCCGTTAACATTTCGTTACCTTTGTTAACTTTGTGAATCAAACCATCTCCGCCGCATTTTGCTTCCCCATAACATTCGTTTAATTTGCGTAATTCGCCGTTTTTTTTAGTGAACACTATTTCTCTTTGGCCATTTTTCTATTCTTTTAACAATCACTTTTCCTCTGCTCATCCCTTTCGCACTCTCTCCGCCTTCGCGTTTCATCCCTTTTGCACTCTCTCCGCCCTCACTTTTCATTCCCTTCGCATTTTCCTTACCTTCTTCTTCCTCACTTTGCACCTGAAAAGTAACTGTCAGACCAGCGTAATCCAGTTTATACTCACGTTCCGGATCATTTTGGTAACCGGGCCGAGGATCCTGACGCAGTATATACTCTATATCCTCCTTTAAACGACGCAACATCGAGAAATTCCCGCGTGATTCCCGCGTTATTCCCGCGTGATTGCCGCGTGATTCGTATAACGTGATGCTTCCATCAGCGGAATCTGAATCATCCACAAGAGACCAATCGACTGCCAACTCTCTATCCTTCGTCTCTTCCGCAAAACCATTCCTCGCATCCGGATGACTATCGCTAAAACTCAAATAAGGCTTTATATCGTATATCGGCGTCCCATCCAACACATCTGCTCCGCTAACGATTAACTCCATCCGCCCGTTCTCATGGGAAATAATGTCCAAATCGGTATCTGCAACGCCAAATTCATGATTCGTTATTTGCAATTCTCCATTTATGCATATGCCTACAAGCCGAACACTACTCAGACCTATCGGATTAGGCCGGAACGGACTCCGCGTAGCAAAAACGCCCATTCTTTTATTCCCTCCTAACCTCGGCGGCCGAACCGTCGGAGACCATAACTGTCCAACAGCAAACCCTGCTTGCGCTCCAACAACCTTAGCGGTCTTACTGTCGCTTTGCGACTGCCTTTCAGAAGTAGCCGGCCGCGAAGCACTAAAGCCCCAAACCAACCATAAATGGCTATAACCCTCTATTCCTCGCAGGGCTTCTACCACACTATATTCCGGCTCGAATACGATCCTCGTCAGGATGGGACTTTCTTCTCTACTCTGACGAGGTATTCCGAACTTGTCTGTGTGCCCGTTTCGGGCGTAAGCAATCACTTTTAGTGTCTGTTCCATCTTTTCTTTCTTTTCCGGTTTCGTTTTCTTTATCCGTTCATAGGCATCGACCATATATGGGCGATCAAAAACGTTGCAAAATTACTACTTTTCCATCATAAAAGCAAGAAAAACACCATAAAATGCAAAAAAAATGCAAAAAAATTTGCTCATGTCAAAAAAATGTAGTACCTTTGCACCCGCTTTTTAATCGATAGCACTTGTGCTGAGAAAAAATCGGTTAGAAAAACCGCTTTCGTTCAAGACGTCAGTTTTCAAATGTCCAATAACAAATGACAAATGACAAATGCGCGAAGCGCTCGGTGCCATAGCTCAGTTGGTAGAGCAAAGGACTGAAAATCCTTGTGTCCCTAGTTCGATTCTCGGTGGCACCACAAGGGCAGGCTATAACAAGCCTGCCTTTAAATTTAGAAAAAAAATCGGCACAGAAACGGCACAACAATCGGGCCAGTGCTGAAGACACTTTCTTTCCGAATCGCGACAAGGTTCGGAAAGAAAAAAAAATGTCTGTATCTCACACATTAGAATTTACGCCCTACGTACCGGCTGTCCTGAGAAAGAACAGTCACGGGTACGTTATTGAGTATTACTTCCGGAACACGTCAGGTCTTCCGGAGCGTCGCACCATCAGGATGAACCGTATCCGAAAACGGTGTAAGAACGCAGCAGAGTTCAAGCAGTATGCGCAGAGCGTAATCTGCAACCTCAACATCAAACTGGCCAACGGCTGGAGCCCGGTAGGCGAGGTGCAGAATACACGCGAGCACGTGCCGCTGACGCACATCATCGACCAGTTTCTTCGCGAGAAGGAAGGCGAACTCTCCGCAAGTTCGATGCCGGCGTACCGGTCGTTCGCCCTCCGGCTGAAGAACTGGATCGAGACGAAGTACCCCCAATGCAACTGTGCGCTCTTCACAAAGCTCATGGCCGTGCAATTCCTGGAGCATGTATGGTCCGGAAAAAGCGCGATGAGCAACGTAGGAAAGAAGATCACACAGAAAGAGGGGCATATCTCGGAACGCGCATACAACAATAATCTGAAAATCGGCCGTTCGTTCTTCAGCTGGTGCATCAATAAGTGCTATACGGAAGAGAACCCTTTCACGACCATCAAGCCGAAGCGACCGAAGCAGAAGAGCCGTACACTCATTCCGGAAGAGACACGGCTGCGTATCGACGCGTACTGGGCAGAACACAACCCGGCGATGCAGCTCATGTGCCGGTTGGTGTACACGAGCCTTTTGCGCCCGGTAGAGGCTACGCGCGTGCGTGTAAATCAAATAAGGTATGACCGGGACTGTATCGTCATGCCTCCTGATCAGACCAAGAACGGAAAAGAGCGTATCGGGCGACTGGACAACAGCCTGAAGGCATTACTCCGGAAATACCTCGATGGAGCAGGACCGAACGATTACCTCTTCAGCAACCGGGCATGGACGTATGGCGACCGGCCCAAGAACAGTCAGATGTTCGCCAAGGAATGGATGAAGATGCGCGAGGAACTGAAACTGCCGGCAAAATACCAACTCTATTCACTCCGGGACACCGGCATACACGATTTGCTGATAGACGGGGTGGCGGATTTGGATGTGATGCATGCGGCCGGGCACAGCGACCTGAGCATGACTACGCGCTATGCAGACCATATAGACGACGGTCTGATAGCGCGCATCAACGAGAAAGCCGGCACGTATTAACCGATGATCTCATAGAATTCGCCTTCGATGTATTCAGACATGCCCTTTATGGTAAAGTGGACAGTCAGCTTACCGCAAGCGTATTGTTTGCCTTTGATGATGTATATCGCTTTCGGATCCGGCAAACTCGCCGCGAGAAAATTATACCTATATACTTTCGATTCATCCACTTTCGGCAAAGCGGCATTTGTCTGCAGAGACGAATCATAAGGCGTCAAGTTCCAATTATGAGAAGAGAATCCCTCTGTATATTCCCCGTAAACAGGATTCCCGTCGTCGTCATAAATGACATGTCTGACACTTCCGTGTCTGTATTCTGCTGCTGTTCTTAAGCAATAAGGCTCTTTTTTGCGAGTAAACCAAACTTCGGGACCTCCGGCAGTATCCTCCCACAAGACTACCCAGAGTTTGTTAAAATACATATCATCCTTCTCCCGTTTTCCGGAACTAAGACGGTTTATTATATCCGGAACATACGTAGGGACGTCGGTATCATAGCAGTCATCGGGATCTTCCGGTATGTCCAATGAAGGTATTCTTCTCCGTTTTAATATTTCCATTGGAGGCTGAACACCTATATTCCATCCCCAATGAAAATCAGCAAACGGACCATTCAGCGGACAGGGACAAATCTTCAGTTCTTCTCCGTCTTCCGGAATATCGCTAAATTGATTCAGGATTTCCGCTTCTTCATAGACGATAGTCGGATATCCCATATCGACATCCTCTTCGTAACTACCGGTCCCGGGCACATACACATAGCCTTTCGTAACGCTGTCATCTTTCTTGACAATGGCGGCATATTCATCGATATCATACAGATGATACAACCACCCGGCTCCATCATATCGCTCGTCATTGGAGTGAGAAGCCATTCCTGCTATTTGCTGCAAGAACGCAGATTTAGTCATTGTCTCGTGCGGAATACGGAGGTCGTCCTCTATGAACGAGCAGGAATTGATATTGTCCGGATTAGCCTCGGCAGCCAACTTGTATTTGCGGGAACCACGGTACTGCGGTTTTTCTTTCGAATTTATCTCTACCTTGAAATCATCAAGAACAGAGAGGTTGACCTTGGTTGCGTTCTCCGCTACGTCCGAGTAAGCTCTAAACGTTACTTGCAGTTTATCATGGTCAATATATACCAGACAACCGAAAAACATACTAATCTGGTTATAGAACTCCGCCACAGACCAATTCGGCAGGGACAGTTCGAGCGGACGAATGGTTTCACCGCTATCGTTCCATATAAAGTTGCGCGTATTAACCACTACCGTATGCATATACATATCCAAACGTTTCAGTACCGACTGGTTGACACTCCAACCGGACGCTGCTGCCACCAAATCAACGAGTTTCCAAAGGTAAATATGACGCGAGAGGTAATCACGGCCATCGCCTTGATTAACCGCCTCAATAACTCTCTCTTTGTTTTTGTCATAGACCGGAAACTCTATCCAACCAGCTGTTCTGCCTGACGTATATTCACCGTCAGGAAAGTCGTCCCATCCTCCGTCTCTACCGTCCCATGAGGAAAAATCCAAATCGTTCAAATAGATGCTGTCAAGGTCTGCGCGGAAGTTTTGCGCAGAAATACCCTCAAGGAACTGACCTCTCACCTCGGAATCCGTAACTGAGATAATTACCAAGATTCCGGCACGATAAAATTCGCCTGCATAAATTTCGCAAGGGAAAGAAACCGTACTGATATCTACACCTTTTACGTGCAGCGCACCGAATATGGATATATTCTGCGGACAATCTTCAAGCGGGAAAGTGATGTCCATGGAATAATCTTCCGCATCCGTGAACAGCGGATTTTCTCTCACATATTCAAAAGCGATATCTTCCCGCAGAACCGCATCCTTTCCGTCAATTATAATTTTCATGACTTATTCTTCATTAATCGTTCATAATCTTTTTGTGCGCGAAGCAATCCTTTGTCTCCGGTAACAACATTCTGTGTAACGAAGGGTCTGTTCAACCGGTCATTCAATTTCTTCAGTGTATCGGATAATTCCGTATTGCTTTCTGTAGAATGCTCCGTGACACGCACAGCGGCAACCGGAGCAGAGACGGACGCACTGACCTGCCGACGGTCAAGCGTGCCGATAGTGTTGGTGCGTTGTGCCTGGTCCAATTGGGCGATGGTAGCCGCTGCGGTAGGATTGGCAAGCAGTTCCTGACTGGCGACCCATTCTCCGGCATGAACGATACCGGCAGGTTCGTCCTTGCGCCCGGGCTTGGTGTAACCTCCGGAAGCGTAACCCTGAGAAACTGCCAAATCTCTCTGCTTCTTGAGGGCTGCAATCTGAATACCGGTTGTTGCCAATGACATAGCCATAAACAGAGGAGCCAGAACCACACCGGCCGCACCGGTCTGCCAACCAGCACTCCAGGCGGATACGGCGGACTGGATGCCTGTTGCAACCGTTTCAATGACCTGCATGTTGAATTTCTTTTCCGCCGCCTCGGATTCTATTTTGGCAATATCCGCTTTGTGCTGTTTCTCTAATGCTACTTTCTTTGCTTCATTATTTCCGGCAGCTTTCAGATCCTTTTCGTATTGATCCTCTATTATTTTCTTCTGAGCTTCTGACTCTGAATCAATAGTGTCAGTCAGAGCAGAGAAAAGACTGCTTAGTTGTCCAACCAGACCTCCGTAGCCTTTTGCCATGTTCTTGCCAAGATCGGACTCGAGGAACTTTTGTATTTCATCACCTGCTGCCCGCCAAGCATTCATCGTTTCCATTACCTCTTTCTGGTTGTACTCTTTGGCAAGCAGGTATTTGGCTTCCTGATAGGCTTTCTCAATGGCAAGGCGCTCTTCGTTTGTATTCGCCTGCGCCTTTAACTGATTACGGACAACCTCTAAGGCGGCAGACTGTTTCTCGTATTCCTCTTTGTCGGATGTGTGCTGATTGCCCTTTGTAAAATAGAGTTTTTTGATATTATCCTCTATTTTCTTGCGCTCATTAAAACGCTTCTTCTGGATTTCATGCTCTCTGGCGCGGAACTTTTCTTCTGCATCCAAGTATTCTTTACTACCTTTATTGTATATCCCGATTACATTATAAAGGTGGTCCAATTCGGCGTCTTCAAGAGCACGAGTGTACTGCTCGTAGTTCAACTCACTATTCATGTACTGCTCGTTTAGACACCGCTTCTCGTCGGCATAGAAATTCTCCTGCTCCTTTAGCGACTTGGCATTGCTATCCGCACGCTTCTGCTTCTCGTATCGATTCTGCTCCTCCCAGTACTCAGTAGTACCTTTCGTCATCTTTTCCAGCCGTTTCTTGTGGTATTCTTCCTCCATATCAAGCATGCGCTTCTTGTAAACGGAATACGTATCTTCTCCTTTAGCATACGCAAGTTCAATGATTGCCTGCTCTTTTTTCTTCCAGTCCTCAATGACCGCTAACTCTTCCTTGTGTTTTTTATCTGCGTCATTCTCTCCGGTTGGCTTAGGGGACGGCTGTGGCTCCGGTGTAGGTGGCAGAGTTGTTCCTTCTTCTATCTCTTTCAGAATACTATCCGCCTCTTTCTCCAAATCTTTCACATCTTGCCTATACTGTGTCACTTTTTTCCCGGCAATACCCAATTCAAAAGAGATATTATCCAACTCTTTCTCGATTTGTTTATATGCTGCTGAGGACCGTATCTTCTCCAACTTTGCATCGTCTCCGGCATTAATAGCCGGAATAACCATTTCATCCATCTTGCGATACAACTCTTCTCTTTGGGCAGCAAGTTCGGCCATCTTCTTGTTTTCCGACTCAATAAGTTCTTCTTTATTGACTTGTTCAGAAGCGATACCTTCCAACTTCTCTTTGCTTACCTCCATCCGGATTCTCTTTTTAAGAGAAGTATAATAATCATCAAGGGCCTGTGTGTTATTCTTAATGAGTGTGCCTTCATCAGTCAACATGGCATGATAATCCGGAACAATTTTTTTTAGTTCTTCGAGAGCAGCTCGACGCTTATCCAAAGAGACGGTATTATCATTCACTACTTTCGTTAGTGCTCTAACCTTTCCCGCTTCTGCCGCATATGCATTTTCTATATTCTGCTCATGAGATTTCAAATCTTCCTGGATCTTAATCTGCCTCTTTTGGGCGTCCGTCAACTCCTTCGTCTCTTTAGTAGCGCTCTTTAATCCTTTTGTGTAATTATAAAGAGCGGTGGCGGCAGAAGCTGCAATACCGATTAACAATCCCAACGGATTCGAACGTACTGCAGCATTAAATGCCAATTGTGCAGCAGTAGCTATTTTCTTTGCTGTCGTCCATGCTATATCCGCTATTCTTGCCGCGTTAACGACCAATGTATAGGCAGCAATACCGGATGCTACAACGGCAATTTCTTTCCTGTACTTTATGATGAAATCAATCGTTACCGACAGTGCTTTCATTGTATAGCTCATCGAACTGTGGAACATTTTCATCACAGGAAGCAGTTTCTGTCCCAGTTCCACGGCCATCTCGTTAAAGCGCTTCTTTGCTTTTTCCAGACCGGCTTGCACCGTCTCGTTCTGCACGTTGAACTCTTTGTCGATGGAAACGGCCTCAAGGAAAGCGGTATTGGCGGCTTCCTGTTGGGCACGCACCTGGTCCACATTACCGGCAAGGGCGGCAAGAACGGCCGATGCACGGGCACCGTTCTCACCCATATCCTTGAAGACCGGCGCAAGGGTATCGATACCGCCCAGTTCGTGCAAACGGTCAAGCAACATTAGTAAGCCCTCGTTGGTGCTGCGCTTGCATGTCTCCGAGAATTCTTCCACGGCAAGACCGGTAGCCTGTGCAATCTTGGCAGGATCCTTAAAGAGATTCATGATCACCTTGGAGAGTGCAGTGGATGACATCTCGAGCTTCTGTCCCTGGGAGTCCAGTACCGCGCCGAATCCCATAATCTCCGGAATGGTCATGTGCGCCTGCGCGCCGACACCGGCCAGACGCTGTGCAAACTCCGCGAGGTAAGGCGCAGCGGCGGTACTGTTCTGCGACAGCTCATTGATAACCGAACCGACCGCCAACAGTGATTGCTCCGTGCCGAGCCGCTCTTCGTCGCCAAAGATAGAGGTCAGTTTGGAGAGTGTCAGCGTGGCGCCGTCGCCCAGGTCGTCCAATGCGACGTTGATCTTATCCGCTGCCCGGACGAAACCAAGCACGTCTTCCTCGGATTGCTTACCGAGCCGCCCGGCCTCCTGTGCCAGTTTGTTCAGTTCCTCGCGGGATGTACGGGTGTTCATTCCCTTGAACGCTTCGTTCAGATGCTCCACCTGCTCGGCGGTCATGCCGGTGTACTTGCGTACGTTCGCCATTTCCTGTTCCATCTCGGCGTATGTCTGAACGGCTTTCTTGCCCGCCATGACGACGCCGGTCAGCGCAGCGGCACCTCCGGCTATCATCGTTCCCCAGTCGTTCAGCTTGTTCTTCATCCGGACCAACAGGCTTTCGGACTGCCGCATTTCCGCGTTAATCTTATCCAGTTCCGCCTTGACGCGCCGGATCTTCTCTACATGAGCATCCCAAGCGGGAGTACCCCTTTCAATCGTCTTTAACTCTGACTGAAGATGCTTTAGGGCCTTATTAAGGTCTGTAGGCGTGGCTTTGTTCAGCTGTTGGAAGACGCGCTCGCATGCCTTAGTACCGGACTCCATCTGACGGAGTTCGCGTTTGGTTTCCTGAATGCGCTTGTTGAGTTTGTCCCTCGTTTCCTTATCGCCTGTAGCGGCAACCTTTGCCCAGGCTATCTCCAACTCATTAAGTTTCTTCTTGATCTCATCAAGCCTCGTTTTCGCTTTCTCATTGTTGACGTTAAACTCAACGTCCGTTTGATTGATATCTGCCATAACTTTGTAATTTTTGTGCAAAGGTACATACGTACGCATGGGCGCAAAAAATACAAAGGGATTTGTCCAAGATTTGTCCAAAAATACCGCTGTTTTTTGGACAATTCCCTCCGAAACGGGCAAAATCACGAAAAAACGCACTTTTATTGCATTTTTTTGCTCAAAAATTTGCATATATCACAAAATTGTAGTATCTTTGCATTGTAATTCAAAAACAGCAAGTGAACAATGAAAACAAATGAATTTTTCAAACTGCTTCGGAAGAACGGAATCGAGCTAAGGTTTATGAGACACGGAGGCGAGCACGATATCTACTACTACGAAGCCAAAAAGGAAATCGTGTCAGTTCCGAGACACCCGTCCGAAGAAATCAAACCGGGATTATTAAACAAACTGATGAAACAGGTAGGGCTTAAATAAGAGCCCTACCCTAAAAAGATAAAGCTTATGAAAACAATCGCAATCATCGAAAGAGGCAAAGACGGCAGTTTTGGAATATACACGCCGAACCTGCAAAGCACATTAAGCGGAAACGGATCCACTCTGGAAGCCGCCAAACAGGATTTTTCCGAGGCTTACAATGAAGCACTGGAGGTATATGCCCAATTAGGAGAGGACATACCCGAAGAATTAAAAGATCTCGAATTTGAATACCACTACGATTTAGGTTCGTTCTACGAGGCACATCCATACCTGAATGTAAGCCAAGTAGCGCGCTACATCGGAATAAACGACACGCTCATGCGCCAATACAGACGCGGACAATACATATCTGAGACTCAGATAGCACGTATCCAAGACGGGATTCATAGTATAGGACGCGAGCTTTCTGCGACAGTCCTTGTAAGATAAGGCTCAAACAGTTCCGGCTGTTTTTGAATTACACCCGAGCCGCAGGTTGAGCCGCCTGCGGCTCTTTTAATAACTCTTCAGCATTTTCTTGTACCGGGGCGAGGCGAACGCCCTGCCTGCTGCCATATCACGCAACTCCTCCTTGGCTTGCTCGCGGCATATGTGATAGATAGGGCCGGCGAAACCGAACTCCAGCTCTGCACGGAAACACTCGCGCGCTTCTGCGTAACTCATACGGGATACCGTAACTACTTTCTTTTCTTCCCTCACTACCTCCGGAAGGGCTTCGAAATCAAATTCCAACTGCTTCATACTCCCAAGCGATTTTCTGTGTTGATAACCTGTTAACATCTTCTAAAATTGATTTTACGCTGCCATACAAGGAAAGCGGATGGAGGCCTGCAAGATTTTCGCCGGTAATACGAGCCGTAGGACTGGAGATTACCGGCAGAAACGTGCCCTGACCTTGCAACCCGTACAGACGCGGCTTACCTTTGCAGCAGTAAAACCAACGGCAGAAGAGTAACAGGCAACAAAAAAACCGCCCCACGGAGCGTGAAGCGGAATTGACTGAAGCCTTCCGGAGAAGGTAGTGAACAGCACGGCCGTCAGGCTGTAGATTATTCCCGTTTGACGGTATATACCCAGTCACCGGACGAAGTATAGATATCGTTTCCCTTGACGGTATATACCCAGTCACCGGACGAAGTATAGATATCGTTTCCCTTGACGGTATATACCCAGTCTCCGGACGAAGTATAGATATCGTTTCCCTTGACGGTATATACCCAGTCTCCGGACGAAGTATAGATATCGTTTCCCTTGACTGTATATACCCAGTCACCGGACGAAGTATAAACATAGTACTTCGCCGCGAGAGCGGCGGTGGCAAGCGTGATAAGCGCAACCAGGATACAAATAACTTTTTTCATAGACGTGCTGTTTTACAGAACCGTTAACAAAAACCGTGCCATTAGGCGAGATGCTGCATTGCCTCGACGTATTTGATGCGCGAGGCTTCGATGCCCTGGAAGACATTGTAGATGTCCGCATTGAGGCTCATAGCCTTCCGGATGAAGGCTATGTGCTCGTCATCGACGTTGGCCGCGCCGCATTCTCCGTACATGATGATCCGCGAGAGATTCATCTGCGAGATGAGCAGCGCATTGCTCAATACCTGAATGCGGGAGGGATTGATGCCTTCCGGAGCGAGGAAGTCCTGTACCGCCGGAACAGGGCTGTAAGAGATGCTTTCGGTGCTCATACGTACTCTCCGTTCTCTAATTGTTCATCGGACTCGGAGATGAAAGCGACACCTTCCACCCGGAGATCGATTTTGATTTTGCCGACGGTAGCCGTCAGAATAAAGATGTCCGGATAATCGGCAGCCGGCCGTCCTTTCTGCGCATCCTGATGGTACCCCGGGCAGACGTTCAATGTGTACTTGGAGCAAACCTCGTCCGTAGCCGGGATTTCATTGGTCAGCGCGGTAAGCACCTCGCGGACCTGGTTGAATGTGATACCTTTCATAGTGCCACCTCCTTTTTGAAGGAATAGGTACAAACATTGTCTCCGAGGCGGAACTGGTAGGTCATACCTCCCTCGGAGGGCCAGAAGCACGCTTCCTGTCCTTTGAGACGGACAGCATGGGCGAGCGAGAAAAACATCTCTTTGAGATCGATGGTGCGGCATGTGTGCCGCTTGGAAATCTGATTTTCCATAATGCTGCAATAATTTAGACATTAAATATGAAAGTCCGATACTACCCGTTGTCTAAACCATAATGCAGCGTGGCCAAGGGACCATTACAGTACACCTCACGGGGTATCGGACTATACCGTTAATAACTCATTCCGGCTACAAAAAAAGCCCGCACATTTGCGAACCGATTCACCGGGCACGCTGCATATTTTTTATTTAGACGGTGCAAAGGTACTGCTTTTTTTTGAACTGTGCAAATTTTCGGGCAACTTTTTGCAGAAAAAGTTTGTTTTTGATCTCAAAAGCATAAAAAAAAGCGCCCGGAAGGGTGCTTAAAGGTGGCGCGAGAGTAGCGCAAGGGTAGCGGTAAAGTTTAGGATTACCTGTTCTCAATCAGCTCCAGCCCTGAAACTATGTACAGCGAGAACTTGGAGTCCGTACTGATTAACGGAATACGGTCACAGATGGCTTGGGCAACGATGAGCCGGTCATTGGGATCGTTGTGCTCCTCGTATAACGGAAGTTGCGCCAACTGTTCCAGATGCAGGATGTCCGTCGGACGGATTTCGATTTCTGCAGAACGAATTGATTTAACTGTTTCCTGTGCGGAGTATTTACGCTTCTTGCTTGCCGGACGAATTCGCCCTGTCTGAATAAGATGTGTTAACTCCATAACGCATACAGAAGATGTGAAGAAAACATTTTCTCCATCTTCCAATAAAGCACGCACATCAGGTGATATATCGTCCGAATTAAATACCACTTGCGCGAGCGTTTGCGTGTCAAGGTAATATCTCATTTCTTGAAGCAAGCTAAATTTAATTCATCATGCAGTACTTCGTCACTGTGCCAGTACCTTGAGATGGCGGATTGATAACCATTACCGGTTGTTTGAGTTTGTTGTGGGTTGTTCATAGTTGTAACTATTTATTAGTGATATTATTGAAATCCTAAAATCAGATTAGGACGTCCGGAGTAGAGGGATTCGCTCATTTATATCTTGGAGCAAGGTTTCCGTGTCTATCATCACACGATCCTGTCGTTTCCTCTTTACCATATCAGAACTCGGTTCTTACTTCGATTGTTCCGGCTGTCTGCCTTGCTGCGTACCATCTTTTGGAGGGTGTGAATCCCCTCGCCGCCATCTTCTGTTCCTCGGCATCCATCCATACGAGGATTTGTTGTCTTTGTGCTTCCATAACCGTAGTAGTTTTTTTTGATTTTCGCTGCAAAGGTACGACATTTTTTTTAACTGTGCAAATTTTCGGGCAACTTTTTGCAACGAAAGTTTGTTTTTGATTTCAAAAGCGGATTTCGGGCATTTTTAGGGCATCTAACCTGCTGATTTCTTCCTTGTTAGGTTCAAAAATCGGGCGAATTTGGTAGAGATTTCCGGATTTTTCCATAGATAGCTTGGTAATGAGTACTGAAAATGAAGGGGTTACAGGGGAAGAATGCAAAATTCTTCCACTGTTTCGGTTTATCGACCCCCCGCCCTGCCTGCGGAGCGCGCGCGCCGAGTTCGTTTCGAAAAAGCGGAATATGCAGCGGGCATAAAGAGTCGGAGCGCCCCGCTTTCCAGCGGCACGCTCCTTGCAAACAATTAAATAATGAACATTAGAACTATGGATAAAAGCACCTGTATGACCTCAGGCGGCGGTATCGTTCGGAGGCGGGTCTGACGGCTCTTTTTTTCTCTTCTTGTCCCTGCCGACGGAGATCTTGGTTTTGCCGTGCTCGAACTTGGCACCGAGCCCTCTGACGGTAGCATCCCAAGCGAAGAAGATAGCGATGACCACGGTAACGAGCCCGAATCCTTGAATGACTGACGGGTGTATTTCCCCGGGCGGTGGAATACAGACACCCGCGATTAAGAGCCCTGCTCCAATGAACGCTAGGACGATGGCAGCCCAGGCTTGCAGGGTGGCTTCCTTCATACGCTTGATGAAGTTCTGCGCCGGAGTAGGAATAGTCTTTTTCATATCAATTGTATTTATTTAGTGATTCAAAGGAAGTGCTGCACATACCGACGAACTGGTGGCCGATGGAGCGCGCCATGAAATCTTTCATGTTCATACACGAGGCGAACCATTTGGTGGAAAACCATTTGCGTCGCTCACGGAACTTGCGCTCCCGCCCGGCTTTGGTTTCCTCGCCTATGTCTCCCGGATTGCCGCGGTATTTCTCCCGTCCTACGCCGAAGTCCTGAAAGATGCCGTACTCCGGAAAGGTGAAGTGGAGTGACAGTTCCATGTACTGTCCGTCGTGCTTGACGGGGAAGAACCGGAGGGAGTCATAGAGGTGCGGTTCATCGGCGCGGTTCTTGCGGCGTGGTGTCTCATAGACACCGAGCTTCTGAATCCGCTCCTGCCAAATCCGTGTCATGGTGGTGTTCCAGCCTTCTACATATTTGGCGCGCTCTTCTGTGGACTTGTTTTCCGTCATACGACTATCAGCGCATCATTATTTTGGATATCGGTGTATTTGAACTTCATCTCCAGTCTGACAGGGGTGTTGGGTTCGTTGGACTTGATGAGTTTGTACTCCGTGATATAGACATACACAAACCCGTTGGTAACCCCCATCCTGTACATTACTTTGCGTGCCCGGCAGAACGCGAGCAGACGCTCATACATGAAGGCGGGCAATACGGGAGTTTTGACAGAGAACTCAACCGAGTGCACTACGTCATATAGCAAGGTAATGTTGTCCTGTTGTGCCGTGTCAAACTCCGTCTTCGGCTCGTACGTTATGGCGCAGGGAATGCAGATTTGTTCCCAGCAGTTGAATATGTCCAGGAACTGGAAGAACTCTACTTCCTGATAGTCCGGCAACATGTAAACCGTGAAGTCCGGTCTGTCGCGGAAACTGACGGTGACATACTCCGCCGTTGCATCATAACTCACGCGACAGCTGTGGACTTCTCCCTGTACCTCCGTTATAGTTACCACCTCGGACGTGCCGTCTCTGTAATGTATTTCCTTCTGTCCCTCGTCATTCGAGTCAACATACCATATGTCTATATACGAGTCCGGGGTGAGCCATGCGAGCTTTCCGGCATTCAGATAGCGTTTTGCGGCAAAGCCGTCGCAGTTTCCGACGGCGACACTATTGATAGCCACCTTTGCATCGTTATACAGCACTTTCACGGTACTGTTCGCGTTCGTCTGACTATTATTGCCATCATACCCCACGAAAGAATATGTCACCTCGACCACTTTCTTGCTGTTCGTCTGCATGTATGACCGTAGCAGTTCCTCTACCCCGAAGAACCACCATTTGCCATCCACCTTTCTGCCGGTTACATTTTCGACGATGGTATCATTGCCCACACTGAGTTGAACAAGCGACACCGCGACTAAGGAACTGTGCTGTCTGTCGGCGAAATAACTATTCAATTTGCTTAAAAATATCATAATTGTACTGATTTTTGTGCAAAGATACATGCGCGTGTACGTGCGCAAAAAATACATAAGGTATAGAGACTACAAGAAGGCTACAAGAAGACTACAAGAAGACACAGCCTATGCGGTACCGAAGATGTTGAAAGCGGCGGTTTTGACGGGTTTGTTATTCATGCCGATATAGAGAGTATCGAAGGCGTCTGTGCCGTCCGTACGGTGTTCGAGAAGGTTTTCCTCGGACTCCGCCAGCTTCTCGCCGGCCTTGTGCTTGTGGAAGCCGTTCCTGCCCGTCATCACACCGGCAGACTGGATAGCGATGAGTAAGGCCTCGTTATTGTCGATATTGAAGTAGGGAGTAAGGCGCTGCTTTCCCGCGAATCCGGAATTGATAAGCAGGTATTTCTCGTTGTGCCGCATCGGGTGGCCGAGATAAACGGATTTGATTTTCCAACCATGGGATTTGAATTCACGTTCAATAACTTTGCGGAAGTCATCCTTATTGACGGCGTAGTTACTGTTGAGGGCGGTGCTGTCGAAATAGAAGATGACACATTTCTTGCGGTGATTGCGATAGTACGTGCAGAAGTCCTCGATGAGGGCGGGTATCTTCCGCTCGAACTTGACGTAAAAGGACTTGATGACATTAAGGCGGCCGTTGCTCTCCTGACCGGCGACGAGCCAGTTGATGTTTGCATTATAATCCATGCCGATACATATAGGCTCGTCCGGATTCACATCGCGGTCAGCCTGGCTGTTAAGCAGCTTCTGATACTCTTTCTCGGTGCGCCCGTAGCCGAGCGTGGCCAGCCACTCGTTATTGGCGGCGTGGTACTTGTGCCGCTCGGTCATGGAGGAATAGAAGCCGTCCTTCGCTATGCCGATGCGCTGGCACATGATAGAGGTCTGGAAGACGAGCGGCGGCAGGTCGCGCTTCATGTCCTTGATGTAGTTCACGCCGACGACCTCCAGGTTCTCGATGGTCGATACCTCGGTATAGAAGACCGCCCCGGCACGGAGCTGGTTGAGCGTACGGTTGTTGGACCGGAGATGATGCTTCAGATACTTGGGTACTTCCTGACCGGCAGCCTGCAGGTCACGCACACGCTGTTTGAGTTTCCATTCCTCATACAGGCATCCCTCGATAGCGCGGATGACCTCCGGATTCATCTTCTCGCGGTAATTGAGGAACCACGATCCTTTGTTTCCGACCGGCATATCCGACATGATCATCATGGAATGGTGGAAGGAATGGTGACCGAAGTGCGCGCGGATACCGCCGTTAGCGGGCAGCGTCTCGTCCTTGAGTTTTTCGAAGTTTATAAACTTGGCTTCATCTATTAGCAGCCAATCGAGCGTGAGCGAGTTAGAGGATCCTGCGATATCCTGCGAGATGAGTACCGCGCGGCTGCCGTTGTACAGGGAGATGACATGCTCGAACTCACGCGGCTCAACCTTGGCTTTCTTGAAGTACTTGGGCGGTTTCTTACCCACGACATAGTGAACGCCCTCGATGAGCCCCATTGCCTGCCAGCACGAGAAGAGTCCGGGCAGGGTGTTGGTCAGACCGTGCCTGAATGTCGGTACGACGATGCCGCCGGTACTACCCTCCATGCGCTGCATGTTCCGCAGGGCGAACGGTGCACCCATGCCGTACGTTTTTCCCGTACGACGACCGGCTACGATGACCGATGTCTTGGCGCCGATGAACATCACCCGCTGCTGGATCTTATTGAAGTATATATCAGCCATTATTATCCGGGAAGAGTGTTTCTTCCTCCAGGTCTGCAGGTTCGTAATCCACATCCTCGATATCGGGAATGTCTGCCGCCATCTTCTTTCGGAGCGATGCTTTGACCTGATCCACATTCGGGATAGGTTTGCAGCCGATGATGGTCGGGTCGAACGAGGGCGTGAAAGGCTGGATGACTATCATTTCGAACGGGAACTCTTTCTCATCGTCCGTATTGACGCGGTTGACACGTCCGAGTTCTTTGGCGGCCATCGCCATCGCCTTCGTGTCCTTGCGTGATTTCGCCATGTTGTATGTCTCAAGCAGCATGTCGCTGACGCGGGTACGCCAGAACTCACGGGTTGCCGGGGCGAGTAAAGGAAGAAGCTGTTTGACCAGAGCGAGGTCGGCATAGACGGCGGACTGTGAGAGGCTATATCGTGATTGGAACTGTGCCACGAATGCACGGTCACGTCCGGAAGGATTATTAAGGAACCAATTGTACATATCCCGCAGACGGACGAGGTGCTGCACCCTGTCCTGAGTGTAGCGTTGCTCCAGTTCTTCGACAGGCGTAAACATCTCCTGTCGTGCCAAATCCAGTGTTTTGATTTGTGCCATTACTCATCGTCCTCCATATCGAGCAGGTTGTCCCGGGCATTCTCGAGAGCGAGCGGTGAGCCGACTTTCGCCAACTGCATCTCCTGCTCGTGCAGTTGCAGTTTGGAGATAGCTTTGCCGCGCAGATACTTGCGCCGTACCTCGCTGCCTTCCGCCGCGATATCAGCACGCAGCACATTGGCCTCGACTTCAATAATGAGTGCGATATCCTTAATGGGGAGAAAGACCGTGGCACACTTCTCGACCGTCTCTAACTGTTCTGCTGTGTATTCCATTCCGAAGCGTTGTATTGCAAATCAATGTAGGTATCCACGGAGAGTTCGAACATGCAGATGGCGGTGTCGGGTACCAGATATTTGTCCACCTCCTGCAGCGTGATCTGCGGATTGAGGTACTGCATATTCTCCTGCAGCCGCGTCTTCTCCATGATAAGCATCGAGCAGAACTGGCGGTGGATCTCGAAGATGGTATCCATGCACGACTGCCTGGCTTTCATATCATCGTGCTTGTGGCGCATGGCGATGAAGACGGTGCGGACTTTGCGGGTGTGGGGCGTAGCATCGAACATTGTGAAACCGGCGGCATTCTCGGAGACCATGACGAGGTTCGGCGTGGACTGCATCCGCGCTATCGCTTCCTCCATGCCCTCCAATCCGGAGACGGCTACACACTTGAAGTTCTTGCTCTGACACAACTTATTGGATGCTACCAGCCCCTGAAAGAACGCAAGTGGATTCCCTAGTTCGATTCTCGGTGGCACCACAAGGGCAGGCTATAACAAGCCTGCCCTTGATTATTATGAAAATATCGGCACTTATTTGGCACCATCAGTTTTTCATTTCCACAACTTTGCAAGTTTTGTGATATCTCGCGGATTGATAGCAAACTCCTTGTAGCCGTCACGGGTACAAGAGAGCATAGAATGTGCCACTTCTGTCATGTTGCTGGCTAAGCCGCAAAGACGCATAAGCGGATAGAAGAGGAAGAATATATATTGCATCTTCTGCAGTCGTATTTGTCCTTTAGCCCAACGCATAAGAGCCGGACGATAAGCAAAAGCATGCTTGAATCCTTGCGCTTGAATATAGTTCTCTGTTGCTCCTTTGATTGGCATCCACCATTGTTTTCCTTTGGGATTTGTTCCTGCCCCGGATAGATAAATATAGGTCATCTTTCCCTTGTTGGGCATGATATCTGCAAAATGGGTTGGTATGTCGTAAGAAATGCGGCGATAGACTTCTTCCGGAGTTCCTATAGATGTTACTCCGGCTATAAAATAAA
>Ga0310694_10002557_pt1 | contig 18550 bp, 53 predicted proteins | sample 174DNAGHGhighgp2_FD_203884 | JGI IMG/M metagenome (GOLD analysis project Ga0310694, IMG submission 203884) | Sheep rumen microbial communities from Palmerston North, Manawatu-Wanganui, New Zealand - 1742 DNA GHGhigh gp2 (v2) (version 2) | ecosystem: Host-associated > Mammals > Digestive system... | reverse complement strand
CAACGGGCAGTGACGCAATTTCATATCAAACTTAACTTTACGTACCAGTTCAATTACATCGTCATCATTACATTTATTAATTAGTTTTTCAATTCGATCAGCTACCGATTCGCCGTCTTCGTAGAAGTTATCTTCCCACAAAAGACAAGCCATCGTTGTTCTTTTTAATTCTTCAATCGGAGTAATCTTAGAAGCTACTCCACCTTCAAACGTACGCAACGTTTCTTTTTTATTAGTTTTCATTTTAACATCCTTTCACTAAAGAGGAAGGTAAATCGAAAAGGAAGTTTGTAGCATTTCAAGTCCTATGTATTCCTTTTTCTCGCCGTTCCTCGTAGAAACAACCAAATGTGGGTGGAATGTCGCTTTCGTTGTTTGAACAGTAGGATTCGAACCTACACTCATCAATTATCAGTCGATTGCTTTAACCATTTAGCTATGTAAACGAATTGCTCGCCTACCCACACAATTAAAGTCTACCGTTAGAAAATCGTATGCGTTAAACCATTAACCCTATGTAAACGACATACTCGCTTAACGGTATTGGTGGGAGAGGTTTGATTCGAACAAACTAAACCCGAAGGTGCCTGATTTACAGTCAGGTGCGACTCGCCAACTTCGCCGCTCTCCCATGAAATGTGGGTGGTATATCGCGTTCGTTGTAATTACGTGCTCTACCAGACTGAGCTACTCCATCCGTCTATGTGGACAGAGGTGGGATTTGAACCCACGACCACGCGGTTATCAACCGATGTAAACGAATTGCTCGCCTACCCACACAAATTGATAATGCGTTGCACTAATCAATTTCAATGAATTCGTAAGTTAATATAGCACAAAATTTTTAATTGTCAAGTTTTTTCCTAAACTGTGGATAACTTTTTATAAACTTCTTCCCAAGGTACGTTTTTTCCACATTTTCTATTATAACTTATTGCGCTATTGAACAGTGTGTATTTATACGGACCTAGCAACTGCCTCACCGGAACACCGTCAATTTGATATTTAACTCTCGTTCCTTTTCTACCTTTATGTTCTTTAGTATATTCAACAGCTTCTTCAATACTCATACCTTTATAAAACAACTCCATAACTCGAAAATAACTGATGTCATTTTCTTTACACCAATGATACAAAGGTTCTCCTTTATACCAGTATGCGTAAACTTTTCTATTCATCTCGCTCCTTTTCTTCGCAAATTATAACAATTATTCATCTCGTTCTCTTTCTTCTTCGTGAAAAACTTGCATTACAACCGGCTCGATTAAGTTTCGATATTTCAAATACATTTTACGGCCTCTCCACCATTGTATGATCCAGTTAAATATATTACCGGCTAAGAATCCAACACAAAACCATGTGATCATTTTTTCAATAACTCCTTTAATAAACTTATTATTTCTTCATTTTGTTCTATAGCTTTCTTCAAATAAAGCTCATCCTGTTCATTAAGTTTCTTCATCAATTCGTTGTTACTGGCATCTCGTAACAAAAGAAATAAACTAACTAGCTGAGAAGCGTTAGCTACTACGTTGAGGTTATTATTTTGAATATCATTCAACATCTTCGATTTCCTTTAATGCAGTTTGCGCCGAATCGAATCCATTAATTCCTGATCCACACCAAATATCCGCCGAGCTGTCGCCGTGGCCAACCCAATTATTTTCTTCATCAGCATATTCTTTTAGACAAGATAATGCGATATTCAATTTCTTCTCCAATTTCTCAATCTTCTCAATCGCCTTAATTAAAGTCTCGGAGCGGCCCGACTCGGTTTCGTCATAACTCCATTCTTCTAACATCTTATCTCCTCCGATATGTTTAATAATCAATTCATTACGATTTTTCACATTGTTTTCTTTTAAGATTTGAGATACATATACCTCTGCTGTAATCAGTTTACGATCGATTATTTTTGCAATTTGAGGGTTAGTTTTACCTTGTAGAACTAACTCCAGAACTTTATCCTTTAAACTTGGTCTACTCATTTTGTTTCTCCTTCTGCTTTTTGATCCATTCAATCTGCTCTTGTTTAGTTAAATCCCGGATTTTAGTGTCGTCTTGGTTGTAAATTGATACCGGATGCCAGTGTATTGTTGTACCACCGTCGTCAAACAACTGATTCATAACATCGCAATCATCACTATCTTTAGACATCTTCTATCTCCTCAATTTGTATAGCCATTATTCTCGAAGGATTAACTACATTCACTTTATCGTTGTCGATAACTACAAACGGTATATTATCTCGAAAACCCTTCGACATATTATCTATAAAATCTTCTTTAGAGTCAACATCTACGTCATAATCAAGAACAACTCCCGGCTCAGAAACCATCCTAACATTTAGTTTGATCATTTTTCAAGTCCTCTCTCATAATCACAAAGCCTTCAATTTCGGAAAAATTAGTAACCAACGAATCCGACCACGTTAAGCGATAATTACCATCTTTCATTTCTTCAAGCATAAACATTTTCTTTGGAGATTTAATTGAAACAGCTTTTGTTATGTTTAAACCAACGTTTGTACCGTCTTTTTTGCGTATTATAAATGTTCGCTTCATTTTCTCAGTCCTTTTTCTTAAAGCCAAACTTACTTAAAAAGGTTTCTGTTTCAACCTTCACTTCTTCAAATTTTTGATTTGTTATCTTTTCAAAAATAGGAATTAAGACATTTATAAGTTCCGCTGTAATAAGTTCGTCTGCGTCTGCATAGACAGATACATCTTCATTAACATCAAAACATATTCTGCAACTGTATTTTCCACTTCCCCATTTATCATATTCAATGTCTATTTTTCTCACTTTCATATCTTAATCTCCTAATTATATACATATAGTGTTCATAACTACCATGAGTTTTATCATCTTCAGCCATTTTAGCTAAATATCCGATAATATTATTTTTATGAACATCGCCTAATCTCTCACCTTTAACTTTCGATTCCTTAAAAAGCAATTTTCTGTAATATTCTTTCGCTTTTTGTGAACGGTAGATAAATTTAACTTTAAACTTTTCAGCTGTTCTTTTAGTGAGAATCCACTGCCACCACCAGAAACGTTTGGTATAAGCGATTCGGTCAGCTTTTTCGTTATATTCAGCAATACATTTTGATATGTAATAAGCTAAGCAACCGAGTTCAGTTTCAAGTTTTGCGGATTCACTACCGGGTTCTGAATCACGTTCTTGTTTGTAACGTGAGTAAAAATACTCAGCTTGTTCTATATCATTCGGAAAATTTGTCATTTTGTTTTAACTCCTTTTTCAATTTTTCACATTCCTCTGATAAATCAGCGTAATACATCCGATTCGGTGTTTTCTCAAGCCAGTCCTTTTCTTCTTTTGTGAGCTTTCGCCAACAATCTTTGACCGGACATTCGTCTTGCTTAATGCAAGCTGTAAAATCTAAACTTCTACTCATCTTTCACCAAATCCTCCAAATGATTATCACACCAATAGCAATAAAAGTCATCTGCTAAATCTCTATAAAATTCTTTATCCTCCCTCCCGTCCATAACTTGAGATATGACTTTTTTAGCTTCTTTTAACGCTTCTTTGAGTTTATGATTTATTCCATCAACATTTTCAGCGCATTTCACTATGTTACAAATCATTCCGGCGGAATCATAAATCTCAGATAAACGACCTTTAATTTCAGATATAACATCATAAATATCCGAAATGTGATCCATGACCAATTCGTATTCTTCATTTGTTAATTTTCTATCTGACATTTTTACACTCCAAATCTAATTCTTCGCCAATTTCGTGCAATCTTTTTGCCATTTCAAGAGCGACTTCTGTAACAAATTTTATCGGTCTATCTTTTAAGACTTCCCGTTGTTCAGCTTCGGTCATATCACTAAAGCATACGTTTTCAAATTTGCCATTACGCTCAATTCTAAAGTAAATACCGTCGAGATTTCTATTCATTTTCCACCTACCTTAATGCTAACATTATTTGATACATCTTATCGTATGATACATTAACAAGCATTTCATCATCGTGAAAATCATTTCTCAATGTAACACACCTATTTTTATAAAACTCATTTTTACCATCTGTTAAAAATGGGTTATCATTTCCAACATCTAAATATTTATACGCAATTCTATATGATGTTGCTTTTTCCGTTAATTCTTCCCAAGTCATTCTTCATTCTCCTCATCATCTCCTTCAAATTCCTCTGCAAACGCTGTAAAATTTACAAATAATTTTACTTTTGTTCCACATTTAGGACATTCTTCAACTGTGTCAGCTACTCCAAAAATAGCCTTATCTTGCGTGTGTACACATCGAGCTAAACTCATCTCTTTCATTCTACAATCACCAGATTTAGATTGAAATTCAATTTGCTCTCCACATTTAGGGCATTTAACAAAAATCGAATCAAAACAACTCATTTTATTTTTCCTTTCTCACGTTATAAACATACCAACGGGAACAATTTAACTTTTCGGCAATATCTTTGACCTTAATGCCCTTCTTCAACATCTCGCAAATCTTTTCGCGTTTTGTTCCAGTTTTACGTTCCACGTTCTTTCCGTCTTTACGAGGTCTACCGACAGGTCTACCTGTTGGTTTATACTTATATTCCCTTCTCGGTTGAACTTTACCGACAACTTCAACTCTCAGGACCGGCTCCACAAAAGTTTCATCTGCATAAGTACACACAAACGATCCGGATCTAAAGCTAACTTTTAAACCTTGATATGTGGCCCAAGCGAATATACTTTTCTGTTGAGCTTTTCTATTCTCTTTCCTGAAATATTGTACGTCTCCAACGTTTTTCAACGCATATTTACCAATAATTTCGGTTTCATTTTCTTTTTTCTTAAATAAATTAAACATTTTTCTTTTCCTTTCTTTTAATTCTATCCAAGATTTGAGCCGGTGTTTCTTTAACATAAACAGTTTCTCTGACACCAACCAATCTCAAAATAAGTTTGGTTTTAAATTCATCTACGCCATTGTTTGAATATTCCATAGATTTAATGTCTTCCGGATAGTAATAAACTTCTCCGCTACGTTTGTGTAGTTTAATCATCATCTTCGTCCTCCTCAACATTATATCCCACACACCAACAGCAAACTGGAAGATCATCTAACATAGCGTTTATATTTTCATATAAACAATTCTCATCATAAGATCCTCCCATTTCTTCAACAAATTCTTCAAAAGAATCTGCATCCATTTCACATACAAATTTAATCTTTTTGCTCATTTATTTCCTCCTTTCAAATTTCTAACACATATTTGTTTAGGTAATAATTTATAACAATAATAACTGCTAGCAAACGTCGGTTTACCCATTCTATATCCATTTTCATCTAAAAAATTAATGCGATCAGTAAACGCTAACAATTGCATATCTTCTCCGAGAACAATCCACGGTGCCGCATCATTTAACCAAACATTAGTCATTAACAAAGCGAATGGTTTTCCTAATTTCATACAACGTTCAAATATTTTACGTTTATTTGTGAATGGTGGATTCGATACTATTACATCCCAGAATAAAGGTTCATATTCATAAAAATCTTGGCCGTAACTTATATGAGTATTTATGACATCAAAACCATTATCTCTGAGAATTTTAACAAAATTTGAATCGTCTCGATCAAAAGGACACCATATAGTTCTATTTTTGAACGGTTCAAGAAATTCCAATAACGGAATAACTGCCTCAACAGGTGTCATACACTCGTCGTTCTTTCCTTTACTGTATAAAATCTTGCGACTATCTTCAATCATTTAACCTCCTTTCAAAAATTAATTCATGTCGGGTGAGGATTTGCACCTCACAGTTCCCGTGTAGGACGCTTTGCTTTATACGGGTGTTTGTTATTCGGGCGCACCTCATTCTCCTTTGAATGGTTCCCGTACTACATACACTTTACCTATTCCGCCACCGACATAATGCTTATATCATACTATAATTAAATTGTCAAGTTTTTTCCTAAACTTTCATTCAACCTCCTCACAATATTTCATTATCGTTCTTTCAACATTACGGACTGAAGCCCAATGTTTATGAATAACTTTATTAACATATTTCAGTTTGTTTTTATTTACAGAATATCGTTTTCCATTATATTCAATAATCATATTATCTGCTTTATTGAACATATCTCTGATTATTTCATATTCCTTTGGTGTTGATTCCCATTGGAAATCAAAATGTCCTATAAAAGTTTTATCGCTCATTATTCAACCTCCTTTCCAATTAATCACCATTGATCATGATGTCGGTACAAGCCTTCATCTTCAAAATTTCATCTAAAGCATCTTCTTGAGTAAGATATTCGTTAGTTTTATAATCTCTGGCATTACCTTTTGTGGGATAAAAATCAAATCTACCTAATCGATAAACACCTTCAGTTTTGAATTCAGCTCCTTTTTCCAGTAGTTTTTCAATAAATTTTTCCGCCATAAATTTAGACACTTTTCTTTGAGTTTTTTCTCGATTAACTACATTATTTTTAATCTTTCTAAATTCTATATTTAAAACTTTATGTTCCAAGCAGTTTATATTATCGATTCTACTCAAAGCAAAATAAGCACTATCTTTATAGATGGGTTCCACGTCCCGATTCTTGAATTCATTTATGAATTGTTCTAACATATCCATCATTTCTTCTTTAGTAATCATTTTATTTAATCTCCTTTCTTTCTCATTAATTCTCCCAACCATTTCAACTTGTCAGCCGTATCCGCTTTCATCGGACTTTCCGGTATAATGTGTTCTTCAACTTCTTCCTTTTTTATTTCCTCCTCAGATAGTAATAACTTTGGATTTTCGTGAATATTACCAATAACTTCAGTTGCATCTGGATGATATTCAGTTAACAGAAATTTATAATAATCTTCTCCAGTCACTAAATAACATTCATTGTCTGAGTCATCATGCACAACTTTATACGTACCTTTTTCAAAATATTTATATATTTTCACAATGTCACCCTCATAAATCAGCTTGCCATTCTTATCCTTTAATCCTGTGCATTGTTCAACGGTATAATCACCAATACAATTTTTTAGAGATTCAACTGTACCCCAACTATATGCACCATCCTCATAATAATCGCCCATACCAATAACTTCTACGTAACCATTTTGTGTCATACTTAAACTGAAATCACTTCCAATAGGGTAAGAATTATCTTCTATATACAAATTGTAATCTTCACTCCAAACTCTAAACTTAAATCTATCTTTCATTTCTCATTCTCCTTTCTAATTTAATCCCAAAACGTTGATGCTTTCCTTCATCTTACGTTTTATGATCTCCATAATTCTCTTTTCAACTTTAGTTTTATATCCAATTACATAAACCGGAATTGGATTATCGCGTGAACCACGATCTAAACGTTGTATACCTTGCATAAAGCTACTATCTTGATAATCCATTGATAAGAAGATAACTTCTTTAGCGAATTGCCAGTTGAATCCAATCGAACAAGTAGCCGGTGATCCGATAACGACATCAAGTTCATGATTTCTAAACGCAACGTCAATTTCACCTCTTTTAGAGTTACTGACACTACCGTTTATCAATCCAACTCTTAATCCCATATCTTCACACAACTTCTTCAGCCGATTTTGTTCAGCAGTAAACACGCTAAACAACAATAATTGACTACCTTCTTCTTTTGCATTTTCAAGATGAACCTTCAATAACTCATCTTTTCCGTTTACTAATGGTTTTAATTCCAATTCCATAGCCTCCGGACAAGATAGTAACTGACGGCAACGCATAGCTTTTACTGCTGGATTACTGCAATCTAAGTTTTTATCCTCAAGTTCAAGTAATGCTTCAGTTTCTAACGTTAAGTAGTTCTGTTTCAAATTTTCATCAATTTCCGCTGTTTCATAAAACATCGTATAACCTTGAGATTTCGGATAACATTCTTTGAATGTATGCCGAACAGAAATCATATTCAAAGCGTTACGTAATTTCTCTGGTCTACCCCAAGCAACTACACGACCAAAATTATCATACACTCCGTGATAGTTTACAAAGTTTTGATAATTCATATAGAATCGAGGTTCAATTATAGCGAGCATAGGATAAACGCTTGAGAACTTTCCGTTAAACGGTGTACCAGTGTTAAATAAGAAGTATTTAATCTTACGACTTGCCGCATAAAGAGCTTGAGTTCTCTGAGAAGTATGACCGCTATAGATGAGGTGATTTTCATCAATTACGCAACAATTAAGTTTCGGTTGATTTTCTAATAGAATTTGCCATTCCTTACCAAATGTATCTGCTGATATAATAAAACATTTAATTTCTTGTTTCTTATAAGTTTGAAGTCGTTTCTTCTTATCTCCTTTCACAATAACAACTTCATCTTCGGACCAACCACACCATTCGCAAACATCTTCTTGGTTCTTTTTCATAATACCGCCCGGACAGATTAGAACTGTTTTCGAACCGTCTATCATATAACGGGTAAAAATATACCGAGAAAATGTCGGGGATTTACCAGTTCCGGCCTCAGACAAATTAGCAGACCTATCTCGACTTAAATGAAATTCTAAGTCTTGCTTTTGATATTCTCGCAATTCCATAGTTCACTCACCTCCATTCCCAATCCCTCGCAAAGTTTAATAATATCGGATAACTTCCAATCTTGAGTTCCGTTTATCATTCGTTTGATTTTGTTTTTACCTAATCCAGTTCTCTTTTCCAGACCAAGCAAGCTAATGCCAGATTCTTCAAACTTAAAATATAAAATCTGACCTATCCGGCTATGTTCCGGAGTAAGATTTGGATCGACATCACGTTTATCTTTTAATAAGTGTTTACGAATTATCATTTGGACTTCTCACTTCCTCGATTTCATACGCCCACACCGGACGATGATCGTCGTAACCAAAATAAACTCTAATGAATTTTAAAGTTCCTTTGTGAATAGTTTTAACTTCCTCAACAGTTATATCTTGGACTTTATACCATTCTGTTTCACCTTTCATTCGGCACTCATCACCGATTTTGATTTCCATTTCGTTCTGCTCTGTCATTCTCCAGCACCTCCGTTAAAGTTTTTATTTCCTGTTCGATTTTGATTTTCTCATCGTCTTTGGCGGAGAGCAATACCCTCCGCCAATTTGCGATAGTCTGATTTATAATCTTGATTTGAAGTTTATTAAACATCTAACGCTCTACGATAAGTATCTAATACAGATTCTTGATAATCTCTGTCAGCTTTATTCATAGCACGAAGTTTGATAATAGCATTAATAGCTTTTACGTCAAATCCCGCAGATTTGCACTCCGCCTTCAGATCACGAACATCGCCTTGAAGTTCTTTAATTTCTTCGTTGACGTGTTCGATTCTCTCAACCAAAGAACGCAATCTATCTACTGCAACTCCACCAACTTCTGTCTCACTCATTTTTCATTTCCTTTCAATTAAATTAAAGTTTAAATGCCTCATCAAAATCTCCGAGGTCAGTCATGAATAACTCATCGTCTTCAGGATTAACCTCTTTCATTCTGTATTTCGGCTTAGTTTTTGTTTCAGCTCTGGCCCAGTTCCGAATTTCCCGTAAGGCTTGCTTACGTTCTTTTTCTTTACTCTCAAGCCAAGCGCCAAACCACCACATCAATAAGAAAAACGGTAACGCTGCCATGTTATACCTTCCTTACAATAGTAAATGTAGGTTTGTTCCAGACTTCGCTTACCCATTCCTCATCTTTGTAATTTTCGAGTTTCTTTTCATCAACAACCTGTTTATAAACATCAGCACCTTCCGGGATTAAACTCTCGTCATTCACTTTGAGTTTTCGGTTGAGTTTGATCGTCAACTTAATATCGCCGTCATTGATTGTTTCAGACAACTTTTCTTTTGTGCCGGTCTTATCGGCATATTCCACAAAGATTTGTTCCTCCAACGCTACGCGCTCACGCTTTGCGTCATCTTCGATAGATTTTAATTCCATCCATTTTTCAAGTAATTCCGTTCTCATTATAATTCTCCTTTCAAAAGCATCTCGTCTTCAAAGTATCTCAACGCAGTTTCCATTCCGAGTTCAGTTCTAACTTCACCGCAAAGTGAAATTCTTTCCGAATCCGAATCGGAATAAAACACATAATCTAATACAGATTCACCAACCACAATAAACGCGTTGACAATATTGTTTTCAAAATCTTCGCAATAGTGAAACAGTAATCTATGTTTCTTTGCGAATTTGTAAATCAATTCTAAATTGTTGTTTGTGTTATTTTTCATTTGTTTTCTCCTTAAAATCAGTTATTTCCAAGTCATCTAAACTTTTGTATTTGCAGATGACAAACTTTTCATTCATTATTTGGCACTCGTCCCCTTTGAAATCGATTTCATAGTGTAAAGTCAATTCTTCAGCTTTTTTACTTCCGGCAAAGAATCCACTTAAAAACATCATAACCAAAGAGAATATCAATCCAAAAATTGTTACAAAATCTCCTTTATACATCTTTAATTCTCCTTTCATATAGCATACTTTATTTTAATTGTCAAGTTTTTTCCTAAAGTCGTTGCACAAATCCCGGAACAGGTACTCTAATACCGCCAGTTTCCAAGATAATTGACCTACCAATCCGATCAACTTCGGGTAAAAGCAAATCCAGAAATCTATTTTGCTTTCCGTCCACATTGAAGCCTCGAATTATAAGTGGTATATAATTTGTAATTAACATTTCTTTATTCTTAATAATTTCTCTTGCCGTCATTACACCAGAATAATAGTAAACGCGGCAATTATGTTGAATTTGATTTGGAATTTTGAACTCAACACTCGATTCGTTTATGTATATTCCGGGTTTAGGTAATAGTTTAATAGGTTCTCCGTCTGTACAATGAGGACATTTACACCAAGTAGGTTTTGAGAACGGGCATAACGAATCCAATTCCCGGCCGTCTTCGATAAAATATTCTTCATTATACTTCGGAATTGTATTAAATCCCCAGTGACCTTCAAGCATAGTCGTCATCTCCTCCCTCATATTCATCTAATTTAACTTCAAACCACTTATAAGCCGCCGGTTTCTTAATCATAACATCAGCTAATTTAATTTTATTTTGATACGGAATATCAAGATTTATGATTGTGGCCGCTTTCCAGTAGTCATCTTCTTTAGTTCGAATCGCATCGAACAACATCTTACAATCGATTATTTTACAACTCATCAATAACTCCTTTCAATTTAATTATACCCTCTAAATCTGTTCCCTCATATTCTTCAGAAACAAAGTAGTTAAAATATGGCGGTTTCGTTTTGGATTCGGTTTTGATTATAAACCCGATTCCCTCAACTATATACAAAGTTCTATCCTCATGACCGGTGCCGAAATAACCTTTTATTCTGTTCGGAACATCAAGCGTTGCTACTTCATAATTCTCATACGATTTCCACCATATCATTTCAATTCTCCTATGTTTTTCTTTTAGTTTATTCTCCCTCTCTTTCTTTTTCAAGCACTTTTATTGCACCATCAATTAACTGACCAGCTATATAAGCCGCTCTAATATTCTTCCCGTTGATATAACCGTATCCGTTATATACCGAACCATCGTCTAAAATCGAAATCTGATTGCAACCTTGAATTGCTCGGCCAAGTGCATCATATTCTTTTGCGTTTTGAGCCGGATAATCTGCACAGATTAACTTCCGCATTTTTGCGATATATTCTTCACGAAAATCACGGAGAGTTTCTTCAGCCGTTTTAAGATAACTTTCAAGGCCTTTATTATCTTTCAACTCGGAAATCCAAGCGATACAATTCGCTACTTGTCTTTTACTTAACATTGTTCTTCTCCTTTTTATTAAATTTCAGTTAATACATTGTTCAAGTGCTGGATTTTATTCTACTATTCATTTCAAAAACGAATATGGAATTTTCTTCGAAAAATCGTACGGCTTCATCAAAGGTTTCAGGCGCATATTTAGTTTCCTTATATAGAAAAGCACATAAATCCCTAGCCTCAGCTATAACTTCTTCCTCGTTAAAATCACAGCCTTTTAAGTCATAGTTTTGAATGTCCACAATACAGTAAGTTTTCATTTCGATTCTCCTTCGTTTTCTTTTGGTTCTACAATCTTGATGTTATAAAATCTTAATAAGGCGGTAAAAGCGGTCAGAAAATCAGTATTAAAATATTCCGGACAATACAACACATACTCTCGCAGACTAATATAGCGATTAACACTATAGTTTGGTTCTGCATTTGGATCTTTTTCATATTCCCGACTTGCTTCCATTTCCGGATCGTTGAAGATATACAATTCCCCAGATTCAACATCTCCGTATCTATTTACATTCACTTTCAGTAACATACCACCGTTGTTATTATCTTGAGTTCCAAACCAATTCATAACTCTTTCTGGTGTCGCTGCACCCGTAAAAACATATTTATCGTCCATAAGATAGGCTTTGTGCAATCTCTCCGGTAGTTTATATTCCTCACACCCATTGTTATATGTCGTAAGAAATCTCATTACGTCCCAAAGTTGCATCTTACCAATACCCCATTGATTGTGATACGAACCGAGATATTTCTTCTTCGTATCTTTTCCTGTTTTGTAATTGTGTTCAACTTTCGTTACTTCCACAACCATTTGTGTTCTTTGTCCCATTTTATTCCTCCTCTCCAAAATCATAATCGTTAATGTATACAGGTAAAATAATCTCCTGAGCTTGTCCGTCATCATAGGCACTATGCACTTCAAAGTTATCACAATAGAAGTGGTCGTCCATCGCAGTTATCACAATCTCATCGTCTTGTGGTAACTTTTTTAATTGATAAATTAAATCTCTAACTTTCATATTAAATCTCCTCCAGTTTATAAAGTTTAACATCTTTAGCGTTCTTGATTTCCTCAACAGTAAAATAATGACCGTCAGCCCAAATAATATCGTCATTTGGCGCAAGCATATCATATACTTCAACGTCATCCACCAGAACGGAATCAACGTCATAAAATACGTCATCGACTTCAATTCCAACAATTATATCTTTGTTGTCGATTATTTTTTGAATAATATTCATTTTTCGTTCTCCTTTTCATTAAATTTCAGTTAATATATTATTGAAGTGAATACTGTTATAACTACATCCTTCACTATCTTCACCCACACCATATTTTACTTCTGTTAAAACAGATTTCATATAATCATAAACCTCCCGTTTAGTAGATTCTGGTAAATTATATGTTTCTCGGCTCGTGAAATATTTTTCACCAGTTGAGCCATACGCTAATAATGAAGCACACATACTGCACCAACTAAACACTTCTTCGATAAAAACATTTAATGGCATATTCTTTTCTTTAAGCGACTTTACTTTAGCACACGCAATTAAAGTGTGTACAAGTTTGTTTAACGATTGTGTTTGTGCATAACTGCACCAAGCGATGTACGTATAATCACGCTTATACTTTTTATCAAGCCAAGTTAAATACTTTTCTGTTTTGAAACAGATTGCAAAGTCATACTTTTCATCTTTTACATAATACTTGTTAGAAGTTGTAATTTCTTTTAAATATTTTCTAACAAGTTTCAAAACGCCATCGTTATTCATTTTATTTCTCCTTTTCATTAAATTTCAGTTCGTAAATGATTTCCGCAAATGATTTCTCATCGTAGTAATCATCGTCATCATTGTCACAGAACTCGTCAAAGCAAGCAGGTGACATCCCTTTACAACCTAACTCACTATGTTCGTTGGCCCATTGTAGTAAGTATTTCAAATAATGATTCCATTGAATTCTGTCTTGGCACTCATAGCACCGCGAAAAATCTTCACACAATGAACACGGTAAAATCATTCTACCACAGCACGGACATTTTTGTTTTGTTTTCAATTTTGCGTCCTTTAGCAAAACTTCTTCCTCACAATGAGGACAGATTTCGTATGTGTCAGTCATCTTCGTACTCCACAGATTCGTTGTCACGCCTAACTGTTATCCCGTGTTCATCAATCACGAAATCAACAATTTTGTTATCTCCGCTATCACTAACTTCTCCGATAGTTGCTCTCAAACTTGAGATTGCAATATCCTCAGCGACAGTTTCGTCGACAGCATTTACCCAGACAGCACCGTCAAATTCGATTCTAACTGGAACTCGGTATTTATTTTCAATCATTTTACATCTCCTTTTGTTCTGGATACCAGTTCTCGCTATAAGTATATTCCTCATCTTGTTCAGAATCCCAATAATCAACGTATCCGGCAATATAAACTTCATCTTCTGTGAAATAGATTGTAGTTTCAATGTGTTTGTATTCCACAGCTAAACACTCTGTATCGAATTCGGATTTATACCAACTCTCCAAAAATGTGGTATGACGAAGTTTATCGATTGCATCATCTCTGGATTTCATTTCGAATACACCGAAATTACGCAATCCTTGAATCAATTCTCCTAATTCAGCTTTGGCCTCATTTTCGAATTGTTTGTAGTCTTTATAAAGTAAAGTCATCGCTTTTCTCCTCACAGTTGCCACAATAACTGCGTGATTAAATCCACAAGTTCGGAGTCCTCAACCCATTCATAATTATCGAGGAAATCTTCCGCCGATTTTACTTCATCGTAAATATCTTCATTTGCGGCAGCACCCTCGTCGCCGAATCCACCTGTTGTCCGACGAACAAAGTATTTTTCTTGATTCTGTTCAAAGTGATATTGCAGTAGAGTCTGCAATCTCTCTTTGATTTTATCGAGTTTGTATCTGGAATCGATTTCGTTTGCTAATGCTTTCAAATCGTAAGACGGATTATTTGATTCCGACTCTCCGTAATTGTTTTTTACAAACTTTTTGATTATTTTGTGCGTGTTAGTCATTTTGATTCTCCTTTTAATCTAAGCATTTTAACAAGTCATACACATCAGCTTCTAACCGAACAGGTGGTGTGCTTTTATACGGAAGTTTCCGGTCATCACAATAAGCATTTACGAAATCTGTTCCGGTCGTTCCGTCCTCAAAATAAGTCGGGTTTGATTTTATAATGGAATCCAATTCCTTTTCCACAAGTTCAATAGCTGAGTAGTTGATAAACTTTTCTAAGTGGTATATATGGTCATATACATAGCTGAGTTTTGATTTTGTCACAAAATCTAAACCCTCGTCTACTTTGCGATTGTTCCAAAATTCTCTCAATTCAGAAACCCGAGTTTTGAGTTCGTATAAGTTTCGCAATTCGTTTGTCATTTTAATTCTCCTTAACAATGATAATCCAAGAATTTAGTTACTTTGAAAGTTTTACCTTTGCAATATTCCATAAAGTACGGTAACGTAAATAATTCTCCGTCAAGATAAAACCAGAAGTCGTGTTTCATACTCAATTTATATTCGATTTCGAATCGATTTCTCGGAGTTATTCCACCGTCATCTTCCATAATTTGTTGGACTTCTTTTGTGAGTCTATACCAGAAAGCATCTCTTGAAATAACGTCAAACTCGTTATTTGCAGTTCTCGCTTGAATCCCGTAATAACACGCAAAGTTTAAAAACCATTTCATATCCTCTTTGAAATCGGAATCAGATTCAGTTACGTAATCCACACCGTTTCCATAAGATTGCATTTCCTCGAACACTTCGTCTACGTCGTAATTCGAGTCATTCAAAACCAAAATTCTACTGTGCATTTTCAATCTCCTTATCTTCTATAAATGTAGATAACTTCATTATCTACACGATATTCACGTTCTTGACCGTCATAATGAGCAAGATTCTCCCCTCGACAACCAGAATTATCCGATTTCCATTCTTCATCGTTAAAATACCGACGGAGATATTCCGGAATTTCCGAATAGATTATTTCCTCAAGATAACTATCTAATTCAGCATCTTCAGCATCATCTGCCTCGTCGTCGGTTAAAACAAGTAGATACCGTCCACCGATATTTTCGTCGTCTGTACCAATATCCAAATCGGAGATGTCCTCAATCATATTGACATCGTAATCAAAATATGCGAACACCGCCCATTGTTTTGAATCCCAATTCATCATTTTTTCAGACATTTCTAAGGCGTTGAGTTCTGCCTCGTCGCAAGCGTGCTTTAAATCCACAAGACCATAATGCTTGAAATTGATTTCAGCACCAAATTTGTTTTCGTTTTGCATTTTAATTCTCCTTTAAATTAACTCTGCTACTTCGCGCAAAGTTTTTTGTTTCCATTGTTGGTCTTCGAATAAATCACTATAAGAAGGCACACCTCTTACACCGTTTTGTTTCGCTTCAACCCACATTTCAAATTCTTCATCAACGTCGAAGTTTTCAGCATATTCAGATAAATCGTGTAAATCTTCTAAATAAAAACCCCAATCTTCGCCTGCCGGTGTATATTGTGATATAAACCATTGACCATTATCTTCTTGATTAACGCAAAAACCGTTATCCTTAAGAATTTTGATGATCGTTCTATTTTGTCTTTTCATTTTGAATTCTCCTTTATAAATTGTTTCATTTCATTTAAGATTTCAGCCGGAATCTCACGCTTTAACCAAGCTGTTCCAAATTTATATCCGTTATCAACCAACAAACCGATTGATTCGAGATAATCACACTCTTTTGTATAATCACCACGTACACCAGCATCTTCCAATGCTTGTTCCTGTTTCTCAGTTCCGGCGTGCATATCGTTGAGATGCCACTTTTTCCACCATTCATAGACTTTTTTGAATTTAGAATCGTTTTCAAAAAACTGGTAAAGGTAGTCTAAACATTGACCACATCTAATGTAATCCGTTCCTTTACTGTTCCAAATGTCTGCACTTGCGGTAAATACATCGTTGTTATCCACTTCCACTTCCACAGTTACCAGACAAGTTTTACGACCGTTTCCATAACCGTCAATTTTTCCAAAATCAATTTTAGTTCTCATTTTAATTCTCCTTATATTCGTAAATTATTTTCTCATTTGAATCCAAAATCACAAAACCATTTGCACGAAATTTTGGTAAACAATGAGATTTGAAAAAATTAAATTCATCTTGTGCGAGTTTAATTGCGTCATTCAGACCTATTTTATCGCCAAGAAAATGATAAAACCAATTAGCAGATAACATCACACCGTTTTCCGTGTATCGTATAACCATTTCAATTCTCCCTATATTCGTAAATTGTATGCTCACTTCCATCTAATAAAGATGAGCATCTAAAAATCCTAAACCCATTTATTGAGTTCGGTTTCCATTTAAGATAATCCTCATAAATCTCAAACGATTTATGTTTGAGATTTCTTAGATTCAATCTTGAATCCAATCTCACACAAGAGAATGAATCCCAAATGACATCACACCCGCCATCTGTCATACACACATAAGTTCCACCACTCATTTTACACCTCCTGCCAATACTGGCTCTCTCTGTTAAGTTCTTGTTCAACTATCCACCCAGAATCTCCTTTCGCTTGTTTTGCTTTTTCTTCTGAGTCGAAAACACCGACTAATGTTGTTGTATAAGATTCATCGTCATTTTCATATCGCTTAAAAACCACGTATACTTTCATTCTTTTATCTCCTTATTCTCATAGGCATAATCAACCCTTTTACTTCAGGCATAGCTGGGATATATACCTCAATAGCTTTTTCTGCACCATAGAACGTGAGTTCCACACCCGTACAGTATGTCCCGTTTATCATTACAGATTTTTCCACGAAGAAATCTTTAAGCAAATTCGGATTGATTCCAATTTTAGATAGTTTTTCTTCGCTACCTTCTTTCGGGAACAAATGCTTGAACGGAGGATATGTGCCGTCAATTATACACCCGATTACTTGGTCGCAGAATTTGACTCGCGGTGAGTCAATTTCCAATTCCAACACCTTAATTTTCTTTGAGATTTTCCGCAAAGCCGCGCTTGAGAATTGAATTATAAGCTCAGAATCTTTCCACATCTCAGGTGAATCAATTTCAAATGCTTTTTCCGGTATATAAGCCAAACGATGTCCGTCAGTTGCACATAATGACTTCTCGATTACATCGAATCTGATTCCCATGAGAAAATGCCGACATTCTTCTTTAGAACAAAAACGGGATAAAAACTCCACGTATTCTCGATTGATTTTGATTTTCATTTCACACCTACCTTTCTGATATAATATTTGTTGTCGATTAAAGATTCCCACTTGTTTTGAAGTGGATATATAATCTCATTTACAATCTTATCGAAAACGGATTCCAATTCAGATTCATCTGCTTCTCGCTTGAATTCTATTGTGATAAACAGATAGTTTGACTCTTCCATATCCAATGACCAATACTCGTAACTGGATACATCGTATGAAAGCCAACACTCAAACAAATCCGTTTCCAAATGCAATTTATCCACGAAGTTATAGAACGATGTGTACCCCTTTTTATTGAACACCAAAGTGTCAAACGGGGTATAAGTATCGAGCGTCCAAATCCGTGCATCGAAAAGTAATCCGTTTTCAGATGGCTTATCGAAACAATCGCATAAATCCATTAATCCAGAACGTTTTGCGATTTCAGTTAGTTTTTCTTCATTCATTTTACACCTACCTTTTAATGTGAAATCTGCCATGTTTTA
>Ga0310694_10002556_pt1 | contig 18551 bp, 11 predicted proteins | sample 174DNAGHGhighgp2_FD_203884 | JGI IMG/M metagenome (GOLD analysis project Ga0310694, IMG submission 203884) | Sheep rumen microbial communities from Palmerston North, Manawatu-Wanganui, New Zealand - 1742 DNA GHGhigh gp2 (v2) (version 2) | ecosystem: Host-associated > Mammals > Digestive system... | reverse complement strand
GTTAATCTGTTAGGTGGAATAGCTGCCTATTGCTTTTTTCCGAAGAAACCATGTATCAACATTGTGAAAACCATTGACAATCAGCTCTCTTTGTTTTGAAAGCTTTCGTCGAACTCACGTTAGAATATAGTTTTAACAATCTATCAATATTTAAATGGTATGGAATTAATCATAAGCATTTTTTATTTCTGATTGTCTTCTTTTTGATAGTAGCCATATTCATTTTACCAGCAATCTGTTTAATTGTCACTATATTAACATTGATATTCTCCGAAAGAATACATCTTCTGCGCAATCTAATAACAACTAATGTCGCAGCCATCATCTTTTTGTTCTCCTTTTCAATTTTCACCTCTTTTAGCATATTGTTTGGCGAGAAAAAGAGTCTTGATTCTGGCTATGGAGATTGTCGATACATACAAATTACCCCTCAATATAAAATCATCTCTATCGACAATATGCCCTATAATATTGAAGGAAAACACAGTATAGATATGATAGATAGCATTGCTGAAGTGGATAGTCTTTTATTCGGACTTTCCAATAAAAAATATTTTTGTCTCTCTCTGAAAAGTGATTCACTCCAATATGATTCTGTTTTTTCGAATCTAAATTTACCAGCATCCTGTACGCAAGGATTACACGTATAAAAGAGAGAAAAAGGATTCAACAAAGTTCGACAAATAACTTAGAACATGAATAGGGAACTACCCTACTCTTCACACTACAAACGAAAACGGGAAAGCAACACGATGTTACCTTCCCGTTTTTTGTTAATTAATTTAGGTTACTTATTCTCTCCCGGTTTCGTCTCCGATGCTTTTTTTATCATTGCATCCCCTTTCGTTTCAGCATCAGTAATCATCTTATTACCATTGGCTTCTGCATCTGCAATGATTTTATTAGCTTGTGTTCTAGCTTTAGATATCAATGCATCTCCTGATTTTTTTGCAGCTGCCTTAGCTATAGGATTTGTGGCCTTAGCCTGCAATGCTGCCGCCTGCGCTTCTGCCTCTGCAATCACCTTATCTGCCGAAGTCTTAGCCGTTGACACCATTTTCTCCTTCGATGCTTTCGCTGCTGCCACCAGTTTTTCTTTTTGTGCAGTAGCCTCTGCAATGGCTTTTTGCTTTGCTTGATCCACCACTTCTGTCACCTTCTCCTTTACTTGCTCCACCATCGAAGCCACACTAAATGTGAACTTAGGATCTTTAAAGGTTCCTCCAATCTTTAAATCAAAAGCCATATCCACCGCATTAGAAATGCTTTTCGGCATCTTAATTGTAGATACATAATCCAATGTTTTATCCAATCCAGAAGAACCAGAGAAGTTCAATATAGCCGTTGACACTTTAGTCTCAAACGGATCCGCATACAAACGACCATCTTTAATAGCAAAACTGATAGAGACATCCTTTAACTTAGGATCATTCAAGGCAGACAACTTCACTTTATCAGCTATTGCATTAAACACCTTGGCATTTTTCAATGCTACCTCTTTCGTCATAAATTTTCCTTTTGCATTGATTGTATTCATGACAGGAGAAAGTGTAGCATCCATCTTCGAAGCAAAATCCATGTTCATTGAGAATTTACCCTCTGCATCGGATAACAAAGGTACCATCTTTTTAGCTGTTCTTACTTTTGAGAATACCTCACTGATATTCATGTTTTTCACATTCAAATTAACATCTACATTAGGATTTAACGTATCCTTTGTGTCGTATTTTCCTGCCACATTCACTGAACCACCCATGGTGTTGGCCGATAAAGACCTAATTTGAGCCACAGCATCCTTAACATACAAATCACCCATCATAGATTGAATATTGATCGCACCATATTTCAATTGATCAACCACTAAGTTAACTGCAAAATCAAGATTAGCAGGAACGGCAACCGATGAAGACTCATCTACCGGTTCTTCTGAATCAACATCCTCTGAAGCCCCCAACAACTCATTCGTATCAAGTAACTTTGACTTTATATTCATGTTTCCTTTAAGGGTTTCGCCACGCATCACATACTGAATAAAATTCTGAACCTTTCCAGACAAAGCTAAATCACTACCTCCCAATGCTATATCAGCATTCATATTTAAGTATTGAGAAGTAAATCCAAGATCTGCTTCATTAATCTTCACATCATAATCCAATGAAGGAGTTTTCAATACAAACTCATTCATCTTTAAATCACCGTCAATAGAAAACAACTCATATCTTTCGTTATCTACATACGACATCTTTCCGTTAGCTTTTAATGCGGCTGTCAAGATGCCTTTCAAATCCAAATCTTCTAAGTGAATAACATCTTTGATAGTGCCAAGATTAATCACGCCATTAGCTGAAACTGAGAAATCAGGATCAGACACAGGTGTCTTAATATCCAATGTCATCGCAAAAGGATTCTCTGCCATTGTAAAATTAAACTTAGAGACATTCACCTCTGTCAAGTCTGTTGCACCACCAGGATTCGTCACCTTAGCATCTATATTAATCTGTTTCATAGAACTTGGCAGATCTGGGTACTTGAACATCGCATCCGTAATCTTTAAATCTGCATCAATCATCGGTAAAGTATCACCTTGCATAATTCCTTTTGCTACAGCATTCAACGAAACAGCTCCAGAAGTTTGGATTGTTTCAAACTCCTTGCTATAGATTGCAGGTATCAATGACAAAATCTGCTTAAAATCTATCGACGGAGTCTTCAACTTTATATCCATATTCGTAGTTAGCGAATCAATTATCTGAACAAATCCTTCAAAATTTGCTTGTATCTCATTTAATTTCAAATAGTTATCAGCAAACACAAACTTACTGCTATCTAAATCAGCTTCCATATCGATATCAGCATTCAACACCGCCTTATTTAAATAAGGAACACCGGCCATCGCAACAGAGATGGAATCAACGCCTAACAACAACTTCAATTTAGAAGTTCTGTCACTCACTTTTCCATTAAAATCTAAATCTACATTTTCTAAAACAGCTTTCGTTCCTGATGTTGTATTATCTTCATATACAATTTTATCAACAATAAGTTTCAGTTCTTTTATATCAGCCAAGGTCTCAATATCAAGAGCCAAATCACCTTTCAGATTCAAATCCACATTTTCAACTGCAGCCGACATACTATCAGGAATGCTGGCATACGTAACTTTTAAATCTTCAACCGTAAACTTCTTCAGATTCAATTTCAAAGGCGCACTCTCCTCTTCTTCCATCACTTCAAGAGAATCCTCCACCACAATATCCCAATTGGCTAAACTATCAGCATTTACAATTGCATTTAAAGTCGGACGAACCAATTCAATCTTAGATATTTTGTAAGAGTCTTTAAACAAACTGGTCAGATTAACTACAGCATTCAATTTTTCAACATCCAATAACGTGTCGTTCGCAAACGAATCCACACCAACCAACCCGAAATCCTTTAATGTAATCGTAGCGTTAGGGAAATTGGAGAAAAAACCTAGAGAGAAATCTCCTATATACAATTGAGCATTCAAAAGAGAACTAGTCTCCGTCTCAATTATCTCTTTTACTTTATCCTTAAAAAAATAAGGAAGAACAAATAACACACCCAAAAACAAGAGGAGCAGCACTCCCAAAACCTTTATAACTTTCATAAGAATTCGTTTTTTTGTTATGATTATAACGTTACAAAAATATGAAAATCAAGGTAAAAAAAAGATTTCTAACTCAAAAATTGAGGATCAAACGTTATTATTCGTTAAAACTCAAACAACTATTTGACAATAAAACACTTGTCAATAACGAATATTATATATTTAATCTATATCACCTACTATTCGTGTATAATAGTCTTATTTTTTCATTATAGTATCATTACTATCTACTAAAAATCAACAAGCATTCTTTGAAAGAATTAAATATAGTTTATCACAAAGATATCTTGAGTTAACGATATTTATATATCATGACAAAACGTATATCAGAGATCTCTTCGATTTTCATCTCTACATAAATTGTGAAATTACTTCTATTGAACTTATTTTTTCCAATTAACATTCTTTTTGATAACTTCAACATTTCTTCCATGTCCACCAATAACACAATTTGATTCCGTAATGTTCCGAGTAATAGTGGAATTTGCTGAAATGATGTTATTATCTGCTATTGACACGCCCTTTAAAATAGTGTTTCTACAGCCAATCCATACGTGATTACCTATTGTAATAGGCTTAGGAGAGTTTATTATTTGTCCTTCTTCATTGATAACATAATGAAAATCAGAATCCAGTATAAGAAATCCCATGATAAGAGACAGTGATCTCCAAATGTAATTTCTCTTTGACATATTATTTCAGAGTTTCCTGTTATAGAAAAAAAAATCACCTAGCGTCAACATCGCATTTTTCCCAATACTAATTTTGCTAGCCAAACACCCCAAATCGGACTGGTTTAAATTGAGATGTACCATTGACTACAAAAGAAAGCGGGGTATCTGGCTTCTGCCTATTTTGAAATTCGAGGTTTTCCATCGTCTTAATTGTAAACTGCCGTTTTCTCAACAAATAATCAGATTGGAGGAAATTTTGAACTACCCAAAACCAAGCTTCAGCAGCGCATTTCAGAATGTAGTACTCACTCCTTGTAACTACTCCGACATATTCTAGAAGAAGTCAAAGCGACGTGAGTTTGCTACTACAAAGGTATAAAATCCCCTTCAATTACTAACAAAAACAAGGAAAAATAACGTAAAGAACTGACAACAAAAAAAGAGGAAGAATAAAGCGATTGAAGAGACATAGAATTAATTTCTAAAAATAAATATTGAAACGAACAAAAAGCATATTGAGTTTTAGTATTTTTTTCTAAATTTGCAGTTTGTTGAAGGAAATTAGATTTTCTCAACAACAGGTATTGTTGAAAATTTTTTATTGTTCAATATTATAATATTATGGCTAAAGAAAAAAAATTCATCACTTGTGATGGTAATGAGGCTGCTGCACATATTTCATATATGTTCAGTGAATGTGCCTGTATCTACCCTATCACTCCATCTTCAACGATGGCTGAGCACGTAGATGAGTGGGCCGCTCAAGGTCGCAAGAACATCTTCGGTGAGACAGTGTCTGTAACAGAAATGCAATCAGAGGCAGGTGCCGCTGGTGCAGTTCACGGTGCAATCCAAGCAGGTGCGTTGACATCAACTTACACAGCTTCTCAAGGTCTGTTGTTGATGATCCCTAACATGTACAAAATCGCTGCTGAGAAGATGCCTGCTGTATTCCATGTTTCAGCTCGTACAATCGCTTCTCACTCTCTTTGTATTTTCGGTGATCACCAAGACGTTTATGCTTGTCGCCAAACTGGTTTCGCCATGTTGGCTGAAGGTTCCGTACAAGAGGTTATGGACTTGGCTGGTGTTGCTCACCTTTCAACTATCAAGTCTCAAGTTCCTTTCTTGAACTTCTTCGACGGTTTCCGTACTTCTCACGAAATCCAGAAAATCGAGAAGTTGGACAACGAAGATTTGGCTGGCTTAATCGACCAAGAGAAATTAGCTGAATTCCGTTCAAGAGCATTGAATCCAAATAAACCTGTTATGCGTGGTATGGCAGAGAACCCTGATACGTTCTTCACTCACCGTGAGTCTTGCAATACCATGTACAACAACGTTCCTGAAATCGTAGAAAACTACATGAAGGAGATTTCTAAGATCACAGGACGTAACTACGGATTGTTCGATTACTACGGAGCTAAGGATGCTGACCGCGTCATCATCGCTATGGGTTCTGTAACTGAATGTATCCGTGAAGTGATCGACTTCTTGGCTGCTAAGGGCGAGAAAGTTGGTTTGGTGGCTGTTCACTTGTTCCGCCCATTCTCAACTAAGCACTTGCTTGCTGCTGTTCCTAAGTCTGCTAAAGTTATCACTGTATTAGACAGAACAAAAGAGCCAGGTGCAAACGGTGATCCTTTGTATTTGGACGTTCGCGAAGCATTCTTCGATGTAAAAGATGCTCCTAAAGTAATCGGTGGTCGTTACGGATTAGGTTCTAATGATACTACTCCTGCTCAGATCATCTCTGTTTACGAGAATATGGCTATGAAAGAGCCTAAGAACCACTTCACAGTTGGTATCGTTGATGATGTTACCTTCACTTCTCTTCCTAAGAAAGAGGAAGTAGCTGTAGGTGGTGCTGGTATGTTCGAGGCTAAGTTCTATGGTTTGGGTGCTGATGGTACTGTTGGTGCTAACAAGAACTCTGTTAAGATCATCGGTGACAACACTAACAAGCACTGTCAAGCATACTTCTCTTACGACTCTAAGAAGTCTGGTGGTTTCACCTGCTCTCACTTGCGTTTCGGTGACTCCCCTATCCGTTCTACATACTTGGTGAACACTCCTAACTTCGTTGCATGTCACGTTCAAGCTTACTTGCACATGTACGATGTGACTCGTGGTTTGCAGAAGAACGGTACTTTCCTTTTGAACACTATCTGGGAAGGTGAAGAGTTGGCTAAGAATTTGCCTAACAAGGTAAAAGCTTACTTCGCTAAGAATAATATTAAGGTATATTATATCAACGCAACTAAGATTGCTCAAGAAATTGGTTTGGGTAACCGTACCAATACTATCCTTCAATCTGCATTCTTCCGTATCACAGGCGTTATCCCTGTAGAGTTGGCTGTTGAACAAATGAAGAAGTTCATCGTTAAGTCTTACGGTAAGAAAGGTGAAGATGTTGTAAATAAGAACTATGCTGCTGTTGATCGTGGTGGCGAATACAAAGAATTGGCTATCGATCCTGCATGGGCTAAATTAGGCGAGGATGCAGCTAAGAAGAACAACGATCCTGAATTCATCAATAAGATCGTTCGTCCTATCAATGCACAAAACGGTGACTTGTTGCCAGTTTCTGCATTCAAGGGCATCGAAGACGGTGAGTGGCCTGCTGGTACAGCTGCTTACGAGAAGCGTGGTGTGTCTGCATTCGTTCCTCAATGGAATGCTGCTGACTGTGTACAATGTAACAACTGTGCATTTGTTTGTCCTCACGCATGTATCCGTCCAATCGTTATGACTGACGATGAGGCTAAGGGTATGAACGGCGATATGATCGAGATGAAGGCTCCTGCTGCTATGAAGGGCATGAAGTTCCGTATGCAAGTAGGCGTTTTGGATTGCTTGGGCTGCGGCAACTGTGTTGACGTATGTTTGGGTAACAACCCAGAGAAGGGCAAACAAGCTCTTAAGATGGTTGCATTCGATCCAGAATCTCAAGCTACAGCTACAGAGGCTGCTAACTGGGATTACGCTGTTAAGAAGGTATCTAGCAAACAACACTTGGTTGACATCACTGCTAACCCTAAGAATTCTCAGTTCGCTACTCCATTGTTCGAGTTCTCCGGAGCTTGTTCAGGTTGTGGTGAGACTCCATACGTAAAATTGATTTCTCAATTGTTTGGTAACCGTGAGATCGTAGCAAACGCAACTGGATGTTCTTCTATCTACTCTGGTTCTATCCCATCCACTCCTTATACAACTAACGAGAAGGGTCAAGGTCCAGCATGGGCTAACTCTTTGTTCGAGGACTTCTGCGAGTTCGGTTTGGGTATGGAATTGGCTAACGAGAAGATGCGTGAGCGTATCGTTAAGATCATGACTGAGGCTATCGCTGCTGACTGCACTCCTGCTGAGGCTAAGGAATTGTTCCAAGCATGGTTGGATAACAGAAACGACGCTGCTAAGTCTCAAGAGATCACAGAGAAGATCATTCCTGTTGTAGAGGCAGGTAAGAGCAAGTGCAACCACTGCAAGCAATTGGCAGAGTTGACTGGCTATATGATTAAACGTTCACAATGGATCATCGGTGGTGACGGTGCATCATACGATATCGGTTACGGAGGATTGGATCATGTGATCGCTTCTGGTAAGAATGTAAACATCTTGGTATTGGATACTGAGGTTTACTCTAACACAGGAGGTCAATCATCTAAGGCTACTCCTCTTGGTGCAATCGCTAAGTTCGCTGCATCTGGTAAGAGAGTACGCAAGAAAGATTTGGGTATGATCGCAACTACTTATGGTTACGTATATGTAGCTCAAGTTGCTATGGGAGCTAACCAAGCACAATGTTTGAAAGCGCTTAAGGAAGCTGAGGCATACGACGGACCATCATTGGTTATCGCATACGCACCATGTATCAACCACGGTTTGAAGGCTGGTATGGGTAAGGCACAAGCTGAGGAGGCTAAGGCTGTAGAATGCGGTTACTGGCACTTGTGGAGATTCAACCCAGCATTGGAAGCTGAAGGCAAGAACCCATTCACATTGGATTCAAAAGAGCCTGACTACAGCAAGTTCCAAGACTTCTTGAAGGGTGAGGTTCGTTACGCTTCTGTAATGAAACAATTCCCTAACGAAGCACAAGAATTGTTCAATGCTTCTGAGGAAATGGCTAAGAAACGTTACCAATCATACGTTCGTATGACTAAGATGGAGTATTAATAATACGTAAATCTCTATAATGAAAATCGGAGGGCTGATGGGTCCTCCGATTTTTTTGTTTCCCTAAGTGTCCTTCGGACAGAAATCTGACAAATCGTTACAAATATGACAAATATGTTTATGGGCTTGACAGCAGAGCACAACAAGAAGTTGCTATAATAAAGATTTGTGAGATTTGAATAGATTTGTATGATTTCTCGCGAAGCGACTCATATTACCTTCCATTCGAACTATTTCCATTTTGGAAGCAGTTCGCTCTTCGACGAGTTCTCCCTGCTCATAAATGTTTTTAAGATGTTTGCTTATAGCAGGTATTTCACATCGAGAAGTGTCCCCATAGCCTTCTGCGTACACCACACTGTTTTATCTTTGTAGAACACTTCTACACCTTGTTCCTTTCCTTCTATTTGGAAGATTAGGAACTCTGCTGTGCCTTTCGTATTTCTTTTCGATTTGCCATAATGTATAACGTCTTTGTTTATTGCTATATCATTTCACTTAAATCATTCTTTTGATAATGATCTCGTGCAATAGCGATAGCCTTTTTCAATTTCTGGGCCAATAGTTTCTTATCGGGCAATTGTGTGTAATACTGAGCCACCTTGATTACATCTGCGCATAGAACTGGCGTTCAAGGGGATCTTTGATATACATAAGGCTCTTTAAATGAGTCCATGTCAATTGTCTCTGCGTTGAGGAGACAATGTCTTGCTCTGAAAAAGTCTCCGCACTGCGGAGACAATGTCTCAACTTTTTCTCACTCCATCCTGACCCATATCGTTCTATGAGCCTCAAGGAAAGATTCTTTATCACCTGTTTTCCATATTCAGCTCGTTGGTTGTTAAGGAGGACATCCTCCTTTATGCGTTTACCTATATACCAATTGGTCATGCATACCATACCTCTTCTGTATTAAGGTAGGTGGCAATCTTGCCTCTTGTGCCATCAATTATCTGGCACACATCACTATATAGGGTCTCTTCAACCTGCTTTTGCAAAACTGTTAAATTTTCTTCCATTTACCTATGACATTTTTGTTCTGTTCAATATTATGAGTTCCAACTTAATACATCATCCATATATTCGATGATTGAAAAATTGTCGATTACTCATTTTTGTCTATATTGCTTCCTTGTTGAATAGAATCTTCAACAAATTCCCAATAGCCATTTCTTTTACCATTCACTCTACGTAGAATGTTCTTCTCTTGCAACGCTATGGTAATTGATTTGACGGTTCGCTCAGACTTTCCAATTTCAGCAGCAATCTCCTTTTGGGTAGCAGATGGATTCTTTTGCACTATGCGAAGCAGAGCGACTTCTTCCAAAGTGCAATTTTTGCACTTTGGGGGTAGTTCTTCGCCAGCTTTTGCACTTTGAACTTCGTGATTTGCACTTTGGGATATGGTTTCGTTCTCAACATTGTTCCAATCAACGTGCATAATCCTGTTTCTAAGGTCATGTTCCTCTCCAAGCAACATACTGCGGAAGAATATCTCCAAATACTCTGTCGTTTCTGTGATGCCATTTGTCAAATCACTATAGTTGGCACGAACGAGCGCATTTCGGAAATACCATGAGTTTTCAGCAACGACATCATTGACCACATTGAAACCCAATGTACTTAGGTACTTGATCATAAATACGGCAGTCGTTCGTGTGTTGCCTTCGCAAAACGCATGAACTTGCCATAGATTAGCACAGAAACGGGTTAGATGACGAATAGCATCGTCAATGTTCATGTTAGCATAACTGAACTCGCGTTCCTGTCCCATATCATAATTCAATGTATCACTAATTGTATCTGCACTGGCATAATACACGTTCTTGCCGCCAAGTACCCACTCGTTCTTCGTAATATTATAGTCACGAATGTGCCCTGCCAGCTTGTAAATGCCATCAAACAAGCGACGATGTATAGTAATCAACTGAGCAGGAGTAAACGAAAAGGTTTTTTCCTCTATCAACTCCGTGATACGTGCAGCCACCTTGTCTGCCTCTTCCGTTCGATCATTCTCGACAACCTTTCGTCCAGATGCAGACTTGTAATATGAGTCAATAAGTTGCTTTGCTTCATTGATGCTTATATCACCCTCGATATGCCGTTTGGCAGTATCAAGCAGATATTCAGAAGTCTGAAGTCTATCAACCTGTTGAAGACCAATAGCAACCTTCCAAGCTTCGCTACGCTCGCGCTTTTGCGGTTCGTCTTGGCGAATATATTCATTCAATCCAAGAATCATATATTTCTGTTCGTCGCTCATATGTTGTTTTTATTAAATCATTGTTAGCACAGAGTATATGATTTACGTAATTCCTTGCCATCAACATCAAGCTCCCTTAGCTGCCAGAACGGAGATTGAAGCATCGGGATGTTGTCTGTATCTTGCAAATTCTTCATCTTTATTGATTTTGCTTAGTTGGTGGATAAATACGTATTCCATCATTCTCTGGAGATGTTGTAGAGATAAAATGAAGATTTTTCAATTGATTTAACAATGCAACATTATCTTCATTATTATCTATCACGGGATGTTTCCTGCGCTCAGCTATCTCGACATACTTACCTCCCAAGGTTGCTAGTAACGATGAAATATCTTCCATAGAATATTGATTTACTTTTAGCATTTGACAAACAAATAATAATTTGATGCGAAGATTTGTAGAAGATTGAAGCAATCCTATTAAGATGTGCCCGTCAAGAGATATATCATTTGAATCCAACAAGAGTTCAATAACCTTATCAGCAAGAGAAGACGACAATAGAATGTCTTCATTTGTCACATCTATGATTCGTCGTTTTTCTTGTATCGTAAATCTATTACTATTGAAAAGCGTGAATACAGTATCTTCATCTAATTGATATGATACATCTAAATTATCTATGAACTCTTGTGAATAATGTATCAAGTATTCAGAATAAATAGCGGTATTCATCAAAATGGAGGTGTTTGCTTTTGTAAAAGCAATCTTTTCATATTCAAGAAGTATCTCCAGTCTTTCTCGTTCAACACTCCCTAATGATTTATTATTGTCGAACTGCAAGTCAAAAGCTAAGCAAATAGAACGGAATGACTCTATGTTCAATACATTAGAACATAGTAGTCCTTCAAAAAGGATTTGTTTTGAAGCAATATCATTTTGACATTTTTTTTCTAAATTGCAGTGATAATGTTCTATGAATTTTATCAAATCATCGGTCAGTTTTCCTTTTTTGCTATAGTATACATCAACATTATTCCAAGTTGGTTGTATAACAAATGATTTGATGGCGATTTCCCAAAATGTCTTATTAATTCCATCAAAAGAAGAAATAAGTTCTTTTTGACCAATTAAGTATGCTGTTTTTTTGTCAGCAACGACATCTTCTGAATTCAGTATATAAATAATACTTTCAACGGATTCATCCTTAGTTGTTAAAGAGAAACACCCAAAGGCTTCACTGAAATCATCTTTTACATAGTTCTCAAATTCATCATTGCTCGTTTCTGTAATTCTAGTTAAGTTCAAGTTTTCAGGTGAGGCTACAGATTCGCTTCTAAGATGATTTATTATTAAGCACAAATTGCTCACATTAATATCATAATGCCATTGTTCAATTACATAATCCAAGAGATTGTTGTTATCGTCATTCAACTCTTTGAACATACAATTATCAACAAGCCTTTTACATTGTTCCATGCCTATAACATCTACTCGATTAGCCAAGAATGCATAATTACTACTTAACCAAGTTTCTTGTTCCGATGTAGTGTTATCTGCATATTTAAGCCATGCCTCTCGGAGTACTTGTTGTTCATCGTTATTTGTGTGGTTAGATACCATTTGCCATGAACGTTCGTTGTTCCAATTTACGAACTCTGTGAATACTTCCTTCTGTCTTTTACCTAATTGATAATACTGTGCCAAGAAATCTAGAGGAGCGTCATCCTTTTCTGTCCTTCTCATTATCTGCAAAAATAACGAACTCGCCTTTTTCCTTGCAGCATAATCAAGTAGTTCGTTGTTCAGAATAGCATCACTTTCAAACATATAATCCTTCAATTCCTTTACAAAATTCTCAATCTTATCAATATGATAGGTGTATGCTTGCTTGATTTCTCGTTTCATGGATAATAAGAGATCCCAGTCAGCTAAAGAAACCATTCCTGGATAAAAATATGAAATGTAGTCATAATAATCTTCATCAATATATCCATGACGAATAAATACATCCATCAATGGAGATAGATGCAAGTTCCTATATAGTTCTGTGTTGCCTAAATTGTACTTTTTTATAAGCACATTTAGTTTTAATGATTGTATTTTGAGTTCTTCCTTCTTAAGTTCTTTTTCTTCTTTTTGAAAATCTTTTTCAGTCGTCTTAATAGCAGCCAATCTGCTCTCATATTGCATTTTGTTATTGATTGCATTTATATTAATTTGCGCAGTCTGACTCTGAGGTCCATACGGAGAGTAATTATATTGATAATTTATAGAGTTAAGTTTATATAAGGTATTAAACAATTCCTCGTTTTGAGATATTTGTTTCAAAGAATAAAATTGATCCTTTATATAAATAGTAATCATTGAAAATTTCACTTTTTCACGCAACTCTTGTAAAAACAGATAGCGTAAATCAGTTTCTTTTAGATGATTATTCTCTGCAATAAGTTTTTTCTTTTCTTCAAACTTGTTCTTCTTGCCTTCAAGTCCTTTTAATGCTTCATCTATAAACTTATTTTTAGAAGTAAGACAAGAGTACACCAACCCATTTCGTTTATGCAGCTGGGCAAAGTCTTTTGGAAAAAAGTTCTTGTAAACAATCATGGCAAGTAGTTTTGTCCTACTTAGATTGTTTTTATCCGGATTATACAACTTACAACGGTATTGACTATACTCATTAGCAATGTTTGTCAAAATACGCATATCTTGAATGAAGAATGCAATCTCAGACAAATCCTCATCCGGTATTTCGTTATCATCGAATCCTCTGTCTTTCAAAGCCATCTTTAGTTTGGCTTTTGAATTGGATGGATTAATCACAGGAATAACAGTCGAGATATAATCGAAAAATTTCGTCCTGGCTTCATCTACAAAAACATCATCTTTTATCGCATAAAGGAATACAATATGACGGTCAACAATTTTAGACTCGTTTACTAGTTGGCACAATTCCCTCAATTTCAAATAGATTTTTTCTGTTTCGAATCGATCCAGATCTTCTATGACAACAACATTATATTGCGTTACTTGAAAGAAGTATAAAATTTCATCCAGGTGCTTATTGAATATAGAGTTTTCCTCTTTCATTTCAATATCACCATCTTTAAGGTTTAGTTTATTAAGTTTAGAATTTGCATACGATTTAATAAAATAAGTGCATAATTTGTAGAGTGCATATAAAAGATATAATGAGGAGATTATATCAAATATGATATTCCATTTCCCAAAATTCAAGAAACCATATATCGTATCTACTTTTGCATACGATGGTTCAAAAACTATGAGGAATGCCAATAAGAACCCAAGACATCCTAATGCATACTGAATCAATTCAAAATGCTCTATATGCACAATTCTTCTAAATCTTGAATTTGGAACAGTTTTAGCTTTTTCTCTGTAGATTAACTGCTGAAGAATGCTATACTCAATTTTTCTATTTAGTGTTTCTGTCCACTTCTCATCTTGTTTGTTATTTTTATCATCATTGCCTTTATCGCCTTCTTCCTCGTCTGCTTGTAGTGTTGCCAAGGAGATAGGAAGATAATGAAATCCTTCTGACTCACCATATTCATCCTTCAAGGTTAGTATAATAGAACTTTTTCCTGAGCCATAAGGACCAGTTAAGGCAACATTTCTTATGTCCCCATTATCAATAGCATGTCTTAACACTTCAGCCAGTTCTTCCACTGTCTTATATGCAGCATCATTTTTTTCTATTATTGATGGTAATAATGTATGTACCATATTTCTATTTCTTACAGGTTCTATGTATATCATTATCGAGGAAACCTCTATACTCTATCAACAACATTAACCAAGTCATTCAACTTGACCAGCATGAATGCCTTGCGTTCTTTTCCCCAATGTTTATTGGGGATAGATAATATATTGTTAACACAGAAGTTTGTCAAGTGTCGTATCCGTAAACGTACGCCATATTTCAAGCTTTATTTTCTTATAATCATCGAACAGCTGACCGACACGCTCAATTTCGAACACTAGCCGTAGGTCATTCTTGTCTTCATTCTCCTGTCCTTCCTTGCGATAACCAAGTCGAGCAATCTTGATATAGTAAAGATCGCGAATGCCTTTTCCTGAGAGGTACGGCATGAAGTAGTAGAGTTTGTTGAGCGCAACTGTTGACGGGAACTTCTTGCCTGTATAGTAAATCTTGGCCGAGCCATCGAGATACTGCTCCCAATTATCCTTCTTGACGTTGCAGACAAGGAGGTTCTTTGCGAGGTCGATAGGCAAGTTACGATGAATGCTCTTCGAATCGTATTCTAGCTCAATATCCTCACAAACCATACCATTCTGTGTAATAGGCTCAAATTCATATTGGTCGAAAAGGTCGAGAAAATTCAGCTGTTTTACACATGATTTGCTTATAATTTTGACAGATTCTTCTGTAGTTGATAAAAGAGTCTCTTTTAGGGCCTGAAGTCTTTCATTAAATACGTCTATCTTACTTATGCCGTCAGTATATCTCAATGAAAAGAATTCATTCAGTAACAGTATCCCATTTTTCTCTTTCTGAGTATCTTTAATCAATGCGTACACATTCTTTATAAACGAGCTCTCATCTGGACTCAGCAAGGTCAAGTCCACAACCATGCCTTTGTTTAGATCGTTTGGTTCGAATTTAACAAGACCATTCCCGTATTGACGCGAATTGTCGAGAAAAATCTCCTTTGCCACATCCGTAATAAGGTATGCAAACAACACCTCTACATCAAGCCCAGTATTTTTAGGATAAACGCAATGGAATGTTGTGAGGTTATAAATATTTGCTTCGTTGCGAATGAAACGCAAACCACTTCTATTGAAAACAGAAACCCATATTGGAGCAGGAGGCCGATTCTCAATAGCATACCACGGAGAACGACTTGCTGTAAGATAACGTTTGTTGATTTCTGATTCTTCTCCAAGATGTATGTACCTTTGCACATTTTTGTTGTTTGGTGCAATACTACCGTTGAATAGATAGACGGCCTTATCGGCGTTTATTAATTTTGTATATTCATTCTGAGTAAAAAAAGTCTGTGGAGCATCTACAGCTTTGCAGATACATGGCATCAAGCACTCTTCGGGAATATCATAGTCATCTGCTTTTGAAGGCTTAAACGTAAAAAAATCGTTTGCGCCTGTGGCGATACCACGCGATACCTTGGCAAACTTAGAGAACGGCACAAGATGATTGTATTTACAACTATTACCTTCTTCATAATATGATTTCCACTTTATGTTTGCATCAAGCTTAGAGGTGTTGTATTCCGTATATTCACTTAAACAAGTGTTTAACCCTTCTATGTTATTGACTAATGAGAATCGTACACTTACAGAATCAGTCGTTCTTTCACAAAGGAGAATACAAGCGGTTGTTAAAGCATCGTCAAAAGCACATTCCGTAAAATCGACGACTATTATGTGGTGCAGAGTGTTACTCTCTATCAAAGCGCGTTTTACCTCTACACCATAATCGGAATTGAGGAACTCCGAGGGAATAATGTATGCTAGACGTCCGCCTTCTTGCAACTGGGCAATTGATTTTAGAAGGAACAAAGTATAGAGGTTCGTGAAGCCATTAAGCTTTGTTCCTAAATGATTGTTTACATCTGGTATATAAGTAGCATTGTCGTAATCGTGAAATTTTAAATATGGAGGATTACAAACAATGGCATCATATTTTGCATTCCAATCACAAGCAAAATAATCTTCATTCCTAAGATTCACTCCATTTGGGCGAGCTGTAACTGCACTTGCAAAGATTTGTCCATCAATTTCGTACGCATCTACAGGTAGAGTTGCATTCTGAGCAAGAATACGCGAAAAGATTCCCAAGCCGTATGCAGGTTCGAGAACACGAGTTTTCTGCTTTCCCTGTAACACCCATTGACACATAAACTCAGCTATTTTTTCTGGTGTGAAGAACTGAGCATATCTTTTGCGGTGGTCAAGAGATGTTGACGCAATGTATTTCTGTTCGAGAGTCATCCTATTAGAGTTTTATTCCAAATAGAGATTCAAAATTGTTGGCATCCAAGCATGCCTCACCACCATCAAATTTCACATAAAACAATAATCTTCCTTTGTTTAACTCCTTTCTCACACTTTGATGATTAGGTTCAGTAACGGCTTCTGCAAGGCAAGTGCCATCTTGAGAAGGAATCTTGATGGTTGTCTTGTTTTGATTCTTTGTGTCTTGTTCAATGAAGTATTTGTCATCCTCCAAATCGGGGTTTGACACAAGTTCCAAAATGTGCTGAAACGATACACCATACACTTTATCAAAAAATACCTGTACGTAAAAATGTGGCACATTGTAAGTCATTATCCACTTGTGAACGACCTTCAAATCTTCCACTTTTGGAGTGATGGATAATGAATTACGCTTTTGAATTACCTTCAGACAGTCTTTTAGTTCAGACAGATTGTCTGTTAATTCTTGAAGCCTTTGTGAAGTCTTCCATGTTGGTTTTCGGTAGTCGATAGATCGAACAGAAGTTTCGTCAAGCTGCTGGAGAATCGCTATCAACTCTGGACGTTTCTGCTCCAACAAGTCAACGTATTCGTCTAATACAATATTCTTCAACTCGATAGCTCTTTCCGTATTCTCACGAACAACTCTGTTGGCTTCTGCAGTGTATTTATTGATGAGAAAAGCACTCGAACGAACTTCAACACCTGCAATTGCTTTGGCAACATAATCGTCAATCTCACTACTTGATTTTGAACTGATGTCATAACCAAGAGATTCATTAAAGTCCTCCTTCTTGAACAGCAGAATGTCTGGACGTTTGCCAATGGCATCGAGTTCCGCTTGATAGTCATTGAAGAACTTTTCAAATCCTTCATCTCCTGCAACAAGGTCATCGGATTTACCATACCTCACAGCAACGATATTCTCAGAATTGTCATTAATTGCTCTGAATAGAACATCCTCTGCCCAATCGCCTTGTTGTTTGTTGGTTATGAACTCCGAAGACGCCTGTGTCGGCATTGAAGCTTCGCTACGAGGTTCATCAAAGTCAATAAGACCTGTATGGATGTTACTGCAAATGTTGTTTATAATATCTTTGTATGCCATAACTATCTTGATTTAAAATTGCTATTATTTCTTAATTTGATTCATCCTCTTCAATAGTTGAAATTATCCTCCTCATTCTTTATCATTATTTTTCTCCCCCTTGTCCATCAACCGTTTTGTCTCTTGTAACTTCTTTTGCAAAAGGCGTACACGCTCAGCTAATTGTTCTTGGCTTGGCAAGGCATCTTTAATTCTGATGTTGTTATACGTTGCCACACCCATTGGGGTGCTGATACCTTTAAATGACCATTGAACATCAATCTTATCCATATCGGAGCAAACAAGCAAGCCAATTGTTGGATTTTCATCATCTGTCTTCAACAACTCATCCACAGCATTCACGTAATAGTTCAACTTGCCAGCAAACTCTGGTTCAAATGGCTTAGCCTTCAGTTCACAAACGACGTAGCAACGTAGACGTATGTGATAGAACAGCAAGTCTATCTTGCGTGAACGCCCACCTACAACAAGTTCCTTCTGCCTACCAAGAAAGGCAAAACCAGTTCCTAACTCCAACAAAAGGTCTGTCACATTCCTCGTAAGAGCTTCTTCCAACTCAGCCTCGTCATAAATCTCATGTTCAACCGTAGCAAAGCCAAAGTCATAGTTTTCTTTCAGAACTTCCTGAACGAGTTTGCTTTGCAATGCTGGCAGATGGTCGGTAAAGTTGTTGACTATCTTGCCTTGATGCTCATAGAGGTTTGCCTTGATGCAGTTAGCAAGAGAATTACGACTTAATCCTTTCTCAATGGTTTTACCGACATAGAATAATGCTT
>Ga0310694_10002554_pt1 | contig 18557 bp, 26 predicted proteins | sample 174DNAGHGhighgp2_FD_203884 | JGI IMG/M metagenome (GOLD analysis project Ga0310694, IMG submission 203884) | Sheep rumen microbial communities from Palmerston North, Manawatu-Wanganui, New Zealand - 1742 DNA GHGhigh gp2 (v2) (version 2) | ecosystem: Host-associated > Mammals > Digestive system... | reverse complement strand
ATAGTTGTTGCCATCAAGAACGCTATCCCTACAAGTGACGTGAAAAAAGGTACAGTGTCGAAGGCTCTGATTGTCCGCACAAAGAAGGAAATCCGTCGCGCTGACGGCTCGTACATCCGTTTCGATGACAATGCCTGCGTGCTCCTGAACAATGCCGGTGAACTGCGCGGAAGCCGTATCTTCGGCCCCGTGGCACGTGAACTGCGCGCTGTCAACATGAAGGTCGTCTCTTTGGCACCGGAGGTTCTCTAACATTAAAAGTATAAAAGTAATGAGCAAGTTGCATATTAAGAAAAACGATACAGTCTATGTGTTGTCCGGTGAGGACAAAGGTAAGACTGGCAAGGTGCTGAAGGTCTTGGTAGAGAAGCAGCGTGCCATTGTTGAGGGAGTGAATTTCGTCAACAAGAGCTCTAAGCCAAGCGCCAAGAATCCTCAAGGTGGCTTCGAGAAGGTCGAGGCACCAATCCATATTTCAAATTTAAGTCTTATTGACCCGAAGAGCGGCAAGCCCACACGTGTTTCAATCAAGCACGAGGGCAAGAACGTGATACGTGTCGCTAAAAAGTCAGGGGAGGAGATAAAGTAATATGAATACAGCGCAACTAAAGAAGACTTACCGTGAGCAGATTGCTCCGGCATTGAAGAAGCAGTTCAATTATTCCTCTGCCATGCAGATACCTGAACTGAAGAAAATAGTGGTGAACCAGGGTCTTGGAGACGCTACTCAGGACAAGAAAATCATAGAGGTGGCCATCAACGAGATAACCACCATCTGTGGTCAGAAGGCAGTGGCTACTTATTCCAAAAAGGATATCGCCAATTTCAAGGTGCGTAAGAAGATGCCTATCGGCGTCATGGTGACACTTCGCCGTGAGCGCATGTACGAGTTCCTGGAGAAACTAGTCCGCATTGCACTCCCCCGTATCCGTGACTTCAAGGGCATCGAGAGCAAGTTTGACGGACGTGGCAACTACACACTCGGCATTCAGGAACAGATCATCTTCCCTGAGATTAATATTGACTCCGTGGACCGTATACAGGGTATGAACATCACATTCGTGACAACAGCAAAGACCGACGAAGAGGGTTATGCTCTGCTGAAGGCTTTCGGACTTCCATTCAAGAACGCTAAAAACGATTAAGAGATATGGCAAAAGAATCAATGAAGGCCCGCGAAGTGAAGCGCGCCAAGCTCGTTGCCCGCTACGCTGAGAAACGTGCTGCACTGAAAAGCATTATCGCACATGCCGATGTAACTACTGACGAGGGTGCTATGGCTGCATACGAGGCAGCTCGCAAACTGCAGTCTATCCCACGCAATGCCAATCCAATTCGTCTGCACAACCGTTGCAAGATAACGGGGCGTCCAAAGGGATATATGCGTCAGTTCGGACTCTCACGTATACAGTTCCGCGAGATGGCATCCTCAGGACTCATACCTGGAGTGAAGAAGGCCAGCTGGTAAGCAATAAGAGTATTTAATATTGTCGGGGGAGTCCCGATTAATTAAACTATTTTATAAAATGACAGATCCAATAGCAGATTTTCTGACGAGGTTGAGAAACGCCATCATGGCTCATCACCGTGTGGTTGAAGTACCGGCTTCAAACTTGAAGAAGGAGATTACGAAGATCCTCTTCGAGAAGGGTTACATCCTGAACTACAAGTTCATCGAGGATGGACCTCAGGGCACTATCAAAGTGGCTCTGAAATATGACCCTGTAACCAAGGAGAACGCCATCAAGTACCTGAAGCGCATTAGCACGCCAGGTCTGAGGCAGTACACTGGCTACAAGGACATGCCGAGAGTTATTAACGGACTTGGTATTGCAATACTATCCACGTCCAAAGGTGTAATGACAGACAAGGAGGCCTCTCAGCTCAAGATTGGTGGTGAGGTGCTTTGCTACGTCTATTAATTGGAGGGGAAGACTATGTCAAGAATAGGAAAATTGCCAATTAGTATACCTGCCGGCGTTACTGTCGCTCAGGACAAGGACGGCGTCATCACAGTGAAAGGCCCCAAGGGCGAACTCTCGCAGAAAGTCGACAAGTCAATCAATGTGAAGATTGAGGACGGTCACGTCACCTTCGAGGTTGACGAGAATAGCCCTGTGAATATCAAACAGAAGCAGGCATTCCATGGCCTCTATCGCGCACTCGTAAACAATATGGTTGTAGGTGTGAGCGAAGGCTATAAGAAAGAGCTTGAACTTGTCGGTGTGGGCTACCGCGTGTCAAACCAGGGCAACATCATTGAGTTCGCTCTCGGATATACACACCCCATTTTCATACAGCTTCCAAAGGAAGTGAAAGTTGAGACAAAGTCGGAGCGCAACCAGAATCCGCAGCTCATCCTCGAGTCATGCGACAAGCAGCTCCTCGGTCTTATCTGCGCAAAAATTCGTTCTTTCCGCAAGCCTGAACCATATAAGGGCAAGGGTATCTTGTTCAAGGGTGAGGTTATACGTCGCAAGTCGGGTAAGTCGGCTTCAGCTAAGTAATCTTGTGAATTGAAAATTGGTAATCGAAAATTGAAAATTGGAAGATTATGACAACAAAGAAAGTAGAAAGACGAATCAAGATTAAATATAGAATTCGTAAGAGTGTGTTCGGTACTGCTGAGCGCCCACGTATGAGCGTGTTCCGCTCCAACAAGCAGATCTACGTTCAGGTGATTAATGACATTGAAGGCAAGACACTTGCTGCCGCCTCATCGCTGGGGCTCGAGGCTATGCCAAAGATTGAGCAGGCTGCGAAGGTGGGCGAGATGATTGCCTCAAAAGCTCAGGCTGCTGGTGTTAAGGCTGTGGTATTTGACCGTAACGGTTATCTTTATCACGGACGTGTGAAATCGCTGGCTGACGCCGCTCGTAAAGGTGGACTTAATTTTTAAACGACTATGGCAATGAACAGAGTTAGAGTAAATAGTGACGTAGAACTGAAAGACAGACTGGTTGCCATCAACCGTGTCACCAAGGTGACCAAAGGCGGTCGTACCTTTACCTTTGCAGCCATCGTCGTCGTCGGAGACGGCAATGGTGTCATCGGCTGGGGACTTGGAAAAGCAGGTGAAGTACAGGCTGCTATTGCAAAAGGTGTAGAGGCTGCAAAAAAGAACCTGGTGAAGGTTCCCGTGCTCAAAGGCACTATACCCCATGAGATGGAAGCTCATTTCGGAGGTGCACAGGTGTTCCTCAAGCCAGCAGCAGCAGGTACCGGTCTGGTGGCCGGTGGCGCTATGCGTGCCGTGCTGGAGAGTGCTGGTGTGAATGACGTGCTGGCAAAGTCGAAGGGTTCGTCGAACCCCCACAACCTTGTTAAGGCAACGATAGTAGCATTGAGCCAGATGCGTGATGCATACACTGTTGCTGGTACACGTGGCGTAAGCATGGATAAAGTATTCAGAGGATAATAAAGACAGGAGGTTAAGACTATGGCAACAATAAAGATCAAACAGATAAAGAGTAAAATCGGTTATCCCGTTGACCAGAAGCGCACTCTTGAAGCTATCGGCCTTCGCAAGATAGGCCAGATAGTGGAGAAGGAAGATACTCCTGCCCTGCGCGGAATGATTCGCAAGGTGCATCATCTGGTGAATGTCGTTGAGTAAACAGTACTAACACTAAAAAACATAACACGTTATGAAACTGAATAATTTGAAACCGGCAGCAGGCTCCACACATTCGCGCCGTAGAATAGGCCGTGGTCCTGGCTCAGGACTTGGCGGCACATCGACCCGCGGACACAAGGGAGCAAAGGCTCGTTCCGGTTACAAGAAGAAGATTGGTTTTGAGGGTGGTCAGATGCCTCTGCAGCGTCGTCTGCCGAAGTCTGGCTTCAAGAACATCAATCATAAGGAATATTTCGCAGTCAACCTGTCTACCCTGCAGAAGCTTGCAGAGCAGAAGAACCTCACTAAGATTGGTGTGGCAGATTTGGTGAATGCCGGCCTGACAAACGGCAAAGAGCTTGTCAAGGTTCTTGCCAACGGTGAACTGACAGCCAAGCTTGAAGTAGAGGCAAACGCTTTCTCAAAGAAAGCTGAGGAGGCTATTAAAGCAGTAGGTGGAAACGCAACAATAATCTAGACATAAAGATGAAGAAGTTTATAGATACCCTAAAGAACATTTGGAAGATTGAGGACTTGCGTCAGCGCATCCTCATCACCGTCCTGTTTGTCGCTATTTATCGCTTCGGCTCGAAAATAGTGCTTCCTGGCATTGATTTCAACAGCCTGGACGCACTGCATAAGCAGACCGAGAGTGGACTGATGTCTCTTCTCGACATGTTCTCGGGTGGCGCTTTCTCCCATGCTTCAATCTTCGCACTGGGAATCATGCCTTACATCTCTGCTTCCATCGTTATGCAGCTTCTTGCTGTAGCAGTACCTTATTTCCAGAAGATGCAGAGAGAGGGCGAGAGCGGGCGTAAGAAGATAAGTCAGCTTACTCGTTATCTGACAGTGGGCATCCTGCTGTTCCAGGCTCCGTCCTACCTCATCAACCTTAAGATGCAGGTTGGTGAAGCCCTTTCTGCTAACATCAGCTGGACTGTGTTCATGATTGCTTCTACTGTCATTCTTGCCGCAGGAAGCATGTTCATCCTATGGCTGGGTGAGCGTATTACCGATAAAGGAATTGGAAACGGTGTGTCCTTAATCATTATGATTGGTATCATTGCACGTCTGCCCCAGGCTTTCGTGCAGGAGGTGGGCTCACGTTTCGCAGCAGCCACTGGCGGTGGTCTTGTGATGTTCCTCATCGAAATCATCATCCTTTATGCCGTAGTCATCGCTTCTATAGTGCTGGTTCAGGGTGTTCGTAAGATTCCCGTGCAGTATGCAAAGCGTGTCGTGGGCAACAAGCAGGTTGGTGGTGCACGTCAGTACATCCCACTCAAGCTCTTTGCTGCCAACGTTATGCCTATCATTTTCGCACAGGCTCTCATGTTCATCCCTCTGGCATTCCTGCAGTATGCTGACCCGCAGAACGCAAGTTGGTTTATGAGGTCTATGACTGACCATCAGAGCTGGCTGTACAATGTGGTGTTTGCCATCCTCATCATCGCATTCACCTATTTCTATACTGCCATTACTCTGAATCCCACTCAGATGGCCGAGGATATGAAGCGTAACAATGGCTTCATCCCCGGAGTCAAGCCCGGTAAGGACACAGCAGAGTATATTGACACTGTGATGTCGCGAATAACGTTGCCAGGATCACTGTTCATAGCTTTCATTGCTGTCATGCCAGCATTCGCAGGTCTGCTTGACGTGAAGCAGGAGTTTGCACAGTTCTTCGGTGGCACCTCGTTGCTCATTCTTGTTGGTGTAGTGCTTGACACTCTCCAGCAGATTGAGAGCCATCTGCTCATGAGGCACTATGACGGCCTGCTTAGTTCCGGTCGCATTCATGGCCGTAATCAGGGTGGTATTGCTGCCTACTAATTGCTGATGAAGATATTCCTTAAGACTGAGGATGAGTTAGAGCTGATGCGCCAGGCTAACCAGCTTGTTGGTAAGACTCTTGGCGAGTTGGCGAGACATATTAAGCCTGGCGTAACGACCCTTCGTTTGGACAAGGTGGCTGATGAGTTCATACGTGACCATGGTGCCATTCCTACTTTCAAGGGTTTCCCAAATCCATACGGAGGGCCGTTTCCAGCCAGCATCTGCACATCGGTAAACGATGTTGTGGTACATGGCGTGCCCAATGAGAAGACTGTCCTGAAAGATGGAGATATAATTTCTATTGACTGTGGCACTCTTCTTAACGGGTTTAATGGTGACTCATGCTACACTTTCTGTGTGGGTGAAGTTTCGGAAGAAGTGAAACGTCTTCTAAAGAGAACTAAGGAAGCGTTGTACAAGGGCATTGAGAATGCTGTCGCAGGCAAGCATGTAGGCGATATTAGTTTCGCTGTGCAGGATTACTGTGAATCTGCTGGCTACGGTGTCGTCCGTGAGTTGACAGGTCACGGTATAGGTAGGGAAATGCACGAGGATCCACAGGTGCCTAATTACGGTAAGCGTGGCAATGGTGTGTTTTTGAAGGCAAATATGTGTATTGCTATCGAGCCCATGATTACTATGGGTGCACGCGACATCTATCTGAAGCCTGACCGTTGGAGTGTCTGTACTCGTGACGGGAAGCCAGCAGCTCATTTCGAACATACCATAGCTGTAAAGCGCGGAAAGGCCGAGATATTATCCTCGTTCGAGGAAGTTGAATCATTGGAAGGTAAACTATACTAATCGCAAAGCATGGCAAAGCAGTCGGCTATAGAACAGGACGGAACAATCATCGAGAGTCTCTCGAATGCTATGTTCCGTGTTGAGTTGGAGAATGGTGTGCAAATCATAGCACACATCTCTGGTAAGATGCGTATGCACTACATACGTATACTGCCCGGTGACAAGGTGAAGGTTGAGATGAGCCCATACGACCTCACAAAAGGAAGAATTGTTTTTCGATACAAATAATAACTTTACATTGACATGAAGACAAGAGCATCGTTGAAGAAGCGCACCCCCGACTGCAAAATCGTTCGTCGTAAGGGTCGTCTGTTTGTAATTAACAAAAAGAACCCTAAGTACAAGATGCGTCAGGGTTAAAATGTTAAATAAGTATAACAAGTCAAGGGAATATCAATTTATTTCCTTAACTTTGTACGCTTTTTAGCAAAACAAGTTTTTTTTAATCTTATTTTATTTACATTAATCAATGGCAATAAGAATTGTTGGAGTAGATTTGCCCCAGAACAAGCGTGGCGAAATCGCATTGACCTATATCTATGGTATAGGTCGAAGTAGTTCAGCAAAGATATTGGACAAGGCAGGTGTCAGCCGTGACCTGAAGGTCAACGAGTGGACCGACGACCAGGCAGCCAAGATCCGTGAAATTATCGGCGCTGAATTCAAAGTAGAAGGTGATCTCCGTACTGAGATCCAGTTGAACATCAAGCGACTGATGGATATAGGTTGCTATCGTGGTGTCCGTCATCGTAATGGTCTTCCTGTTCGCGGTCAGAGCACCAAGAACAATGCACGTACCCGTAAAGGTAAGAAAAAGACTGTTGCAAACAAGAAGAAGGCCACGAAGTAATTCTAAAATTTAAAAGTTAAAAGATTAAAGAATTAAAGATTATGGCAAAGAAAACAGTCGTATCAAAGAAAAGGAATGTGAAGGTAACCGCTCTTGGCCAGCTTCATGTTCACAGCTCTTTCAATAATGTTATTGTATCGTTGGCAAACGACGAGGGTCAGGTTATCAGCTGGTCTTCAGCCGGTAAGATGGGTTTCCGCGGTTCAAAGAAGAACACTCCTTATGCTGCTCAGATGGCAGCCGAGGATTGTGCAAAGGTGGCCTATGATTTGGGTCTGCGCAAGGTGAAGGCTTATGTGAAGGGTCCGGGTAATGGACGTGAGTCCGCTATACGTGCTATCCACGGTGCTGGTATAGAGGTCATCGAGATAGTAGATGTCACTCCACTGCCACACAACGGCTGCCGTCCTCCAAAGCGTCGCCGCGTATAATAGTTATAACTTTTAAGAATCAAAAAAACATAATAATCAAGAAAGATCATAGGATTGACGCAAGTATTGATAGCGATTGTGTTTAATACTTTTCAATTTTCTGATTTTTCAATATTAATAGAATTATGGCAAAATATATTGGACCGAAATCTAAAATTGCCCGCCGTTTTGGTGAAGCCATCTACGGACCGGACAAAGTTTTGTCCAGGAGAAACTTCCCTCCTGGACAGCATGGCCAGAACCGTCGTCGCAAGCAGTCGGAGTATGCAGTCATGCTGGCAGAGAAGCAGAAAGCCAAGTACACTTACGGAGTGCTTGAGCGCCAGTTCCGTATCTTGTTCGAGAAAGCAGCTAAGGCTGACGGCATCACCGGTGAGGTGCTGCTCCAGCTGTTAGAGAGCCGACTCGACAACGTAGTGTTCCGCCTTGGACTCGCTCCCACCCGTGCAGCTGCCCGTCAGCTGGTCGGACATCGTCATATCATAGTCGATGGGAAGGTTGTTAACATTCCTTCTTTCTCAGTTAAGCCTGGCCAGATTATTGGTGTGAGAGAGAAGTCAAAGTCTCTTGAGGTCATTGCTGACGCTCTTGCAGGCTTCAACCACAGCAAGTATCCATGGGTAGAGTGGGACGAGCAGCAGAAAGCTGGCAAATTCCTCCACCGCCCTGAGCGCGCTGATATTCCTGAGAACATCAAGGAGCAGTTAATCGTTGAGTTGTACTCTAAGAACTAAAAATCATTAAATTAATGGCGATATTAGCATTTCAAAAACCCGATAAAGTGGTAATGTTGGAAGCCAACGACCGGTACGGCAAGTTCGAGTTCCGTCCGTTGGAGCCGGGCTTCGGTGTGACCATCGGAAACGCCCTGCGTCGCATACTTCTTTCATCGCTTGAGGGCTATGCCATCAACACCATCCGCATTGGTGGCGTTGAGCATGAGTTCTCTTCCGTTCCTGGCGTAAAGGAGGATGTGACCAACATTATCTTGAACCTGAAGCAAGTAAGGTTCAAACAAGTAGTAGATGAATTCGAGAACGAGAAAGTCAGCATCACCGTTGAGAATTCTACCGAGTTCAAAGCCGGTGACATCGGCAAGTATCTGACCGGATTTGAAGTGTTAAATCCCGATTTGGTGATTTGTCATCTCGACTCAAAAGCTTCAATGCAGATAGACCTGACTATTAACAAAGGTCGTGGTTATGTACCAGCCGACGAGAACCGTGAGTTCTGCACCGATGTTAATGTCATCGCTATCGATTCTATTTACACCCCCATCCGTAATGTCCGCTTTGCAGTGGAGCCGTATCGTGTCGAGCAGAAGACCGACTATGACAAGCTCGTTCTGGAAGTGACCACGGACGGTTCCATACACCCGAAGGATGCACTCAAGGAGGCAGCCAAAATCCTCATCTATCACTTCATGTTGTTCTCTGACGAGAAGATCACTCTGGAAAACACCGAAAGTGAGACAAACCAGGAGTTTGACGAGGAGATTCTGCACATGCGCCAGCTTCTGAAGACCAAGCTGGTTGACATGAACCTCTCTGTCCGTGCTCTGAACTGTCTTAAGGCAGCCGATGTGGAGACACTCGGCGACTTGGTGCAGTACAACAAGACCGACCTTCTGAAATTCCGCAACTTTGGTAAGAAATCGCTCACGGAGCTTGATGATTTGCTCGAGAGTCTGAATCTGTCGTTTGGAACCGACATAGCAAAATATAAACTTGATAAGGAGTAAAAACAAAAATGAGACACGGAAAGAAATTCAATCATCTGGGCCGTACTGCTGACCACCGTCGTGCCATGCTTGCCAACATGGCCATTTCACTGATCATGCACAAAAGAATCACTACGACCCTGGCAAAGGCAAAGGAACTTAAGAAATATGTAGAGCCTCTCATCACGAAGGCCAAGGACGACTCCACAAACTCACGCCGCGTTGTGTTCAGCTACCTGCAGAACAAAGAGGCTATCAAGGAGCTCTTTGGTGCCGTAGCAGAGAAGGTGGGCGACCGTCCCGGTGGCTACACCCGCATCATCAAGCTTGGCACTCGCCAGGGTGATGCTGCCCAGGTGGCTTTCATCGAGCTTGTCGACTTTGACCCCGAAATGGCAAAAGGCGAGACCAAGAAGAAGACCACTCGCCGCAGCCGCCGTTCTGGTTCGAAGGCAGCCGAGGCACCCGCTGCTCCCGCAGCAGAGGCTCCCGCAGCAGAGGCCGCAGAGGCTCCTGCAGCCGCAGAAGCTCCCGCAGCAGAATAAAATCTTGCAAGCGAATATATTAGCAGCCCCCATCATTGTTCACAACATGGTGGGGGCTGCTTTTGCTTCTTACGGTTGTGCCAGCTGTCTTTTCCGGTAGGTGTAGACCATCAGTATGCAGATGGCAAGCGACAGCACTGCTACGACAATGGTCCAGATGGTGGTCGGCGTGTCGCCACTGGTGTTGTTTACCGAGTCAGAAAACTGCTGTACAGGTGCGGCAATGGTGTCTATGGTGTCCTGTACTTTGGGTCCGTTCCCGTGATACCATTCTTCTGGCAGAGGGACTACATCAAGTAATGTCATTGTTTTCATCGTTCTTTCTTTGTATAAGTTAATAATGTCGGTTTTTATTTTTTCAAATCGTTTTGGCTCATTTAGTTTTGTAAATGTAGGGCAGTCAGTACCAGTAGCCCTATAAGGAAGCTAATGGAATTGCATAGCACTCCGTAGGCAGTGGCCTTGCGCCAGTCGCATCCTACGAGCCTGTACCACACTGTCTCTATGACTATGACGAGCAGTTCGCACAGCAGTGTGTCTGCGAGAGTAGCGTGCCAGATGTTGACAAAGATGTTCAGAGGCACGTTTGTCGCTATGTTTATTATCACCGATGCCCATAGCACTTTTTTGCGGCTCTCCGTGAGCAGTCGCAGCACACCGTATTCTATGACGATGGTGGCAAGCAGTGGAATTGCGTAGTACATAGTGCATAGTTTACATTGCGTAGTTCATAGTGCATAGTTCATAGTGCATAGTTCATAGTCGCTATGAGGTAGCCTGGCATGAGTGCTGCTGCAAGCAGTCCGAAGGCCAACCCTTCGCGTCCTGGCATGAGCACATTGGCCAGATACAGTGTCACTGGCATTGTGCAGTTAACGGCGAACAGCCCGCAGAGTATCACCACCGTGCTGCCGCCATGCCATGCTGTGCAGACGGCCACCGCCACCACCATGACGACCGCGGCAGGTATCAACCCCATATAGTGGCACATCCATCCGCCGGCCATCTTGCCAAGCATAGCAGTGAGGCCTGCCACCAGTGCCAGCTGTTTCAGCTCACCTCCGGCGAGGGTCTGCCCCAAAAGTGAGCGCAGCATTACCACTGCGATGATAAGGCACATGGCGGCAGCTATCCACCAATGCGGCTTCTCGAGCTTCCGTGTGACATTTGGCTTCAAGTGCTCGCCGTTTCCCGTCGTTAGCGCCAGTGCTGCCAGTGCTACGATGAAAGCCACCAATAGCGCCCATGATGCAAGCGACGCTCCCACCGCCAGCCCCATGGCTCCTGTTGCCACAAACGTGCCCAGATGGCGTATGTCGTTACCGCTCTCTATGGCTGTGGCTTTACCTCCCCATACGTGAAACAGCGAGTTCCCTGCACCCAGTGTCAGTGCAGCCAGTAGGGGAAAGCCTTTGTAGGCCGTCGACAGCATGTAGTCATGTCGTCCAGCCTCGTCTCCTGTTGCCACTGCCACTGCCACCACTGCCGCTCCGGTACAGAGCAGCACTACGGAGCTGTAGAGCAGTTTGTACCTGTTTCTTGTACAGTCTGCTATATATCCTGTTATGGGCTGAGTAAGAAATGCCATGACATTATAGGTCATGAAAGCCCACAGCAGACTGTGTGCCGCATATCTCTCTGCTGCGAGATATAGGCAGCAAACACATATCCCGTCAACAAGGAAATGCATAGCAGAGCGGGAAGCGAGTTCATAGCCCATAGCGTGTGTACATTTTTTTTTGAACGGTAAAGCCGTCATTACTGCTTGCAGGTGCAAAATTACTAAAAAGAGTGCTAACCGCCAAATAGTAATAGGCTTAAAACGTTAAAACTCTGAAAACTTTCTCAATAATGGCAGGTAGCCCGTACTAAGACGATTGGAAAGGCGTTATTTCTCTAAACGAACGAGAGCTATGACAACGAACGGACAGTTATTGTGGGTAGACGATGAGGTGGAGCTGCTCAAGGCCCACATCATCTTTTTGGAGAAGAAAGGCTACGCTGTGACCACTGTGAGCAATGGCAGCGATGCCATTGACATGTGCGCTGACCGCAGTTTCGACCTGGTGCTCCTCGACGAGCAGATGCCAGGTCTGAGCGGTCTTGAGACGCTTCAGCGCATAAAGGACCTTCAGCCCGCCACCCCAGTGGTGATGGTTACTAAGAGCGAGGAGGAGAACATCATGGAGCAGGCCATCGGACAGAAGATAGCCGACTATCTCATCAAGCCCGTGAACCCCAACCAGATACTCCTTGTGCTGAAAAAGAACATACACCGCCGCGAGATAGAGACCGAGGTGACGCAGAGCCGCTACCAGCAGCATTTCCAGCAGATAGGCATGCAGATATCCGACTGCCGCACATACCAGGACTGGGTGCAGGTGTACAGGCAGCTGGTGAACTGGGAGCTGCAGCTCTCCAGCACCGACTCGCAGATGACCGAGATGCTCGCCATGCAGAAGGAAGAGGCCAACATGGGCTTTGCCAAGTTTGTGAAAAGAAACTATCTCGGGTGGATAGCCAGTGCGGCGAAGCCCGCTCTCACCTCTTCGCAAGACGTGCCCCTCATGTCCCACCAGCTCTTCAAGTCCAAAGTGTTCCCTATGCTCGACAAGGGTGAGAAGGTGCTGCTCGTGGTGCTCGACAATTTCCGCTACGACCAGTGGCGTCTGCTGGCGCAAGAGATAGGCGACCTCTTCGACATCGACGAGGACCTCTACTTCAGCATCCTTCCCACCGCCACGCAGTACGCGCGCAACGCCATCTTCTCCGGCCTTATGCCCAACAAGATAGCCCAGATGTTTCCCGACCTGTGGGTCGACGAGGACGAGGAGGAAGGTAAGAATCTCAACGAAGAGCCCCTTATCCGCACCCAGATAGACCGCTACCGCCGCCGTGACACCTTCTCTTATCACAAGATAAACAACTCTGCCGAGGCCGACAAGCTGATGCAGCAGTTCAACACGCTGAGCCGTTACGACCTCAACGTCGTCGTGTTCAATTTCATCGACATGCTCTCCCACGCCCGTACAGAGTCGCGCATGGTGCGCGAGCTGGCCAACAACGAGTCGGCCTACCGCAGCATCACCCTCTCCTGGTTCCGTCACTCCGTCATTGCCGACTTCTTCCGCCGCGTGGCGCAGACCGACTATAAGGTCATCGTCACCACCGACCACGGCAGCATCAGATGCACCCGTCCGGTAAAGATAGTGGGCGACCGCAACACCAACACCAACCTGCGCTACAAGCTTGGCAAGAACCTGGGCTACGACTCCAAGGAGCTCTTTGTCATCAAGAATCCGGCCGAGGCCTTCCTGCCATCGCCAAACCTCTCCACCAGCTATGTCTTTGCCACCGGTGACTCTTTCTTTGCCTATCCCAACAACTACAACTACTACGTCTCCTACTACAAGGACACGTTCCAGCATGGCGGCATCTCGATGGAAGAGATGATCATCCCCTTAGTCACCTTGACAGGCAAACGCCGGTAGAACAATCTGCCAGACCGTCGAGTTGACGGTAACTGAGTTGTTATAAAGTACGAGCGCGAGAGTTAAAGGGAGTTAAAGGAGAAAAGATTTATACTTTTTTTGTTGGCTCTACTCTGATAAAAGTGTTATCTTTGCAGCGGAATAGTATGCATTAGTGACAGCCAGTCACTTTGCAGGCTAAAGATCTGAGAAAGTTTAACCAATTTAAATAAAAAACGATTATGAAAAATTTCAAAGTTATCGCCGTTGCGCTTTGCGCAGGTATGGTTATGTCTGGTTGTAACAATCTGGCCAAGGGTACCGCTATTGGAGCCGGTGCCGGTGCCGTGTTAGGAGCAGTCGTAGGCAAGATAGCCGGCAACACCGCTGTCGGCGCCGCCGTAGGCACTGCCGTGGGTGCTGGCACAGGTGCCCTCATTGGCAAGCACATGGACAAGGTGAAGGCTCAGGCCGAGGCCGTGCAGAACGCACAGGTGGAGTCAGTCGAGGACGCCAACGGCCTGCAGGCTGTTAAGGTGACCTTCGACAACGGCATACTCTTCACCCTGGGCAAGTCTACACTGAGCAGCGACGCAAAGCAGTCGCTCGCCGACTTCGCCAAGGTGCTGAAGCAGAACAACGACTGCGACGTGGCCATCCAGGGCTACACCGACAACACACCGTTCAAGGGCAGCACTGCCGAGCAGAGCGCCCAGAAGAACGTGGCTCTGTCGCAGCAGCGTGCACAGGCCGTCACCGACTACCTGCTGACCCAGGGTGTGACCACCAACCAGATCCGTTCCACCATCGGCTATGGCGAGGCTAACCCCGTTGCCGACAACAGCACTGCTGCCGGAAAGGCTAAGAACCGCCGCGTGGAGGTCTATCTCTATGCAAGCCAGGCCATGATCAACGCTGCTGAGCAGGGAACACTGCAGTAATATCAAACAAACAGCAGACTGAAAACATCTGACAAAGACGGGTTTCACAGATTCACCATGATAGGTGCTGTCGGTGAAACCCGTCTTCATCATTTGTGCCAAACATAAAGAAACAAGCGAGAATGTTACGACGCATACGTCTTTTCCTGCGCTGGTCGCTGGGGCTCTTTTTCGGCTCCACCATCATGGCCGTCATAGTGCTGCGCTTCGTCCCCGTCTACTTCACGCCACTCATGTTCATCAGGTTGTTCCAAAACGACGAGGTGAAGCTTAGCCACGAGTGGGTAGCTCTCGACGAGATGTCGGCCGACATGCCCTATGCCGTGATGGGCAGCGAGGACGCCAAGTTTCTGGAGCACTGGGGCTTCGACCTCGACGCCATCCAAAAGGCTGCCGAGCACAACGAGCGGCACCCCGACAAGCCCGTCCACGGCGCCTCGACCATCACTCAGCAGACGGCTAAGAACGTGTTTCTCTGGCCCGGGCGCTCATGGCTGCGCAAGGGACTGGAGGCATACTTCACGGTGCTCATAGAGCTCCTGTGGGGCAAGGACCGTATCATGGAGGTCTATCTCAACAGCATTGAGACCGCCCCGGGCATCTATGGCGTTGAGGCAGTGGCGCAAGAGCACTTCGGCTGCCACGCCAAGCAGCTGTCGGCCCAGCAGTGTGCACTCATTGCCGCCACACTGCCAAACCCGCGCCGCTTCAGCAGCAAGTCACCCAGCCAGTACATAAAGAAAAGACAGGCCAGAATACTGAAAGAAATGAAATACTTGAAGGCGCACGACAAGAAATGACAGAATTGTTCACAGAAATTGTGAATATTTCACAAAAAATTTGTGTGGTTCAAGAAAAATATGTACCTTTGCGGCGTTCAGAGGAATGGGGAGCTTCTCGAAAGCTCCTCATTCTTTATTTAAAAAGCAATTTTGCAGTAATGATAACTACAGAGAAACTTAGAGAATTAGTAGAAGAGTGGCTTCAGAAGGGAGACTATTTCCTGGTGGATGTCCAGATGAGCGACGACGACCGTATAGTCATAGAGATAGACCATGCCGACGGTGTGTGGATAGAGGACTGTGCCGAGCTGAGCCGTTTCCTGCAGGACCGTCTCGGCGACGAGCTTGGCGACTACGAGCTTGAGGTAGGCTCTGCCGGCCTCGGACAGCCGTTTAAGGTAGCACAGCAGTATGTGAACCATGTGGGTGACCAGATAGAGGTCGTCGACGGAGAGGGAAAGAAGCTCACGGGTACGCTAAAGGCCGTAAACGACCGCAATTTCATCATCACTACTATAGAGAAACAGGTGCCGGAAGGAAAGAAACGCCCGGTGAAGGTGGAGGTGGACAAAGAGCTGTCTATGGACACCGTGAAGTCGGCAAAGTACTTGCTCAACTTTAAATGAGAAATGAGAAGTGAGTAATGAGAAGTGAGAAATGGCTGCACAAGGATTAGTCGTTGGCCAAAAAACTCAAGACTCCGGGACTCGCGAATCCATAGCCTGCAAGCTGAAAAATCGATAATCGAAAATAAATCGAAAATCGAAGTAAATCGTAAATCGAAAATAAGTAAATCGAAAATATCAAAGATGGCAACAAAAAAGCAAACAAAAGGTCCAAGCATGTTTGAGACCTTCCAGGAGTTCAAGGAGACGAAAAACATCGACCGTACCACTCTGGTCAGCGTTCTTGAGGAGAGCTTCCGAAATGTTCTTGCGAAGATGTTCGGCAGCGACGAGAATTTCGATGTCATCGTAAACCCTGACAAGGGCGATTTTGAGATTCACCGTCATCGTATTGTCGTTGACGATGGAGAAGTGAAGGACGAGAACAAAGAGATCTCTCTCTCCGAAGCACTTAAGATAGAGCCCGACTATGAGGTTGGCGAAGAGGTGAGCGAAGAGGTGGACTTCACAAAGTTCGGCCGTCGCGCCATACTCAACCTTCGCCAGACGCTTGCCTCAAAGATTTTGGAGCTTGACCACGATGCCCTCTACCAGAAGTACAAGGACAAGGTGGGCACCATTGTTTCGGGCGAGGTCTACCAGATGTGGAAGCGCGAAGTGCTGCTCATGGACGACGAAGGCAACGAGCTGCACCTGATGAAGGGCGACCAGATACCCTCTGACAACTACCGCAAGGGCGAGACCATACGCGCTGTGGTGAAAGAGGTGAACAACGAGAACAACAACCCCCGCATCATGCTCTCGCGCACCAGCCCCGAGTTCCTCAAGCGGCTCTTGGAGGCCGAGGTGCCCGAGATTGCCGACGGACTCATTGCCATACGCAAGGTGGCACGCATGCCGGGAGAGCGTGCAAAGGTGGCAGTGGAGAGCTTCGATGACCGCATAGACCCAGTGGGAGCTTGCGTAGGTGTGAAAGGCTCGCGTGTGCACGGTATAGTGCGCGAGCTGCAAAACGAGAACATCGACGTCATCAACTACACCAGCAACGCACAGATCTTCATACAGCGTGCACTGTCGCCGGCAAAGGTGACAAGCATCAACCTCGACGAGGAGAACCACAAGGCAGAGGTCTATCTGCAGCCGGAAGAGGTGAGCCTGGCAATAGGAAAGGGCGGCATGAACATCAAGCTCGCATCAATGCTCACAGAGTACACCATCGACGTCTTCCGCGTAGTCAACGAGGGCGAGAGCGACGAGGACATCTACCTCGACGAGTTTGCCGACGAGGTGGACCAGTGGGTAATCGACGCAATAAAGAACCTGGGCTACGACACTGCCAAGGAGGTGCTCAGCGCACCGCGCGAGCTGCTCATAGAGAAGGCCGACCTTGAAGAAGAGACCGTAGACCATCTGCTTGAGGTGCTGAAGGCAGAGTTTGAGTAGACTCAAGATTTCTTTCACTTTTCACTTATCACTTTTACCTTAAGTTATGGGCATCAGATTAAATAAAGTATTAACAGAACTAAACATAGGACTTCAAACGGCAGTTGATTTCCTAAAGAAGAAAACCAGTCTCGGCGAGATACGCGACGACACCACGACCAACACCAAGATTACCGACGAGCAGTACAACGCGCTCGTTCAGGAGTTCAACAGTGACAAGGCCGTGAAGACTCAAGCCGACAAACTCTTTCCAAAGAAGCCGAAAGAGAAGAAGCTGGAGACCAAAGCAGTCACCAAGACCGATGAGCTGCTGGCCCAGCGTCCGCAGTTCAAGCCGCTGGGCAAGATTGACCTTGATAACATTGGCAAGCCGAAACCGGCTCCTGCCACCACGTCTGCACGCCCAGTGACAAAAACTGAGCCGACGGCTGCTGCCGTGAGCCCGGCCCAGAAGGAGACAGTCCAAGAGACTAAGGTCGAAAAGGAGCCAGTGACTGTCCAGCAGCCACAGGAGCCAGTGAAGGTTCAGCAGCCCCAGGAGCCGCAGAAACAGCAAGAGCCGCAGCAGGCTCCGGAGTCGACGGAACCGCAGGAGACCCAGCAGCCAGAGAAGGCCCGGCAGCCAGAGGAGCCACAGGCACAGCCTGAACCCAGGCAGCAGGAGCCCCAGCAGGCTGAGCAGCCCCAGCAACCACTGGACTCGCCAGAGCCTGAAGCCAAGTCGCAGCTGCCGGCACCAGTGAAGGAGATCTTCACCCTGAAGAGCGAGGAGAAGCTCGCACCGAAGGTCAACGTGCTGGGCAAGATAGACCTCTCGGCCCTCAACCAGAGCACCCGCCCGAAGAAGAAGTCGAAGGAGGAGAAGCGCAAGCAGCGTGAGGAGAAAGCAGCGCAGCAGCGTGCTGCCAGCGGACAGCCTGGCGAGAAGAAGAAGCGCGAGCGCATACGCACCGGTAAGGTCGACATAGAGGAGGCTGCCCGCCAGCAGCAACAGCAGCAGAGCCAGCAGGGCAGCGGCAAGAAGAAGAACAAGGGGGGCAACCAGAACTTCAGCGACCAGCAGCAAGGCGGCGGCAAGAACAAGAAGAACAAGAACCGCCAGCCGGTGAAGCCCGTAGAGGTCAGCGAGGAGGACGTGGCACGCCAGGTGAAGGAGACACTGGCACGCCTCACCTCGAAGACCACCATCAACAAGAAGGGCGCCAAGTACCGTAAGGAGAAGCGCGACGCCGTGGCCGAACGCCTGTCAGAGGAGCTCGCAGCAGAGGCAGCACAGAGCAAGGTGCTCAAGCTCACAGAGTTCGTCACCGTCTCTGAGCTTGCCACGATGATGAACGTGCCAGTGGTCAAGGTCATCTCCACATGTATGGCCATCGGCATCATGGCCAGCATAAACCAGAGGCTCGAGGCAGAGACCATCAACCTCGTGGCCGAGGAGTTCGGATTCACCACCGAGTATGTCTCTGCCGAGGTGCAGAACGCCATACACG
>Ga0310694_10002552_pt1 | contig 18567 bp, 23 predicted proteins | sample 174DNAGHGhighgp2_FD_203884 | JGI IMG/M metagenome (GOLD analysis project Ga0310694, IMG submission 203884) | Sheep rumen microbial communities from Palmerston North, Manawatu-Wanganui, New Zealand - 1742 DNA GHGhigh gp2 (v2) (version 2) | ecosystem: Host-associated > Mammals > Digestive system... | reverse complement strand
GTCCTCGCCCGCAATGGTGGCGGGCGAGGACGCCCGCGCTCCCATGCAAACAGCTTTATTAACGGGCATTCTTTTGGTTTTATCTTAGAAATCGATTTGGCAACCTAACTCCTTCACCAATCCTCCCCAATTTGCTTTTTGCCCCAAATTAAACTTCTTCATTCTTTCCTGTCTTGCCCTTTATTTACGCGCTTTCTGCGTTAATTCTCCAAAATCTGTCTTTCGTTACAAGCTTTTTTCGTAACTTTACCGCCAAATTGCAGGTGATGGATTACCTCGTTCCTCTACGGTCTGCTTCACCCTTTGGATGGTATTCTGCCTTATCGTATGGAGGGGCATGTGGTAATCGACAAAGTCGCTTCGCTCGAAGAACTGCCAAGCGGAGCGGGACAGAATATGTTCGGTTTTAATCAAGATAAAACTATATCGCGAACGATTTATTGTTAAACAAACTTAAAGATTCAGATAAATCGCTTGCGATGTAAATTATTGTTCTTACCTTTGCATCGTGAACGATATATTTACGAGTTAAGAATTAAGAAATAAGAATTAAGAATTAAGAAATAAAAGAATATGGCAAAGATTTATGATTTCAAGGCTCTGACGAGCAAAGGCAAGGAGATAGATTTCTCTCAGTTCGAAGGTAAGGTATTGTTGATTGTCAATACAGCCAGCAAGTGTGGTTTCACCCCCCAGTTCGCAGGACTGGAGGAACTGAACCAGAAGTATAAGGACAAGGGACTGGTCATCATCGGATTCCCCTGCAACCAGTTCAAGGAGCAGGATCCTGGTTCTGACGGACAGATTGAGGAGTTCTGCCAACTGAACTACGGCGTGACTTTCCAGATTATGAAAAAGGGTGATGTCAATGGTCCTGCCGCAGAACCCATCTTCGAGTATCTGAAGGCTCAGGCTCCTACCGAGGAGTATAAGGGGCTGAAGGCTAAAGCCACACATGCCCTCTTGAAGAAACTCAGCAAGAGTGTGGAGAAAGACAGCGACATCCTTTGGAACTTCACCAAGTTCCTGATCTCGAAGGATGGTGAGACCATCAAGCGCTATGCTCCTACCACAGAGCCCAAGGATTTTGAGAAGGACGTAGAAAGTTTTCTTTAACACGAATTACCGCGAATTATCCACGAATTATCATGAATGAATTATATGAAAAATTATATGGCAATTCGTGTTCAAATAAAAAGTTATGCACGCAGAATTACAACTCGACAATCAGATTTGCTTCCGTCTCTATACGGCTGCACGACTGATTACACAGGCTTACACGCCGCTGTTGACAGCATTGGGCATCACTTATCCGCAGTACCTGGTGCTGATGGTGCTCTGGGAGAAGGACGAACAGCCCGTGAACGACATTGCGCGTCGACTGCTGTTAGAAACGAACACCGTTACTCCCCTGCTTCAGCGCATGGAGAAGCTCGGACTCGTCATTCGCAAGAAGGGTGAACTGGACAAGCGCCAGCAGATAGTATCGTTGACAGAAAAGGGTAAGGCAATGGAGGAAGAGGCCTACGCGCAGATTCCTGCTGGCATGAAGGATCAACTTTCTGCCTGTCCTATGAAAGTTGAAGACTATCAGTATTTGGCACAGAAGCTGGACTCAATCATTGCTACATTAAAGAAACAATGATGTCCCATAACAACAAATATGGACTTAATATTAAGTTATATTGTACGCTTGGTGGTGTGGTTCTCAGGCATTGCGAGACCACTGTCTCGCATTGGTTTATGCCGATTTGAGGAATACACCCCAGGACAACCACTTAAGATACTATTAGTGGGCTACAACGGTGCCAGGAATACTGGTGCCGATGCCCGCGTTGTAGCACTGACACAACAACTACAAAAGACCCTTGGTGCCGAAAAGACCGAGTTGACCGTGATGACACTCGACCTGGAAAACGTGAAAGGCTATTTCACCGGTGCAGTACACCTGCTGCATTTCTCGTCGGTATTCATTTTCTCACTGGTGCGCGCCTGTTCGCGCCACCATGCAGCCATCCTTTGCGAGGGGTCGACACTCACACCCACCTTTGCCGAGGCACTGTGTGTGTTCTTCTGCGAGGCAGCAGGTATCATGCGCCGACAGGGCAAACCCTGTATCGCCTATGGATCGGAAGTAGGCAAGCTGGACGGATGGTTGGCCAAACTGAGTAGAGACCTGTGCAAAGATACATACTTCATGGTGCGTACCGAGGAATCACTACATAATCTGCAACAACTGGGGCTAAAAGGACATGTGTACAGCCTATTACCGGCGACATCACCTTGCCCTTGGAAGTAATGCACATGGATATTACCCACGTGATTCATTGTGCCGCAGAAACAGGATTACAGAAATCACATGAAGAACTGTGGAGCATTAACGTTGATGGAACCCGACACGTAGTCAGGATGGCCGAACTACTGCCTCACCTCCAGCGTTTCACCTATGTATCTACAGCCTATGTGGCCGGTATTCAGAGCGGAATCATTACAGAAGAAGCTCCTCTGGCCACGCAATTCTACAGCCAGTATGAGCAGAGCAAAGCCGAGGCTGAAAAAATAGTAAGGGCATCGACATTACCTTACATCATCTGTCGCCCGGGAATGATTGTGGGTAATAGCAAAACCGGACGCACACGCAACTTCAACACCGTCTATTATGTGCTGAAGCTGATGCTGCAGGGAAAGTTACGAGTAATGCCTGTAAGCAGTAGCCAGACAGTCAATATGGTACCAGTCGACTATGTGGCACAGCAGGTAACCCGCCTGACGTTTGCTCCAGAGGCCGATGGCCGTACCTTCCACCTCACGGCTCCTGTCACGCATCTGCCACAGGTTGGAGAGTTGGTAGAGGCTGTAAGAACGTGGGCCAGACAAAATCTGCATATTGATGTAGCCAAGCCAATATATCTGCCCATGCCCATATTGCGCACCATAGGCAAGCATTACAATGCGGGGCACGAAGCCAAGACGAGGTCGCTGCTATCGAATCTCACTGCGCTAATGCCTTATTTCTTCGACAACCATGTGTTCGACCGCACAAACACCGATATGTTTACTGGTAAATACGAACTCGACTGGCGCAGCTTTCTGCCAGCGCTTCTTGAGTTTGCCTGTCGGCATAATTTCATGCGGCTATCAGATCATAGCATTTTCCAGCAGGCCATGTTGCGTCGTGAGAGTAGCCACTACCCCATTACCTACTACAACATCACGGCCAAAGGCACAGAGCGTGTTACCGGGCGAGAAATGAACGATATGGTCAACAGTTACGTTGGCAAGTTGCACAAGCTGGGCGTAAAACCAGGCGATACCGTAGCACTATCGGGCATTAACTGCGCTGAGCACGCTGCCATCGATAACGCCATCGGACTGGTAGGGGCAGTCAGCGTACCCATATACTACACTACACCTGCTGACGAGATTGCATTACTGATGAACAAGAGCGGTGCCCGCTGGTTCTTTGTTGGCGATGAGCGCGTGATGACAAATGCAGCGGGGCTTTCCGAGCACATACAGATCATCCCCTTCGGTCCACTGAAGCAGAATGACTCAACTTCCCTGACCAGTCAGTCAGCCGCCCGTCTCACACTGAGTTCCGAGCTTGCCACCATCCGTTACACATCGGGTACTACAGGCGAGCCCAAAGGCGTGATGTTCAGCTACAGCCAACTGAAGTGGATGGGCGAGGTACTCACCAACCTGCTATCCTGGCACGACCGCAATAGCGAGATGCGCTACCTGTCGTTCCTGCCCATGAGTCATGTGGTCGAGGGCATCCTGGCTGCCTACGCTCCTTACTGCATGCTCTGCAAGGCCAAGATATACTACCTGACTGATTTCCAAATGCTGGCTCAGGCATTGCCTCAGGTGCGCCCCACGGTGTTCTTCTCAGTACCACGTTTCTACGAAAAGCTATGGGAACAGATTGAGCAGAACCCACTGGGGCAGCGTTACCTCAAGATGAGCAACGGTCCACTCAAACGTCTGACAGCTACCATCCTGCGACGCGCCGTGCTGCGTAAGGCCGGACTCGACAAGTGCTCTCAGCTGCTGGTAGGCTCGGCCCCCATTAGCGAGGAGCTGTTGCTGCACTTTCGCCAACTGGGCATTGAGATACACAACGCCTACGGACAGACCGAGGCACCGCTGATAACGCTGAGCCGACTGGGCGACAACGTCATACCCAGCATAGGCACACCTCTGCCTGACACCACAGTAACCGTAGCACCCGACGGAGAACTCGTGGTGAGCGGTCCGCAAGTGGCTCTGGGGTATTATAAGTTAGACTCCAACACCTTTAAGGACGGTAAACTGTATACCGGCGACCTGGGACGCATGGATGCCGACGGACACGTGTACATCAGCGGACGAAAGAAGGACATGCTGATTACCTCATACGGCAAGAACATCAATTGCACCAAGATCGAGCAGCGCCTGATGGACATACCCTGTGTGGAGCATGCCGTACTGGTGGGCGAACAGCGTCCTTACTGCACAGCCCTGCTGTGGACAACCGGCAATAACGACACACTTACAACCGACGTGGAACGCATGAACCAACAACTATCGCACCCAGAGCAGGTCAAGCGATATCTCATCATCAGCACGCCACTGAGCATTGCCCGTGGCGAACTGACACCCAACCTGAAGGTAAAGCGCAACGTGGTGATAGAACACTACAATCACGAAATAGAGACCCTGTACGCCAATGGTTAACAGTTCACTATTCAGACGTATAGAACTGCAACTGCTGATGAACCTCACAGCACACGCTATAGGCCAAAAGTCCCAGCGCATCTGGACGCTACCCAACGCCAAGGCCCAGAGAGTCTATGCCGAGTTTACCAGCAGCAACCTGCAGGCAGGTGCCGATGAGCCGCTGCTTGAGCGTATGCACACAGAGGCTCATAAGATGGGCCGACGACTACGTCGCCTGTTTCTGATAAACAACGAGGCCCGTGCACAGCGACTCATCGTTGCGCTCTATCGTAACATCGGCATTCAGCTGTCGTTCGAGAGCAGTAGGCGGTTGTGTTTTCACAGCTGCTATTTCAGCAGGTTCTATACACCGAAAATATGCCAGGCAGCATCGGCACTCGACAGTGGTATCATCTGCGGCATTCTTGGTTTGGAGTCCGAGCACCTTCACTTCAGCCAGCGTATCACCGAAGGCTGCAAATGCTGTAAAGCACAATTCACAACAAATCATTAAGAACATGAAGAAAGTCATCGTAATAGGCAGTGGCGCTGGCGGAGCAATGGCCGCACATATGCTTGCAAAGAAATTCGAAGTAACAGTTCTGGAGGCAGGAAAGGAATTCAAACCCCTTTCGTTGCCACTCGAAAAGTTAGCTATGTTCAGAAAGACAGGCCTATACTTTGACGAGCGAATGATTCAACTGCTATTGCCATCTATGCGTATCGACAAGCAGCAGGAGATGGTGATGGTGTATGGTCGCGGTGTGGGCGGCACCACCACGCTGGCTACGGGTAATGCCGTGAGAGCCGACAAGGGACTGAAAGCGATTGGCATCAATCTCGATGAAGAGTTTGATGAGCTTTACCGCGAACTGCCCATCACTACCGACCACCAGCGCTACTGGTCGCCCATCACCAAACGCACCTTCCAGGTCATGCAGCAGTTGGGGATGGACCCTCAACCCATGCCCAAGCTACTCCGTCCAGGCAGTTGCCGCTTGTGCGGTCACTGTTCTATCGGCTGTCCTACGCTGGCAAAATGGGACACACGCGAACTGCTGAAAGACATCAAGGTGCTGACCGGCTGCAAGGTCACACATATTGATATTACCAACCATACGGCACAGAAAGTACACGTAACCCGTGGACTCCAGCACCTGACGCTCGAGGCCGACGTCATCATCGTGGCAGCAGGCGGCTATGGTACCCCCGACATACTGCGTGCATCGGGCATCGACTGCCAGCCTACGCTGTTTGTCGATCCTGTGCTGTGCGTGGCAGCCCTATGGAGAAAGCCCGACAGGACCGCCAGCTGCTGATGCCCTTTGTGAGTCACCGCGAAAAGTACATCATCTCTCCATATATGGACTGGCTCAGTTTCTTCTTCAACCGCCAGTGGCACAAGCCGATGGACGGCATGGTAAGCCTGATGATCAAACTGGCCGATGTAGAGCAGGGCGATGTACACCACAACAAGATGAGCAAGGTGCTCACGCCTCTGGACCACCAGCGACTGCAACAAGGCGTTGACGACTGCCGACAGATACTGCTGCAGCTGGGCGCAAAGGACGAAGACATATTCCTGGGCACGCTGAACGCGGGACATCCGGGCGGCATGTTGCCACTCACACAGGCCGAGGCAGAGACCCTCCACTCGCCTCTGCTCCCCGACAACCTCTATGTTTGCGATGCCACGTTACTCCCCCAAGCACTTGGTCTGCCCCCCATGTTAACCATCATGGCCCTGGCCAAGCGTATAGCGAGAATCATCACCCCTTCCTAAATTCCTTCGGGCTCATGCTATTTTGAGGTAGTCGCGGGTTCTTGAAGGTTTGAGTCCGATGGTTTTTTGAAACGGATTTTGCATCTGAAATCTCCTTGTCCAGCCTTATTGCCAAAAACCACCTCCGTATGGTCGGACTCCGATTGATATAGACGTTTGTAAAACCCAAGGCCCTCATTCTTTGATTCGGGCTTGTTGAGCATAACGCTACGGGTGTCGATGATGTTGTCAAAGCATAGCGCGGGAATTGCAAAATCGACTGTTTTACTTGGTGATATAGACTGTATTACTAAGTAAAATAGACTGTATTACTGAGTGAAATAGACCATATTGTAACGAACTTATGCATGAATGTCCTGGATTTAAGCATAAATTGGCTGGCAATAGAACTCCCGTCTGTAATAATATTCTCTTTTATTTGGTCGCTGCGCTCAAAATTATAGGAAAATTTATGGCATATGCTCATTGCCGCGCATTTGAATTATCGTATCGTTTCGGACGTTAAAAGTACGGAATATCCTCATGCTCGTGTCGTTTCAGACAAAATTTGTATTGTCTCAGATTTGGATTTGTGGGAAAAACAATGTACCTTTGCCGCCAAATTGCGACAATAAATGACAATGACTTTTCATCCTTTGACGTTGTTCGACCGCGAGGCTATGCAGGCAGTGACGCTACTCTCTGGGCGGCGTAACTGCAACTACACCTTTGCCAACCTTGTGGGATGGAAGTTTCTGTTCGGCACCGAGGTGTGCGTGCTTGAAAACGCCGTGGTGCTGCGCTATACCTTCGATGGCCAGCGGGCGTATATGGTCTGTACGGCAGAAGTGTTGTCGCAGGAATTGATTGAGGCATTGCTTGATGATAGCAATGGAGATTTGACATTGAGGGGGCTTGAAGACTCGCAAGTCAAAGCCCCCCTCTCATCCCCCCGACTGGGGGGAAGCCCAGACGCGAAGACATCCCTGCCCCAGTTGGGGGAGGTTAGGAGGGGGCTTTCCGTTGAGCCGGTTCGCGACCAATACGATTACATATACCGTCGCACTGACCTCGCAATGCTTCGTGGCAAACATCTGGATGCCAAGCGTAATCACATCCATCGTTTCCGTGCGGCGCATCCCGATTTTGAATATCGTCCTCTTACGCCGGAATACTTTGACGAATGTCGCCGACTGACGGAAATATGGCAGGAAGAGAAAAAAAGAAAGCAAGCCCCAAACGATAATAAGAATAAGATTATTGATGCCGAGCATCGCGTGATGGAGACCATATTCTCGAATTGGGAGGCTCTCGGCATGATAGGCGGAAGCATCTTCGTGGACGGTCGTATGGTGGCTTTCACCTACGGCTCCGCTGTCACGACCGACACCTTGGACGTCTGTGTGGAGAAAGCCGACCGTCACGTGGAGGGCGCTTTTGCCATCATCAACCAGCAGTTCGCCGAGCATCTGCCTGAGCAATACATCTATCTGAACCGCGAGGAGGATATGGGAATCCCAGGTCTTCGCCAGGCGAAATTGTCGTATCACCCTGAAATACTGTTGACCTACAATGTCGTGCATATTACAAAGAATGACTGAAGATGACGCGCCGTTGACCGCCCGCTGGATGGTGCGACAATACGGTTTCGACCGCGCTGAGGTGGAGTCGTGGGTGAAGGACCTGCATTTCAACTGGCCGTTGAGCGTCAAAGCCTTGGATGAAAACGGTGATGTCGTGGGGCTGCTCAACATGAGCGACTATCGCATTGAGGAGGAGACGCCGCAGATCCTGAAGGACAAGCCGGAGCTGATAGCGAGTCTAAACGCCCAGCGTTATATCGCTGTCTTTTCGTTCATCGTAGCTGAGAATTATCGTGGCACCCGATTGAACTACGACATGCTGATGTCCATCATGCCCGAGTTGAAAGCCAACTACGATTTCATCTTCATTCCAGTCCTGCATCGCCTCAAAACCCATCAATATTGGCAACGTTGGGGCGCAAAAGAGTTTTATCACGATGCGGATTGTGTGGATTATAAATTGGATCTTTAGTATCTTTACACCTTAAATATAATAAGAGATGACAACATTAATCATAGGGCTGTTGATTCCGCTGCTGGGCACGATGCTCGGCTCTGCCTTTGTGTTTTTCATGAAAGACGAGATGTCAGCAAGGCTGCAGAAAACGCTTTTGATTCCAGAAGCCAACGAGGGAGAGCACTCTAATCTCAGTACCATCGGTTTTGCTGTTGGATTTGTCCTGATGATGGTGCTTGACGTAGTACTTGGTTAGTGATGTGTCAATTAGGTCTCTGGCCATGGCTCAAATTCCAATTCCAACTCAATCCATTGATTTTCTTCCTGTGGTGTGGCAATCTTTTGATTGGAAACGCCCAATCCTAACAGTCGGATGGGGTGTGAGTGGAATTCCACTTGCTGCATCAGTTGTTTCGCCAACGGCAGGATCTCATCTTTGGTGCGGAGAATATGGTCAACGGTGATGCTGCGGGTGATTTGCTGAAAATCCAAAAATTTGACTTTCAGCGTTAGTGTGCGCCCCTCAAAGTCATTCTTCTCGATACGCCTGACCAGCTCCAGCACCGTATGGTACAAGTGGATGGTAACGGCTGAGTTCTCGCTGATGTCTGACTCAAACGTCTGCTCACAGCTGACGGACTTGCGCTCCCACTCGGAGATAACAGGTCTGTTATCGATCCCTCGCGAGAAGTCGTAGAACACCCGGCCCATCTTACCAAACTCCTGAGTCAGCCGAGTAAGTGACATATTCCTTAGATCCAGACCCGTGAAGATACCCATACGGTGCATCTTTTCTGCCGTCTTCTGACCGACACCCCAGATTTTCTCCACCTTCAATTGGGCGATGAAGTCCAAGGCTCTGTCAGGATGAATCACCGTCAGGCCATCGGGCTTGCGCCAGTCAGAGGCAATCTTTGCCAGGAACTTGCAATAACTGACACCAGCTGATGCCGTCAGTCCCGTTGTCTCGCGGATGCGCTGCTTGATTTCACGGGCTATGTCCATTGCATAGATTCCTTGACGATTGGTGCTCACCATCGGACGATTGGTGCTCACCATCGGACGATTGGTGCTCACCATCGTCTTATTCTCTGTGACATCGAGAAATGCTTCATCAAGCGAAATAGGCTCAATCAAATCGGTATAGTCATGGAAGATGTCGTGCAACTGTGCTGACACCTCCTTATACCGCTGGAAATGTGGCTCCACGATAATCAGTTGCGGACACAGGCGTTTGGCCACTTGAATGGACTGTGCCGAATGCACTCCGAACCGTCGGGCCTCGTAGCTGGCTGTTGCCACCACGCCACGTTCGGCATCGTGGCCAACCGCTATCGGCTTCCCCTTCAGTTCCGGATTGTCTCGCTGCTCCACAGCTGCAAAGAACTGGTCCATATCAATATGGATGATCTTCATTTTGTATTTACAAACTGAGAAGCATATTTGAAACGATGGGGGCAATCATTTCCTTGGGAACATCACACTCCTGCGCCATCTTAGGCCACCCTGATGCCGTCTCGCATACTTCATCGATGATAGGTTCTGCATCCTTGATGTTGTTCTGATGTGCCAAGACGCAGAATCTCAGCGATGGCCTGCTTCTTGTCATCATTCAGATTGGCATCAAACGATGATTTCTCCGACAAGGCTTCTCTTGCCAAATTGACCAACGCATCTATTTCAAACTTCGCATGACGGTTCCAGTCCACGTCCCACGAAGTTTCGGTCATATTCAAACCTTACTACCTCATATTGCCCGTCCCACCGGAACGTCCCTACGGGTATGCCAAACATACGGACCATCGCTACATCTACCATTCCGACTCCTCCTGTTTCGCGTTTTTAAGTTTGCCGACTGCCCGTTTCCGCTGTTTGGTCTTCGAGGCCTGCACCATGTTGTAGTATTCACTGGGACTCAACTGTTCCTCCTCCACCAGCTGTTGCAGCATATCCAGTTTCCCTAATGTGCGGAGCATCCGCAGTAGTGAATCAAACGAGCGAATCTCCCCTTTCTCTATCTTCTTGATGGAAGAGAGAGAAACATTGGCCGCTTCCGACAAGCTCTGCTGAGTGATGTTCTGCTTCAGCCTGGCCGACTTCAGGTTCTCCCCGATTCTTTCGAGGATGGCCATGTCTGTCAACATGTAAATATCATCCATAACAGTTTAAATTTAACCTTTTTCGGTGCAAATATACAGATAAAAGTTTAATTTGAAGCCAAATTGGAGAATTATTTTTCAGTCCAGGATCAAAAAGAAACCTTTTAATCCTTATATTAATAGGTAGACGATGACACAACAGATGGCAGCGACAGGGAATAGTCCCAAACGGAACCATGCTGCAACGATGCCAGCCAACAGCGCAATTATTCCTGGCAATGGAGTTGGCGTAACCATAATCATATCTGGGAAGGTCATCACGGCCAGCGTGACGTAAGGCACATAATACAAGAAACTGCGCACAAAGCGGTTGTGTAACTCCCCTTTGATCAGTACCATTGGTGTCACGCGTATCAGGTTGGTGATGACAATGGCCAGGAGAATATATATGAGAATACTATGCTGTTCCATCGTCTTCCGTCTTTATAGGTTTAAGCCATGCAGCCACTGCTGAAATGACAATCGTCAGTACCACCGTTCGCATACCGCTGCTCCACTCGCCGATAACAGGAGCCACAGCACACAGACCACTCAACACGAAACTGGCTATCAGCGCATAGAGCACGTTACGGTCTTTATGGGCAGGAGGAATGATAATCGCCAGGAACATTCCGTAGAGCGACATACTCAGGGCTGTCACCATCGGCTGGGGCAACAGACTGCCAGCCACGATGCCCACAGCACAACCCGATGCCCAGAACAACGTAGATATCAGGGCTGCCGAGTAAGTATAAGCCGGAGGCGTATAGCCAGGATGGGCCACAGAGATGCCAAACACCTCGTCAGTCACGCAACAGGCCATCAGTATACGGTGAAACCATGATGTGCCAGGAGCTATCTTCTGTGAGAGTGCCGCACTCATCAGCATATAGCGCAGGTTGGCCACCAGACACATAGCTATCACCTCCATGTATGCTGCCTGTACCGCTACTAGCGTGTAGGTGCCATATTCGCCAGCCGAAGCACGCGTGAAAAAGCTACTCAGGAATCCCAAGGGTGCCGTCAGACCTGCCCTCGCAGCAATGATGCCAAGCGAGAACGTTACAGCAAAATACCCCATCGCAATGGGTATGCCATCACGCAAGCCGTGGATGATATGTTGTCGATTCTTTACCATATTCAACTAAAGTGCTCACTGTCGTCTTCCTTGGAGCAGGAGGTCAGCCCTATTGCGCCGCATAGCGTCAGGATGACGGCTATCATCCATAATTGTTTCATTGTCTTTTGTTACATTATACGATTACTTGCGGAAGTGCCTTTAGTGCTTCATCTGGCAGGCGCGACTGCAGAACCATGTCAAACATATACGGCAGTTTGACTGCATAGAACGGCAGTATTCTCTTGATATATTCATCGATGGCCGCCCTATCGTTTGTTCCAAGGTATGCAGGCAGGAATATGTTCCAGTGAGCGGTCAGCATCTCTGGTGTAAGATGCAGTATGAAGTCTGCCCTCTTATCGTCAATCCTGTTACACATCGTCCATGTCCAGCCCAAGTCCCACTCCGGCACACCATAGCAGAACATCCCCAAGTCGATCCAGAGAATACGCTCCCCGTCTGTGATGATATTGCCGATATGCAGATCACCGTGCAGGCAGTTGGTGGAGTCAGGCACCTTGTCTAGGAAGGCTAGCGCCCGTTGTTTATACTCTTCCGTCACCAGGTCTTTCTTCAGATAGAAGTTTCTAAGAACATCCTTCACCGACGGGATGCGTGAGGTGTCGGCTTTCGTTGCATGCAGCTCTCGTGTCATTCGGGCGAAAGCCAGCGAAATCTCCTCCAACCTCGACGGCTCTTCTGAGATGATGCGTGTGAACGACCGTTTGTTCTTGATCAGTTCGTACTCCACACCACGGCGTTTACCGTCCGTAATCAGCTGATAAGGTTCGGGAGTAGGTATCCCCATGTCAAATACGGAACGGGAAGTCATAAACTCCCTTTCTGCCATTTCTGCTTCTGCGCCAGGATTGAACAGCTTGGCCAGTGCATTACGTGTCTTGTGCGTATAGGTGAGCGATGAGCCACCTTCGCCAGTTTGAACATACTCGTTCAGGTCTATCAGTTTGTACGTATCCATATTTTTATCATTTAATCCTTGTCTTATCATCTTTTTCAGCTATTCTACATCACCATCCTGGAGGCAGCACGATATTCTCCACGTCGCGAGCCTTTTCGAACAACGGAGAGATTTCATCATCGGTGAATCCGGCAATGCCGCAACCGATGCGGGTCACAAGGAACGTCATGTTCTTGTTCTCCTTGGCGAATGCGATAAACTCGTCCACATACGGACGGATGGTCTCTACGCCGCCCTGCATCGTAGGAATGCCGTAGCTCTGACCCTGCAGACCCACGCCCTGACCCATGATGGCCCCAAACTTGCGGTAGGCGATATAGGCCGCACCACCGCCGTGCATACCTTTGAGATTGCTGCCGAACACAAATATCTCGTTCGGCTGCAGCTCCGTGATAAACTCTGGTGTAGTTCTTTTCTCCATAACTTCCTCTCTGATAAAGTCCATATTCTCGCAAACCATCGATTCTGCCATATCGGCCATCGAACCCGACATTGGCGGTGCAGGCATCGACATCCTGGCATCGCCCATTGTGGACTCCCTGCGTAGGATGGCCATTTCGTCCATCACCTCCGGCATATCCAAATCCATGTCGAAGTTCTTCCTGAAATACGGCACGATGATCTGTTCCTTCGACAACCTCGATGTGGAGACCATGGCCCACTCCTTTGCCATCGACGAACATCTGGAGTTCCAACAGGACGATGCCGGCACCAAGGCCATGTTCGCCCGCGAACGCCGCAGCCGCGAACGCTACAACTGTTGTGTCGCCGAAGATGCTGCCATGCCTGTAGGCTCATTCTTCAAAGAAGAGAATTAGAAGGCCATACAGTGTTCTAAAAATGAGATTGTCCTCGCGCTATGTCGAAGGCAATCTCATTATGTTCTTAACCGCATTTAGTTGTACCAAATAGATGGCATCGGTTTCTGTGCACTTGATTCGACTTGCTTGGTGTCGATCTTGTTCTTGTCGTCCCTGACTTCCTTTTCTGTTAACATAAGCAGCTCCTCCTCTGATGTTAAGTTACCGCAAATATAGGGATTATTTCGGCTCGTTGTACTTATCGTATTCCTTTTTTATGACACATTAACCTATTTATGCCATTTGCGGTATTTATATTCAGGCATTATTCATCTTTGCCTTATACAAGGCAATAGCATCTTGCATGATGTCATAATGGTCGAATGCTAAATGTGGCAAATCAGACAGTGCCCACCATTCTGCTTGGGCAGCATCGTCCTTGCCAGTGACAGCAATAGGTTCATCGATGATGGCCAGATAAGCGACGGTTATTGTCCTCCCTCTTGGGTCACGGTCAACCTTGGAGTATGCCCCAATCTGATGAATATCCGACAGTCGAAGCCCAGTTTCTTCTTCCAGTTCCCTGACGGCGCACTGCTCCGTCGTCTCGTCCATATTCATGAAACCGCCGGGGAACGCCCAGCCTCCCTTGAAAGGCTGGTCACCTCTTTGAATCAGCAGCACCTTTGGCTCTGCCTCTCTCGTTATCACCACGCAGTCTGCTGTAACTGCAGGTCTTGGATATTTATATGTGTATGCCATAATCGCTACAAGTTATGTGTCCCACCATATTTCATCTTCTTCTGTCCACGCTTCTTCGCCGATTATCAATTTGTAGAAATGAGAAGCAGCTTCCTTATCTCCATAGCGTTTCAGACTTATATGACAGAACTTCTCTTTCTCTATCTTCACGATGGCCAAGGAATATGCACCAAAGACTTCTCCTTCATTGTTTGTACTGAGGATTGCCAACATATTCTTTTCCTTAACAACCTTGCTGTCCATCACATAATATGTGGCATAAGAGTTCTTGGAGAATACGCTACCCACTTTTAGATTCTCTTTATAATGTTCAAGACCATCCTCGGTTACTTCCAATGGGCAGCATGGAAATTCAGTCTTAGTCCACCAACTCTGTTTTGCAGAAGGTGTCAGAGACTCAAACCAATCATCTTCTTCCTGAAGGACTTTTTTATTGTCTTTTCCGAAGGTCTGATTAATCCATTCGTTAGTGTCGATAGTTACGCTATTAGAATCTTCTATTTGCCCTTGTAAAACAGGAACTTTCTGATCTTTGTTGCAAGGGATTACAGGTCTTGGCATATTAGGTTTTGGCGTATTGCTAAATATCCAATCGCCGACTTTTCCTTTCTCCTGCTTGTAATTGGAACTTGGCGAGCTTGACTTTACCCAGTTATTCCAATTCTTCAAGCAGTTCTCAGCTTCTTCTTTTGTAACATTACGCATCCAAGAGAAATTCTTGTCCTCTGTTTCGTAACCATAAAGAAGAGAGGGATTTTCGAGGAAAGCCTCAATACTGCCACATATCAACTCCACCTTCTTTCTCGTAATCTCATTATTTAGTATGTTTTCCAGCTTGGTAAGCCACCGAAGGTTCTCTGGACGATTATTTTGTCTGTTTGTATCAATGTGGTCAACCACATGTTGTTCTGTTGGTGCAGGACCATGAAATGCTGTAGCAACTATCCGATGTACCCTCTCTCCACAAAAGTCCATGTATCCTGTAACCATGTTTGGTATTCCGAAGCTCCATACTTCATCGAGTTTACGCTTACGCATACCTTCGCGCTGATGTCGCAGAATGGCACCATTATCACGAGCGGAATACGTTTCATCCTTATAAACGCACTCTCTTTCTTCTATATAATCATCAATATTCAGCATCCCTTAAATAATTAAGACTCTACTTTTAACATGATTGAAATATCCATAGACATTAGCATCATCTGCCATCCCCTTTTTCAGATTCCCTGTTGAGTATTGATATTACAATCACTGCCCTGCCTTCTCTAACAAGTCACCCATAATCGTGTCTGTAAAAGTATGCCATATTTCCAGATTAACAGGCTGGTATTTGCTGAAAAGTTGTTTTACAAACTCTATTTCGAATACCAATCGGAAGTCTTTAGGGTCATTGTCTGGTTGACCTTCTCTGCGAGTACCCACGCGAGCTATCTTTATCAGATATAGGTCACGAATGCCTTTTTGCTTAACGTAAGGCATGAAATAAAAAAGTTTATTAAGTGCAACCGTAGAAGGGAATTTCTTGCCTGTATAGTAAATCTTTGCAGACTGGTCGAGATAGCGCTCAATATTGTCGTTTTTCACCAAGCTGATGAGCACATTCTTATCCATTTCCACATCTGGCTCTTTCTTCTTGGAAGGCCGAACTACGGTAGCATTTTCCACAATGTTCTCAGGATATTGCTTAAGTACATCGAAGAAATTAAGTTGTTTCACCTTTGATACAACTTTCTTTATCCCATTCGTTTTTTCTGGGGTCGTTTTCTCCAATATTTCGCGGTTCAATCTGCGTCCCATCAGTTTATACCAGATTGAACGAGCCATCTTGGTTTCTGTCTCTGAGAATCCCATACCCTTTTGAAGAAGCTCCTTGTCTGTGAAGTCGAGTATCTCATCTGCTGTTTTCTTCTCACGAACCATCTGATCCACTTGCTCAAAAAGCTTGGCATTCTCCTCGCGATATGGTAGATAAACTCCCTCCACCTCACTGGGCATTAGCTCTAAGACTCCACCTCCAAAGTTGCGTCCAAGGATTTCCGCAAAGGCAAAGGAAAGAGAATTGTAATAGCTCACCACGAAGGCCTTGCGTTTCACACCTTTTTTAATGAACACACGATGCATGGTGTCCGTAGTGTAAGCCTGAGCATCATTCAACACGAATTTGGGATAGAGATTATTGCGACGAAGGAAGAGCGCATCTGACAGCTTGATTGACGGAATCACATACCACTCATCGCGGATGCTGGTTTTATATCCTTTATTGATTCCTTGTTGTTCGCCATTTTCGATATATGCCTTGGCTCCTTCATTGCCATTCTCTTTAGTTTCAGGAGTAAAAACCAGTAGATTGGCCTTTGCGCCATTAGCAAGATTCTGTTGCCAGTCGGCTTTCGTAAAGCACAAGCTATTCACTTGCACGCTTCGACCCACCATAGGACGGGCATATTCTTGCAACTGATACATATCCACTACTTCCTGTGGTACAGTAAAATAGCCATTGGAACCTGTCGTGATACCAACCTCGACATCAGCATAAGTTCCAATCTTTGGCATATCATCAACCCTGATCTTCTTTAGGAAATCCAGTTCCTCTTTGTCAAGGAAGTAGTAAGTCCATTTGTCTGCATGGAAATCTATCTGCTTGGTGGGGAGGTTCAGACGATGAGGATCAAGCTGTCGTAATGCCTCTGCATCCTTCACCTCAATATGTTCTATCAGGTGCTCTCCTGTGCCTGTACGTTCGCACAACAAAAGTACTACCTCTTGCTGGATTTCCTCAAATACCAGATTCTCAAAAGAAATAATGTTTATCTTATTGAACGATGTAGCCAGATACTTTCGAAGCTGTTGGGCGTAAGTCACTTGAAGGAGTTCAGACGGGATAACAAACCCCATCTTTCCTGTTTCTTTCAGTAGTAAACTACATCCAACGACAAATGTCACCCACGCGTTGGTCAGTTTGGAACGCTTAAGCCCTGCTTTCTTGAATATTTCGCCAGCTAATGTCTGTTGTCCTTCATCATAATATTGATAGCGGATAAATGGTGGGTTGACCATCTGCTTTATCGAGTTCCTCATTGGGCGCCTCATTTGGGGAACACCTCCTTAAACATTCGCCCTAGACTGTCAACCCATGCCTTGTTACCATTAGTTGATACACCTGTGCAGAAACTTGCAGAGTCGGAGCGTGAAGATTTCAGAAGTTCGATGTCAGTTTTCAGTTTACAGAAATCACCATTCTGCTCCGACAACTCTGGATTGGACATTACCTCTTGGCGCATGCGGAGTAAATTGGGACGAATCTCTCCGTCACACGCTTTTATGATGCTATCCTTGGCAATGATGTAACGATTTTCTTCATGGTTGTAAAACAGGTTGGCATCGACACCCTTAGGTTTGTCAATATGGAACGGGTAGAACTTTTTCATGTTCTCCTTGTCAAGTGGCGTAATGCGTACACTTGGCTCTCTTTCTGGCTCCAAAGGAATTGAAAGTGTGAAAGGCTTCTCTGTTGGAGATGTGGTCTCAATAGAAACAGGTTCCTCAAAAACTGAGCATCCATAGAACCCTGTGAGCAATTTAATGTCCTCAAAGAATTCGTCTATTTCGTCTTCTCGCTCTGGAGATATTGCCGGCTTAGCTGGAACAACGGCATTTTCCGTTAATTCTGGATGAAGTTCCTTGGCAAGTTTAATACCAAGATGTTCAAGGTAGTTGATTTCGGTATCTGTCAAGAAGCCTGGGTCAGAGGAATTAAACACCAGTGCTGTATGCCAGTTTGGCTTCTCGCGTAGATGACTAAGAACTCGTTCAGAGAAACTACGTGCCTTTCCAATATACACACTATATACACCAACACTGCTATCAGACAATAGCATATAAAATGAATATTTGTCAAGCATCTGCTCATTCAACTTGGGGTTTGACAAGGTGTTTCTCATCAAATCTTTAGGAACAATGCCAAGCCTGCATGTGCTGCCTGACAACTTCAAACTTCTACGCCCTTGTAAAGTTGCATCATTCAACTGGACGTATATCGTTATTGTCTTTGCCATAATCAACTCTATTATAAGCCCATCAGATCTTTTGCCAGACAATTAGGGCATCTTTCATCAAACCAATGCCATATATGATGTCTATCAGTTCCTTTCTCCCAAATATAGAAATCCTCCTCTATGCACTCATCCTTATCAATGGGCACATCCTCAAACTCATTCCATAGCTTTTCTAATTCTTCAAATGACATTTGAGTATTCATCTAA
>Ga0310694_10002551_pt1 | contig 18573 bp, 15 predicted proteins | sample 174DNAGHGhighgp2_FD_203884 | JGI IMG/M metagenome (GOLD analysis project Ga0310694, IMG submission 203884) | Sheep rumen microbial communities from Palmerston North, Manawatu-Wanganui, New Zealand - 1742 DNA GHGhigh gp2 (v2) (version 2) | ecosystem: Host-associated > Mammals > Digestive system... | reverse complement strand
ACCTAATTTATATATGTTTTTATCCGAAAAGACAGCCAAATCACCTCCCAACATTCCCAACTACACAAATTATATTATCTTCGTGCCATAAAAAATACGCTATGAAAGATAAAATCGTCATAATTCCGACGTACAACGAAAAAGAGAACATTGAGGCCATTTTACGCAAGGTGATATCGCTCGAGGGCGGGTTTAATGTGCTTGTTGTTGAAGACAATAGCCCCGACGGGACGGCCGATATTGTTAAGCGGCTAATGCAAGAGTTTCCCGGCCGAATCTTCATTAAGGAACGAAAGGGCAAGCTGGGCCTGGGAACGGCTTATATTGAAGGTTTCAAGTGGTCGATTGCTGAAGGCTACGAGTACATTTTCGAAATGGACGCAGATTTCTCGCACAATCCCGACGACCTTCTGAACCTTTACAACGCCTGCGCGAACGGTGCCGACGTGGCAATCGGGTCGCGATATATTTCGGGCATCAATGTTGTGAACTGGCCAATTGGCCGCGTGCTAATGTCGTACTACGCATCGGCTTACGTGCGGCTGGTTACCCGAATGAAGGTGCGCGACACTACCGCTGGATTCGTCTGCTATCGTCGTGAAGTGCTGGAAACCATTGAGTTGGATAAAATCAAATTCAAGGGCTACGCATTCCAAATTGAAATGAAATTCACGGCTTGGAAGTTCGGCTTCAACGTTGTCGAAGTGCCTATCATCTTCACCGACAGGAAGGAAGGCCAATCGAAAATGAGCGGCGGAATCTTCAGCGAGGCTGTTTTCGGCGTCATCAGAATGAAATGGCGCAGCTTGTTCCGCAGTTATAAACGCGAAAAGAAGGGCTGATTCTCTGATATTTACAATGAAGACTCTCATAAAAAATGGTGTGATTGTCAACAATGGGCAGCAGTTTTGCGGCCACATTCTTATCGACGGTGACACCATTGAATACATTGGCAAGGAACTACCTGAAATACAATCTAATACACAAACAATAAACGCTGACAAGCAATTGGTGCTGCCTGGCGTGATTGACGAGCATGTGCATTTCCGCGAGCCTGGACTGACGCACAAGGCCGATTTTGAGTCGGAATCGCGGGCGGCGGTGGCTGGGGGCGTAACATCGTTTATGGATATGCCCAATGTGAACCCGCAAACCACCACCAACCAACTGCTCGACGAGCGCGCCGCACTGGCTGCAGAAAAATCGGTGGCAAACTACGCATTCTATCTGGGCGCCACCAATAATAATATAGACGAAATCCGCACGGCCGACATTAGTAAGGTGTGCGGAATAAAACTTTTTATGGGTTCGTCAACAGGCAATATGCTTGTCAATCAAACCGATATGCTTGAGCACGTTTTTGCCGAATCGCCTTGTATAATTGTGGCGCACTGCGAGGACGAGCAGATTATCCGAGCCAATATTGAACGGTATAAAGCGCTGCCCGCCAACGAAGTGGATGCAACGTGCCACCCGAAAATCCGCACCGCCGAAGCGTGCCTGAAATCGACCGAGCGTGCTGTGGCGCTTGCCACAAAATATGGTGCGCGTCTGCACGTGGCTCACCTTTCAACGGCCGCCGAGCTTGCGCTCTTTGAAGCCAAACCATTGAACGAAAAGAAAATAACCGCCGAAACCTGTCCGCATTACCTGTTCTTCGACGAAGCGGACTACAAAACGCTCGGCTATCGCATAAAGTGCAATCCGTCAATCAAATCGGCAGCCGACCGCGAAGCGCTGACCGAGGCGCTCACATCGGGCAAGATTGACACCATCGGCACCGACCACGCGCCGCATCTGCCCGCCGAGAAGTTCGGCGACAGTTACTTCACATCGGCTTCGGGAATGCCGTCGATTCAGCACTCGCTGCTTGCAATGCTCGACTTGTGCCGTGCTGGCCGAATCAGCATTGAGAATGTGGTACGGAAAATGTGCCACGCACCCGCCGACCTTTTCCAAATCGACCGCCGTGGCTATCTACGCAAGGGTTATAAGGCTGATATTGCGATTGTTGACACCAACAAGCCGCAAACCGTCACATCGGCAAACACTCTCTACAAATGCGGCTGGTCGCCATTTGAGGGGCATACTTTCGGCTCGACCGTCACCCACACTTTTGTGAACGGCAATCTTGTATATTGCAACGGCGAGTTTGTTTCTGACCGAAAAGGCGAGGCGCTGAAGTTTGATAGGCTATGAGTTGGAGATCAGATTTTCTTAATAGTAAAGAGTCAATAATTTGGATTCTCATTTGTATGGGATTATTGTTTGTGACAATAATATTGGCCGCAAGCCTTTCTTGACAATCTACAAATGCAGTTGACTGCCTTTTGAGGGGGCACACCTTCGGCTCGACCGTCACACGCACTTTTGTGAACGGCACGCTGGTTTATTGCAACGGCGAGTTTGTCGGGAACGAGCTGATTCCCTTTTAGTTTCCGTTTGTCAAGAGTAAGGTCAAAATCGACGGTGCTCTCGAACGCTCCAATGCCGCGAATGTTTTCAAAGCCGCACCGTTTCAGGCATTTCAAGGTCCGCGAAAGATGTTCGGGTGCGGTAACTATCAGTGCTGAAGCCGTCTTTAACTGCGGGAAACTATCAGCAAGGCACACCGACTGTGAGCGGGTGTTGCTGCCGCCAGTCATATACAAAATGCTGTCGGTTGATATGCCGTTGCGAGTAAGATAGTTTGTCATTTCTGCTTGACAGACAGAATCTTCCGGATGAACGAGAATCACCGGCTTATTCAGTTTATTGGCAATTTCCGCTGTATAGTAAAGCCTTATAAGATTGCTTTCCGACGGCATTCCGGCACCGCCGAACATAATTATATAATCGGGGTGGAAGTTTTTTGTCGAGTCTTTTTTCCACGCGGAATCTTCACCCAAGCAGCGGTGCATATAAAATGGCGCGGGCGTTAGCGCTAAAATATTCAGGATTAAAAATATAGCACCTAATGAAATGAATAACCACTTTAATATGGCGAATGGGGGCTTCACGTTTCGGTTAAAAAAATGTCATTTTATAAATTTAGAAATGTGCTCTCGTTTAATTACTTCATTAAGAGAAAGAAGAAAAATCTACTAATCCTATTTAAAATCATTAAGGTTTTTAGGAAACTCGGGGTTTTCAATTCCTTGTATCTCTATATTAAGATTAATAAGGCTGTTTTTAGGATTAGATGAAGAATATATCACCCAATACCGCTTATCTTTACATTTTTCAAAATCTTGACATATTTTAAATTTATAATCAACATCGATAGTTCTGTAATATGATACACTATCATCAGCGACATAACAATAGTCAATATTACTTTGCACGTTCACGCCAGGACGATACTTAACTATGTAACCAACAGATACCTTATAATCATTTTTAATTTGTTCCGCAATCTGCTTTTTATATAAAGCTGAGATAGCTATAACAATTAATGAGATAATTATAAATATAAACTCGGTACCGGTAAGTTTCTCTTTGAATGGGGTTTTCATTTATATGCTGTTTTGTATTACTCCACCAATATCGCCCCCTCAACCTTCTCTTCCAGCAGCGCATTTTGCAGCACTTCCTCAATGGTGCTCACGTAGATAAACTCCAGACCTTCAACGTATTCGGGTTTGATTTCCTCAATGTCTTTGCGGTTTTGCTCGCACAGAATCACCGTTTTTATGCCAGCGCGTTTGGCGGCCAGAATCTTCTCGCGGATGCCGCCCACGGGCAGAACCTTGCCGCGCAGCGTAATCTCGCCCGTCATTGCCAGAGCCTTGCGCACCTTGCGCTGCGTGAACGCCGACACCAGCGATGTCACCATTGTCACGCCTGCCGACGGGCCGTCTTTCGGAATGGCGCCTTCGGGCACGTGGATGTGCACGTTCCACTTCTCGAAAATTTCAGGCTTCAGGCCGAATTTGTTGGCGTGCGCCTTGATGTACTCCAGCGCCAGAGTGGCCGACTCCTTCATAACGTCGCCCAGATTGCCTGTGAGAGTGAGCGTTCCCTTGCCGCGGCTCAGGCTTGTCTCTATGAAAAGAATGTCGCCGCCCACGGCTGTCCACGCAAGTCCTGTGACAACGCCCGCGAAGCGGTTATCGTCGTACATATCAGGCGAATAGATGGGTTTGCCAAGATATTCGACAATATTTTCAGGCGTCAGGTTTTCGGGCACGGGCTCGCCAAAGACGATTTTTTTGGCAATCTTCCGCGAAATCTCGGCCACGCGCTTGTCGAGTTCGCGCACGCCCGACTCGCGGGTGTAGTTCGCAATCAGGTAGGTGAGCGAAGCGTCGTCCATTGCAAACGGATGCTGCTCCAAACCATTCTCTTTCAACTGTTTCGGAATCAGATGCTGACGTGCGATGGCAATTTTCTCCTCAATCACGTAGCCGCTCACCTCAATCATTTCCATACGGTCGCGCAGTGGCGCGCTGATGGGCGCAACGCTGTTGGCCGTGGCAATGAACATTACGTTCGACAGGTCGAAATCAACGTCGAGATAATTGTCGTGGAATGCGCCATTTTGTTCAGGGTCAAGCACTTCGAGCAGAGCCGACGCGGGGTCGCCGTGATAGTCGTTCGACACCTTGTCAATCTCGTCAAGCACAAAAACGGGGTTGGCCGACTTGGCTTTTTTGATGTTCTCGATGATGCGGCCAGGCATAGCGCCGATGTAGGTGCGGCGGTGTCCGCGGATTTCGGCCTCGTCGTGCAGGCCGCCCAGCGACATTCGCACGTATTTGCGCCCAAGCGCCTCGGCAATCGACCGCCCCAGCGACGTCTTGCCCACTCCAGGCGGGCCGTAAAGGCACAGAATGGGCGATTTCAGGTTGCCTTTGAGTTTTAAAACGGCCAGATGTTCCAGAATGCGCTCCTTCACCTTCTCAAGTCCACAATGCTGACTGTCAAGTATTTCGCGTGCGCGATTCATATCAAAATTGTCGTCGGTGTACTCGCCCCACGGCAAATCGAGCAGCGTTTGCAGATAGTTGAGTTGGATTGAATATTCGCCCGAAGCGGCGTTCAGATGTTGCAGTTTTTCAATCTCCTTGTCGAAATAATCGGCCATTTCCTTGCTCCACTTTTTCTGTTTCGCCTTGTCTTTCAGGTTTTTGGCTTCTTTTTCGGTGGGGTTGCCGCCCAACTCGTCCTGAATGGTTTTTATCTGTTGGTTCAGGAAGAACTCGCGCTGCTGCTTGTTGAGTTCGGCCCGCACTTTCGATTGTATATCTTCCTTAAGTTGAACCTTTTGCATTTCCTGCGACAGCAGTTCGAGCAACCTGACGCTGCGGTTGAAAACGTTCGATTCCTCAAGCAGTTCCTGTTTCGCCTCGGTGTTGATGGCGGTGTTGACGCACACAAAATTTATCAGGAAGAAGGCGTTCTCGATGTTGCGCAAAGCGAAAACCGCCTCGTTCGGCATTCCAGGCGTCATTTGGATTATCTTCGACGACAAGTCGCGAATTGAACTTGTAATAGCCTCAAATTCGGCAAGTTGGCTGTTGTCGGGCAGCACTTCGTCGATGACGGAAATGTTGGCGGTGCAGTACGGCTCCGTCGCAATATAATTGTTGATGACAAACCGACGCTTGCCCTGAACAATGATTGTGGTGGTGTTGTCGGGCATTTCCAATATCTTGACAATCTGCACGATAGTGCCGTAATTATACAAGTCCTCAGGCTTGGGGTCCTCCACGTTGAAATCGCGTTGGGCAATGGCGCCCACAATTTTGTCTCTTCGGTACGACTGCCGCACCAGTTCGAGCGATTTTTCGCGCCCGACGCTGATAGGAATCAGCACGCCAGGAAAGATAACCATATTGCGCAGCGGCAGGATTGGCAGTTCGTCTGGAATCTCAATCCTCTCATTCGGGTGGCCGCCTTCCGACATAATCGGAATAAAACTCGCCTCCATTCCGTCGCCGTCCGACGCCATAATACCTTCAATTTTTATTTCTTTTTTCGAACTCATAATCAATGAAATACAACCTATATTGTTGAGAAAGTTGAGAAGGTTGAGAAGGTTTAGAAACTAAACTCTCTCAACAGCGAAGCGCTAAACTTTCTAAACTTCTAACCTTTTAACTCTTATACCCTCCACGGTATTTTGCGGTCAAGCCGAAAACGTCGGCAATCAGTTGGCGGTCGATGTCGTTCAACTGCAGGCCTCGGCGAGCCAGAACACGTTCGGCAACTTGGCACAGCGTTTCGGGCGTGCAGGGCTTGAATCCTGCCGAACCGCCCCACATAAACGACGGCACAAAATTTCGCGGAAAGCCTGAACCATAGATGTTTGCGCCCACACCGACCACCGTTCCCGTGTTCAGCATTGTGTTGATGGCCGTGCGGCTGTAGTCGCCCATTACAAGGCCGCAGAACTGCAGTCCCGTCTTCACAAATTTGCCTTCGGGGTAGTTCCACTGACGCACTTCGGCGTAGTCGTTCTTCAGGTTCGAGCAGTTGGTGTCGGCGCCAAAGTTGCACCATTCGCCAACCACGGTGTTGCCCAAGAATCCGTCGTGAGCCTTGTTGCTGTTGCCGAAAATCACAACGTTGTTCAGTTCGCCGCCCACCTTCGAGTGCGGTCCCACGGTTGTCGGCCCGTAAATCTTCGCGCCCATTTTCACCACCGAACCCGTGCAGAGCGCAAACGGTCCGCGGATGCACGAGCCTTCCATAATCTCGCTGTTGCGACCGATGTAGATGGGGCCGTTGGTGGTGTTCAGAATGCAGCACTCAACCACCGCACCGTGCTCAACAAAAATGTCGCCCGTGCCGATTATGCGGTTCGATGCGCTCAACTGCGCCGATTTGCGCCCTTTGGTGATGATGCGGAAATCGTGCTCAATGGCGTCGCCGTTGTTGCGAAAAATGTCCGACAGATGCTCAACGCGATGACATTCAGATATTTGCTGTGCATAGTCCTTGAAGGCGATGCTTGTCGGGTCGAATCGTTCGGCCTGCGCCTTATCCAATCGGATGGCCGTCACCGAATCGTCGCACACCAGCGCCTGCCCAGGTTGCAGTTCCTCGAGTTCGGCCAGCAGTTCGGCCGTCGGAATCACCGTGCCGTTGATGAAAATATTATCGGCACCGACCGTCATTGGGAACTTTGCCCGCAGATGCGGCCTTGTGCAGTACGACAATGGCTCGCCAGCCAGATATTTTTCCCACTTCTCGCGAATGGTGAGAATGCCCACACGTATTTCGGCCGCGGGCCGAGTGAAGGTCAAGGGAAGCAGTTCGTCCCAAGTGCTGTCGTCGAAGAGTATATAATTCATAATCGTCGGTTTTTAATGAACGGCAAATTAAACATTATTCTGAAACTTGTTGAAGGTGGCGGTGAAATTCAACGTAAAGGATGACGGTATTTATGATTTTGCGCCACTTTCTATAGTTGCCGACAAATTATGTGATTTGCCTTTGGCATTGTGTATTATTTGAAAGGCGACCTATTAATCTTCTCTCGAAAGCCCATATATATTTATGTCTTTCATTTTTTGATGATATAAAGTGAATTTTAAATCATCATATGTAAGGTCATAATTCATATTCAGTTTTTTACAATTGTTTTTCAACACATTTAATATCAATTCTTTCAATCCGTAGTCTTGATATTTCATATAATCTGATTCTTTTTTCAGAATAATTGAATATTCCCCTTTAGAAGAGCAGAAAAGATGTGCAGGCATTGGCAATCCAACATTATTTAATTCTTCTAAAATCTCATTTTTTGCTGAAAAAACTATTCTATACTTGTTTTGTTCCTCTTCGCACCTAAAAAAAACATAACCTATATTCGTGTCATACTCATCGGGCGTTTTATACTTTTTTAACAGTGAATTCCATATTTTTTTTAATTCATTGGTATATTTAAATGAATCATTCCAGTTATTATAGAATGGGTCTAATTCTAGTTTATCATAGTCTTTTTGTGTCTCTATGAGAATTGTCAAAACCGCACAAGGGCCACTTTCCTCTTTCGCAATATGCGAGTCACAGCTATTTTGATATTCAATTGATTTTATACCTGCTAAAAAAAGGGAAGTCAATTGCTTGAAATCATATAGAAGTTCTTCTAAAACCATATATTACTCATCTGCCAAAAGGCTGATCAAAGCAAAGATAGAATGGATAAATGGGAAATCCAAGAGTTGGTTTGGTGAAGAGATGCAAAACAATCGCGGCGGAATCGATGGATTTTTAGCCGATTCCGCTGCGATATTCGTTAATGTCAAGGGCGATTATGTCGCACACAATAAGCAAGGCGCTTGCCAATTATATGGTTGCGCCACTATTTATCCGCAAAAAGCCCGAACACCTGTCCCTTCACAAGCCAACTTATGCCGAAGAAGGTGAGCGCGATTGTCTCTACAATAAATGTCTTTGCGTAAAACTTTATGGGCAAGGGCATTAGGATTAAAGCCACCAGCATTCCGACGCCGCAGACTCGATAGATAATGTTTCTCGTCTTCTTTTGTTTGGTTGGATTTTCTGTGCCTTCAGTAAACAGAAACAGACTGTTGTAGGCAAGCAATAAGAAGAAGCAAACCGCAGACACACAATGAATTATGTGCGACACATTTGCAGGCAACTGAAACAAGCCAACCCTTTCGGGCGAAACGGCGCAGTTGCAGGGAAACAGCACAATCATCAGTCCGCACACACCCGACAAGGTGGTAACAACGTCGTCTTTCAACTCGTAACCATCGTAGCACATTAGCACAACGGCAGCCGTTGTCAGAATGCCAGTGAGAGCGGGTGTAATGTAGTATGTGGCGGAAATGGAAAGATTATCCCAAAAAGCGCTTGGTATGCAGACCGATTTCGACACCATATACGCGCCAAACAGTGCTATCCAGGGAAGTATCATACCCAAAAAACCGATAATGTTCCTGATTCTTTTCAGCCATACTTGCGAACTTGCCATTGCCATAAATCTTGTTTTTAATGTGAAAAATGCTGTTCAAATTTAGCAACTAAACTGAAATACAGAAATCTAAGTGCCGTAATCTTCGCCTAAATTATTTGGAATTAACATTGAAGTTTTTTTACCACGGAACACACAGAAAACACAGAAACGATAAAAAAACGGCAATCGAACAAGTTCAATTGCCTACTGAAATCACGGAATCGAACATTTAAATTCCGTAGATTCAGTGTTTAAAATCAGTTGGCTATAGTCTAACAAATAACTGAATTTTGTTTGTTTTGTATTTGTCTGAAAGACAATATTTTCATAACCGTAGGTAAGCGAAGCGTAACCTACGGCATTGGCTACTCCAAATTTTCAGTCTGAAAGACTGAACCTTGATATGGTTCTCTCTTTCAGAGAGTTATCTTCCGTTTTTTGAACTGCCAGCGATTGCGCTTCGCTTAATCGCTGGTTATGCAAATTCAGTCCTTCGGACTGCCTTTTTCAGTTGAACGTTAGACTATAGCCAACAGTTGTTTGTCAGAATATCCGCGAAAGCGATTAAAAAAAGCAAATGATTCCATCGTTTACGAAAACGTTATATCTTGCAATTGAATTATAAAACATCATCACAATGAAAAAGGCGATACTTACACTGACGGCTGTGGCTGCGTTTGCTGCCTGCGCCACTGCCGACGTCAAAATGCCGCCGCTATTTACCGACGGAATGGTTTTGCAGCAAAAAACTTCGGCCCCTGTGTGGGGATTTGCCGAGCCTGGCGAGAAAATCACAGTGTCGAACACGTGGGACAACAAGACCGTCACTGCCGAAGCCGCAGCCGACGGGCGTTGGAAGGTGAATGTGGCGACACCATCGTTCGGCGGACCTTACGCGCTGATTATCAACGGCAAGAACACCATCTACATCAACAATGTGCTGATTGGCGAGGTGTGGTTCGCATCGGGACAGAGCAATATGGAAATGCCTATGAGCGGTTTCCCGTACGGCACCATTCTGAACGGCCCTGAGGATATTGCCAACAGCACCAACAACGACATCCGCATCTTTATGGCTGAGCGCAACACAAGTTTTAAAGAGGAAAACGTGGCGGGTGGCGAGTGGAAGGCCGCTTCGCCGAAAAACACACCGCAGTTTGGCGCAACGTGCTACTATTTTGCAAAAAAACTCAACGCCGAACTTGGTGTGCCTGTGGGCATTATCAACTCGTCGTGGGGCGGAACGCCTGTCGAGAGTTGGATTCCGCAAGAATATATCAAAAACGTGCCCGAATACAGTCAGATTGCAAAAAACATTGAGGCAAGTTCGCCAATCATCGAGAAACGCAACAGTTGGCTCGCTCAAAAGCAGTCGGTGCCGACATTCCCCCGTCCCGACCTTGGCGACGGCGACCTGGCAAAACCCGATTTCGACGACAGCAAATGGCACTCAATGAACGTCCCCACACTTTGGGAAAACAACAACGAGGTGCGCGCCTTCGACGGCATTGTGTGGTTCCGTAAAACCATAAAAATCAGCGCTGCAATGGCTGGCAAGGAACTCGTGGTATCGCTTGGCGCGATTGACGACGGCGACGAGACTTTCTTCAACGGCGAACCCATCGGCCGCATCAACAACTATCAGGCCGACCGCGTTTACACCGTTCCCGCCGAGAAGGTTAAGGCTGGCAAGGCTGTTATTGCCGTCCGCGTTACCGACAATATGGGCGGCGGCGGACTTTACGACAACCCCGCGAAAATGAAGTGCTACGTGAAGGATAACGAAAAAGCCGCCGTGTCGCTTGCTGGAAGTTGGAAATATCTGCCCGTGGCCGAACTGTCGAAAGGTAAACTCTACAAATTCGACATACAATCAATGGAATTTTTCCAACGCCCGATTAGCCCCATCGATTTGAGCGAAATGACGCCGACCTGCCTTTACAACGCAATGGTGGCGCCGTTTGCAGGCTACGCAATGGCTGGTGCCATCTGGTATCAGGGCGAGGCCAACGTGGGGCACGCCGAGGAATACACCCGCACGTTCCCGCTAATGATTAAGGCTTGGCGCGAAAAGTGGGCTCAGGGCGATTTTCCGTTCTACTACGTGCAGATTGCGCCCTACGACTACGGCACCAACGGACATTCTGAGGAAATCCGCGAGGCTCAGCGCGTATCGCTGTCGGTTGCGAACTCGGGAATGGCTTCGACCATCGACATCGGCAACAACAAGAATATTCACCCCGCCAACAAGGTTGAAGTGGGCAACCGCCTTGCGTTGTGGGCGTTTAAGAACATCTACGGCAAAGACGTTGTTTGCAGCGGCCCGCTGTTCAAGAGTCAGGAAATCAATGGGAAAGCCATCTACCTGAGTTTCGATTACGGCGAAGGTCTGAACGCCAAAGGCGGCGAACTCAAAGATTTTGAGATTGCTGGCAAAGACGGCAAATACTATCCCGCCACAGCGGTAATTGAAGACGGAAAGGTGAAGGTGACATCCGACAAGGTTGCCGCCCCCGCATCGGTGCGCTACCTTTGGAACGACTGCGTTGACCAAGCCACGCTCTACAACGGCGCGGGCCTTCCCGCATCGTCGTTCCAAAGCACCAAGTGCTGGTAATTGCCGCGGCTGATTAGACAAAAAAAGGGAAGTGGTGAACGCTTTCCTTTTTTTGATTTATAGGTTTTTAAGGTTTTAAGTTTTTATAATATCTGCTCATCCAAAGGCACATCAAGCCACTGACCATACATCTTGATATATGTAATTTTGGGGGAATTAAAAGGAATTGGTTCCGTATATAAAAAATCTTTATCTAAAGGTTCCCGTTCATACCAAATCGAATCAATTTTATCTATTGAAACACAAACATCAAAAGCGTCTATTTCGGATTGAGAATGTGATAGAATCTTATCTTTTATTTGTTTTAATTGTGCTCCATTTATATTTACAAACAACAAGCCATCATTTGTTTCTCCACGAATGACACAAGAAGTACCTAACATTTCAATATAAGTCGAAATATGATATACGGATTTTAATTGTGATATAGAATCAATTGGTATTTTGTTACCATCATAATCTTGCAATGTTATATTACAAATTCTATAAATAGCCTTATAATAATGTACTCCTTCCATTCTGAATGGAGATACAATTTGAGAGTCAAATGAGATTTTATATGCTTCCCCATTATATATGGCATAATCACCTGTCTTAAGAATTTTCCTCATTACTCTGTTATTCTTATAAATTTATTGTCAATAAAAATTGCTATTATCTTTTCTGAGCCATCGTGTTTTTAAAGTTTCATAATTTGCATTATGTAAAACCTATAAGCGATAATTAATTATTACTCACAAATATACAACGATTTTTATTATAAAACTCAATCATTTCGGGCATTTCTTGCGGTTCGTAAAAATGCACCAAAACAAAAAAGCCCGACTCATCGTCGGGCTTTCTCATATTGCAAATCGTTAAGATTATTTGCTGTTGCGGATTGTTGCCTGAGCGGCAGCCAAACGTGCGATTGGAACGCGGAACGGCGAGCAGCTCACGTAGTTCAAGCCCGATTTGTAGCAGAACTCAACTGAAGCTGGGTCACCGCCTTGCTCACCGCAGATACCCACTTTCAGGTCTTTGCGTGTTGAGCGGCCGTGTTTGGTGGCCGAAGCAATCAGTTGGCCAACGCCGTCCTGGTCGATAGTCTGGAATGGGTCGGCGGCAAGCATCTTCTTCTCAATGTAGGCGGGGACAAAGGCGCCAATGTCGTCGCGGCTGAAGCCGAAGGTCATCTGTGTCAGGTCGTTGGTACCGAACGAGAAGAACTCGGCGTATTTGGCCATACGGTCGGCCAACAGAGCGGCGCGCGGAATCTCAATCATTGTACCGAACTTGAAGCCGATTTCCTTCAAGCCGAATTTCTTGCAAACTTCGGCGTAAACCTTGTCGACAATCTTGCGTGTGTATTCCAACTCGCTCATATCGCAGGTTACAGGAACCATAATCTCGGCGTGCGGGTCTTTGCCGTCTTTGATAAGCTCGGCAGCCGACTCAAAGATTGCACGTATCTGAGTTTCAGAAATTTCGGGATAGGTAACGCCCAGGCGGACACCACGGTGGCCCATCATCGGGTTCGACTCGTGCAGAGCCTCGCCGCGTTTGGCGACGGCAGCGGCCGAAATGCCCAGAGCGGCAGCCAACTCAGCCTGTTTCTCGGCACCTTGCGGAACAAACTCGTGCAACGGTGGGTCGAGCAGACGGAAGGTTACTGACAGGCCGTCCATAGCGAGCAGGGTGGCCTTCATATCCTTCTTCATAAATGGGAACAACTCGTCGAGAGCTTTGCGGCGCTCGTCGGCGTCGGCGCTCAAAATCATCTTGCGAAGCAGGAACAACGGCTCTTCAGAGTTCTTGCCGTAGAACATATGCTCGGTGCGGAACAGGCCAATGCCCTCGGCGCCGAACTCGCGTGCAATGCGAGCGTCGTCTGGGTTGTCGGCGTTGGTGCGGACACCCATCTTGCGGTTTTTGTCAACCAGGCGCATAAACTCTTGGAAGCGTGGATTCTCCGAAGCGTCCATCAATTTTAGTTCGCCCATATAAGCGTTGCCCTTGGTGCCGTTCAGAGTGAGAGTCGCGCCCTCTTTGAATTCAATGTCGGTACCAATGATTTTGGCAGTCTTGTTAGCCACATCAACGTGCAGAGCACCTGCACCAACAATGCAGCATTTGCCCCAGCCGCGGGCAACCAGAGCGGCGTGCGACGTCATACCACCACGTGCGGTGAGAACACCGTCGGCGGCACGCATACCCTCAACGTCCTCAGGGTTGGTCTCCTCACGGACAAGAATAACCTTCTCGCCCTTCTTCTGCCAAGCAACAGCGTCCTCTGCAGTGAAGACAACCTTGCCCACAGCGGCGCCAGGACCAGCAGGCAGACCTTTAACGATAGGTTTAACACGTTTCTCTTCCGAAGGATTCAGAATCGGGTGAAGCAGCTCGTCGAGTTGAGTCGGGTCAACACGCAGAACGGCGGTCTTCTCGTCAATCAAACCTTCGTGAAGCATATCCATTGCCATATTCAGAGCGGCGGTGCCAGTGCGTTTTCCGACGCGGCACTGCAGCATAAACAGCTTGCCTTCCTGAATGGTGAACTCAATGTCGAGCATATCGTGGAACGATTTCTCAAGAATCTCACGGATTTCAACCAACTCTTTGTATGTTCCAGGCATTGCCTCCTGCATACTTTTCAGGTGTTGGTTCTGCTCGTTCTTGGTCTCGTCGTTGAGCGGGTTCGGTGTGCGGATACCTGCCACAACGTCCTCGCCCTGAGCGTTGATAAGCCACTCGCCGTAGAACAGGTTCTCGCCAGTGGCGGGGTTGCGGGTGAATGCAACGCCAGTAGCCGAAGTGTCGCCCATATTGCCAAACACCATCGACTGAACGTTAACTGCAGTACCCCAGTCGTCAGGAATGCCCTCAATGCGGCGGTACGAAACGGCTTTCTTGCCATTCCAGCTCTTGAACACGGCTTTGATACCGCCCATCAATTGCTCTTTAGCGTCGTCAGGGAACTCTTTGCCCAAAACAACTTTGATTTTCTTCTTGAACTCGTCGGCCAGGAATTTCAAATCGTTGGCGCTCAGGTCGGTATCCGAAGCGTAGCCTTTCTGTTTCTTGTAGTCGTCGAGCATATCGTCGAGTTGCTTGCGAATGTTGAAGTCCAAGCCTTCAGCTTTCTCCATCACAACGTCGGCGTACATCATAATCAGACGGCGGTACGAGTCCCAAACGAAGCGCTCATTGCCAGTCTTTTTGATAAGTCCGGGGATTGTAGCCGAGCAGACACCAATGTTGAGCACGGTGTCCATCATACCCGGCATTGAAGCGCGTGCACCCGAGCGGCACGAAACCAGAAGTGCGTTTTCGGGGTCGCCATATTTCTTGCCCATTATCTTCTCAGTTTCGGCCATAGCAGCCCAAACATCGGCCTCAAGTTCTGCCGGAAGCTCGCAGTTGTTTTCATAATACTCCGTACAAACTTCGGTTGTGATTGTGAAACCTGCCGGTACTGGCAAACCCAAAAGACACATCTCCGCCAGGTTGGCACCCTTGCCGCCCAGCAGATTACGCATGTCTGCTTTTCCTTCGGCTTTCTTGTTGCCGAATGTGTAAACACGTTTTTTCTGTGACATAGTCATTAATTATTTGATGATAAATGAATGTAATTCTATTAACGAACGATTGCAACGCCAACCGCCGAAGCGGGACTTTGCATTAAAAATGAAAAAAGAATGCCGGCAAAATTTGTCGGCATTCTTATCCTATTGTTTTTCTAGTTCAACTGGAAGTTGATTGGCACAGTGTAATTCACCTTCACTGGTTTGCCTCGCTGCGAGCCAGGTTTGAATTTCGGAAGGCTCTGAACCACACGAATGGCTTCTTTATCCAATGCAGGATCGATGCCACGGGCAATCTTCACATTCTCGACCTCACCTCTTTGGTTGATTACAAACTGAACGAAAACCTTTCCTGAAAGACCGTTTTCCTTTGCAATCTCGGGGTACTTGACGTTGTCGGCAATGTACTTGCGCAGAGCAAGGTCACCACCGGGGAATTCAGGCATGTTCTCCACAATAACGAATATTGTTTCCTCCTCTTCCTCTTCTTCCTCTGTCATTTCGACAATGGCCACCTCAGTGTCTTGGTCGGCCTCAACGTCCTCAATTTCCATTTCGTCGTCAATCTCAACATCGTCATCGACAATATTGATTACCTCGGCAACTTTTGGCACCTCCGGCGGGGGCGGCGGAGTAATCTCTTGTTGACGTGTGATTGGAATGATTTCCTCTTCGGGAACGATATCTTCAAGCTCTCCGAAGCCTGCGGTGTTCTTCTCGTGAACCGTGTAGCTAAATGCGCCCAAAACAACGCCCAAAGCCACAACAAATCCTATTTCCAGAAACATTCCGCTGTATCGCCGTAAGTCGGCTTTTGGATTCTTTTTAAGTTCCATAGCGTTTATTATTAGTATTAGTTTTTTCAGCCGCTAAAAGTAGAATTTTTCTTACAATATGACAAACTAAAAAATCGTTTTGACTGCAAAAAAATCACAAAACCGCGTCCCCTTCAAATCCTCACCGATTTGTCATACTTTCAAGGCTCAAACAATGAGCAGTTTCAGCCACACTTGCATTGATATCAACGAACCCGTGGCGTCACTTTGTCGAGTCGACACGCGAAGCCAGATAGTAGAACAACCGTGGGAACCACCGGCGAATATGGACCAAAAGCGTTGCCTTGCCGCCATAGAGCACCTCTTTTTTCCCGCGCCTGACTGCCCGCAGAATTATGCGAGCCGACTCCTCGGGCGACATTCCCGCAGCTTGCCCTTTGTCCATTATTCCATACTTCTCGCCCGTTTTTGTAATGGCGTTGAGCGACACATTTGTGGCTATCCGGCCGGGCTCGAGAATGGTGATTTGCAAATTGTTTTTTGCAGTTTCAGCCCGAAGGCTCTCGAAAAATCCGTGCAAGGCATGTTTCGATGCCGAATAAGCCGACCTGAATGTTATGCCGTATTTCCCCACCACACTCGAAGTTACAACAATCAGTCCGCCGCCATTTGAAATGATGTGCGGTAGCAATGCCTTGGTTATTGCAATGGTTCCAAAGAAGTTCACCTCCATCACCTTGCGGTCGATGCTGACCGGCGTTTCCACTGCGAGCGAACGCTGGCTAATGCCTCCAAAGTTCATCAGCCCGTCAATTTTCACACCATCGGCCAGAACGCTGTCAACCGCCGCCTGCATACGCTCATAGTCGGTCAGGTCGAAGGCCTCGATGCGGGTTGCTGCCCCCAACGACTGACAACGGTCGGCGACACGGGCAAGTGCCTCTGCGTTGCGTCCCGACAGAATCAGCTTTGTGCGAAGTTTGGCAAGCTCGTATGCCACGCCCTCACCTATCCCCGACGATGCGCCGGTTATCCAGAATGTTCCGCCTTCGAGTTTCATGATTCGGGATTCAATCGGGCTCCAATTATTTCACAATATCAAGCAATTCCACCTCGAAAATCAGCATTGTGTAAGGCTTAATACGAGGAGCCCGGCCTTGTACTCCGTAGGCCAGTTCCTGTGGAACGAACAATTTCCATTTCGAGCCAACCGGCATCAACATCAAAGCCTCGTTCCAACCTTCGATAACACCACCGACATAGAATTCGGCCGGCTCGCCGCGCTCAACGCTGCTGTCGAATACGGTTCCATCGAGGAAGGTTCCGGTGTAATGAACCTTAACTCTATCGTACATAACCGGCTTCGGACCATTTCCTTCTTTAATTATAGTGTATTGCAAACCCGATTCGGTGGTTACCACATCGCCATTGGCCTTGTTTCGTGCCAAGAACTCCTCGCCCTCACGTTTGATATCGCCAAATTGTTTGAGCATCTCTCTCTCTTGAATTGCATCGAAACATTCTTGCACTATATGAAGATTTTTTTCAATGTCGATTCGAGTTTTAGGCTCTTGCATGGTTTCGCGATAACCCTCATAGAACAATTCGAATTTGAGTCCGCCAAGAGTGTCGAGCCCTGATTCATCGAACGACTGTCTGAATCTTTCGCCATTATATACACCCATCAGGTAACTTACCGAGTCGAGACGTGACTTAGAGAATGTCAACGGAGGAACATCATCTGTAGTATCGGTTGCCGTTCTTTGATTATAAACATCGATAAGCACGCAGAATTCGTCCAAATAGCGGTTGTTGGCCGAATCGAGCTCATATTTCAAAGGTTTGTGATAGCACGAATTGTAAAAAGCATCGAAAAACACATTGTAGTTGAACAAAGTGTCGAACCCGACACTGCTGTACCCTTGTTTATGCTGTAAGCCGACATATCCACCATAAATATATGAAACAGAGTCGGCGTTTGTTACGATTGGTGATTTGGTTTTGAACGATTGGCTGCAAGAAACCATTAATGCCGCAAGCGCACCAATCAAAAGGAAGTTTTTGAAATTCATAGTTTTGCGTTTATTATTATTGTTTAAAAAAAGTGTGCGAATATAGTTAATTAGTATCAATTGGTATTATATTTTTGCGGAGTAAAGAATTTGAACCAATGAACCGGATACGCACCATATTAGTATTTTTAATGGCAATAGGGATATGTTGCCCCGCCTTGGCCCAAAACAAATCGAAGAAAGAGCCTGTGGCATTGCGCTATATTATTGATGACAACGGCGACACGCTGCCTGTGGTGAACATTGAGACCGTTACTGTGCGCCACTTCAAAAAACGCCGCCAGCAAATAAAATACGACAAGCTGATGCGTAACGTGAAAAAGGCCTACCCCTACGCCATTGCCGCCCGCGACGAACTGGCTACCATGAACGCCAATCTTGAGGGTGTTACCGATCCTCAGCAACGCGAGGCTTATATAAAGGCATACGAGAAACAAATGTTTAAGAGGTACGAGAAGGAACTCAGGGCGCTCACAATCTCACAAGGGCGGATTCTGCTCAAACTTGTCGACCGCGAAATAAACAACACTGCCTTCAATCTTGTGCAAGAGTATCGTGGCTCATTTTCGGCCTACTTCTGGCAAGGTGTAGCACGTATTTTCGGCGAAAACCTGAAAAGTGAGTACGACCCAGATGA
>Ga0310694_10002548_pt1 | contig 18584 bp, 10 predicted proteins | sample 174DNAGHGhighgp2_FD_203884 | JGI IMG/M metagenome (GOLD analysis project Ga0310694, IMG submission 203884) | Sheep rumen microbial communities from Palmerston North, Manawatu-Wanganui, New Zealand - 1742 DNA GHGhigh gp2 (v2) (version 2) | ecosystem: Host-associated > Mammals > Digestive system... | reverse complement strand
GTGGAACGCGGTGACGACGTTCTGGGTGTGCAACGCGACGGTCGGGGGCGGCATCTTCGCCGTCCTGGTCAATGCGCTGCAGATGTCCCTGGTCTTCGGACTGTTCCGGTGGGTGAAGCGGCGTTTCCGCGGACGCGGCTCCGCGCTGCCGTATCTGTTCCTCGCGGCGGCATGGATCGCTTGGGAGAAGTATTATCTCACCGTCGCGGAGATCTCGTGGCCGTGGCTGGTGCTGGGAAATGCGTTTGCCAGTACTACTTCCCTGGTTCAATGGTATGAGTTCACCGGAACCCTCGGCGGTTCGCTGTGGATATGGGCCTCGTCCCTGTCGGTTTTCGGGCTGATGGTGGCGATGTCCGACGGGCGGTTCGCCGCGCGGTGGAACGGGAAGGCCCGCTTCGCGGTGGTGGCCGGGACCGTCCTGGCCCTTTTCGGTCCGATGGTCTGTTCCCTGGTGGTCGGGAGCCGGTATCAGGAAGTTTCGGAAGGGACCGTGCCGGTGGTGATCGCCCAGCCGGACTTCGACCCGTACCATAAGTTCCAGTCGATGACGCAGGACGAGCAGAACGCCGTGCTCCTGGACCTGTTCGCCCGCGGGCTGAAGGATTTCCGGAAAGAGCATCCGGATGATTCGTCAACCGTCCTCCTGCTGGCGCCCGAAACGTTCACGTCCGACATCCTCTGCAATGATGTGCCTTACAGCCGGACGTTCCGGCGGTTCGTGTCGTTCCTCGGCGAGCACCCGGGGGCGGAAATCCTGTTCGGAGCGTCGTCTTGGACGCGGTACGAACAGGTGGCCCGGCCCTCCGCGAACGCCCGGAAGCTAGGCGACGGCGTGTGGTACGAGACACACAATTCGGCCCTGATCGTGGATTCGACGGGCCGGTACGACCTGTACCAGAAGTCCAAGCTCGTGCCTGGCGTGGAAATGCTGCCGTATGTGAAAGTGTTGGGACCCATCGACGACAAACTCCTCGGTGGCGTGGCCGGACGTTGCGTCGGCCAGCCTTCCGTGTCCAACCTGATGTTCCGGCAGGAAGTGCCCGTCGGGTGTGCCGTGTGTTACGAGTCCGTTTACGGGGAGCACTGCGCTTCCTACGTTCGCGCGGGCGCCAAGCTCCTGACCATCATCACGAACGACGCGTGGTGGGGGGATACGCCCGGCTATCGGCAGCATCTGAACTATGCCCGCCTGCGGGCCATCGAAACCCGGCGGGACATCGCCCGCTGCGGGAATACCGGCATCTCGGCCTTCATCGACCAGAAGGGACGCATCCTCGAGCGGACCGCTTGGTGGGAACCGGCCGTGCTGAAGGGAACGGTGAACCTGTCCTCCCGCCAGACCTTCTTCGTCCGCGCCGGAGACATCGTCGGACGCCTCTGCGTGTTCCTGTTCGTCCTCCTTTTCGCCGCCGCGCTCATTCGCCGGAAATAGGCCTATTTGTTCATACATAAAGTTTGATTATTCGCTGGTGATTCTTATCTTTGCGAAAATGTTTGAACAAACTATGCGACCTCTGATCCGGAAATTCAACTTCGTTCCCGTCCTTGCGACCTTCTTTGTGATGGGATTTTGCGATGTCGTGGGCATCGCCACCAGCTATCTCAAGCAGGATTTCGCCCTGAGCGAGTCCTTGGCGGGCTTCATCCCCTCGATGGTGTTCATCTGGTTCCTGTTCCTGTCGGTGCCGGCTGCCATCCTGATGAACCGGATCGGCCGCAAGGCGATGGTGCAGGTGAGCAACGCCGTCACGTTCGTGGGCATGCTCATTCCTTTCTTCTCCTATACGTTCGTCTCCGCGATGGTGGCCTTCATCCTCCTGGGCATCGGCAACACCCTGCTCCAGGTGTCCCTGAACCCGCTGCTGACCAACGTAGTGAAAGGGGAGCGGCTCACCAGCTGCCTCACCGGCGGCCAGGTGGTGAAGGCGGTCTCGTCCTTCTGCGCCCCGTTCCTGGCCCTGGCGGCCACGGCGGCCTTCGGCAACTGGAAGTATCTGTTCACGATCTATGCGGCCATCACGCTGCTCTCTTTCCTCCTGCTGGAGGTGACCGAGATTCCCAAGGAGGCCGAGAGCGGAAAGGCCACGTCCCTGAAAGAGGCCTTCGGCCTGCTGGGCGACAAGACCGTCCTGCTTTTCTTCTTGGGCATTTTCTTCATCGTGGGTGTGGATGTGGGCACGAACACCGTGTCCGCGAAGCTCCTGATCGAGCGTTGTGGCATGGACGTGGACAAGGCGTCCCTCGGGGCCAGCGTCTATTTCATCTGCAGGACCATCGGCGCCTTCCTCGGCACCTTCCTGCTCGCCCGGATGGACGATATCAAGTATCTGAAAATTAATCTGTTCCTGGCGGTCGCCTCGATGGCGTTCCTGTTCTTCGTCCGTCCCGCCTGGGCCATCCTCGCCGGTATCGGCGGAATCGGCTTCTTCTGCTCCAGCGTCTTCTCCGTCCTGTTCTCCCAGGCCCTGAAGGCCCGTCCCGAGAAGGCGAACGAGATCTCCGGCTTCATGATCACCGGCGTGTGCGGCGGCGCCGTCATCCCGCCGCTGATGGGCCTCGCGACGGAATGGGTGGGCAACCAGCGCGGATCGCTCCTGGTGATCACCCTGTGCCTGGCGTATCTGGTGTGGTGCGCGTTCGCGGCCGGCCGCCGTCAGCGGGAAGCCTCGATCGTGTAGGTGAAGCTGTCGGCGCGGTAGTAGCCGATGTTGTATTCCACGGGAACTCCCTTCTCGTCATAGACGAACCGCTTCCGGATGAGGATCGGGTCGTTCGGGGAGATTTCCAGCTTCTCCGCGACCATATCTCCCGCCAACCGGGCGGAAACGGCTTCCTTCGAGGTCTTTACGACGATGCCGTAGTTGGTCTCCAGCATCTCGTAGAGGGGCATGTTGTAGTTTTCTTCGCCCGTGATGGGCAGTTTCGGATTGAAATAGGAGATGAAATAGACGAACGGGAAGGACGGATTGCCGCGCACCCGTTCCATCACCACGCAGCGGGCTTCTTCCTCGACCTCGAAGAAGCCGGCGATCTCCGGGTTCGCCCGCTTCCAGCTGATGTGGAGCTCGAAGTTCCGCACCTCGATGCCTAGCATCTTCATTTCCTGGGAGAAGCTCAGCCAGTTCTTGACCCCGCTGCTGATGCTCTTCCGGGCCACTTTCGTGCCGACTCCTTTCTTGCGGACCAGCAGGCCTTCGAAGACCAGCTGGTTGATGGCCTGCCGGAGCGTGTTTCGGGAGATGTGGAGCTGCTCGGCCAGCTCGATTTCCTTCGGGAGCATCTTCCCGTTCTTGTATTCATCCGACTCGATGAGTTCCCGCAGGAGCTTCTGCGCCTGGATGTGCAGGGGGACGGTGCTGTGGTGGTCGATGGTCATAGTACGGATATTTCTGCACAAAAGTAGAAAAATTCTATGTTTTATAAAAATCTTTCATATATTTGCACAAACTAAAACTATGTTCATACATATATGAGGAGCCCGAATTACGACAAATACCCCGCTACACGCACCGAAGGCGCGCTTTTTCATGGTTGGGAGGCCATCCGTGAAGCGCTGGACCGGGAGCGGAAGGGACCGCTGGCGGTAGACTGGTACGCTGGCGTGCACGAAGCGGAGATCACCGAAGGCCTGCTGCCCGGTTTCAGCCGGATCATCCGGATGCGGGACCTGATGAAGCCCGAAGCGGAGATCCGCCGGATGACGGATCCGTTCATGACGGACGACGTCCTGTTCGGCTACGTCACGAACCTGCGGATGCCGGATTTCTTCGACGCGGAGAAGCTCGCCGCCGTCCGCACCGAGCTGGAGACGGCGGGGGAGGATGTCCTCATCCTCGGCACCGGCGCCGCGCTCGTCGCCCCGCAGCACGCCGTCCTGGCCTATGCCGACATGGCTCGCTGGGAAATCCAGCAGCGCTTCCGCCGCCACGAGGTGTGCGGCCTGGGCGTGGACAACCGCGAAGACCCGGTGTCCATCCAGTACAAGCGCGGCCTGTTCATCGACTGGCGGGTGCTGGACTATTATAAAGATACATTGTTCGCGCGCGTGGACTGGTGGATCGACACCAATGCGGCCGGCGACCCGAAGATGATCTCCCGCGAGACCTTCTTCCGCGGCATCGACAAGACCGCCCGCAAGCCTTTCCGCGTCGTGCCATTCTTCGACCCCGCTCCCTGGGGAGGCCAGTGGATGAAGGACGTGTGCGACCTGGACCGCGAGGTGCCGAACTTCGGCTGGTGCTTCGACTGCGTCCCCGAGGAGAACAGCCTCCTGCTGGAGGTGGAAGGGGTCAAGTTCGAACTTCCTTCCAACGACTTGATCCTCCTCCGCGCCCGCGAAGTCCTCGGAGCGCCCGTCGAGGCGCGTTTCGGCAAGGATTTCCCCATCCGGTTCGACTTCCTGGACACGATGGGCGGCGGCAACCTGAGCCTGCAGGTCCATCCGACCACACAGTTCATCCGCGAGCAGTTCGGCATGCCCTACACGCAGGACGAAAGCTACTACCTGCTGGACGCCCAGCCGGATGCGGTCGTCTACCTGGGCCTCAAGAAGGGGGTCGACCGCGTGCAGATGATCGAAGACCTCCGGGCCGCCCAGCGCGGCGAGCTCGTCTTCGACGCCGAGAAATATGTGAACAAGATTCCCGCGAAGAAGCACGACCACTACCTGATCCCCGGCGGCACCATCCACTGCTCCGGCGCGGGCAGCATGGTCCTCGAAATCAGCTCCACCCCCAACATCTTCACCTTCAAGCTCTGGGACTGGGGCCGGCTGGGCCTGGACGGAAAGCCCCGCCCGATCAACGTGGAGCGCGGCCGTCACGTCATCCAGTGGGAGCGTGACACCGACTATGTGAAGGCCCATCTCGCCAACCATTTCAGCAACGTGGCGGAAGGGGAAGGCTGGAAGGAAATCAAGACCGGCCTCCATCCGAACGAGTTCATCGAGACGCGCCGCACCTCCTTCTCGGTGCCGGTGACTATCCGGACGGAGAACAGCGTGCACGTGCTGAACCTGGTGGAAGGGGAGGAAGCCGTCGTGGAGAGCCCGGACGGGCGTTTCGAGCCGTTCGTGGTCCACTACGCGGAGACCTTCATCATCCCCGCCTGCGTGGAGGAATACACGGTCCGTCCCTGCGGACTGTCCGAAGGAAAAACTTGTATGACCATCCGGGCTTCCGTCCGGTTCAACGCATAAGCCTATGTACGAGAACGACCAGAGAACTGTTTTGACCCTCGATGCCGGCGGCACGAACTTCGTGTTCTCCGCCATCCGCGGCGGCGAGGAAGTCGTGGAGCCGGTCCGGATGGACGCGGTCACCGACGATGTGCAGCGCTGCCTGGAGGTGCTGGTGGAAGGGTTCGACCGGGTGCAGTCCCTGCTGGACAACCCGGCTGTCGCCATCAGCTTCGCCTTCCCGGGGCCGGCGGACTACGAGAACGGCATCATCGGCGACCTGCCCAACTTTCCTTGTTTCAAGGACGGCGTCGCGATGGGCCCCTACCTGGAAGATGTCTTCGGCCTTCCGGTTTTCATCAACAACGACGGCAATCTGTTCGCCTATGGCGAGGCCCTCTCGGGCATCCTGCCGGAGCTGAACGCCGCCCTGGAGGCGGCCGGAAGCTCGAAGCGGTACCATAACCTCCTGGGCATCACGCTCGGAACCGGCTTCGGCGGCGGCGTCGTCCTGGACGGACGGCTCCTGCGCGGGGACAACGGCTGCGGCGGCGATGTCTGGCTGATGCGGAATGTCCACAATCCCGCCCTCATCGCGGAGGAAAGCGTCAGCATCCGCGCCGTCAAGCGGGTGTACCACGAAGAAGACCCTACAGACGGCCGGGAGCTTTCCCCGAAGGATATCTTCGACATTGCCGAAGGGAAGCTGGAAGGGAACGCCGCCGCGGCCCGGACCGCCTTCGAGCGCCTGGGCGTCGCCGCGGCCGAAGCGGTGATCCACGCCCTGGACATCGTGGACGGCATCGTCGTCATCGGCGGCGGCCTGTCGGGCGCGGCGAAGTACATCGTGCCGGCGATGGTCGGCGCGATGGGCAAGAACCGCCTGACGCTGTCCGGCGTCTCGATCCCCTGCCTCCAGATACAGGTGGAGGACCTGACCACCCCGGAGGGAATGCAGGCCTTCCTCGAGGACCGCTCCACCCTGGTCCGTGTCCCGGGTACCGGCCGGGAGGTCCGCTACCGCAGCGAGAAGAAGACGGGCGTCGCCGTGTCCCGGATCGGGACCGGCCGGGCCGTCGCCCTGGGCGCCTATGCCTACGCCCTTTCCGAAATCGACAGAAACAACCTATAAATAACCAAACCAATCTCATTATGATTCCTAACCAGATCTGTGAAGGACGCGGCCGCGCGCGGCGGAGCATTTCCCTCGGGAAGATGTTCCTCGCCGTCGCCGTGCTCTTCCTCGGCCTGGGCGCGGCGCCGACGGCGTCCGCCCAGAGCAGGACGCACCGGGTCTCCGGCCAGGTCGTCTCCAACGGCGAATCCGTGATCGGCGCCTCCGTGCTCATCCAGGGCACTTCCATCGGCACGGTGACCGACGTGGACGGCCTCTTTACCCTGCAGACGGCTCCGCAGGACATCCTCGTCATCTCGGCCATCGGCTATGAGACGAAAGAGGTCCCCGTCGAAGGCCGTTCGAACCTCAACATCGAGCTCGCGGAGGAGAACCTCCTCCTGAACGACGCGGTCGTCGTCGGTTACGGTGTCCAGAAAAAGGTCAACCTGACCGGCGCCGTGGCCTCCGTCTCCACCCAGGAACTCGAGGGCAAGCCCATCGCCAACGTCCTGGAAGGCCTCCAGGGCACCACGCCGGGCCTCGTCATCCAGCAGGGTTCGTCCACCCCGGGCGGCACTCCTTCGATGAACATCCGTGGTTTCAACACGATGAACGACAACAACCCGCTCGTGATCATCGACGGCATCGAGGGCTCGCTCGCGAACCTGAACCCCAACGACATCGACCAGATCTCCGTCCTGAAGGACGCCTCCTCCACGGCCATCTACGGATCCCGCGCTTCCAACGGCGTCATCCTCGTCACCACGAAGAAGGGCTCGGAGGGACAGGTCTCCGTCAATTATGATTTCACCTACGGCATGCAGCAGCCGACGGCCCTTCCGACGGTCGTCGATTCCTGGATCTATGCCGAACTCTACAACGAGGCCGCCGTCAATTCCGGCCGTTCCACCAAGTTCACGGCCGAGCAGATCGCCGACTTCCGCAACGGCGGCACCAACGTCAAGTGGATCCGTGAGCTGTACAAGGACTATGCGCCGATGATGTCCCACAACCTGTCGATGACGGGCGGTGCCAAGAACCTCTCCTATATGGCATCCGTGGGCTATCTGGACCAGAACAGCCTCTTCAAGGGCCCCGGTTACGGTTTCGACCGCTACAACGGCCGCTTGAACGTGAGCCACAAGGTCTCCGACCGCCTCACCCTGACCGCCACCGGCCAGTTCACCCGCAACAAGATCAAGGACCACGCCTACTGGACGGAGTGGATCATCGAGCAGGCGAACCGCATGCCCGCCATCTATGAGATCAAGAATCCCGACGGGACCTACACCTATCCTTCCGGCTCCAACTCCAACTCCCTGGAGCGCCTGGAGGCGGGCGGCTACCGCCAGAGCGTCAACGACGACCTGAGCGGCACCCTCAACGCCGACTTCAAGATCGTCGAGGGGCTCCACCTTGGCGCCACCGTGGGCGGCCGCGCCCTGAACAACGCCACGCACGAGAACCGGATGGCTTCCAAGGCGGCCGCTTCCGGCGACAAGGAGAACCACATCTCCGAGTCCTTCTACCGGGCGACCAAGCTCACGGCCACCACGACCCTCTCCTATGAGCACACGTTCGCGGACAAGCACAACTTCGCGCTGCTCCTGGGCTACGCCTACGAAGGCGAGAGCGCCAAGAACTTCAGCACCCAGCGCCTGACCGACAATTCCAAGTACGACATCTTCGTAGGCAACCTCAAGGGTGACGACGTCTCCAACGACGGCGGCGCCTCCGACTGGTCCCTCTATTCCGGCTTCGGCCGTCTGACCTACAACTACGACGAGAAGTACCTCTTCGAGGCCAACGTCCGTAACGACTACTCCTCCTATTTCGCAAAGGGCAACCGTTCCGGCATCTTCCCGTCCTTCTCCCTGGGCTGGCGCATGTCGCAGGAGCCCTGGTGGGAGCCCATCCGCCCGGTCATCCCGTCCCTGAAGCTCCGCGGCTCCTGGGGCCTGGTGGGTAACAACCGCATCGGCGCCTACCGCTATATGCAGACGGTCACCGTCACGCAGGGCATCACCTTCGGCGACGAGCTCGCTCCGACCGCCTATTTCGCCTCCGTGGATCCCGCCATCAAGTGGGAGACCACCCGGATGGCCGACATCGGGCTGGACATGGGCCTGCTGAAGAACGACCTGAACCTCAGCTTCGACTTCTTCCAGAACCGCACGCGCGACATCCTCGTCGGCCTGCCGGTCCCGGGCCTGTTCGGAAACGGCGCCCCGACCTCCAACGCGGCCACCGTGGACAGCTACGGCTGGGAGTTCTCCCTGAACTACCACTTCCGCACCGGCGCCGTGAACCACAACATCGCCGGCAACGTCTCCGACAGCTGGAACAAGGTCATCGACACCAAGGGTGAGGACCTCTTCTTCGGCTACGACGTCGTGTCCATCATCAAGGAAGGCTTCCCGCTGTATTCCTACTATGCGCTGCGCAACAACGGACTGTTCCAGAGCGACGAGGAAGCCGCTTCCAGCCCGCATCTCGAGGGCATCGTCCCGCGCGCCGGCGACATCCGCTACATCGACAAGGACGGCAACGGCGTCATCAACGACGACGACCGCTTCGTCGTGGGCAACGACTTCCCGCGCTACACCTTCGGTCTCTCGTACAACATGCAGTGGAAGGGCTTCTTCCTCTCCGTCTTCGCGCAGGGCGTCGGCCGCCGCAGCCGCTGGATGCGCGGCGAGGCCGTCGAGGCTTTCCACAACAACAACGAGGGTCCGGTCCACGATTTCCACATGGACCGCTGGACCCCGCTCAACCCGAACGCTTCCTATCCGCGTCTGACGATGGGCTCCGAGTCCACCAACAACGCCACGAAGTCCGACTTCTGGATCCAGGACGCCTCCTACCTGCGTCTGAAGAACGTCCAGGCCGGCTACAGCTTCCAGGGTGACTGGATGCGCAAGCTGCACCTGACCGAGCTCCGCACCTTCCTGAGCGTGGAGAACGCCCTGACCCTGTCCCGCATGCGCGGCGGCTGGGACCCGGAATACAATGCCGACGGCAGCGGCCGCGCCTATCCGGTCGCCCGCGTCTTCTCTCTCGGTGTCAATGTCAAATTCTAAAGGAGAGACCGTTATGAAAAAGATACTCTTCACCCTCGCCCTGGCCGCTGTGGCCTTCGGTTCCGTCATTTCCTGCGTTCCGCTGGACACGCCCCCGTATGACCGCGAGACCGACCTGAACTACTGGGAGGAGGACCCGGACGCCGCCTTGAGCGCCCTGAATACCTGCTATACCACCCTGACCGACATGTACGAGCTGGTGTACAGCGACGGCATGACGGACAACGCCTATGTCAAGGGCGGACAGAACAAGGCCATCGGCAACGGTACCTACGGCACCTCCGAAGGCTATGTCTACGACGTGTGGAACCGTCATTACAGCGGCATCCGCGCCTGCAACGAGCTGCTGCTGAACATCGATCGGGTCACCGGCCTGGACGCGGCCCTGAAGGCCCGCTACATCGCCGAGGCCCGCACCCTGCGTGCCTTCCACTACTACGAACTCTACACCCGCTTCGGCGGCGTGCCGTACCTGAAGGAGCCCATCTCCATCGAGGCCAGCCGCACCGTGGCCCGCGACAGCCGCGAGTTCGTGGTTTCCAGCGTCATCTCCGAACTGAAGGAGGTCATCTCCGGCGACGCGCTTCCGGCTTCCTATTCCGGCGCCGACCGCGGCCGTGTGACCCGCTGGGCCGCCCGCGCCCTCCTCGCGAAGGTGTACCTGTTCGAAGGCGACTTCGCGGAGGTCAAGAACGTGACCGACGACATCATCGCCAACAGCGGCGCCAGTCTCTTCCCGAGCTACGCCGGACTGTTCGACATCGCCAACGAGTACTGCTCCGAGATCATCCTCTCCACCCAGTACACCCCGGTCATCCGCGAGCAGAACATCATGTACAACATCATCCCGCCGTCCATGGGCGGCTACTCCAACCTGGCTCCGCTGAAGTCCCTGGTGGACAGCTACATCATGCTGAACGGCAAGGCCATCGACGAGGCCGGCTCCGGCTACGACCCCGCGAATCCCTGGACGGGCCGCGACCCGCGCCTGGCCGCCACGGTGATGTATCCCGGCAAGTCCTATCCGCTCGCCGGCGGCGGCACGCAAGAGCCCGCCTGGGACGGCCAGGACGCCTACAACTCCACCTCCGACGTCACGCCGACCGGCTACTACATCCGCAAGTGGTGGGACAACACCTACCGCCTGACCCTCCAGTCCGGCCTGAATCCGATCCTGATCCGCTACGCCGACATCCTCCTGATGAACGCCGAGGCCAACGCGGAGCTGGGCACCCTGGACGCCGCCGTCTGGAACAAGACCATCCGCGCCATCCGCGAGCGGGCCGGCTTCACCGACGCCGGCGCCCTCGAGTTCCCGGCCTCCGGCGACCTCAAGACCATCGTCCGCCGCGAGCGCCGCAGCGAGCTGGCCTTCGAAGGCGCCCGCTGGGCCGACATCATCCGCTGGAAGATCGCCGACCAGGTTATGAACGGCTGGTGCCACGGCCTCTACACTGGCGAGACGGTGGGTACCGACAACGGCTTCGTCCGCATCGAGAACCGCCAGTTCAACGCCGAGAAGCACTACCTCTGGCCGATTCCGCAGAAGGAGCGTGACCTGAACAACAACTTGGATCAGAACCCTAACTGGTAATCGATTATGAAAAAGATCATCGCCATATTCTCCGCCCTGCTGGCCGTCGCGACGGCCTGCCAGAAGCATTATGAGTTGAACACCTCCTTCACGATGCCGACCTCCCTGTCCTCTCCGTCCTCGGTGGTGCTGGATGTCACCTCCACCGCCACGGTCGAGCTTTCCTGGACCGGCGGCGGCGCTGCCGACGGCGGCATCGTCCTGTACGAAGTCCTCTTCGACCGAGCGGGCGGCAACTTCTCCGAGCCCCTGACCGTGATGCCGAGCGACCTCGGCGCCGGCCAGACCCTGACCCTGAGCCATGCCACCCTGAACACCATCGCCCGCAAGGCGGGGGTCGCCCCGAACCAGTCCGGTTCCTTCATCTGGACGGTCCGCGGTTCACGGGGCGGTGTCTCCAAGGTCTTCGAAGGCTATGAGACCCTGAACGTCACCCGCGGCGAGGGCATCGACAACATGCCCGAGCGCCTGTACGTGGCCGGCTCCGCCGCCAAGGAGGCGGGCCAGGAGTTCCGCGTGGTGGAAGAGGGCCTGTATTCCATCGTCACCCGCCTGGGTGCCGGTTCCCTCCGCTTCACCTCCGAGAAGGGCGGCGGCCTGGTGTTCCACGCCAGCGCGGCCGGCAAGCTCGTCGAGGGCGAGGGCGACTACACGGTGCAGGAAGCCCCTGCGACCGGCCTGGCCCGCATCACGGTGAACTTCAACACCCTGAGCCTGAAGATCGAGTCCGTCGAGGCCCAGCTGCACGCAGCCTGGGAGGCGACCGGCGTCGATTTCGCCGTCCTCGAGTACGAGGGGAACGGCGTGTTCTCCGGCGAGGGCGAGGCCGTCTTCTACGGCCCCGGCCGCGACGGCACCCCGAGCTGGTGCTCCTGGGTGGAGGAACGCTATTCCTTCCTCGTGGAGATCGACGGCGTCCAGAAGCGCTGGGGTTCCAGCTTCGGCGGCAACTCCTTCACCCCGGACGGCACCGAGTCCTTCTACTACATCTACGAGTTTGACAAGGCCGACTGGGACGCCCTCTGGAAGATGGACCACGCCCTCGACCTCAAGAACGTCCGCGTGACCGTCTGGACCAACAAGGACAACCAGTTCACCCACATGGTGGAGGAAGCCGGCCCGATCGTGTACGACCAGCCGACGTCCACCCCGGCCGAGCTGTTCCTCACCGGCGCCGCCGCCGAGACCGACGGCCAGGCCTTCCGCAAGGACGGCGACAAGTTCGTCGCCTATGCGAAACTGAACGCCGGCGCTCTTTCCTTCGTGGACGGCGAGGGAGTCAAGTACTTCATCCAGAACGACAACGACCTGTACATCGGCAAGCGTTCCTATGACGTGACCGCCTCCGAGGGCGTGACCCGCGTGACGGTGGACTTCTCCACCAACAAGGTCACCTTCGATGAGATCAGCGCCGACGTCCGCATGATCTGGGGCTGCAACTACGAGACCGTCATCGCCCTGAGCTACCAGGGCGGCGGCAAGTTCGCCGGCGAAGGCCGCGTCGTGTTCGTGGATTCCACCCGTCCGGAGACCAATCCTCCGGGATGGCTGAGCTGGACCGAGGAGCGCTACTACTTCATCGCGACTGTCAATGGCGAAGAGGTGTGCTGGGGCCGTCTCGACGGCGAGGATGCCGAGAACCGTCCCGACGGCGAGGTCTCCGCGACCTTCTACGACATCGGCGAGTTCGCGTGGAGCCAGTGGGACCACCTCTGGAAGATGGGCTCCATCTTCGACAACAGCAACGTGTCCGCTGTCATCAACACCAATGACGAGGGCCACTTCAAGCACAGCTTCACCAAGCAGAGCGAGGACCCGTTCCCGCCGACCGTGGCTCCTTCCGCGCTGACCCTGAGCGGTTCCGGCGCCGAGGTCGCGGGCCAGGCCTTCCGCAAGGTGGCCGACGGCGAGTTCGTCCTCTTCGCCCGCCTGAAGGATGGCAACATCTCCTTCCAGGGCGACGGCAAGAACTACTTCTTCGATGCGGAGAAGGGTCTCCTCCAGGGCGACGGCGAGGGTGTGTCCACGGCTTCCGCCGAGGGCGCCGCGACCAAGCTCACCGTCAATTTCAAGGACCTCACCGTGAAGGCCGAGTCCATCGACAAGGTCCGGATGATCTGGGGTTGCTGCTTCGGCGACATTGTCACGATGTCCTACGAAGGCGCCGGCGTCTGGAGCGGCAGCGGCAAGTGCGAGTTCGTCCAGCCGGGCGATCCGCGCTGCAGCTGGCTGAGCTGGGTGGAGGAGCGCTACTACTTCACCGTGACAGTCGACGGCAACGAGAGCATCTGCTGGGGCCGCCTGGACGGCGAAGACGCCGAGAACCGCCCGGATGGCGAGGTCTCCCCGACCTTCTATGACTGCGGCGAGTTCGGCTGGAGCCAGTGGGACCATCTCTGGAAGATGGCGACCGCGATGGACGGCAGCGACATCGAAGTCAAGCTCTACACCAACAAGGACGGTGTGATGACCCACACCATCACCAAACTGTAAGAATCGAATCCGGTATTCCGCCTTGTTGCACAAGCAGGGCGGAATACCTATCTTTAACCGATGAATCCGATGAAAAAGTCCCAGCTTCGGGCCATCGCGCCCATCATTTGCCTCCTGGCGGTTTCCTGCGCCTGTTCGGACGGGGCCAAGGAGGAGTTCAAACCTGTCGACGGTGGCGGTTCCGGCGGAACCACCCCCACCGAGAAGGTGGTCTGGCACGAACGGGCGTACGAGACGTTCGGCGCCATCGACCGGTCCTACCGGGTGGCCTCCGGCGCCACGGCCGGGTTCTACAACGAGAACTATCCCAAGGGGAGCGGGGACCTTTCCGCCTCCTATCTCTGGCCCTACGACGGTCTGATGTCCGGCGTCGCCCTCCTGAACAGGCTGGGCTATGACGTGGACTACAAGGCCAAGGTGGATCGCTTCCAGGCCTACTGGCGCACCAGCGGCCTGGTGGGCGTGGGCGGCTACGGCTCCCAGACCAACGGCACCGTCGGCGGGGGAGACCGTTTCTACGACGACAACTCCATCGTGGGCCTGAACCTGGTGGAGGCCTACCGGCAGCTGAAGGACCCGGTGTATCTGCAGCGCTGCGCCGACATCGTCCAGTTCCTGCTTTCCGGCGAGGACGACACCCTGGGCGGCGCCCTGTGGTGGTGCGAAGGCCAGAAGAACAAGCCGGGCGTGGACGATTCCAACAAACCCGCTTGCGCCAACGGCTACGCCCAGTGGTTCCTGACCAGCTACTACGACATCTGCCCCGACGGGGAGAAGGCCGGTGTGCTGGCTCTCGCCAAGCGCCTGTACCAGTGGGAGTATGCGAACCTCCGCGATCCCGAAGACAACGTGTACTGGAACTCGAAGGGCGCCGACGGCGTGATCAACAGGACCAAATGGACTTACAACTCCGGGGCGATGATCGCCGCCGGCGTCCGCCTGTACAAGATCACGGGCGAGGAGCACTACCTCAAGGAGGCCCAGGCCACGGCCGACGGCGCGTACAACTACTTCGTCCGCAGCCGGAGCGGCATCAACCTCTGCTATCCGCTCAACGATCCCTGGTTCACGATCAAGCTCGTGCGTGCCTACATCGAGCTGGAGCCGTACCACAAGGCCTGCTCCCGCTACATCGAGGTCTTCGTGGCCGACCTGGAGCGCGCCTGGAAGGACGCCCGCAACGACCGCGGCCTGTTCAGCGAGGACTGGAGCGGCAAGAACAAGAATCCCGACCGGGACAAGTCCCTGCTGATGCAGGACGCCGTCCTGGAATCCCTCGGGACCATCGCCCTCTATAAAGGAGAAAAGAAATGATGAACAGACTGTCCGCCGCGCTGGCCGCCCTGCTGTGCCTGGCTTCCTGCGGCACAAGCGAAGATTATTCCGCGTATGTGAACCCCAACATCGGCACGGTCCACAGCCGCTGGTTCGTGTACACCCCCGCCGCCGTTCCCTTCGGGATGGCCAAGCTGGGCGCGTCCACGAACGGCACTTACGGCAACAACCAGGGCTGGGAGGCCGTCGGCTACGAGGACACCCATACCTCCATCGACGGATTCCCGTGCTTCCACGAGTTCCAGGTGGGCGGACTGGCCCTGATGCCCGTCCTCGGCGAGCCGCTGACCGTTCCCGGCCGCCTGGAGGAGCCCGCCGCCGGCTGGCGCTCCAGTTTCGACAAGGCCGATGAGACGGCCCGTCCCGGTTATTATTCCGTCCTTCTGAAGGACTACGGAATCCGGACGGAGCTGACGGCTACGCCCCGCGTGGGCTTCCAGCGTTTCACCTTCACGCAGGCCGGCGACGGCCACATCCTGGTGAACGTGGGAACCCGGGAAGGGGAGAGCGGCGCTATCCGCAACGCTTTCGCCGAGCTGGACGGCAACGTCATCAAGGGGTACATCGTCACGGAGCCGGAGTATGTGAAGAAGTACCAGGCCGGCGCCACCGTGGAGATGTTCTTCTACGGGGAGCTTTCCCGCGTCCCGGACGGCGCTTCCGTCTTCCACGTGGGGGGAGAGCGCACCCCGGGCTTCTCGGTCCTCGGTCCCGGCGCCGTGCTGAGCCTGGACTATGACGCGAAGGAAGGGGACGAGGTCGTCGCCAAGATCGGCCTTTCCTACACTTCCATCGACAATGCGCGGGCCAATCTCGAGGCGGAGGCCGCCCGGTTGGACTTCGACGGGGCCAAGAAGCAGGCGCTCCGCCTGTGGAAGGAGGCGCTCGGACGGCTGGAAGTTTCTGGCGGGTCCGAAGCGAGCCGTATCAAGTTCTATACGGGCCTGTATCACGCCCTGCTGGGCCGCGGCCTGGCGAGCGACGTGAACGGCGCCTATCCCCGCAACGACGGCGGCGTGGGGCAGATTCCCCTCGGCGCTGACGGCAAGCCGCTGCACAACCATTACAACACGGACGCCATCTGGGGCGGCTACTGGAACCTGACCCAGCTGTGGGCCCTGGCCTATCCCGAGTATTATGCCGACTGGGTCTCCAGCCAGCTGCTCGTGTACCAGGACGCCGGCTGGCTCGGCGACGGCATCGCCTGTAGCAAGTATGTCTCGGGCGTGGGCACCAATATGGTGAGCATCGCCTTTGCAGGGGCCTACAACAGCGGCATCCGGAACTTCGACGTCGACAAGATGTATGCGGCCGCCCGCAAGGACAACCTCGAGTGGGAGGGCCGGATCGAAGGCGCCGGCAAGATGGACGTGGAGCAGTTCGTCCGCAACGGGTATGTCCCGTACGTGGACGATCCGGGTTTCGTCGCGCACAGCGGCGGCGCCACCTTCTCCGTGTCCCATACTCTTGAGTACGGCTTCAGCGCCTATGCGACGGCCCAGCTCGCCAAGCAGCTCGGGCACGAGGAGGACTACCGGCAGTTGATGGACCTGTCCGACGGCTGGGCCAAGGTCTTCGACGACAGCCTCAAGCTGGTCCGTCCCCGGGTCCCCGGCGGCGCGTTCATCGACCACTTCGACCCGCTGGAGTCCTGGCGCGGTTTCCAGGAAGGCAATGCCGTGCAGTACACCTTCTTCGTCCCGCAGCACCCGGATTCGCTTATCGCCCGGCTGGGCGAGGATGTGTTCAACGAGCGGTTGGACGGCATCTTCACCGAGGCCCGCAAGAGCATCTTCGGCGGCGGGAAGACCACCTACGCCTTCTCCGGCATCAACAGCCCGTACAACCACGGCAACCAGCCGTGCCTGCACGAACCTTGGCTGTTCAACTTCTCCGGCAAGCCGTACCTCACCCAGAAATGGGTCCGCCTGATCTGTGACGAATTCTACGGCACGGACGGCGAGCACGGCTACGGCTATGGCCAGGACGAGGACCAGGGCCAGCTCGGCGCCTGGTATGTGATGTCCACGATGGGCCTCTTCGACGTCCAGGGCGGCGCTCCGGCCGAGCCGACCTTCCAGCTGGGAAGCCCGGCCTTCGACAAGATTGTCGTCCATCTGAACCCGCTCAACGCCACCGGCCGCAAGCTGGTCATCGAGACCAAGGGAAACGGCCCGGAGGCCTACTATGTGCAGGACGCGACCTTCAACGGGAAGCCCCTCGACGAGAACTGGCTGTACCGGAAGGACGTCCTCGCAGGTGGAAAGCTGACGCTCACGATGGGCGCCGAGCCTTCCGACTGCTGGAACGCCTCCCGTCCGCCCGTGTCCCGGTAAAAAGAATCCAAACGAATGAAAAAGATGCTTTTCAGCCTTCTTGCTCTCGTGGCCCTGTCCTGCGGGGACCCGGCCGTGGAGAAATACGACCCCGTCCCGGGCGGGGACGGCGGGGGAACCGTTCCGGTGACGCCCACGCCCCAGCCCGCCGAGGACCATTGGGCCGCCCTGGCCGACTCCTGCACGAACGTGCTGGTGACGAACTTCCTGGACAAGTCCACGGGCACCTTCTGGTCCACGCCGAATGACATCGAGCATTCGACGACCTACATCTATTGGCAGCAGGCCCACGCCCTGGACGTCCTCCTGTATTGCGCGGAGCGCGTGAAGGAGTCCGATCCTTCCCGCGCCGCCCTCTACCTGGAGTATGCCGACAAGTGGTACCGGAACTACGCCAACAACTACAACCGTACCTATCGCGGGGAAGGGGAGTATGGCGGGTTCTTCAACGACTACACGGACGACATGGCCTGGATCTGCCTGACGCTCATCCGGATCACGGAAGTCTCCGGGAACGCGAAGTACCGCGACACCGCCCGGGAAGTCTTCGACCGGTACATCTGGCCCCGCAGGGTCAAGGTGGACAAGGGTACGGGCCTTCCCTGGACGAACCACGCCGAGGACCAGAACAACCTGAACGCCTGCACCAATTCCCCGTCCTGCCTGGTGGCCGCGAAGCTGTACGAGGCCTACAAGGAGAATGCCTATCTGGACATCGCCAAGACCCTGTACGCCTACAACATCGCGAACATGCCCGACGCGGAACGCGTGGAAGAACCGCCGCTGACCTATACCCAGGGCACGTTCGGCGAGGCCTGCCGCCACCTGTACCACATCACGGGCGAGACGGCCTATCTGGCGAAGGCAGGCGCCGTCCTCAAGTACGCGTTCACCAGCAACCGTTGCACGGATTCCGCCACCGGCATCCTCCGGCACGAGGGCACGAACATGGACCAGAGCCTCTTCAAGGCGGTCCTGATTCCGTACGCGGTGAATTACGTCCTGGACGACAAGGCCGACAGCTACACCGCGCAGACCATCAAGGAAAAGTTGCTGCTCTGCGCCAAGCAGCTGGACAAGCATTTGGACCGCACGATGTATCCGCGGATGTACTGCGACTACTTCTGGGGCACCACCTTCAAGGACGGCACCGCTTCCATGGGCGCCCAAACGAGCGGCGCTTCCCTGATAGAGGGAGTCGCCAGACTTGAAAAGGCCCGGTGAATTCGGAGCGAAGCGACAAAAGTCCCTCCCCCGAGGGGAGGGATTCAGGGAGGGGGTAACGTTGAAATGAAAAAGGGGGGAAACTAATCCAGTTTCTCCCCTTTTTCATTGAACAATTCGTTTTGCAGGACGGTGAAGTCGGTGACTTCCTCGAGGTCCAACTTGACTTTGTAGTGCTTCCGCCACTTGCTCAGGTAGGAGTTGAGCCAACCCCTCCGCAGGTAGG
>Ga0310694_10002547_pt1 | contig 18586 bp, 15 predicted proteins | sample 174DNAGHGhighgp2_FD_203884 | JGI IMG/M metagenome (GOLD analysis project Ga0310694, IMG submission 203884) | Sheep rumen microbial communities from Palmerston North, Manawatu-Wanganui, New Zealand - 1742 DNA GHGhigh gp2 (v2) (version 2) | ecosystem: Host-associated > Mammals > Digestive system... | reverse complement strand
ACCGCGTGGATGTGATGGTGCCGGACGTAGCGGACGATCGCGCGCGCAAGCTGGGCGTCACGCGGAGCGATATTGCGCAGTCGCTCAAGCAGGCGACGGAAGGTCTCACGGTCGGCTACTATCGCGAGGGAGACGAGGCGCTCCCCATCGTCGTGCGCGCGCCGGCCTGCGAGCGTAACAACCCTGATTCGCTCGTATGCTCGTGGGTGTGGTCGTCGTCGCTCGGCTGCTCGGTTCCGTTTGCGCAGGTGGCAAGCGGCATCCACACCGAAACGGAGGATGCCATATTCAAGAGGCGCAACCGCCTTCCGTGCATTACCGCCATGTGCAATCCCGTAAGCGGGACTGCCTCGGACGCGCGGCTTCGCATAGTGGACAAGCTTGAGGCTCTTGTCAAGTCTATGCCTGCCGGCTACACGTGCGAATGGGGCGGCGAATACGAGAACTCCGCAGACGCGAACGCGAGCCTTGCCGGGAAGATACCGTCGATCCTCGCGGTCATGGTGTTGATCGTGATCATGCTCTTCGGCTCCCTGAAGCAGACGATCGCGATCTTCATGACGGTGCCGTTCATACTCGTCGGCGTGGTGGCGGGGCTTCTCGGCTTCGACCAGCCGTTCGGGTTCATGGCGCTACTCGGGTTCCTCTCGCTCGTCGGAATGGAGGTCAAGAACGCAATCGTGATGATGGACGAGATCAACTTGCAGCTGACATCAGGCGCCAATCCGTTCGATGTGCTCGTGGCGTCCGGCGTGACGCGTCTGAGACCCGTCGCAAACACCGCGCTCACGACAGTATTGGGGATGCTTCCGCTTGTCGCCGATCCGTTCTACTCGGCGATGGCCGTGACCATCATGTGCGGCCTTGCCTTCGTGACGCTCCTCACCATGATTGTCGTTCCTGTCAACTACGCGATCCTCTATGGGGTTAAAAAGTTGAAAGGTTGAAGAGTTCCGAGTTGAAAAGCCTTTCAACCTTTCAACTTTTTAACTGGCGACAGCCGGCGATAGCCGAACTGTGATATAATAGTTCGTCATGAAAACACAAACACTGTTAGCTGTTGCCACCATGGGCGCACTTGCGCTCCATGCCGAATTCAAGGCGGGCTTTGCCCGCGTCGATATGACGCCGCCAATCGGGACCGAGCTTTCCGGCTATCCGCAGAGGCGCGTGTCGGATGGCATAATCGATACGCTCGACATCAACGCGGTCGCGTTCTCGGACGGCACGAACAGGGCGGTGGTAATATCCGCCGACGTGATAAATCTACGGGCCTACTTCGAGCTGTACCGTAAGAATGCCGCCAAGGCGGCAGGGCTTCCGCCGGAGGCCGTGTTCATCGCCTGTACGCATACGCATACCGGTCCGCATGTGGGATTGAGTCCTTACGGTACTACGTTCGATTCATTCGCCAAAGCCAGCACATACGAACGCTTCGTTGGTGAACGTCTGAAGGATGCCGTGAAACTTGCGCTTGCCGATCTGGCGCCGGCGAAGCTCTCCATCGGACGAGGCGAGGCGAAGAACATCTCGTTCATCCGCCGCTACCGCATGAAGGACGGTACCTGCCGCACGAACCCCGGACGTGGCAACAAGGATATCGTCGCGCCTATCGGGACGCCTGACGAGATGGTGCAGCTCGTTCGCATCGATCGCGAAGGGCGTGACTCCATCGCGCTCGTCAACTTCCAGTGCCACCCCGACACCATCGGCGGAAACAAGATCAGCGCCGACTGGCCACGCGTGGTGCGTGAGACTGTCGAACGCGTTCTGGACGGAGTGAAGTGCATCTTCATCAATGGTGCGCAGGGAGACTCAAACCATGTTTGCGTCGATCTCGCCAGAAAGGATGTGTCAAGAGATAGAAGCATCATCCGCCACCACATGGGACGTGTCGTGGCTGGGGCGGCAATTGGCATCTGGGACGTCTGTGAACCAGTTCCAGACGGCAAGGTTGGTTTTGGCGTTGTGCGGAAGCAGGTGAAGTCGCACCGTCCATCTCCCGAGGAGATTCCCGAGGCGCAGCGCATCGTTGACCTTATCCACGCCGGCAAGCAGTCGGAAGTGCCTGGCAAGGGTATGCAGCGGATCACCAACATGGCCGCAGCAACGCGCAAGATCAATCTCAAGGACGGACCCGACTTCTTTGATTTCCCGCTTTCCGTCGTCACGGTGGGTGGGACGCTGGCGTTCGTGGGCTTTCCTGGTGAGCCGTTCACGGCCTACGGCAAGATACTCAAGGCGAAGTCTCCGTTCAGGATGACGGTTCCCGCCTGCATCGTCAACGGCAACTTCGGCTATCTGCCGACGGACGAGGCGTTGAGCGAGGAAGGCTACGAGACGCAAGGGTCGCTTTTTGTGCCTGGGCTTGAACGGGCCATCGTCGGCGGGCATCTTGAGCAGCTCAGCAAGATGTTCGAGGCTGGACGCGAAGCAGAATCGCGGCAACCGTAGAAGCAGCTACCAGTCAACAGGCTTGCGGGCGGCTTTCTTTTCGGAGTGGGCATGCTTGTCGTCAAGCATCTTCTGCCTCTGGCGCCGTGATCGGCGGCGCTTCTGTCGGCGCTTCTTTTCGATCTCCTGCCGCTTGACGGACTTGCGCCTTTGCTCTCGCTCAAGTATCGCCTCGGCGAGTGCGCGCCGCGCAAGCCAGCGATTGTCTTCGCGGGAACGCGTTTCGCCAAAGCGTATTTGAAGTCCGCTCGGCCCGTGCTTGAGCCGCACCACGTTAGAAGTCTTGTTCGTCTTCTGCCCGCCCGGTCCGCCGCCGAGGATGAAGGACTCCTCGATGTCTTCCTCGAATACGGATGCATCGGTCATCAGTTCCTTGATGTGGGCGATTGTGTTTGGCGTCAGCATGCGAATATCCTTTCTGCGTTTGCGGTGGTGAGAGTGGCGAGTTTTTCCGGGGCTGTCTGGCGCTGTTCGGCGAGAAAGCGCACGGTGTGGGCAACGAAGGCAGGCTCGTTTTCGCTGCCTCGCATGGGGACTGGTGCGAGGAACGGCGAATCCGTTTCCACGAGCAGGCGGTCGTCTGGAGCGTAGCGGGCGGCCTCGCGCACGTTTTCTGCGGCGCGAAATGTGACGATGCCTGAGATGGATATCATGAAGCCGCGGTCAAGCAGCTGCCGCTCGAAGGGGACAGACCCTGTGAAGCAGTGGATGATGCCGTTGTGGAAGTCGTTTTCGTCGAGCACACCGAGCGTTGCGTCGTCGGCATCGCGGGTATGGATCACCACGGGAAGGCCCAGCTTTTTCGCAAGTTCAAGCTGGGCGGCGAAGAGGTCGCACTGGATTTTGGAGGTTTCCGGCGCGTAGTGGAAGTCGAGGCCGATTTCGCCGATGGCGGCAATCCGACTGCGGTTGTCGATCATGGGAGAGAAGTCGTAGCGCGGGCAGGGGCAGTCCGCCGCCGCCGCCTGATCGCGGTCGAGCCCGAGCGCGAGGTGGACGCGAGGTGCGTTTGTGGGAGAGCTTGCGGCAATATCCGAAGCGAGGATTGCTGCGCGGTTCAGCTCCGGAGAGCCGCCAACAGCCGTGAGCTGTGTTACGCCGGCAGCGCGCGCGCGGGTCAGGGTTTCTGTGGTTTTTAGCCTGTCTTCCTGGAAGTGTGCATGTGTGTCAAAAAGATTCATGGCAATATTGTATCACAGATTGCAATTTATGGTATAATTACGCGCTGGAGAAAAAGTAACTTTCATGAAGGTACGAAAAATCGACGTTGACCGCGGGGTCACGTTCGGAGACGGCGCCTTGACGTTCATCGCAGGGCCCTGCGTGATTGAAAGCCGGAAAATGGCGATCGATCTTGCTGCGCGCTTGTCTGCGCTGGCGGCGGGGCTCAAGGTGAAATACATCTTCAAGGCGAGCTTCGACAAGGCCAACCGCACGAGCGTGGACTCGTTCCGTGGACCCGGAATCGAGAAGGGGCTTGATATTCTCGCGGAGATCCGCGAGCGGTTCGGTGTGCCCGTGCTTACCGACGTGCATGAGCCGTGGCAGTGCGCGCGAGCGGCGGAGGTGTGCGACGTCCTTCAGATACCTGCGTTCCTTGCGCGGCAGACGGATCTTGTGGTCGCGGCCGGTGAGACTGGCGCGGTGGTGAACGTGAAGAAGGGTCAGTTCATGGCGCCGGAGGATATGGCGCAGGTGATCCGCAAGATCGAATCGACGGGCAACCGTCGCATAGTGCTGTGCGAGCGGGGGGCGAGTTTCGGCTACCGCAATCTCGTGGCGGATATGCGCTCGCTGCTGATAATGCGAGAGCTGGGGTATCCGGTTGTGATGGACGCAACGCATTCGGTGCAGCGTCCTGGCGGTCTTGGCACAGGCAGCGGCGGAGACGGGAAGTTCGCGCCGGCATTGGCTCGCGCCGCTGTGGCGACGGGCGTGGACGGCGTGTTCATGGAGACGCACATGAACCCGAAGAAGGCGCTGTCCGATGCGGCCAACGCGATTGCGTTCCGCGAGGTGGAGGGGCTGTGGCGGCGGCTGATCGCCATCAACGAGATCGTAAAGGGCTTGAAAGGCTGCAGGAAGTAAGGAGAAGTGAGGGTGACGAAGGTAAGGACAGTTCTGCTTCTGGCATGCGCCACTGCATCGGCGTGGGCGTTCGATTCGGGCAAGTGGCTCGCAGAGCGCGGCGACGATTCGGACATGCTGCGTCTGCGCGCGGCATACGAAGACTGCATCAAGAAGATCGAGGTGCCGGCGGAGAATGTGGCGTTCCCGCTTGAAACGTATCCCAACGGTGTGGTGAAGAGCCGTCTGCGCGCGAAGAAGGCGTTCATGTTCGTGGATACCGGCTTCATCTGGGGCGAGGGAATCCGCGTGGAGCAGTACAAGGAGGACGGTAAGACGATAGACGCGTACCTGACCGCCGACAACTGCATAGTGGATCGCAAATCGAAGTCCGGTTGGGTTGCCGGCAACGCGCACATGGACTGGGATGGCACAGACATCAAGGGACGCGGCATCTACTTCTCGTTCGACCGCGAGTTTATAAAAATTTTCTCTCAAACTGAAATCCGCACCAAGGCTTTGAATTTGGATGCGGGGAAGGTGCTTGCAAAGTGAAAAGGTATCTGATAGCGATTGGTTTGATATGCGCAGTGGTCGCCGTTGCCGATACGGCGGCAGATGCTGTGATGCTCAAGAAGCCCGCCGACAAGCAGCCGGCGCAGTCGTTTCTTGCTGATGTGGTGACGGTGAAGGAGGTCAAGGAAGAGGCTCCGAAACCTGCCGCCGAAGAAAAGAAGCCAGAGGCAGAGGCGCCTAAACCTGTCGCAGAGGAGAAGAGACAGGTTGTTGAAGCCGAAGCTCCCAAGCCAGCCGCTGAAGCGACAAGGTCGGCAGAAGAGCCTAAGCCTGCCGTAGAAGACAAGAAGCCTGAAACGGAGGAGAAGAAGCCCGCCGCCGAAGAGCCAACGCCTGCCGCAGAGGAGAAGAAGCCCGAGGTCGAAGAGAAGAAGCCCGAGGGCAAGAAGGACGAGAAGGCAAAGAAGGACAAGAAGGAGAAAAAGCCGGCGCGTGACGCAATCATCACGGCAGACCGCACGGACTACGACCGCAAGGAGGGCGTGGTGCTCTTCGACCGCAACGTGTATGTGGATGACGAGCAGTACCAGATGCATGCCGACCGCCTGTTCCTGTTCCTGGACGGCACGAACGATCTGAAGCGGCTCGTCGCCATCGGGCACGTGGCGATCACGAACGAGGACAAGAGGGCATATTGCGCGCGGGCGACGTTCAACAAAAAGCTCGGGCGCGTGGTGATGTACTCCAGCGACGAGATCACGGCCCAGCTCCACGAGGAAGGCAAGAAGGGGTCTGACGTCAAGGGCGAGAAGATTACGTTTTGGCTCGATTCCGAGCAGGTTGAGGTGGAGAACCCGGTAATCACGATGCCAGGCGGATTCGGTGGCCAGGACAACATGAAAAAGCTGATAGGGAAATAGCGATGGGCGATCCGGTCTTAGATGCGATGAACGATATGGTGGCGGAACGGGGCGAACCCGATCTCGTCGCCACGGGTCTCGTTAAGATCTATGGCGACCGCACGGTGGTGAACGGCATGAACGTGAGCTGCCGGTGCGGCGAGATCGTCGGATTGCTTGGCCCCAACGGAGCTGGCAAGACCACCACGTTCTACATGATCGTCGGATTGGTGAAGCCGGACGAGGGCAAGGTGGAGTTCCGTGGGCACGACCTTACGCGGCTGCCGGTGTTCATGCGGGCGCGGCAAGGGCTGGGCTATCTTGCGCAGGAGGCCTCCATCTTCCGCAAGCTCTCCGTGTGGAACAACGTAATGGCGATTCTTGAGACGCTTAAGATGTCAGGCCACGACCGCAAAGTGCGCTGCGAGGAGCTGCTTTCAACGTTCGATCTGATGAAGGTTGCCAAGCAGCCCGCTTACACGCTTTCTGGCGGGGAACGGCGCAAGCTTGAGATTGCGCGCGCGCTGGTGCGCAGGCCGTCGATCTTGATGCTTGACGAGCCGTTCGCGGGCGTCGATCCGCTGGCGGTGAGCGATATCCAGGATATTGTCCGCCGTCTGCGCGATCAGGGGCTCGGCATCATCATAACGGACCACAACGTGCGCGAGACGCTGAGCGTAGTGGACCGCGCGTATCTCGTCTATAACGGTCGCCTTCTCAAGGAGGGCACATCAAATGAACTTGTAAACGATCCGGAGGTTCGCGCCAAGTATCTTGGCGAGGACTTCCACATGTAGTAAAACCAAAAAAAGGAGGAAATGAATATGGCCAGTATCGAAATCACAATGCGTCACTCTGACGTTCGGATCGAAGCTTTGAAGGACTACGCGCAGCAGCGCATGGAGAAGCTTTGCGAAGCGTTCCCAAAGGTCACGAAGGTGACGTGCGTCATTGACATCGACGTGAAGAAGCACATGTACATGGCTGAAGTGGTGGCGAACCGTCTCGGCACCACGGCAGTTGGCGCGAAGGAGTTCTCGGAGTCTGCAAAGAGCGTGATTGACACCGCTGCGGCCCGTGCCGAACGCCAGCTTCTGAAGATGCGCGTGAAGGCCCGCAAGGGCAATGTGCGCGCGGCTCGCAAGGGGTCAGTCCGCAACTGACAATGCAGGAGAGGGCGCGATGTCCACGGACAAGAATATAGAGGCGACACCATTCACGCTGCGGCAGTTTGTTGCAGCGGTTCAGGATCGTCTCAAGCTTGACGTCGTGGTGGAGGCTGGGCTGGATCATCTTGTCATCGAACCGATGATGTACCGCCCCGGCCTTGCGCTCACCGGCTTTTTCGGGAACTTCGCGCGCAAGCGCATCCAGGTGATCGGGAAGGCGGAGAACGCCTATCTTGCGAGCCTCGGCAAGGCGGACAGGATTGCGAGAATCCGCGCGCTCTTCGAGCACGGCGCATACTGCCTCGTGTTTGCCGCCGGGCTGAACGTGTCCGGAGAGATCAAGGAAATTGCGCAGCAGGCGGGGGTGTCGGTTCTGTCGTCGCCGCTGCTTACGCGCAACCTGATCCATGCCAGCACGTTTGTGCTTGAGACCCTTTCAGCTCCAACAACGAAGATCTACGCTACGACTGTTGAGGTTGCGGGGCTTGGCGTGATGATGCGCGGTGCGCCCGGGCTCGGAAAGTCTGAGACGGCGCTTGGCCTCATCAAGCATGGACATGCGCTTGTCGCGGACGACCTGACGTGTGTGCGCAGGGACGTAGCGAACAACATGCTGTTCGCCTCGGCCGGTTCTACGCGCAACTACATGGAGATTCGCGGCATTGGCATCATCCACGTGCCGAGTATCTTCGGCGTCACCTCGATCCGCGAGGAGAAGCGGCTCGACCTTGTGATTACCTTCATGCGAATGGAGGACGTGAAGGGCGAGCTTGACCGCGTGGGGGAGGAGCACTTCACCACGGATATTCTTGGCGTGCAGATCCCTGAACTTGTCATTCCGGTCTCGGCTGGCCGAGACCTTGTGAATCTTGTCGAGATCGCAGCGCAGCATCACAAACTACGTTCTGCCGGATACGATCCGGCAAAGGCGCTTGACGAACAACTTAAAAGGAGGGCACTCGCATGAAAGAGACGCGAGAGTTTACGCTCATTAACAAATACGGACTACACGTGCGCCCGGCTGGGCTTTTCGCCAAGATAGCATCACGCTACGACGCCGACGTGCAGGTGGAGAAGGACGGCAACGTCGTCTCCGGCAAGTCGATCATGGCGCTCATGACCTTGGAAGCCGTGCATGGTACGATGCTGAAGGTCACGGCTGAAGGCCCGCAGGCAAAGGAGGTCCTCGACGAGCTTGAGGGTCTCATCCAGCGGAAGTTCGACATACCAGACGAACAGTGAACGAAACCGCGGCAGATACCAAGCGCATGGTCACCGTTGCAGGAACGGCGACAAGTCGGGGTTTTGTCTCCGGCCCCGTTTTCCTTTATTACGGCGACCGTGATCTCGTATCTCCCGAATACAAGCTTCCGGCAGACAAGATCGGCGTGGAGATTGCGCGCTACCGCGAAGCGCGCGCCGAGACGCGCCGCCAGCTGGAGGGCGTTGTCACTAACGTCTCCGCACGCATGGCGGGAGACGAGGCGGACATCTTCAAGAACCATCTGGTCATTCTTGAGGACGATATGATCATCTCCGCAATAGAGAAGCTGATACGCGAGGAGCACCTGAACGTTGAGGCGGCGATGCACCGCGTGGCCGATGGCTTCCGCAAGTCGTTCGAGCGGATGAACGACCCGTATCTCCGTGAGCGTGCGCGCGATCTCGACGACGTGGAGCGGCGCATGCTGCGCGTCCTCACCGGGCGCGCCGAGACTGCGCTCACTCAGATAACAAGCCCAGTCATCGTAGTGGCAGACGACCTCACTCCATCCGAGACGGTCACTCTGCCGCGCAAATACATCCTTGGATTTGCGACGAACCATGGCTCCGCAACGAGTCACGTGGCGCTTCTTGCGCGCGCGATGGGGATTCCTGCCGTCACGGGACTCGGCGACATCACCAGCCGCGTGAAGGTTGGCGACCATGTCCTGCTTGACGGCACGAACGGCGCAGTCACGATCAACGCCGACCACGATACGCGCGAGCAGTTCGCGCGGCTCATCTGGCGCGAGCGCGAGCTGATGGCGGCGCTGGAGGCGTCGCGCCAGCAGCCCGAAGGTGGGCTTCAGGTAAAGCTTTTCGCAAACGTCCAGCCCGGCATTCCGTTCGGGTCGCTAGTGACGTTCGGCGCGGAGGGGATGGGGCTCTACCGAAGCGAATACCTTTGGCTCGGCGGCGCAGACGAGCCCACGGAGAACGATCAGACTGCAGCCTACGCGGAGGCGGTTAAGGCGGCTTCGGCTCTTGGTCCCGATGCGCGTGTCGTGTTCCGCGTGCTTGACATCGGCGGCGACAAGATGATGAAGGGGGCGAAGGCGAAGGAGGCGAACCCGTTCCTCGGCAACCGCTCCATCCGTTTCCTGCTTTCCCGCCGCGACGTGTTCCGTGCGCAGCTTCGCGCGATCCTCAAGGCGAGCGCTTGTGGCAAGGCGGCAATCATGTACCCGATGGTCGCCACTATCGAGGAGTTGCGCCAGGCTAATGCGGAGCTGATTCAGGCGATGTCGCAGCTGCGCATGGCCAAGATTCCCTTTGACGACCATATCCCCACCGGCTGCATGATAGAGATTCCGTCGGCCGCACTGAACGCAGACCTCTTCGCGAAGGAGGTGTCGTTCTTCTCGATCGGCACGAACGATCTTGTGCAGTACACGATGGCGGCGGATCGCGGGAACGAGAAGGTGTCATATCTGTATCAGCCGACCAATCCGTCCGTGATACGTCTTGTGGACATGACGGTGCAGGCGGCGAAGCGCGCGGGCATTCCGTGCTCGGTGTGCGGCGAATCGGCAAGCGATCCGGTGCTCGCCACACTGTGGGTGGCGCTGGGATGCACAGGCCTTTCCATGAGCGCCAGCTACATACCGATGATCCGCAAGACTCTCCGTTCGATAGGTTCCGATGATGCGGCCAGGCTCGTGGAAGAGGTACGCACCCTGTGCGCGACGGCAGGAGCGGAGGAGATATACGGGCACGTAAGGGAGTTCCTGCGAGAGCGGATTCCCGACCTTGATGAGCTGCAGTCGTTTTTTGCGCCCGCCGGCGCGGATCGTTGATAATTGATTTGGAGGATTGACAAAGAGATGAGAGTACGTCAAGACAGAAGAAAAGCTGCGGCAGGTCCGAAGAAGCCGCGCATACTGATCGTCACGCCGGAGATTACCTATCTGCCGGAGGGGATGGGCAACCTTGCGGGGCAGATGAGCGCGAAGGCCGGGGGCATGGCCGACGTATCGGCTTCGCTTGTCGCGGCGCTCTTCGACCTTGGCGCGGACGTGCATGTCGCTCTGCCGCACTATCGCCGGATGTTCCACGAAGAGACCGCGAAACTCGTCGCGGACGAACTGCGCGTGTACAAGAGCCATATGCCGAACGAGCGCATCCATCTGGCGGAGGATCGCTGCTTCTACTACCGTGACCACGTCTATTCCAAGGGCGACGGAAACGCAAAGCTCTCTCTCGCCTTCCAGCGCGAGGTGGTGAACAACATAATCAACATGGTGCAGCCCGACCTCATCCACTGTAACGACTGGATGACGGGGCTCATTCCTGCGGCGGCGCGCCGCGAGGGCATCCCCTGCCTCTTCACGGTCCACAACATCCATACGCACAAGATGACGTTAGCGCAGGTGGAGGACATGGGCATCGACGCGGCTGAGTTCTGGGGCAACCTATACTATTCGCGGCCGCCCTACAACTACGAGGAGTCGCGCGGCTCGAACCCAATCGACCTGCAGGCCTCTGGCATATTCGGCGCGCACTACATCAACACCGTCTCGCCGACGTTCCTCCAGGAGATCGTCAACGGCTGGCACTCCTTCATCCCAGACTCCATCCGCAGCGAAATCCGCAACAAGTACTACGCGGGCTGCGCGGCCGGCATCCTCAACGCGCCTGACCCTACGGACAATCCGTTAATCGACGACAAGATACCGTTCCGCTACGGCCCCGCCAACCATGCGGAGATGAAGCGCAAGAACAAGATCGAGCTTCAGAAGGCGCTCGGCCTTGAGCAGAACCCAGATGCGCCAATCTTCTTCTGGCCGTCACGCCTTGATCCGATCCAGAAGGGTCCGCAACTCCTTACGGACATTGCATACCGCTTCCTCGACAAGTATTGGAAGGATGGCGCACAGCTTGCAATCATTGCGAACGGCGCGTACCAGCAGCCGTTCTGGGATATACGCACGTTCCACGGTATCGGTGCGCGTCTGGGTGTACACAACTTCGACGCCAAACTCTCCCAGCTCGGTTTTGCCGGATCTGACTTCATGATCATGCCGTCCCTCTTCGAGCCGTGCGGACTCCCCCAGATGCAGGCGCCGATCTACGGTTCGCTCGCCGTTGCGCACAACACGGGCGGACTCCACGATACCGTAGAGATGCTTGACGTTGGCGCTCACCGTGGCAACGGTTTCATCTTCGATACATATGACTCCAATGGGCTTTTCTGGGCGTTGGATCGCGCGATGGACTTCTGGCGGATGCCACGAGAGGCTCGAGAGGGCGAGGTAACGCGCATAATGAACGAATCGCTCCACCGTTTCAACCATGAGGCATGCGCCCAGAAGTATATAGAGCTGTACGAAAAGATGCTGAACCGTCCGCTCGTCAAACGGTTCGACGAACAGTCCGAATAGGGGCAGTCCGATTTCCTCCCCGTGCTGAAGTGATTCCCTGCTACTGCCGAACGCTTTCCCTTCGCCAGCCAGTCATGTTTGCCTCATCAGCCGGTTGCGTTTGCCTCGCCAGCCGGTCGTTTATGTGCCTACAGCCGGTCATGTAGAAATGGCGACACTTCACAGCATATAAGGCGGCAATACTAGGTGAAACAGCCCGCATTTAATGGTAGAAATGGCGGCATTTCTGATGTCGCCACAAAAATCGGCACGATAAGCCGCTGAAGGGGTTGGGCAGAGCGGCAGGGAGAAAAGTGACAAATTACGCGGGGTGTGGTATAATTCACGCCTTTGGTAAGGAGAGTATTAGGTATGCTCAGAATAGTTGAGTGGTCTGATGCAGAAACGCAGGCCAAGACAGTGATGAAGTTCCTTGAACGGAGCGCGTTTCCGGAAGAGGCGGAGAAGGCGGCGGCAGAAGTGCTGGCGGATATCCGCGCGCATGGTGACAGCGCCGTAGCCGGATATGTGGCGAAGTTCGAGGGGGCGAAACTTGCGCCAAGACAGTTCCGCGTATCGGATGCCGAGCTGGCTCGAGCGGAAAGCAAGGTTTCCCACGTCATCAAGAGAGCAGTAAAGGACGCGCACGCGCGCGTGATGAAATTCTCGAAGGCGTCACTGCGCTCGGCCTGGACGATGAAGACTCCGTGCGGCGGAAGTGCGGGCGAGTTCTTTTCGCCGATGGATCGCGTTGGCGTGTACGTGCCGGGCGGCACCGCGCCGCTCGCCTCAACTTCCGTGATGACGGTAACGCTCGCCAAGGCTGCGGGCGTCAAAGAGATTGTCGCCTGCACCCCTGCGGGCAAGACTGGCGAGGTGAACCCCGTGCTACTCTACGCGCTCAAGCTGGCTGGCGCCACTGAGGTGTACCGCGTGGGCGGCATTCAGGCGATCGGCATGATGGCGTTCGGCACGAAGACATGCCGCAAGGTTCAGAAGATCGTCGGGCCGGGCAACGCATACGTCACGGCGGCAAAACGTCAGGTGTACGGATACGTGGGCATCGACCAGGTTGCCGGACCGAGCGAGATAGCAGTGCTTGCGGACGGAACCGTTCCTGCGAAATGGGTGGCGGCGGATCTTCTCTCGCAGGCGGAGCACGGCAGCGGATGGGAGAAGTCGCTGCTCGTCACGCAGTCGAGAGATTTCGCCGAGGAGGTGAAGCGCGAACTTCTCGCGCAGATGGAATCGCTCTCGCGCAAGACTCTTATTCAGCGCGTGATAGACCGCAACGGAATTCTCTTCGCCGTCACGCCAAATCTTGCGCAGGGACTTGAACTCGTGAACCGCTTCGCGCCGGAGCACTTCGAGATCATGTGCAAGGATGCGCTCAAGCTGATGAAGGGAGTGCGCGCAGCGGGCGCGGTGTTCGCCGGCGCATGGACTCCAGAGTCCGCAGGCGATTTCGTCGCAGGGCCTTCGCATGTGCTGCCCACTGGCGGCGCGGCAAACATGTTCAACGGCCTCACGCCTGATGATTTCCGCCGCCGTCACAGCTTCGTCGCGTTCACGCAGAAGGACCTTGCCGAGACCAGGGCGACCATCGAGGCTTTCGCCGCCGTAGAGGGTCTTGACGCTCACGGACGCGCCGCGTCCGTCCGCTTCGGGAAATGAGCAGCTGAGCTCCGAAAAGAAATTTAAAAATGTTTAAATTTTCTCTTGCGTTCGATGGGAGGTAGTGGTAAACTACGGGCATTCTTTTAAGAGGGATTGTGCCCTCGAAAGGTGAAAACGAAATGAAGATCAATAAAAACCTTCATGTCGTCGCGTTTGTTGCGGCGATGATGGCGCTTGGAGCGCAGGCGACACCGGTGTCGTCTGACGATGCTGTGCGCGCCGTCACCGCTTGGTCATCGGCCAAGGGTGCCGCTTTCGCCAATCCCGGAATTGCAGAGCGGGCAGAGGCGGTTTGCGATGATGGCGGCTCGATCCTTTACTGGATTGTCACGATGTCGAACGGCGGCGCGGTTGTCGTCTCTCCTGATACGGAACTTGATCCCATAGTTTCCGTGTTGAACAAATATTCGGGTTCGTTCCCTGCGGGGCATCCTTTGCCGTACATGCTGAAGCATGACATGAGTGGCCGTCTCGCCGCGCTTCTTGGCGGCGGCATTTCGGAAGGCGCGAAAGAGGCGGCAAAGGCGCAGTGGAAGAAGTACGGCGTTCCGCGCACCAGGGCACCCATGCTGAAGGGGGCATCGCTTGCGGATGGCGACAGCAGCAAGTACGTGCGCCGCATCGTTGATGGATTTGAGGAGGGTGGACGATACACGCACTGGAATCAGGAGTTCCTGGATGGCAAGCCTTGCTACAACAAGTATGCTCCCAACAACTATCCATGCGGTTGCGTAGCTACGGCTGGCGCGGCGATTCTCCAGTTCTTCAACTGCACGAACGACCCTGGCGAGGTCGCAAGCACGAAAACGTCAGTTGACGGAAGGGCCAAATCCTATTCCACCAAGGAAGGCGAAAACGACTGGACGATCCTGCCGACTGCGTTCGGCGGCGAGGATGACTCAATCGAACTTCCCGATGATGACGGCTATGAGCTTCTTGGCCGCGTCTGCTACAATCTGGGCGTGCTCGTTGATATGCAGTGGGCGGCGAACGGTTCCGGCTCACAGACCGAAAAGCTTGCCGCCGCACTCAAGACGTATGGGTTCACGACCGCGCGCTATGTGAAGTATTCCGGCGCAACCGACACCGACGGCAGGGAGTTCATGAAGACGCTCTACGGTCAGCTGTGGTGCGGCGCACCGGTGGTGTTGAGTATCGGCGCCGAGGATGACGACTCCGGTCATGCTGTCGTTGCCTGCGGCTACGCGCGCGATGCTGACGGTGATGAGTTCTGCCGAATCTTCATGGGGTGGGGCGGCAGTGGCGATGCCTGGTACAAGTTCCCGAAGATCGGAAGCGAAGAGAGCTCTTTCCTCTATGACATGATAAAAGGCGCAGTCACGATGATCGGCTATCAGGATGACGCCGTGGTGCCGGTGTACGGCGATACAAGCGTCCCTGAAGTTGACCTGACTCTTCCCGGATATGTTGTCGAGGACGCGCCGGTCACGGTGCATGTGGACGAGAACTGCTTCTTCGGCGTCCGTGTGCCGATGAGCCTTGCGGACAAGCGGCTCGTGTACAGCGAGAGCAAGTCCATCGGCATTGCTCCGTTTAACTTCAACGTGATATCCAACGAAACCGCCGCCCTCTCCGATCTCGAGGCGGCGCTGCCCGATGAGGTCCATTTCCCGTTGGTGAACATGACACTGAAGCAGACGATGGCATCCGGAATGGAGGTTGCCGAACGCGACGGCAAGGCGCTGCTCGTTGTGAGCGGCACGCCAGGCACCGACCGTTCAAAGCTGATTGAGGATTATCTCTACGAGCTTGATGATACCACCGATCTCTCCAACAGGTTCGTGTACGTGTATGTCAAGACCTCGACGGCGGGACGCACCGAGCTGGACGGCAATCCTTCGATAGCCGTGTTCGATCCTTCCACCTTTGACCCCGATGGGCGCTGGGAGCAGACGAACGGCGTTCTTGACTACGACAATTTCATCGACTATGAAGCCTATTCAAATCTGCTGGCCCGCGTAGATGCCGAAGCTGCGGAGGGGGCGGAGTCCATATATTCCAAGACAAACGACATCCCCTATGTGTTCTCCGCCGACGATGCTGCGGAGATGACCAACCGCGTGGATCGGGTGCTTGATGTTGGCTACGACCTCTATCTGCGGCGGCATTCCGGCATCGTGGTGAATGTTCACGGCGTGAACCTCGCAAAACGCGAGTTTGACGAGGCGGTAGCGGTAGAGCCTGCATATGGCATGGTTACGGATAGCTGGACCAACGGCGAAACCGCTGTGTTCTCCGCCTTGGGGACATACACGAACGAGGAGGACGGCGTAATCTACTCCTGCGTTGGATGGACGACAAATGCGATTCCCCGAAATCTCGCGAACCTTACCAACTATGTCGAAGGCGCCGAAGCTCAAATCCAGCTCTTCTCGGATACGACGAACACGCTTACATGGGTTTGGGACGTAACCCACTACCGCGTTACGGCGGAGGCGCTTGGTGTGCCCCCATACGTGACGGATGCCGTCAGTCCAACCAACAGCTGGGTTGCCCGTGGCGAGCGCATTACAATTACCGCTGAACCCACAACCAGAGGCAAGAGAGGGTTTTCTCAGTGGCGAGGGCAGGGAGACGTGGAACTTGAACAAACCAGCGATGCGAACTTCTCCATTAACGGCCCGGTCGTTTCGTTCTTTGTCAATGAGCCTGTAAAGGTGATAGCCAAATATAGAGATGGCACCAATGATGTGCCGGTGGCCACCGAATATACGATCACGATCCATTCTACGGATGAGGCAGAGTCGCGCACTACGCCTCCGCTCACTGGCGGCTACGCATGGGGCGAGAACACGACCTACGACAATGTGTTCAAGGTTGATTTCAACGCAATGTACGTAGATGCCACGGGCGGCGTGTGGAAATGCTCTAACGCGAAGTTCACCCAGTCTGCACTTGGTTTGGGCAATGGTGCCTATCAGTTCACCTCTTCCCTTGATGTTGAGATTGAATGGGAGTTCCAGCCGGACATTGTGGGCGAGCCGGATCCTGAGCCTGGCCCCGAGCCCGGCCCTGGACCGGAGCCGGAGCCCACACCGACCGACATCACGATTACGGGCATTGAGCAGGCGGCAGACGGCTCTTGGACGATCACGGTCTCCGGCGCGGTTAAGGATTGTTGGTATTGGCTCTATTCTTCCGACGATCTTGCGGCGCTTACCGGCGACACGTGGACGGCAGAGAAGGCCGTCACCACAGAAGCCAATCCTCAGAAGGCGGCGGATGGCGACGTGGTGTTTACGGTGACGTCTGATGGCGCAAAGCGCTTCTGGCGCGCAAAGGCGACATCAAAGGAGGATGGCGACTGATGAAGTTGCGCTTCTCCATAATTGCGCTCGGCGCGCTGTGCTGCCTCTTCTCCGGCTGCGGATGCTCAAAGGAGAAGAAGGCAGATGATGCTGTTCTGCCGCGCATGGAGGATCCCGCCTACACCAACCAGCTCGTGCAGCTGCGCGGGGACAAGGCGGCTGTCGCCGGCAAGCTGGCGGCTCTCAAGAAGAAGATTGACGATTTGGGCAAGGAGGCCGTGGGTACGGCTGAATACATCGGGCTGACAAACCAGCTGGCCCAATGCGAAAAGGAGGCCGACAGCCTCCGCAAGAAGACTTTGAACGCAGTTCGTGAGCGGATCATGAAGGAATCCGCCCAGAAAGGCAATCAGAAGGAATGAAGGAAGGTGCTGATATGAAGAAGAAGGCAATTGGTTTCATCGCATTGGCGATGACGCTTATGGCAAACACGGCCGCATTGGCCATTGGAGGCGTTGGAGATATTATCTCTATTGATCCGTGCGATGAGAATGGTTATGTAAGACGCAGAAAATTAGATAATGGGAGGTATGAAAATGTAATTGATGCGGAGCCAAGAACCGCTGGCGAGACTGTCTATTTTCGCATTCGACTTTTGAATGTGGAATGTAAGAGAAGCTGGATGTCAAACAAAGAACAGGCCACTGTAAACTACACAAACCCTTGGACACCAGACTATGCGTTTCTTCCGGAAGAACTTGCTTACCTTGGAGAGAATGGTTTACAGCAAAAGTGGGCCATGAATCCGCCAAAAATAGGTATCGTTATTAATGGTGTGCGGCGTGGCGCATCAATTCTGTATCCAAATCCAGTAGTTTCAGATAGCTATATTGAGGTTAAAGAAGATGGGACGACTGAAGTGAAGAATGACGGATGGGCAGGATGGTACACAGATCTTATCTGTTACTATACTGTGAAGCCTGGCGATTTTGCTCTGCCTGTGACTCTGTATGATACTTCCACTGGTGACCATAAATATTATTTTGACACATTCCCTCTGGAATCTCACAGTTGGAGATTACGTGCGGATATGAATTATGGGAATGGTCTTGTAGAGACAAATTATTGTAATTTTTATTTTGGAGCTGATACAACAGCGTATAACGAAGTCCTCGAATTATATAATAAAGAGACAGGTAGGAATTGGTGGACACAAGATTGGGATCTCAAACAAGCATGCATTAACGTTAAGTCGGTTGATTTTGATAAAGAATCATATGAAGTTACGGATGGTAGTTCTGCATCGGTGACTCTTAATTTTGGTTATCCTGGTGCTGTCAATGACAGTGGAGAAGGAGGCATTCTGTATGCCTTGACAAAAGTTGATGGGGCAATTGGTCTTAATGGGGCGTATTCCGATCCTGTACAGGTTTCCACTGGTACCGATTTGGATGGTACATATCAAGTGAGTAAGGTCATCATCCCCAGTAATGCTTCGGAGTTTAGCTTTTCTGTGAAAGGATTGGTGCCCAATGATAATGCAATTGTATATCTTTCACCCATAAAGGGATTTGCAGTTGGACCTGCTGGAGACCTTTACACCAATTTTGTAAAGGCGGTTGTTAACTGTATTCCTGCGGAACCTCATGTAGAGGTGAAGTTTGAGGAGGGTGGTTCTGAGGTGGAAGCGCGCTCGGTAGTGCCTTCTGCTGATTACCAGAATCAATCATCCAGATTAATTGTGAAGTTGGTTCAGAAAGGTGATGATAGATATACGGGCGGAGATGTAACTGTTTCGGTAGGGTTTGCGATGCTTGATAATAGCAACGATACGGATCCCATTGGAAAATATGTAGGTGTTTCAACGTATCCAACAGGAGGTGCCCTTGAACGCGTTCAGACAGTGACGTTCT